>Ga0315545_1000422_pt1 | contig 45579 bp, 46 predicted proteins | sample SalMarSW160210MG_FD_203096 | JGI IMG/M metagenome (GOLD analysis project Ga0315545, IMG submission 203096) | Salt marsh sediment microbial communities from the Plum Island Ecosystem LTER, Massachusetts, United States - Salt Marsh Sediment SW1602-10 ...
ATAATCAAGAACTTATCCCAATTTTGGGCTTGAAAGTAGATAGTAATCTTTATTTCATTTAATAATAAAGGAATGATCTATGTTTAATAATATTCTATCAACACAATTTTGGCTTATGGAAATTAATTACCTAAAGCAGTTTTTAGAAAATATACAAAGCCACAATATGATGTCTGAAGCAATAAAAATAGAAGCATCGGAATATAACAAAAAAATATCCGTACCTAAATCATATCGGGTTGAAGATAATATAGCTGTTGTCGATGTGAAAGGCCCACTTTTAAAACGGGTGCCGTGGGTTATAAGCTTGCTTTTTGGGATCCAGTCTATGGAATCCATCGGAAAAGCTTTCAATGCTGCCATTGAAGATTCAGATATTGACGGTATTTTTCTTGATATCGATTCACCTGGCTCCGAGGTTGATGGCGTTCAAACATTATCGAATATTATTTATGATGGGCGCGGTAAAAAACCGATTCTTTCTTATATTGATGGAAGTGCTGCAAGCGGGGCCTTTTGGGTAGCATCTTCGGCAAATCAAATCATCTTGGCAGATGAGACAAGCAGAGTCGGAAGCGTTGGAATAATAGGAACCCACATGGAGCTAAGCGAAGCCGCAAAAAAAGCTGGAGTTGGAATTCATGTTTTTAGCGCTGGGAAATTTAAAGCAATTGGGAATCGGTTTGAGAAATTAAGCGAAAAAGATATTGAGTACATCAACAATCAATTTTCATACCTTCATCAAATTTTTATATCCGGTGTAGAAAAGAATTTAGGCCGTAAACTTTCCCAGGAAGCGCGTGAAGCACGAATCTATATCGGCAAACAGGGTGTTGATGTAGGTTTAGCGAATTCGATAATGACGCGGGATCAGGCCATGGCGAAACTTAAAAGCATGACAAATCGAAGTTCTTATACTTCTCAATATAAATCTAAGGCAACCACTGAGAATAAAGGATCTAATATGAGTTATCGTGATTATACTTTGAAAGAAATATTGATGGAAATTCAAGCAACTGATGACCTGGATGAACTTCAATCGTTGGAGCAGAGTCTTCTTCAGGAATGCCAGCAAAGAAAATCATCAGCAAAAAATTGGTACGAAACGCAGCAGGCTCAAAGTTTAAAGGAATCTGTAATTAAATTGGTTGCTCAGCAAAGACGTATGATTTTAGCGCAGCCAAAAGTTGAAAAACGTCAAAAAGAACTTGACCTTGGTAGAAGTGTTGCCAGAGGTCTTATGCCTGGAAGATGCAACTAATGTCTTGCCGCATTAGATATGGGGCTTCACCCCATGCGTTCAGAACTCCAAATCCGCTGAACGCCACCTCCGCAGGGCTTGTTCATGCCTCGCTCAAGCCCTGCATTCGACTAACTTTGCATTGGACTTCCTCCTCTTCCCGATGCAATTTTAGGCGGTTTGATTTCGGTCGGGCTGCCAATGTCGGCACCCGGTGAGGCCCCGGGTGTCGGCATATCTTAAAAGGTATAAAATGAAAATCTCGGGTTGGGATAGAAGAAATATTGATCGGAAAAATTTACCGTTTAAGGATTTGCGCCGTGAATTTATAAAGCTAGAGCGAATGAGAATAAACAATCGTGGTAAATTATCTGCCTTGCCGATGATAGGCATTCAATTAATTCATTTAGGAATTTTGTTAATTAAATTATCTAATGAAAAAATGAATTAGGATTAATTGAATTAATTTTTTTTGCCTTGACAATAGTATGACCTGTATATAGAATTTACAAAAGTAAGATAATTTCTAACCGCCTAACGTAAAAAAATACGGGGCAATGCGAGATTTTTCTGAAACAATCCGCTTGTCCCGTTTTTTTATGCTCTCGCCGGAAATCGGAAAAATCTCTAAATAACAATATGTTAAAAGGAGGTTTTTCTGATGAATCTTTCCGAGTTACTACCAAAACCGAGTCCTTATCGGGCAATTTTTAAGAAAGAAAAATTTCCAGTTAAAGCCGTGGCCCGTTTTTTGGGGTATAGCTACGGATATACTTCAAATCTGCTTTGCGGTACCTGCGCCATGACGCCGGAAGTAGATGACAAATTGGCCGAGCTTGTTAAAAAAATCCGGGAGGCGAAAAAAAATGACCGAAAAAGTTAAAACCATCGAAGATTATTTAATGGATGTTGAAAGTCACAAAAGACGAATAAAGGCCGCTGAAGCAAAGCTCGCGGCGCTTCCGGTGTACGCTTATAACTGGCAGGAGCAACGCAAAATCGACGAAACGCGCAATGGGCTTCTCAATGAGATTAGAGTTTTGAAACAAAGAATCCATCGGGCCACGGCGCTTGAGGATGAATGATCTAATAACAAACGGTTTGCTTGAGCGGGCACTGCATTCAGTGTATGGGATCGCAGCCCACCCTGCGGTCCCCGCTCAAGTTTGCCTGGTGGGAGGCGATTACAATGAAGGATGATACAAGATGGGAAGATTATGAATTCATCCATATTTCGGATGTAGTTAAGGATTTAAAGCCAAAAAGTTGGCAAATAGATGGTATCTTGCCAAAGAATGGCTTTTATTACAACTTCGGTGAAACAGGACATTACAAGACATTCACCGAGTTGGATCGTATGTTACATATCGCATGTGGTTTATCATACCATGGCCACGCTGTGAAGCAGGGGACGTGCTTTTACATATGCGGTGAAGGAGAAGAAAATATAGGCCGGCGTGTCTTGGCCTGGTGTATTTTCCACAATATCAAACCAAAAGCAATTCCTTTTCATATTGGAAAAACCGGAACGAGGTTGACGGATCCAAATGCGGTCGGAAAAATCAGGGAATCGATCGATAAAATGGATAAAAAATATGGAAAACCTGCCGTTGTTCATATCGATACTTTGAGCAGAAATTTTGGATCAGGAGACGAATTATCCCACCGGGATATGAATATCGCTATTCAAAACCTTGACGCAGCATTTAAAGGATTTTGTTGTTATGGTTTTTCACATCATACCGGCCATACAAATAAAGAACGCGCAAAAGGTCCGTATTCGTTACCAGGCTGTGCTGACTCCGTATTCAGAATTGCACTGACCAAGTCCGAACAGATCATTGTAGAAAATATCAAGCAAAAAGACTCACCCAAAAACCCGCCGATGCTATTTAATAAAAAAATAATCGGAATGGAAATCCAAGGTAAATATGAAGATTCATGCATCTTGGAATTCGTCAAAGAAGATAAAAATATATGCATACAGACCAGCCAAACACAGAAAGCCAGTAAAAATATGCTCAACGCGCTTACTATTCTTAATACCATGCATGAAAATAATGATTCGAAATATATAACCGTTACGGACTGGCAAAAAGAATGCCTCGAAAAAAAGATTTACACCAGGGCATCGGTATTCAAAACCGCATATCAAAGCATGCTTGACAGAAATTGCATATTTACGGATGAAACAGGATCTTTCGTGTATACCATTGAAATGTTTGATAAAATAAATTGTGACAAGCCCTGAAAATAAAGGAAACTATGCAAAACTATGCAAAACTATGCACAAACTCTGCACAAACTCTGCATTTTGCAGCATTGCATAGTTAGTTATATAACTATGCAACTGCATGCAAAGTATGCAGTATGAAAATATTATTAATTTATGGTTGTGATCTTTTATTCGAAATCCATAAATACCCTGCAAATATAAATACCTCTCCATTAAATATATATCCTCCACAAATATCTTTAAAAATATAATTAAAATATATACTTGATCGAAATATATATTCTGAAAAAACAAAATATCCTCTAAATTCAATCGCTTTGATGAAAAATATAATTTCCAGAAAAAATGTGTTTCATTTTGAAACAGTGGTCACCATGAAGCCAGTCATAAGCCGGGAAATTGCAAATGCGTTCCATTTTGGCATAGTTTTATATTTTAAGAAATTCCCTAAAAATCCTCAGAAATATATTAAAATCAACCACTTATTTTTTATTTTTTAGTAACAAAATATATTCTGTTTATGTTTAAAATACTTATGCCCCCCCCCTTTGGTTGACCGGACCTGAGATCGTCGCTCATTGTGGCTCTGGCGCGTCCTGTCTGGTATTTTAAACCAATATTCCTATGATTACCGAAAGGGCTTATTGATATGATGCAGGCGGTTTTATGATATCCTTAATAAATGTAAGAATATCTAAAGAAAACCAAACAAAATACTTGACAACTTATTATTATATATAGTATTAATAAATAAAATATATCAAAGAAAGGGGGCAAAAAATGGGTGTTAAAGCGTATGGTTATTTGAGGGTATCCGGCCAAAGTCAGATTGATGGCCATGGTTTTGACAGACAGTTAGATGCGATTGATAAATTTGCTAAATCACAAGGTTATGAAATTGTTAATGTTTTTAGGGAACAAGGTATTTCAGGCACTTCGGATACAGAGGACCGGCCAGAATTCAAACGGATGATATCCGATATTCTAAGTAATGGTGTCAAGACTGTGATCGTTGAAGGATTAGACCGCATTGCCAGAGACTTGAATGTACAACAGCAATTACTTATATACTTGGTATCAAAGGATATTGATCTTATCAGCGCGAATACCGGGCAGAATGTCACCCAGGCTATTCAAGAAAATCCCATGAAAAAGGCCATGGTTCAGATACAGGGCATATTTTCTGAACTGGATAAGAGTCTTCTTGTTCGAAAGCTACGTAAGGCCCGTGAAAAAGTAAAAAATGATACCGGTAAATGTGAAGGACGGAAACATTTTGGCGAAGATGATCCCAAAGAAAAACAGATAGTTAAACGAATTAAACTTATGAGACGAAAAAGAAAAGGTGGATTTAAAGGAATGACTCTGCAGGCAATTGCCGACAAGCTGAATGAGGAAGGAATTGGAACAAAGACCGGTAGGAAATGGAGCCGGGCTCAAGTTCATGCGGTCTTGAACAGATAATATTTAACCCCTTGATAATAATATAAATATAAATTTGTCTGACCCCCACCCGTTTGATTTTTTGATGATGGCCGTCAAATTGCAATGCACCCCCCCAAATAAATTTTTAAATAAATGGGATTTGCAAATGAGTTTTATTCTTTTGGCAATTTGTATGCTTTGAATATATTTAACAATATTTAAGCATAATTATATATCAAAATATTTATTTTATTTAGGTGGTGATATGGCCGGTAACAATATATTGTGAGAATATATTTAAAATCTTAAAATATATTTACGGATTTGATTTAAATTTGAATATAACAAATATATTTTTGGCAGGAATACAAGTTTAAATTTACGTGAGAATAAATATCCGGACGAGGTTTAAATTTATAAAAGGAGGGATAAATTATGTTTACAAAAGCAAAACAAATTCTATTCATGACTGTATTTATTCTGTTGGTCACAGGGTGTATAGATCGATATGTCTGGAAAGCAGATCCCGCAAGTTTTCGTGTCGATAATAATAAATATTATTCTTCACAAATAACGCCCTTCAGTAGTCTTACCTCCCCTGGATTCGGAATTGATACTGGGTATAATGGATTTATTTTGAATATCCATAACCATACCGACAAGATTTTAAAACTGGACTGGGATAAGACATATTATATTTTAAATGGGCAAACATACGGAGGGTTTATGTTTGAAGGAATTGTATACAGAGAACGAAACAATCCCAAACCACCGGATATTATTTTCCCAAATGGCAAATTATTAAAAAATATTTGGCCTAATAATTTAGTTAGCTTTTCTGGAAAATATTGGCATAATGAAGAATTTCCGGAGGGTGAAAATGGGGTTTATTTAACGCTGATTGCTGATGGAAAGGAAATAAACGAAAAATTGACGGTGAACATTTTACGAACACCGGTTAAAAATTAATCCGCTTTAAAAAAGAGGATATAAATTTGAATTTGGGGCCGTTATATTCTGATTTATTTCGGATTATTTTTGGTAGTAATCTATATATTTTTCTGAAAGGCTTTCGAGCCTTATTCTAATCTCGATTACAACTGGATTTACTTCAAATATATCTGCAAGACCATTTGAGGCATAAGACCAAAATTCATGTGGGAGGTATTTATATTGAGAATAGACATCACGGTATTGCTCTAATAAACCTATACAATGTTCTTCAAGTTTAGGTGTCGGCACTAATATTTGACCTGCAAACCAATCACCATGTGTTTCAAACCAATAAATTTGTGGAATGGATTTTAAAAATTGAATGTATTCTTCAACAGAGTTAAAAGAAAGATCTTTATACAAGGATTCATGCAAGATGAAATGCCCCACTTCATGAGCAAGGGTGAACCTGTATTTTTCTATAAAATTGTTATATTGATATTCATCAATATAAATAACTTTTCGGTCATGACTTAGAAAACCACTTTGCCCGAATATTCTATATAATTCAGGAAAAGGATAAATGTGAATATTCAAGCCATTTTCAATTATCCATTCAATTGGAATAGGCAGTTCCAAAGATGGATGATATTGTTTCAGAAAATTTTCAGCATATTCATTAACGTCGTTATAGGTGAAGTGAGGCACATCAAAAGTCATCTAAGTTCCTTTTTAAGAGCTTTGAGCAATTCTTCAATTTTTTCGGTATCAATACCATCTTTTTTTATGGATCTGAAAAGTATTGGCACTTGAGACATTAATTCTTGGTCAGATACGATATGGTCTGGAATTTTACCGGCGCTAATGGTGGCTAAATCACAGAATTCTAACCAATCATCTGTTCCCTCTTTGATTCCGAGAGCTGTTGCATATTGTAGGCGTTTTTCTTTACTTTGCGGTGGGTTTTGAAGACCTCTTTCAATTCTGCTGAGGTTACCGGCGTCAAAACCATTTTCACGGCAAAACTCCCTCAATGTTTTTCCGAGATCCTTTCGCTTTGCGCAAAAGAATTCCCCAAAAGATGTATACATTTTTGCCCCCCCTTTCCTGGTTTGGGATTGCACATCTGTTGTAATAAAATATACAACGTTGTAATTTAAAATACAACATATTTTTGAATTTTGTTCAATTTTTTTTATTAACCACTCCCTGGATCTCCATAGGCAGGGTTACAAGGACTCTGGTTTTTTTATTTTTTAGGCGGGATTATATTTTTGAGAATTGAATTTTTGGGATCGGCGATTGGAATTGACGATATAAAAAACGCTTGCCTTTCGTATTTAGATATCCTATAAAGATAATAGGCGGAGTCTATGGTGGCGGGACGGAAACGACGCAAAACGGTGCAACACCTAAGGGCTCGCCTTTTCGAAAACAAGGCGTGGGGGCCAACAAAGCATATATCCATCCCTTTATTTTAAATTAATTTGGCTGATTAATTATATTTAATAATAATCCGTTCTCACGTCTTTACGGCGCGGCATGATCCCGAGTAGGCCGGGTGGCCGCGCCTTTTTCATGCCGATATTTTTCAAACAAGCCAATTTTCGGATATCCGGAAAATAAAGACTTCCTCATTTGCCGTATATTGGACGATCTCTAAATTTAGCTTGCCGTGGTTCGGACTTTTAAAGTTGATATTCAGGACAAAAGACTTGTAAGGCCGTGGTCGATATTTATGACGTGGGGGCCAAAGGATCCCCGCACTTATATTTATCACTGAAAGCGAAAGTTGTAAAAAATTATTGCCACTTTTGCTTTCTATTTTTTAGAGTTACATATAGATAATGAATTTTAGAATGGAGGTAAGGAGATTATGGAAAATAGACAACAAATCTTATTTGAGGGCCAAAGCGAATTTGTAAATTCGAATTTTCACAAAGTGGTAGTTAAAATAATCGACAAAAAGCCTAAAAAACACCAAACCTGTATTTCATTAAGAGGTATCAAAAATATTGCTACAGAAATAATTAGCGATGGTTATTCAATTACTCGAGAAATGGACAAGGATAAAATTATTAAGGATCAATTTTTAGATAGTCCATATTTTAATTTTATGGCAGAAGTATGGGATTCAAAACTTTCTGAAGAAATAGGGAATACAAAAAATCTTATAGAGTTGGCAAATGAACTTATTAAGGCTGAGTATTCAGTAACAAAAAATAAATAAGTTCAGGCTAATTCAGATAATATTTGCCTTTATACAATTTATTAAATCCATTTTAAATTTCTCAAGGTCATCATCAGTCTCACCTTTCCATTCAATGCGGTTTATATGATCAAGGTCAAAGTGGATGCCTTCCTGAACTCGTTCACACTTATTTTCACACTCATTCCCATCAGGTTTGATACACTTAATTTTTGTCTCTTTAACCCAGTCCTTTCTGCAAGTATAAATCACTTTTAACCCCAGACCCTTAGCAAATCCGGCCTCAAAATATACTCCGCCTCGATAACCAGTTAAGTCACATACCATAAATCGACTTCTTCTAATCTGGGCAATTATTTCATCATTAATATCATTTAAATGTGGTTCATTGTTGATTCTTAGGGCTTTAAAACGTGGCTCACTTTCACCATCTTCTTTATACTCAATGGCCTTTTCTATTACATTATAATAGACATTATTCATTTCGGGATCAAGCCACATTGCAACAAAGCATTGTCGCGAATCCTTGCCGGGATCTTTTAGTTTCCTCAGCCGTTCATAGCCTTTTGATGCAATGACTAAACTATTTTGTGGATTCTTGTGATCGGAGGCGTTACAAAACCCTTCTTTGCAGAGGAACCTCAAAACATTTTGTAATTCTATAGGAAAGAAACAATGGTATTCTGGATAATCATTATCAATCTTAACTAGTATCTCATCCCCCACAAATTTTGTTTTTTTATTAAGCAATTCAAGCGCCCTGTCCATCTTTTCTAAGGCATCTAACGGACGATAATGTTTTATCCTTTCCTCCATATTTTTTATGGTTGGAGTTTCGATAAACTCATCATTTCGAAACAAGATGCTTAAAATGCGTTTATTCTTAAAATCTTTGTCCGGATCGTTAATAATTTTAGAATTTTTAATAATGCCACAGCCATGGAAATCAGCTTCTATGAAATGTACTTTCCTGCATCTTGGGCAATCGTAAATTTTCGTATGCTTAATTCCTTCTGAAATCTTTTTATAATTTGTTATTTTAGGGGAATCGCAAAAATAGCACTGTTCTGGTTTATTCTCAGATTTGGTATTCATTTTTATGGCCTCCCTGGTTAATTTATTTATTTTGATCTTCTATTTTAATTTTAGAAGATTTTGGACGGCTTATATTGAATGAGTACCAGGTCGAACAAATATTTCAGGTTGGAAATAGAGTTGGAAACCGATAATATTGAAAATGAATAAGGGGCTCAGAATATTTCCTAAGCCCCTGTTTTTACTGTTGGTAGCGGGGGCTGGATTTGAACCAACGACCTTCGGGTTATGAGCCCGACGAGCTACCAGACTGCTCCACCCCGCATCAATTAATTGCAAACTATTTTTATAACTATATACTAAAAATATGTCAAGATGTTTTTCACCCGATTAAGGAAGTTATCAAAGACCTAATACGGGCAGACTCGGTTCCGGCAGGTTTTCTTTCATCTTGGTGTCGCAAAAGCAGCCGCTTTGTCCGGCTTTTATGTCCGGATACTATTTCAATGGATGATTTGGGAACCTTTAACCATTTTGCAAGATATTTAATACACATCTTGTTGGCGGCGCCGTCCACAGGAGGAGAGGTAAGCTTGATTTTGAGGGCATGGTGATGCAGTCCTGCAATCATGTTTTTTGAGGACCTGGGTTGAACAAAAACCGTGAGCGTGACCCCGTCGGTATTTTCCTTTAGATACGGCATTCTTATTTTTTCCGAGGCCCTTAGGTGCTGCTTTTAATATCATTAATAATTCGTGTTGATGATATATTATCTGAAACCGGAATCAAAACCACACGCCCCCCCAGCTGTTCAACCCGTTCGCGTCCGAAAACTTCCTTGGATGTATAATTTGAGCCTTTGGTCAGCACATCCGGTTGTATGATTTCAATAAGTTTGATTAGCTCTCCGGAGGAAAAAACGACAACGTAATCCACAGCGTCCAGAGCACTTAAAATCCTGACCCGTTCTTTCGAATGGAGTACAGGTCTTCCTGGTCCTTTCAATGTTTTTACAGATTCATCGTCGTCGATGGCAACGATAAGGATGTCTCCCAACTGTTTTGAAGCAGAGAATAACAGGATATGGCCCACATGCAAAAGATCAAAGCAGCCGTTGGTCAAAACTAGCCGTTTACCTTTTTTCTTGAGTTCTACGATGAGCGACGGAAGCTCATGCAAATCTTTGTATTTAGACGGCAGGCGATTATCATCCGATTTAAATGCCGAGGCAAGTTCCTGATTAGACACCGATGCTGTTCCCATCTTGCCCACAACGATTTTCAAGGCCGAAGAGAGTTCTTGTTTTGACACCGTTGCAGTTCCTACCTTGCCCACAACGATTCCGGCGGCGGTATTGGCAATAGACATAGCGTCTTTAAATGAAGCACCTGACGCTATTGCAAGCCCGAACACGGAAAGCACCGTATCGCCGGCGCCCGACACATCAAAAACCTGACGTGCATCTGCCCTGACTCGGTAAGGTGATCTATTTTTCTCAAACAGAACCATACCATCTTTTCCGCATGTGATGAGAAGCTTATCAAGGTGGATGTTTTGAAGAATTTTGTTTGCCGCTATTTCAAGGGAGGATTCATTGACAATATCAACTCCGGAAGCCAGGGCGGCTTCTTTTTTGTTGGGCGTGAGCAGGGATACGCCTGAATATTTCGAAAAATCGAGTCCTTTGGGGTCTGCAATGGTAATTTTTTTGTGCTTTTGAGCGGCCGATATCAGCCCGGAGAGCAAGGTTTTGGTAATCAGTCCCTTTCCGTAGTCAGAAATCAATACCACATCAACATCGGCAATTTTATCTTCTATGAATCTTGTAATCTTATCTATGGTTGAATCTGATATGGTTTTATCCGTTTCTCTGTCGATTCTGAGTACATGCTGATGGGATGCAATAATCCTTGTTTTCTGTGTGGTGGGCATGCCCGGTTCCTGTACAATGCCGGCCGTATTCACCCCAAGGTCTCTGAATTTATCGAGCAGAATCTGTCCATTTCTGCCCGTGCCGATGACCCCGGCCGCTGTAACTTTTGCGCCCAGAGCAACGATGTTGTTAATGACATTGCCGGCACCCCCCATGGCGTAATCCTCGTTTTTGATGGATACCACCTGAACCGGCGCCTCCGGGGATATGCGATCCACTTCACCCCAGAGATATTCGTCGAGCATCAAATCACCCACAACAAGCAGATTGCATCTGTCGAATTTTGAAATATCAATAGGCATGGTCTTGATTGAGTTTTAGATTAAATCCGCATAAATTGCACTTGAAAAGATTAGAAAATCTCGTTAATTGGAAGCGCGATACTTTTCAATAACTTCCATCAAAAATTTTGGCGGGCGCACGACCCTGCCGCTAGTGTCCACACACGCATGTTTTGTATATCCATTGGCAAGGAGCTTTGTACCATCTTCACTAAAAATTTGGTAATCGAACTTCATACCTCCTTTGACATCGGTGTCAAGTGAAGTTTCTATAAGTAAAATATCGTCGTACTGGGAAGGAGAGTTGAATTTACAGTGAACCTCGGATAACGGGAGAAAAAATCCCCTGGATTCGATTGATTTATACGGCACGCCTAAATATCTGAACATTTCGGAGCGAGCGCTTTCAAACCAGCGAAAGTAGTTGGCATGATAAACAAATCCCATTTTGTCCGTATCGCCGTATATGACCCGACATGTAGTTGTGTGGGTAATCATAAAATTTTCCGTAAGTTACCTATCAAATTTGTAACATCTCAATAAGTTCTGGTGTATAAGATGATCATATTGACCCGGCTTCGTATCTTATTGAAAATTGGCTTAAACTTTACTTATGAAGGTTTTAGGCCAGACTCGTCTGACAGTATTTGTTGAATAATATTTTTCAGATCATCATAGCTGTATGTTACCGGAAATTCGGGGAATTCGTTTTTCACATTTTCAGGCGGATCGAAAAGGATGCCGTTATCGGCTTCTTTTAGCATGGTAATGTCGTTGTAAGAATCCCCCACAGCTATGGTATCGTAGTTCAGACTTTTTAACGAAATTACCGCTTCCCGCTTGCTGTCTTTTTGTCGCAGTTTATACCCGGCAATCGAGCCGTCGGGATTTATCGATAACGTGTGACAGAACAGTGTGGGCCACCCGAGTTTTTGCAACAAAGGACGTGCAAACTGGTCAAATGTATCAGAAACAACAATGATCTGGATACGTGACCTGAGCCAGTCAAGAAATTCCAATGCCCCGTCAAGAGGATCCATGGTGGCGATCACCGCTTTGATATCATCTATTTTAAGCCGGTTCTCATCAAGGATAGCGAGACGTTTTTTCATTAATACATCGTAATCGGATATATCACGTGTCGTGAGCCTGAGTTCTTTAATGCCTGTTTTTTCGGCCACATTTATCCATATTTCCGGTACAAAAATTCCTTCCAGGTCGGAGCAGACGATATGCATAACACCTCACAATCGATACTCAATCTTCTTGGTTTTCATCCTCTATTCTTATGAGAACCGGTTTGGCACTGACCACGTCGAGATTCATAATTTCGGATAACGCCTTTTGGACATCAGCTTCTTTGGCAAGGTGGGTGAGCATGACGATGGGTACCGAGCCTTTGGTTTTTCTTCCTTTCTGGTGCACCGATTTTATGCTGATCTCATAATCACCCAGAATACCCGATATTTTTGACAGCACACCGGGTCGGTCTACGGCGGCAAACCTGAAATAATAATACGTTGTGATTTCATCAACCCGAATAACGGGAATTTTCCGGATATTATTCATCTGGTATGAGAGTAACGGAACCCGGCCTTTTGACCCGGTTAAAAGGTTGCGGGCCAGATCGACCGTGTCGCCGATCACGGCGCTGGCGGTGGGCATCATCCCGGCTCCATATCCGTAAAGCATCATATCACCGATGGCATCACCGGAAATTGTCACGGCATTAAGGGTGCCACCGACACTGGAAAGCGGATTGCCAAAAGGAATCATGGTGGGATGAACTCTTGCCTCTATGGTATTGCCCAGGTTCTTGCTGATGGCCAGAAGCTTGATCCTGTATCCAAACTGTCCGGCGAAATCGATATCCATGGGGTCTATATTAGAGATGCCTTCAATGTATATATCTTTAAAATTAATCTCCATGCCGTAGGCAAGGGAGGTGAGAATGGCAAGTTTGTGGGCGGTGTCGATGCCTTCGATATCCAGGCTCGGGTCGGCCTCGGCATACCCGTTTTTTTGTGCTTTGGCAAGCACAGTGTGAAAATTGCTGCCATCATCCGTGCTTGTGGAGAGGATATAGTTACAGGTACCGTTCAGGATGCCGGCCATGGATTTTATGTGATTCCCCACCAGAGATTCCCGCAGCGATTTGATGATCGGCATGCAGCCGCCCACGCCGGCTTCAAAGGCAAGATCAACCCCTTTTTTCGTTGCGGCCTTGAATAGGGCATTACCATGGACGGCGAGAAGTGCCTTGTTTGCGGTAACCACCTGCTTGCCCTTATCAATAGCTCTTAAAACAAGATCTTTGGCAACCCCTTCTCCCCCGATCATTTCGATAATGATATCAATGTCAGGGTCATCCACTACTTTATACGCATCGCTGATAAAGACTCCGTTATCAAATTGTATGCCACGATCAGTTTTCAGGTCGATATCGGCAACATATTTCAGGTTCAGATCGGCTCCGACTCGGGAACGGATAAGGTCCCTGTTTTTAATAAGAATCTTTGCAACACCTGTGCCGATCGTGCCGCAGCCGAGCAAACCAATATTTATTTTTTTCATTCAATTTGCTCCTGAACAGGAATTACATTATCTTTCGTATTCCTCTTATGGCCTGGTTTATGCGCATATTGTTTTCTATCAGAGCAAAACGCACATATTCATCACCGTACTCGCCAAATCCAAGACCCGGTGAAACCGCAACCTGGGCTTCATTAATCAGCATTTTGGAAAATTCCACGGATCCCATTTCAATAAATTTGTCAGGAATTTTGGTCCAAACAAACATGGTTGCTTTGGGGCTTTCCGTCTCCCAGCCCACCCGGTTGAGGCCTGATATCAAAGCATCCCTTCGTGTTTTATAGATGTTACATATCTCCTTGACACATTCCTGGGGGCCGTTTAAGGCGATGATGGATGCAATCTGAATCGGCTGAAAAATACCATAATCCAGGTAACTTTTTATCCGGCGAAGGGCGCCCACAACTTCGCTGTTCCCTACACAAAAACCCACCCGCCAGCCGGGCATGCTGTAACTTTTTGAAAGTGAAAAGAATTCAACGCCAATATCCTTGGCACCTTTGACCTGGAGAAAACTGGGGGGTTCATAGCCATCGAATGCCAGATCTGCATAAGCGAAATCGTGGACGATCAAGATGTCGTGTTCTCTTGCATAATCCACGATATCTTCAAAAAATTTTAGATCAACGACTTCGGTCGTGGGATTATGGGGATAGCTGATAATTAAAACCTTGGGCCTCGGCCAGGTCTGCCGGGTGGCGCTCATCAGATTATCGAAAAAATCGTTGCCCGGACCCACGGGGATTCCCCTGACATCACCCCCGGAAATAATTGCCGAGTAAGGATGGATCGGGTACGTCGGGTTGGGTGTGAAAACTACGTCTCCAGGCCGTATGGTGACAAGGATAAGATGTGATATTCCTTCCTTGGCGCCGATGGTGACGATTGCCTCTGTATCGGGATCGATATCCACATCATATCTTCGTTTGTACCAGTCGGAAATGGCCATTCTCAACTTGGCAATACCCATGGATGCCGAATAACGGTGATTGTGCGGTTTCTGGGCGGCTTCTGTCAGCTTATCGACAATGTGCTGTGGCGTGCCCATGTCGGGATTTCCCATTCCAAGGTCGATAATATCCTCTCCGGCATGCCGGGCATCCATTTTGATTTTGTTAACGGTTGCAAATACATACGGTGGAAGACGATCGAGTCTGGCAAAAGTTTTCATATAATTAACCTCTCTGAAACTAGTTAAAATTTTGTGCTTATGTTTTCAAACAATGGGATACCCTAAATGATCGTAAACAAAATGGGAAAAATATTTTATGTGTTTGATTTATTATGCATTTTAGCAGATTCGGATGCATTTTAATAACTATTCTATAGATGAGATATAAATTAATTAAAAAATCCCATTTTGTTTACCCGTTGGGAAAGCCGATGGCACCCCATCTTCTTCGTTATCAAGGGCTCGCAGTAGACGACTACGGCTTCGCCCTTGATGCCTCAAATCTGGGGCACCCTCGACTTTCGCTCATTTAGGGGGATATTATGATCCGGTTTGGTTTTCTCCAAGCCGCAGACTCTACAAGACGGAAGCCGGTTCATCTGAGTTGGGATATAATAGTTCAAATTATTTTCTATTTACAATACAAAGTTTTTTATGTCAAAAATTTTGTTTTGACTTTTAAACCAAATAGGATTATTTTTTCGATCAAAAATTCGAAATGCGCACCAAGCATCTTTAAAGGATAACCACGAAATCCCATACAAAAAATGTTTTTCGTACTTTGGTGATGAATTTATAAAACAGATAAAATTCCTTTACGGTAACATTGAAATCCTATCCCTCCGGGTCAGGATTCTTTACTAACTTTAGGAGTTTTAAGCACTTTTTCGGTTGATTTGGATAGGGGATTTATATGACAAAATCACTGACATATGCTGATACGGGTGTAGATATTGATAAAGCCGAAAACCTTGTTGGCAAGATAAAAAAAATAGCGCATCAAACCCCCAGATCGGGCGTTATTGGTGAGATCGGCGGGTTCGGCGGACTGTTTTCCCTCAACATCACCAACATGGAAAGTCCGGTTCTTGTAAGTTCGACCGATGGTGTCGGGACCAAGCTCAAAATCGCCTTTATGATGTCAAAACACGATACCATTGGTATAGACCTGGTTGCCATGTGTGTGAATGATATCGTAGTGCAGGGTGCAAAACCGCTTTTCTTTCTGGATTATCTTTCAATGGGAAGGCTGGAAGAAAAAATCGCCATTGATGTAATTACCGGGATCGGAGAGGGCTGCGAACAGGCCGGGTGTGCGCTTATCGGTGGTGAAACTGCCGAAATGCCGGGCTTTTATAAAGATAATGAATATGATCTGGCCGGATTTGGCGTGGGCGTTGTTGAAAACAGCAAAATTATCGACGGTTCGGGAATCCACGTTGGCGATCAGGTTATCGGAATTTCATCGAGCGGGCTTCACAGCAATGGATATTCGCTGGTACGCAAAATCTGTTTTGACATTTTAAAACTGAAAATTGACACTCATATACCCGATCTTGGCAAGACCATCGGCGAAGAACTTCTGACCCCCACAAAAATATATTCACAAACCGTTCTTAGCGTTATAAAGAATCTGCCGGTTTTTGGACTTGCCCATATCACCGGTGGCGGAATCACAGATAACATTGTTCGGGTTATCCCCGAACGGTGTAACGTTGTCGTGAGAAAGAACAGCTGGGATGTGCCGCCCGTGTTTACGTATCTTAAGGAGGCCGGCAACATATCAGAACGTGAAATGATGCGTACGTTTAATAACGGTATCGGTTTTATTGCCGTTGTTCATGAAAAGGATGCCCAGGAAATCCTTGATTGTTTCATTGCCATGAAGGAAAACGTTTTTGTCATCGGCGAGGTGGTTGAGCGTAAAGAAAATGATGAGAGGGTTCAGTGGGTCTGATGAGCGTGAAAAACGCAAATTATGAAAAAAAGCAACGCCTGCAAAAGATCAAAAGCCCTTTTGTAAAGCTGATGAGCTGGATAGGAAACGCTCGAAAAGGAAACGTCGTCTGTAAAAGCTGAGCGGTGAATAAAACCGGTCCCGGGAGAGGACCTGGAAAAATAAAGCGCCAATGATCATACTCGGCATAGAAACATCCTGTGATGAAACCGCTGCGGCGGTGGTTGTAGACGGCATCCAAATACTATCTTCCGTTGTATCCTCCCAGATCGACATTCATCATCCCTATGGCGGAGTTGTGCCTGAACTTGCTTCAAGAAAACATATGGAAGCTATTGTTCCGGTCGTTATTGAAGCGCTGGCAGTTTCCGGCATGGATTCAAAACAGCTTGACGCAATAGCGGTTACCCAGGGGCCGGGACTGGTGGGAGCATTGCTGGTGGGTTTCTGTTTCGCCAAATCTTTTGCTTTTGCCCTGGATATTCCGTGGGTCGGGGTCAATCATCTGGAGGGTCACATAAATTCCTTGTTCCTGGAAGAAAATCCGCCTTCTTTCCCGTTTGTGGCGCTTCTTGCATCCGGCGGGCATACCAGCATATACCATGTCACCTCCCACACCGGATTCGAGCTGGTTGGACAAACACGGGATGATGCTGCCGGGGAAGCCTTTGACAAGGTTGCCAAGATGCTCGGTCTGGGCTATCCGGGCGGCGGGGTTATCGACCGGCTTGCAACTCAGGGAGATTCCAAGAATATTGTTTTTCCAAGACCGTTTCTGGATAAGTCGACCTTTGACTTTAGTTTCAGCGGCCTGAAAACGGCGGTGCGGCGGTATATTCAGAAAAACATGGATACATATCAGCAACAGATCCCGGATATTGCTGCCGGATTTCAGGAAGCGGTGGTAGATGTTTTGTCGTTTAAAGTGGTTCATGCTGCAATGATGAAGGGGTGCGAACATATTGCTTTAGTGGGTGGCGTGGCCGCCAATAACCGATTACGGGAAAGGGTCAGACAGGAAGCCGATCTCAAGGGGCTGACGGTTCACATCCCCTGTATTGATCTTTGCGGTGATAATGCCGCAATGATCGCCGCCATCGGCTACCACTATTTAATTGCCGGAACCGTATCGGGTCTCTGTGATGATGTATATTCCAGGGCAAGGCTGAGGTAACGGCAAGGTTGAGCAGCGGCATCTAAAAAGATAGAAACCTAAAACTGTTTTTAAAATCAGAAAAGCTTCAATTGTATGAACCGCGAGATAATTGCCGTCTGCTCTACTTGCCGGTTGACGGGTATCTCGCCCTGTAATTATTCGCTGAAGGAATTCAATGATACGGCCACCGAAGGAAACTCATGCAGCAGTTGCCTATCAACGGTTACTAAGGGGACTTTCAGATCATTTGCAGTGGCGATGAACTCACAATCATAAGCAGAACATTTGCTTGCTGAGGCAAGCCGCAGAACTTCATATGATGAAACCTCATATTCTCCACCCCTTAGTAATTTCAACGCACTATTCATAATGCGCTGAGCTTGCTCCAACTTGATGAGATTTTTGCGCATATAAAGAGTCAGTACATTGCGAAGTTCGCTGCGCCATAGGATCGGTGCCGCCCACTCACTGTCCTTCCGCAGAGCACGTTCGGACAAAAAAGATTGCTCGCTTGATAGGAAGAGATAGCCGATAACATTTGTGTCAACCACAATCATAGCCGACCTTCTGTTTTTGCCTGGTTGAATTCCTCATCACTGATCAGATGTCCGGCTGTCAATTGACGGAGCTGACGAGCATTCTCAAGCACCTCGTCGAGGTTTATTGGGCGACTCGCAACTGCATTTTCAATGCACACGATAATCTCGCTATTGATGGAACGCCGATTTATTTCTGCGACTGCCTTAAGACGCTCATAAAGCTCATCAGGTATATTCTTGACCGTTACCGTTGCCATATCAAACACCTCCGAACGGTTTCATATTGAAACCATTATGCAACCATATGGGATTGTTGTCAAGCTTAAAACAATCTTGTGAGCCAGTCAACGGATCGCGCGGAGCGCCGCTTATCGAAAATCTAACCAGCGGCGGCTAACCTGTATAGACCAACAATAGTCTCCAGTAGATCATAGAAAGAAAATCCATCGACGAGATCGTTCTCAGCTTCGTCAACCCTCAGTCCATGTCAGAAAGTCCCGTGTCCGGACGCTCAGACAATTTTTCCACTTTTTGACGCTTCATCAGCAAACACCAAAAAATATTGCCTTCAAGATACCGTATCCAAAAATTGAAAAACAGTCCCTCAGTTCCTCACACCTGACGAATACAACCGTTTAATTTGCCATTTTAGTAAAAAGCAAGATTCATCATCTATGGGACTGAAAAATCTTATCATCATCATGCTGCATATAACCACAAATCAAGGTTTTATTGAGACAATAACATGCTGATATTATAGTTAAAATAGTTTTAATTCACTATTCAAGATTTGACACCATTTCTTTAATGCATTCATTTTTCAAATTCAATCCCTGAAAGTACAAGATCGCCTCTGTAGAGCATTAAGTTTACATGCTCGCCTATTATTTTCATTTTATTATATGTATTAAGTGTTGAACCTTCGTCAAATGTTGAAATTGCTTCATTAATCATTGAGTTTAAGTCTAAAATTACCTTGTCAAAACTCTCGCTTTTTGTCGTCAAATCTAATAATGTTAGTATTGATTTTGAGTCTTCAAGCAATTTTACCGATTTTTTAATATTATTCGATTTGTAATGTCTTTCGGCATCGTATATTTTTTGTCTAACAGTTGTAAGTGGAACGTAGTAGTCCTTTATTTCAAGTAGCCTATTTTTAGCTTGGTATAGCTTTTCTTGAATAGATTGTTGCTTGTTTTTGTTTGCTTCTGAATATGCGTCATCTGTTAATAATAATGACTGTTCTATGCTGTTGTTAAAATAATCAAAATTAGTTTCCTCGAAGATAGGATTCCATTCATGTTTTTCTTGTTGGCAACCAAACAAAATTAACAAAATGAAGAATAATAGATATTTTTTAAACATATCATTCACCTTTTTTTGATCTACCATTTCAGTATATTTTTTAGTGCAATTTAATTCACCGGAAAATATTCTGTAATTTGTGATATAAGGTGATATTGCAGAAAAAATTCTGTGTTGATGTGTTCTGCAATAACAGTATATAGACTAACTGCAGAATATACGAGTAGGAAATTTATGAAAATATTATAAGGAAATCAATGCAGTATGTCAAGGATAATAACAGACGGAACCCTAAGAAATTATTAGATCTTGCAAGGGGAATATTAAGACGCAAGCATTATGACATCCGAACGGAAGAGGCCTATCTTGGGTGGATGAGACGTTATATACATTTCATAGCAAACCATACCCCAAGTATTTTGTTTTCAAATTCATGATCTTTCTTAAAGATTGAAGCCCTTTCTCTTTAATCCTGTTAGAATCCGAAAAGGATTTCAAAATTTCTTCAAAAGCATTTTCAATATCCGGGCCTTTGTGACAGATCAGGGCAATGTCTATATCTGCTGAAAGGATTTGCCGGAGAACGGTTTTGATATCATAATGTTTTTTAATGGCGCCCATGTCCAAATCGTCGGTCATGATGACTCCGCAATACCCCATTTGTTTGCGAAGAAGATCATCGGCAATGATCGCTGACAGGCTTGCGGGCCACTTGGCATCCATCTTTGGATAACGAATGTGAGAAAGCATGATTCCGGCCACGTTATTTTCTATGGCGGCTTTAAAAGGAAGCAGATCGGTTGTTTGCATAGCGTCAGCATCAATATCCAGATCGGAGATTTCATGATGTGGGTCGAGTATGATGCGGCCGATCCCCGGAAAATGTTTTGCCACCGCCATAATATTATTTGCCTGAAGATGGTCGATAACCACCGTTCCCAGTTCAGATACCCACATGGGGTCATGGCCGAACACACGGCTTGTCTGGACACTGTCTATGCCTTCGGGTGCAATATCCAATACGGGCGCAAGGTTCATATTGACTCCGATCTCTGTGAGTTCTGCAGCCGTGACCCGGGCAAAGTGAATCGCATCTTCAGGGCCTTTCATTTTGGGATTACCCGGGAACTGGGTGAACGGTTCTTTAAGTCTGGCTACTTTTCCGCCTTCCTGGTCAATAGAGATAAAGAGCGGCGGCTGGCCGCAGGAGCGGGCATATTCCTGAATAGATGAGCACAGATGTTTGATCTGGTCGGGATTCAAGAGGTTCCTTGCAAAAAGGATGATTCCGCCTACCTTTAAGGTTTTAATAAGGAATCTGAGGTCCGGGTTGAGTTCGGTTCCGTCAAATCCCACCATCAGCCGCTGGCCTGCCGATTGCTCATCTGAAAATGATGCAATATCCATTTTTATACCTTCTTTTTATGTCAAAACATTTCGCCACCAAGACACCAAGACACGAAGATGAATTTTAACAAACAGGTTTCCTTTGTGTCTTTGTGCCTTTGTGGCAATTTGTTCCGGTTTATCCGTGCCAGGATTTAACGAGCGAATACCATCCCTACCCAGTCTTTCTCAAATGCTTTCCAGGTACATCTAAAGCCATTCCGGGTGTAACTGTTCAAAACGTCCGTCACTTCATATGTTTTGATTCCCGAAACCACAACCATACCCTGTTTTTCTGTTATTTTTGAAATGTGAGAACAAAGCCGTTTAATGGTTGGATACCTGAGGTTGGCTGTTATCAGGGAAAATTTTTCATTGATATTTTCTATGTTACGGTCAAGGATCTGGATTTGATCTTCCATGTTGTTCAATATAATATTTTTTTTGGCTTCCGATCTTGAACAGGGATCGATGTCAATCCCCAATGCCTTTTTTACCCCTAACGATACTGCCGCTATTGCTAGAATTCCTGAACCGGTTCCAATATCCAGGGCCCGGGTAGGGTTAGTTTTAACGAAACAATTTTTTCCGGATAATGCCGCTTCTATTCCCCTGACGGCCAGCCGGGTGGTGGGGTGTTCTCCCGAGCCGAAAGACGCACCTTGCGCTATATCAATGACCACGTCATGGGATTTCGGCGGGTAACGCATCCCGGGCGGTTTAAGAACAACCCGTTTTGAGATGCGGGTGGGTTTGTTAAAGGATTGTTCCAGGAACGAACATCCAAATTTATAAGTATAGACCAGTTGGCGATCTGCCACCAGTTCATTTATGGCCGTTTTTAACAGTTTTTTAGGGACCGCAAATTTTTGGGAGAGTCTTTTTTCCAGTTCACCGTAAGTCAGCTTTTTTTTAGATTCAGAAACGGTTTCAAACACCTTTTGGCGGATTGCTCTAATATTCGTGGGCGCCTTTTCGACGTCTTTTTCAGATACGGTCAACATTTTTTTTATTTGCCCTGAAAAACCTGGTCCTTGGTGCCAGGTCAGAGTTTTCCGGCTCTGCCTGAAGAATCGCTGCAAGAGTTTGAAGTGAACTAAAGTTTAAAGTGAACTAAAGTTTAAAGTGAACTAAAGTTAAGGAATTCTGTTAATTATATAAAAACAGCGGAGCGAAGCGACACCATAACTTTAGGCACTTTAGTTCACTTTAGACACTTTTAACTTGTACGGCTTTAAGTAAAACAGCCCCTTTCAAGGGCAAACCAAAGCCTGGTCCTTTGGGTCAGGATTCTTTACTTACGTAATTGATATTTTCGCACGGCCCTGTTGTGATCTTTTATGTTTGTTGAAAACTGGTGCGTGCTGTCTTTTTTTGAAACAAAATAAAGGAACCGGGTGTCTGCCGGGTAAAGGGCGGCTTCTATGGCCTTGGTTCCGGCGTTTGCAATAGGCCCCGGAGGGAGCCCTTTGATTCTATAAGTGTTGTAAGGTGTATTTTCGACAAGATCTCTTCGGGTAATGTTGCCGTTAAAGTCTTCTATGCCGTAAATAACCGTGGGATCGCTTTCCAGACGTATTCTCCGCTTTAAACGATTGTGAAAAACCGAGGAGATAATGGGCCGTTCGACGGCCACACCGGCCTCCTTTTCAATAATCGATGCAAGTGTTACCACCTGGTGGATTGTAAATCCAAGGGTTTTGGCTCGATTTTTCCATTCCGGCTTGAACGCGGACCAGAAACGTTTCACCATTGAAGATATGATCTTTTCGGGTGTGGCGTCTTTGGTAAAATAATAGGTGTCGGGAAAAAGATACCCCTCAAAGGTTTGGGCATCAATTCCTTTGGAATGCACCAGATCGTCGTGTGTTGCGGCCTTTAAAAAATCTTTTTGGGTTCCGAATCCTGCCCGGGATACAACCTGTGCAACCTGCCGCAGGTTATATCCTTCCGGTATGGTGAGCCTGTGGAGACGGACCTTCCCCATGACAAAGATTTCAAGTATTATTTTTGGTGTCATGTTAGGGGAAAGGACATATTCTCCGGCTTTTATGTTTTTATCATAGCCTTTAATACGGGAAAACAACCTGAATTTGACTGGATGATTAATAACCCCTTTTTTATGCAGTATTTCGGAAAGAGACTTGAATTTCTGGCCGGGTTTAACAATGATAACCTGTTTTACAGGTTCGGCACTTGCGGGTTTGTCAGCGTATCTAAAGATATCCACATATACGGCTATTGCAACGAAAAACACAAAAATCAGCATGAATATGATAGTGATCCGTAATTTCTTCAAAGTTAAAACGCTCCGTTTAAGATGGCGTGTCAATTTTATTCTAAATCGCCAACATTTGTCAAAGGTATCAAATATTAATTGGACAGGGTAAACGCATTTGAATCCCAATACAGGGAGAACGCTCCACCACGGCGTGCATCTCTTTCCAACCGACTGAAACTTGTACTTAAGCGCCCGTAAGCCCAAGCCGCGCCAGAGTTATTACCTAAATCTTGCATGAAAATTAATGAGAATCTTCAGGTTAATTGATTGAACCGGATTTATACAACGTAATGTAATTATACGTTTTACCCAAATGGTATATGGTATAATGATTTTTTTTATTCATTAATTTTCACCCAAAGGGCGAGCCGGAGGCTTTCATCCGCTGCGTTATTAAGGGCTCGCAATAGCAGACTATGACTTCGCCCTTAAGTGCCTTGCATATGAAAACCTCCGACTCGTACAAGGCTCAGGTATTAAGAACAATCCATCGCTAAATTATCCCATTGATTTTTTCAATATTAAATCCCAATATCCGGTATCCAGCATCAAGTATCCAGTATATGTCTTGATTTCCTGGCTTTTATGTATATCATTAAATGATTGAATGGTAAAACCTAAATGATCAACGGCAACTCGTGAATAGTTAGTGCCCATCCATAAATCTATATCGGGCACAAATTAAGTTTCCAATTCAGAAATGAGCAATTTTTCGCAAGGTCAAGGCAATCAAGGAATTACGCGGAGGCGTACAAGTAGTACGTAGCACAAGTAATTCCGCAGATTGACGCAGAGATTGCGGAAAAGGGCCTTTTCTGGATGGAAACTAGTTAAGGATGGATTGAACAGTATGAGTCGGAAGCGCAAAACAGATGAATCATACCAGGGATTTGAACAGGGGCCCATACGGCCGCCCAGCGAGGCTTACAGCCTGCTGATTCGTGTCACTCGCAACTGTCCATGGAACCGCTGTACGTTCTGTCCCGTTTATAAAAGATCACGGTTTTCCATTCGTTCGGTTGATCATGTTAAAAAGGATATTGACGCCATTCACACGTCTATTCAAATGATACGGAATATAGCCGACGAATACGGCCGTATTCGCCGAACCGAGATGCTTAAAGCAGCCGGAAATTATGAACAAACGGACCCTATAGCCTTCAACGCCGCCTTGAACTGGTTTGCCGGCGGAATGAATTCTATTTTTATCCAGGATGCGAACAGCCTGATTATAAAGCCATACGACCTTGTAGAGATTCTGATACATCTTAAAAACCGCTTACCCTGGGTTCAGCGGATAACATCCTATGCACGGTCCCATACCATTGCCCGGATCAAAGATAGTGATCTCAAGGAGATAAAGGATGCCGGCTTAAACAGAATTCATATCGGTCTTGAATCCGGCTCAGACAAGGTTCTCAAAATGGCTAAAAAAGGGGTTACCAAAGCAACTCATGTTAAGGCGGGTCTCAAGGTAAAAAAGGCCGGAATGGAACTTTCCGAATATATAATGCCGGGACTGGGCGGAAGAGAGTATTCAAAGATCCATGCACTGGAAACAGCCGATGCCTTAAACTGTATCAATCCTGATTTCATAAGGCTTCGAACCCTGGCGATTCCCAACAGTGTGGAGCTTTTCGATGATTGGGAGGCCGGTCGTTTTGAAAAATGCACCGATCTTATGATGGCCAAAGAGATTCTGCTTTTGATCCAGGCACTGAACGGTATTAACAGCGTTGTAAAAAGTGATCACATCCTGAACCTTTTTGAAACCGTGGAAGGCACGCTGCCCCAGGATAAAGAAAATATGCTTGAAATCATTCGCACATTTCTGGCAATGGAGCCCGAACGACAATGCGTGTATCAGGTGGGAAGGAGGCTCGGATTCTTTTCGCGTATCAGCGATATGGAAAGCCCTCATAGGCTGAAAAAGGCCGAAAAGGCCTGCCGACAATTTGGGGTTACTTGGGAAAATGTGGATGAAGTTATTGATGAGTTGATGAAAAGGTTTATATAGGTTTTTTTAAGCGTTCAAAGGTTCAAAGGTTCAGGGTTAATGGCGTTGAACCGTGAACCCTGAACGTTTATGTTTATTTAAAAAAAGAAAAGGAGTATATATGACAGAGGATAATGGAAGAATTACTTATTCGGATGATGGAAAACTCAATGTTCCTGATTTTCCGGTTATTCCCTTTATCGAAGGTGACGGCACCGGTCCGGACATCTGGCGGGCTGCCCGGCGTGTACTGGATGCGGCGGTGTCGAGTTCTTACGGCAGTGACCGAAAGATTCAGTGGCTGGAAGTTCTGGCCGGTGAGAAAGCGTTTAATCAGACACAAACCTGGCTTCCAGAAGAAACCCTGGAAAAGATCAGGATTCATCGCGTTGCCATAAAAGGGCCTCTGACGACTCCGGTGGGGGAAGGAATCCGGAGTATAAATGTAAGCTTGCGACAGGAACTGGACCTTTATGCATGTGTTCGGCCGACAAAATATATTCCAGGTATTCCAAGCCCCATGCTGAGGCCTTGGGACGTTGACATGGTCATTTTCAGAGAAAATACCGAAGATGTTTACATGGGACTTGAATGGAAAGCGGATTCTTTAATGGCGAAAAAAATCATCGATCTGGTAAAAATCGAGGATGGAAGGGAAATTCGAGCCGGATCGGGTATCGGTTTGAAACCCATCAGCCGCTTCGGAACCCGCCGTCTGGTGCGAATGGCCATTGATTATGCCCTTGAGCATAAAAAGGAAAGCGTCACCCTTGTTCATAAAGGAAATATCATGAAGTTTACCGAAGGCGCTTTTCGAACCTGGGGATACCAAGTTGCGCGGGAAGAATTCGGTGAACGGGTCATTACTGAAGAAGATCTGTGGGAAAAACATAACGGAGAAATCCCTCGGGACAAGATCGTGATCAAGGATCGGATCGCAGATGCCATGTTCCAGCAGATTCTTTTGCGTCCCGCAGAGTATGATGTGCTGGCAATGCCCAATTTAAACGGCGACTATATGTCCGATGCGCTGTCTGCCATGGTGGGAGGACTCGGGTTGGCGCCGGGAGCAAATATCGGTGACGGATATGCTCTTTTTGAGGCCACCCATGGTACGGCTCCAAAATATGCGGGACAGGATAAAGTGAATCCCGGATCTTTGATTCTTTCCGGGACCATGATGCTCGACTATCTTGGCTGGAAAGAGGCTGCGGACCGTGTGAGGGAAGGATTAGTAAAAACAGTGGAACAAAAGCGGGTCACCTATGATCTGGCGCGGCAGATGGAGGGTGCAGTTGAAGTCAAATGCTCGGAATTTGCAGAAGAAATCATCCGTAATCTTTAAATATGGAACCGGACAAATTCCTTTTAACCTTCCGGATCATACGGAAATTTTGCAAGTAAATGAACCGGAAACAAGAATAACCGCACCTGAATTTGCTTCAAGAATTGGCTATGCACTTGAACGGTTGGAGCCAAATCTTACAAACGTTGCCGTGGTGCTCGCGGATAAAACCCGTTTGTGCGGTTATCCGGAATTTTTGCCGGTGCTGCTCGATACGCTGGAGAACTTTGGGGCTGGATCGGATCGCATTACCGTGTTCATCGCATACGGCACTCACCGGCGCCAGACGGATAAAGAATGTCTTGCAGCCTACGGTGATACCTATAAGAAAGTACGATTTATTCATCACGATTGTCTGGATAATAATTGTTTTGTAAATTTGGGAAAGACCTCGCGCGCCACCCCGGTGCTTATTCGGCGCGATATTCTTGAAGCCGATTTTCTTATAACTTTCGGTGCAATTTCACACCATTATTTTGCGGGATACGGTGGCGGGCGAAAGATGATTTTCCCGGGGTTGGGCCAGAGAGAAGCCATATATCACAACCATGGGCTGTTTTTGGATTCAGAGCGTCACACCCTTTCTCCTTTATGTCAATCAGGTGTATTGGACAAAAATCCGCTGGCAGAGGATTTAGCGGAATATGAAACATTTCTCCCTGCCGATTTGGCCGTCCATGGAATTCTTGATAGTTTGGGAAATGTTTGCGATTTATTACCGGGCGCTGGAACCGATCATTTTCGGAAGGCCTGTGCCGAACATGGAAAAAATTGTGAGATTGTGTGTACGCGGGAATATGATCTGGTCATCGCGTCCTGCGGCGGATATCCAAAAGATATCAACTTTATTCAAAGCCATAAGGCCATAGATAATGCAGCAAAATTTGTTCGTGACGGCGGTCGGTTGATTGTTCTGGCAGAATGTCTTGACGGTGTGGGGTCAAAAACTTTTTTGCCGTGGTTTAAAATCGGCGATTGGGGGAGGGCATTCAACAAACTATCGGAAAATTATGAAGGAAACGGTGGTACGGCACTTTCCATGATGTCAAAATTACAGCGAATCAAAATTTTATTGGTAACAAAATTGAGTGATTCTGTCTGTGAGACCATCGGTGTTGAGAAAATTTCCATGGATCAGGCAAAAATGCATGTGAAACAATCAAGCGGACCCATAGCAGCAATACCAAATGCCGGACTGTTGATTAAACGTCCGGCTTAAGTATGGGTGAGCTGTAGATCCCCATATTTACTTGACATTAAGACGTTAAGAAAATAACCAATTAAAGAATGTATAATATAAAGCGTTGGAAAAAATGAGAGGGAATATGCATGGCAAAACCTAAGCTAAAAGCACATGTAATAAACCGGGAATGGTGTAAAGGGTGCGGTATATGTGTCCATTTTTGCCCCAAGAATGTACTGGAACTTGATGACGCGGACAAGGTGTTTGCCGCGCGACGTTCGGATTGTATCTGTTGCAAAATGTGCGAACTTCGCTGTCCCGATCTTGCCATCGAAATAGAAACAGAACAGGATGACTAATGAAAAACAAGAACATAAAATTTGTTCAAGGTAACGAAGCATGTGTGGAAGGCGCTCTGTATGCAGGCCTCGATTTTTTTGCAGGCTATCCCATAACACCCTCAACGGAAATTGCAGAGCTTCTGTCATACCGTTTGCCCCAAAAAGGGGGTAAGTTTATTCAGATGGAAGACGAAATTGCATCCATGTGCACTATTATCGGGGCGTCCCTTACCGGCAGTAAAGTCATGACCGCCACCAGCGGTCCCGGCTTTTCTTTGATGCAGGAAGCTCTGGGGTATGCGATTATGGCGGAAATTCCCTGTGTGATTGTCAATGTACAACGTGGCGGACCTTCTACAGGCATTCCCACTCACGTGAGCCAGGGGGATGTAAATCAGGCCCGATGGGGTACCCATGGGGACCATGCCATTGTCACGATTACGGCATCCAACCACCAGGATGTGTTTGAAACCACCGTTGATGCCTTTAATATTTCAGAAACTTACAGAACGCCTGTTATCCTGCTATATGATGAGGTCGTGGGACACATGCGGGAACGGTTACTGATGCCGGAACAAGGAGAACTTCCGTTAGTGGAAAGACTCCGGACATCCGTGAGAGAAGGTGTGGACTATCATCCCTATCTGCCAAGGGAAGACGGCCGTCTTCCCATGTCTGATTTTGGCGGTGTGCACCGCTACAATGTTACCGGCTTGTTTCATGACATGTGGGGGTTTCCGTCAGACAATCCAAAAATAGTTCATGGTCTTCTTCGCCATTTAGTGGATAAAATTCAGAACAATGTGAATCAAATCGCCCGGTTCAAAGAGTATTTCCTTGAAGACGCTGAGTGCATCCTGATTTCTTACGGGTCTTCAGCCCGGTCGGCCAATCATGTAGTGGCTAGTCGCAGGCCAAGAGGAGAACGGCTCGGACTTCTGGAACTCCAGACATTATGGCCATTTCCGTATGATCTTGTTCGAGAAAAATGTGCAAATGCAAAATACGTTGTGGTTGTGGAAATGAACATGGGCCAGATCATGCAAGAAGTAAGAAAAGCTGTCGACCGGCCCGAGAAAGTGTTTCTTGCCAATCGTATTGACGGTGTTTTTATAACACCTACGAATATTAGAGATATACTGCGGCTTATCCAGGGAAAAGGAGTGTAAGTTATGGCAATAAAGGATTTTCTCAGAGAAAGGTTTTTCCCGCATATATGGTGTCCGGGGTGCGGGCACGGGATCGTGCTGAACAGTCTTTTAAGAGCCATTGAAAAACTGGGAATGAGCAAGAATGAAATAGTAGTGGTTTCAGGGATCGGATGTTCGTCCCGGATCTCAGGATATGTTGATTTTCACACCCTTCACACCATTCACGGTCGTGCCCTGGCTTTTGCCACCGGTGTAAAAATGAGTCTTCCTGAACTGAACGTTATCGTTCCCATGGGAGACGGCGATGCACTGTCCATTGGCGGAAATCATTTCATACACGCGGCTCGAAGAAATATCGATTTGACCGCTATTGTCATGAACAATCGCATCTACGGTATGACCGGAGGACAGTATTCCCCCCTGTCGGGCTATGGAACCCTGGCAACCACGGCGCCATATACAAATATAGATTACGCTTTTGATACGGTAGAACTGGCTGCGGCCGCAGGCGCTTCTTTCGTGGCCCGCAGTACCACCTATCATGTTCAGCAATTAACTAAGATTCTAAGACAGGCTATTTTGCACGAAGGATTTTCAGTGGTGGAAGTGTTGTCCCAGTGCCCCACCTATTTCGGAATACAGAACCGTGCCGGAAGCGCAGTCGATATGATGGAGTATTTCAAAAACAATACCATACCCATTGGGTCCAAAGCCAAGAAAGAAAATCCCGATCTTATTGAACGGGGTGTTTTTGTAGAAAAAGAGATGCCGGAATACTGCAGTGAGTATGACAAAATCATTGAAAGGGCCATGAAAGGAAGAACTTAATAGTTTCGGCCGATTCAGATACGTTTTAACTAAATTCTGCAATAGCCGTTTTCGATAACAATTGATGCGGATTTTGGGTTTTTATGGAATCAAAGAGGTAATCATGGAAAGATGCAGATTGGTATTTTCAGGCTCCGGCGGGCAGGGCGTTATTACCGCTGCCATCATACTGGCTGAAGCGGCCGTACTTTACGAAAATCGGATTGCGGTGCAGTCACAGGCTTATGGACCAGCGGCCAGAGGAGGAGCCACACGCTCCGATGTTATTATTTCCAATTCAGCCATCAATTATCCCAAGGTAATCCAGCCCAATGTGCTGGTTTGTCTTACCCAAGAAGCCTACAATAATTTTTATCCCATCATACGACCCGGCGGGCTTTTGATTACAGACAGCCGTTATGTAAAGATTCAGAGAAAGGTCGATGCCAGGCAGAAAGAATTGCCCATGCACCAGGCAGTGATGGAAAAAATCGGAAAACCCATTGTATTCAACATCTGCATGCTCGGTGCCGTAATAAGCCTGACAGATCTTGTTAAATCCGAATCCATAATGAAAGTGCTTAAAAACCGAATTCCTGATAGTTTTTTGGAGATCAACCGCAACGCTTTGGATCTGGGGATAAAGCTGGCAGAGGATGTAAAAAGTTGATATGGATGCCGGGTTATACATCCATATCCCTTTTTGCCTTAAAAAATGTCCCTATTGTGATTTTTATTCCATAACCGATACGTCATTACATCCTGCATTTATAGATGCCTTAGTCTCTGAAATGCGCATGACCCGGGGCGGGAATTTAACGTTTGACACCCTTTATATCGGTGGCGGCACACCATCGGTTCTGGACGCAAAAACAATTGGAAAAATCATTGGGACTGCCCGTGAATCCTATGAAATTCTTGCCGATGCTGAAATCACCCTGGAAGTAAATCCCGGCACCGTTAGTTTAAATAAATTCGAGGGGTATCAACATGCCGGCGTCAATCGAATAAACATAGGGGTTCAGTCGTTTGATCCTGTAAATCTTCATTTTCTCGGGCGTATCCATTCGGGCCGCGATGCCCGCGCTGCAATAACTTGGGCGCAAAAGACCGGGTTTAAAAACATCGGGCTCGATCTGATTTACGGTATTCCGAACCAGACAAAAAAATCGTGGCTTATGGACTTGAAACTTGCGGTTGAGTCTGAGCCCCAACATCTTTCCTGCTATATACTTTCCTTTGAACCGGGCACTCCTCTATACAGAGACCGTCAAGAAGGTCGCCTTAAGCCTTTGGCTGAGCCCCAGGTATGTGAGTTGTTTGAGACCACCCTGGAATTTTTAAGCGACCATGGCTATGTTCAGTACGAGATATCAAATTTTGCACGCGGAAGCGTGGGCAGCTCCGGCCTCAAAGGTGCCGAGCTTAACCGGTCGCGGCATAATATGAAATATTGGAAATTTGTTCCCTACATCGGGCTTGGGCCTTCGGCCCATTCATTTCTGGAGCCGAAACGATACTGGAATTGTGCCGATGTGGAAAAATATATACAGGATCTTGAGGCTGAGAAACTTCCGCGTGCAGGAGAGGAACGACTCAGTATGGAACAGCTTGTGATAGAGGCGATTTACCTGGGGCTGAGACAGACAAAAGGAATTTTAATTGATGTTTTTGATAAAAAATTTGGCGTAAACTTTAAAACCATGTTCGAGGATATCATCACCGTGCTTGAAGCAAGAGGGTTTGTAGAGCTTTCTCAAAACCGCTGCGCGCTGACATCCAGGGGCATGCTTTACTTAGACAGCATTGCTGCCATGTTTATATAAAATGAGGGGTCGGGGAGTTTTTTCGATTCAATAGCTCCATGAATAATCAGCGACTCCATCATACAAACTCATACATAAGGGTTCGTAAAGAAAGAACAGAAAATATGGCTTTAAATAAATATAGGTTATATGACTACCCGCTTAACGCATTTTAATTACGAACACAAAATATCGCTGTTCTTTCTTAACGATCCCTAATGTATTCAAACAGTGTATGATTTCGCTGCTGATCATTCATTACGCTATTTACAAAGCTTTATAAGAAAAACACCCCGACTGCTGATATAAAAATGCTTTGCAATTTTATGTGGAGAGCGTTTTGATTAAAACTCCGATATAAAACCGGGCGTGACTCATGGGTGCGGCCAGATTGGCGCGATGGTTTGCCAGGATACCGCTTAAGCTGCTGTTGGTAATCAACCAGGGATCGATTTCTGCGGCATGGTGACACGATTCGATTGCATGATGAAGAACTTCGGCTCCCCGCCGGGATTCTACGGTAATCAGAAAATCTTCGAGAACCGCTTCCAGAATTGCATGCATTGAACTTGCAACGCCCTGGGCATAAAAAAAGTAATCATCCGCTTTAAAAAAACTTACCGAGCTTCCGTCATCCTCTTTAGTTTTGACCAGATTTTCTTCACAGCTCCCCAGCAGATCTTCATAAGCCATAAGCAAAGGGATTAAATTGTCGGTTCGGGTATGAAAGTTGGCTTCTCCTTTTTCAAGTTTTTCCTTGTATTTCCTGAGTTCATCAAGGCCGGCCTTGTATTTTGATTCCGGAGACGGGAACCAGTATCTGTCTGATTTGATCATAAACCAGTTCATGGCGCGTTCAAGATTTCTATCAAATGCTGCGGTGGTGCCTGTACGGGATATACGCTCGGTCAGGATAACAGCGGTTCTGCGGGTGACTTCCAGAACTCCCAACTGGAAATTATTTACGTTATCCGTAAAATCCAGGATATCATTGACTCGCCATCCCCAGAATCTGTCATTGAGTTCATAAGATAGGGGTTTTATGGTTGTCTCTACAAAAGCTACCCCTTTGAGTCTGGGTTTGGTTTCTACAACTTCGGGAAACCCATGCGTGGGTGGGGGTGCATGGCCGGGGACTGCCGTTTTCTCATGAGGGGAGGGGAGGGGATGTTCGGGTTTTTCCGCTGCCGCTTTTGGAGCTGCTGCCGGTGCGTGGGTAACGGTTTTAGCGGTCTCTTTTTTAGCTAGGTGAATCACTTGATCTGCTTTGACAATTCCCACAAGTCTATTGGTATTATCGATAACCGGAATTGTTTGTAAATGGTGCCGGTCGATCAAATTTTTTACATTCTTATTGCCCAGACCGGTGTTAACGGACATGACATCACTATCCATAAAATCTTCAAGAGGAGAGTCGGAAGCCGCAAACATCAGCTGTTGCATTGAAACCATACCGTGCAGTTTTCCGTGCTCATCAACAACAAATAGATGAAAGGGTTGCTTTATATCGTGGTGTTTCTCTCTGAGATGTTCCACGGCTTCTTGGGCAGTCAGCGCTTTATCAAGGGCAGTAAAATCCGGAGTCATGATGCCGCCGGCCGTATTCTTGTCATAATGGCGCTTTTTATCAGTCGCTTTGGATCCTTCAATCACCTCGGGGCCTTCAATCGCTTTAGGGGCCTTGGTGGCTTTGTCTGCAGAAGGAACCTCTCCGACAGGGCTGTCAGTTTTATGAGCGACCCGGACTTCAGAAGGCTTTTCGAAAAACCCAAGCACGGCGCCGAATAACCAGATGCCCACAACCGCTAACAGCGTACAGACGATTATTCGTTTGGTGGCAAATCGTTTGAATTCAGTTTTTTGATTATTACTTTTTTTGCTGCTGGTTGAATTTTCCATAATATCTCCGTCTCAGCAGTATTGACCCGAATTTCTACCTGAATCTTGCATGAAAATTAATGAGAATCTTTACCTTACGTATCTGAACCGGGTTTATACAACATCATGAACTTAGGGGCTTCGCCCCAATTGGAATAATGGCCCCGGTGAAATAGAAAAAAGTTTCACGGGGTAAAAATGATGGAGTAATGGAATGATGGGTTTGAATAGGAGTTTTTTACAATTAAAATGGTTTATTTCCGTCCTTACCCCCAATATTCCAATATTCCAGCATTCCAGCATTCCAGCATTCCATTCTGACTTGAGTCTATTGGTATGATCTATAAATTTCAAGTGAAAAATTGCCTTGTCACCGGTTTCTCAGTTTACGGATATCGCCGATACGGATGGTCACGTTTTGAGCATCAAAGTATTCTATCAACGGTATCAAGTACTTGCGTGATACACCGGTCATTTCTTTAAATTGTGGGGTTGTCATATCTTCATGAGATACAAGGAAGTCGACAAGCTTTTGCTGCAACTCTTGGACGGCCTTTGTATGGAAATAAAGATCTTCTTTAACATGGACAATCATCCCTTCATCCACTAAAAGCATGAGAACGTCTTTGGCCCGTGATTGTTCGAGGTTGAGAGTATTGCTCAGTTCTTTGAAATATGGCGGCGTGAGGCCGTTTTTACGGTAGGCATCAAGAATCCTTTCCCTGATATCCGCCTGGTCAACACCCAGGGAAACCGTATGTGAAGCCAGGCGGACCGTATTTTCCTCTGCAACGATCTCTTGGTCTTTTATCATCTGATTGAGTGTAAGATTAAAAAGCTTTGGATCCTGTAAACCCGGGAACTTGGACCTGAGTTCTTCTTTGGGCATACCGGTTTTAAGAGGATTGGCCCGATGGTAGCTGCCCAGGTAGATTGAGGTTTCCTCTTTGAGCCTGTGGGAGGTGTTTTTGTGAATATAAATCCGATTTTCCCTGTCAGCCAGAATAACCGTTCGTTTTGACATAAGATCCTGCATGATATTTTGAAGCTGTTTTTCATGCAGGCCGGTCATTATTTTAAGATCTGAAAAGACGATTCCCTGATAACCGGATTCATCCACATGATAGGAGATGATGCTTTCGGGGCTTTGATCCATCAACCCTTTTAACCCCTTAATTATTTCAGATTTGAACCGTTTATGCTTTTGCGGAATCGGGTTAAGGATATGCCCTCCGCCGATGGTGCGTACCGGGGAGTAACTTCGAATGACGAAACGGTCATCTTTTATAAGTGCCAGCGGGGAATCGATTCGCAACTGAGCCACGGCGGCTTCACCCGGGAGAAGTTCGTCTTTGTCGAGCAAAATCAGGATGCCAAGTACTTCACTGGTCCCGGTATGAAATCTGATTCGGGTACGGTTTTTGATCGGTTTTTTATTGCTGCCTATATAATCTAACCATACGTCCATCATGTAGCTCGGCTTTAATGCGCCCGGGTTTGACAGAACATCACCCCGATACACCGAGGCCTTTTCAAGTCCCTGAAAGTTAACGGCCGTTCGCATGCCGGCTTCAGCTCTGTTTACGCTGTGGTTGTGGACCTGAATCCCCCGTACTTTTGACGTAATACCCGAGGGATAGAGCATAACCATATCTCCCACCTGAACCTCTCCTGAAATAAGGGTTCCGGTAATCACGGTTCCGAATCCCTTCATGGTAAAAACACGGTCTACGGGAAGGCGAAACAGGCTGGAAGGCGGTCGGCTTGGCAACCGGGCGCCTAACTCGTCCAAGGTTTTGATGAATTCAGGTATGCCGTCACCGGTCACCGACGAAACAGACACGATCGGAGCCTTTTCTAAAAATGTTTCCTGGACAAAATCCTTGATATCCTCGATGACCAGCTCAAGCCATTCTTCATCCACAAGATCGGTTTTGGTCAAAACAACAAGTCCATGCTTAACCCCGAGCAGGGTGCAGATTTCCATATGTTCCCGGGTCTGGGGCATAACCCCTTCGTCCGCTGCAATTACCATGGCAACGATATCGATTCCGGTTGCGCCGGCCACCATGTTTTTTACAAATTTTTCATGGCCCGGTACATCAACAATCCCGAGATGCTGTCCGCTGGGAAGATCCAGGTGAGCGAATCCCAGTTCAATGGTAATGCCGCGGCGCTTTTCTTCTTTTAAACGGTCGGTGTTAATGCCGGTCAGCGCCTTGATCAGCGCCGTCTTTCCATGGTCGATGTGTCCGGCGGTCCCGAGGATTATTTGCTTCAACTTTTAAATATTCCTTAACTTTAGCTCACTTCACTCTATGTTCTATGTTCTTTTTCTAAAGTACTCCAGAACATATGCCATACCCACCAGAAAAACGGCGAGCCCTGCGACATAAACAATTTCTACTTTTCCATAAAACATACGGGTCAAAACAACCGCAAAAACAGCACCAAATACCGCTCTGATGATAAAAATGTTAAATTGAGTCACGGAATATCCTTTTAAAATTGGTTAAAACCCCAAGTTTAGAAACATATATTAGAAGGTAAAATTAATCAACATCAAGTTTGTACAGAAATATTTTAAATGTGCAGGGATAAAATAGCTTGAAATAGACTCGGCAATCTGATAAAAAAGTTTTTTATGTGGTGGGTGTAGCTCAGTCGGTAGAGCACCAGGTTGTGGCCCTGGATGTCGCGGGTTCAAGTCCCGTCACTCACCCCATTTTTTTTTAAAAATGCGCCCGTAGCTCAGCCGGACAGAGCGCCGGACTTCGAATCCGTAGGCCGCAGGTTCGAATCCTGCCGGGCGTACCAAAAAAATATAGGGATAACAGTAGGTTAGGAAAAAAATCGGCTCCGCCAAGCTGAGCCTTTTTCGCGTTTTTTGAAGATTTTTGCCATTAAAAAAATCGTTCAGGAGAGTTTATCTCATAAATCATATTTTTTTTTCAATGCGATGCAAAAAAGACCCAATATTTTTACCCAGCCTGCCCCGTAGCTCCGGCAGATGGTACTGGGGTAAGTCCGGCAGATCTTACCGGGGTGAAACTTTTTTCTATTTCATCGGGGCCAGTATTCCATCATTCCAATTGTGAGTGAAGCGAACTAACTTGAATCTATAACAAGCTATAAGCAAAATTTTCAAAGATATTTCTATCGAACTTACCTGCTTCAACGTCTTTTTTAATTAACTCTAATGCGTTCAAAGGGGCCATGGCACTTCTATATGGCCTATCATCATTTGTAAGGGCTTCATAACAATCAATCAAGCCTATGATTTGAACTGTTTCTGATATTTTTTTCTTTCCATAAGGATAACCGCTTCCATCCAGTCTTTCATGATGATCCAACGCCGTAAATTTAATCTTTTTATCTTTAAATGTGCAATTACTTAAGATGGTATAGCCCTCGATTGTATGTCGTTGTATTTCTTTGAATTCCTCTTCAGTTAATCTTTTTGGCGATGTAAGTATTTCAGTATTTGTATTTGTCTTTCCAACATCATGCAGCAGTGCACTTAAACCCAATATTTTTTTTTGAGGCAAAGAATAATTAACATAGAAAGCATAACCGAGAACAAGGGACATCACATTAATTGAATGTAACACAGTTGTATAATCCTTGGTTGTTACATCCAGCAAATGTTTCATTACATCATAGTGTTCGGTATATTCACTTACTATAATATTCATTGTCTCTGACATACCTTCAAGACTACCACTTTTTGGTTCTGAGAGTGTTTCTTCCATTATATTTAAGAGAGTCTCTTTAACTTTTTCCGGATTATCGGATCGAATATCTTTCTTTAGCTGCTGATTAAAAACTTTTTGGACTTCCTGAATGCCTCTTATTTTATCATCATGCTTAATGTACAACTTGTCAGGGTATAACCCTTCATCAATCCGCATATCAAATAATGTTATCCCCGAAGATTTGTACAAAACAAACTTTTTATCTTTAGTACAATAATAAAGAGGAACATCTTTATAAAAATTCAACAGAGATTTTCTTGCCGGAATGTATTCCTGCGCCATTTAAAGCCTCTATAAAATCTTTCACATTTTAAACAAATGAGGGGTCGGGTAGTTTTTTACATCCAATAGCTTCATGATAAATCAACCACTACATCATACTAACTCATACATAAGGGTTCGTAAAGATATAACAGAAAATATGGCTCTAAATAAATTCCTGAATCTTGCATGAAAATTAATGAGAATCTTTAGGTTACTTATTTGAACCGGATTCATACAACATCATGTAATAATACGTTTTACCCAAATGGCATATGGGATGATGATCTTTTTTATTGCAAATTTATTTTGGAACCCATAACATATACATTTAATTGCAGGTATACTTCTGGAGGAAAAAGTCCAACAGTAATTTCTGGAGATGATTCAATTTTCCAAATTGCATACTCCATTGGCTCATCGGCATTGAATTGGAAGAAACTGTGTTATCTACTTCAAAATCCAAAACAGTTCTAACCGGCAACTTCTTCAAATAAAAATCACCAACCGTCGAAAATATTTCGATCTCAATCGAGCCTTTTGTTTGTTCACTATTTTCTATAAACTGGAAGGCAAGCCCACCTTTACGGATGTCTTTGATTTGACGCAAGTTTTTGTAATCAGGCGTTGAAACGGCAAATGCACCTCCCTTGACCTTGAATCGCTTGTGTTTCCTTCTCTCAATTAACTCTTCCTTGTTTCTCATGATTAGTATCCAAATAGTCTTTTTATATCTATTCTTCCTTATATTGCCATTCGTTTATATTTTTATTCATGCACCATATAACCGGCTAATATGCATCGTGTCAATCGGTCAAAAGTATGATTTTTTCGTATTTTTCAGGTCGAGTTTCTAATACTTTAGTATTAGACAGGGTAGGGGGTACTAGGAAATTTCTAATACTTTAGTACTAATATTTTTTAATAGTGGGGTTTGTGAATCAGAATATTATGATAGTGAAATAATGACACTAGTCCCATCACTTATATTTCCGGACCTATGTGCCCATATTCGGTTTGGCATATTACGTTCTCAAGGCCTTTGATAGTAAGGATTTTGTGGATTTTAACCATTTCATAATAGTGGGGTTTAACGAGATCGAGCCTTTTAAACTCCGGCCGATAGTCCAAGACGCAAACTTGGATCTCAGGATCTATTTCATATAGCCGCTCTCCTATCAATTCGATTTCTTGCGGCGGTATTAGTTCTTTATTGTAAGGAATTCCAACGCCGGTGAAAACGCTGTCTTTGTATCTTTCAATCAGGTATTGGACTGCATCCCATGCTGTATTCAAGTACCGTTCTGCCATTGCTTTGTTTTCGATGGCAGTGATTTGCATAAATGTTTCCGGATAATATCCCTTAAGGTCCGGTCCTATATCTGACATTCCTGCCTCAACCAACTGATCGATATAATCCCTTGTCAGGATAGTGGTGTTTGTATCCACATGAATCCTTGCATTCGGATCAGGGTTAAGCCTTTTTAACTCGGTCACATATTCCACAAGCTATCTCCTGTTTAAAGTACTTTCACCTCCGGAAATGGCCATCCTGTCAACTCCAAATTTTCTTCTGGCGGCTGTCATAAGCTCTGCCGCTTCCCTTGGGGTCAATGGCTTGCCCTGTCCTGAATAAGTTGTCTCCCAGTTCTGGCATTGGGGGCAGCGGAGATTACAACCCGAGGCAAAGCAGGCAACCTCTATGTATCCGTGATGGCCCTTCAACCAATAGGGCGTTCCCACACCGCCCACGGTATGTCCGCCAAAACCATGTATTATTCTCTTTGGGGGGTAATCTTGAGGAAGCTCTGTGTTGACTCTAAGCCCCTTGGCTACAGGAGTAATGCAGGCGGGTTTTAATTCATTGTTCACCTCAACAGCACAACTCCAACAGCCTCCGACCTCACAGGGTGCGAATAATGAGCCTTTCTCCGGATAATTTGTTACCGTGTAGCCACTTATTTCCAGTGCTCTTTTGACGGTTATACCTTCAGGCACCTTTACCATCTTCCCATCCAACTGTACTGAAACTTCTTTGCTCATTATCAGGCTCATTATTTTTTAATTATTGACAACATGTTTTTCTATAATACATATTTTCTTTATGGCAATAAAAAGTGAATACAACAAAATACAGCTCTATTCAACCAAGGATGGCTCACAGATCAAAGAATTGATGCATCCAAAAGTACATGGCAACAAGAGGCAAAGTCTTGCGGAGGCTTGTATTCCGATCGGTTCTAAGACCTTGCTCCACAAGCATAAAACAAGTGAGGAACTCTATCATATTAAATCAGGGAGAGGTCTTATGACTCTTGGACATGAGAAGTTTGTAGTCACAAAGGGTGACACGATCTGTATCCCACCAGGGATGCCACACCGGATTCAGAATACCGGTAAGGGGGTACTTAGGATTCTTTGCTGCTGCTTCCCACCGTATTCCCATAATGACACGAAATTGCTGGTGGAACAAAAATCAAAAGGAGAATAATGTGCATTAAAATCACAATCAGTTTTTGTCAATCTCATCGAATTATGTATGAGTTTGTATGATGGAGTCGCTGATTATTCATGGAGCTATTAAATCGAAAAAACTCTCCGACCCCTCAAATAGTTCAAGGTTTACATTCGAAATCGTAAATGATAGATTTAAGTTATGAGTTTGGTGGCTTAAAAAAGAGATATGAAACCTCGCAAATCGAATTAAAACAGCGAAGTCCAAGAATGCCTTTCTTAATGCACGAGTATTACGAATAAAATTAAATATTGTGTAGTATCCCTAATGGAAATAACACGGCGCAATTTCATAAAAAAATCGCTCATATTGAGCGGCTCTCTGTTTCTCGGTAACAGTTCTCTCTTTGCTTTGAATAAAAAAAGAGAACAATGGTATCCTTCCTATGCGAAGCTTGAGGAAGAAGGGGAATTAGCTAAGAGAGTTGAGCAAGCTTATTCAATTTTCGAACAATGCGAACTTTGCCCCCGACGGTGCGGTGTCAATCGGCAGAATGGCGAACGAGGGTTTTGCCGTGCTCCGGCCAAGCTCATGGTCTACACGGCACATCCACATTTTGGTGAAGAGATATCGCTAGTGGGAAAAAGAGGATCCGGAACAATCTTCTTTTCCAACTGTAATCTCCGTTGTGTCTTTTGCCAGAACTGGCCTATCTCCATCAAAGGATATGGGAAAGAAGTTCAAGACGAGGATCTATCCGATATGATGATTTACCTCCAGAAGATCGGCTGCCACAACATCAACTTAGTAACACCAACCCACGTTATGCCAAACATCCTCAATGCGACAAGGATTGCTTTTAAGAAAGGGCTTCGTCTCCCCTTAGTTTACAATACCAGCGGTTACGAGAGAGTTGAAATCTTGAAGATTCTAGATAGCATCGTGGATATTTACTTACCGGATATGAAATATATGGATGTTGCGAAAGCGTCGCGGTATTTATCTGTGGCATCGGACTATCCTGAAGTGGCTCAAAAAGCGGTTCTAGAAATGCACAGGCAGGTAGGAAAGCACCGGGTCAATAGCCAGGGAATTGCTATTCATGGATTAATGATCAGGCACTTGGTTATGCCAAACAACGAAGCCGGTACAGAGAAATTCGTTAGATGGGTAGCTGAAAATCTCCCGAAGTCAACCTATGTGAACATCATGCATCAATATTTTCCGGATTATAAAGCCTTTGAATACCCTGAGATCAATCGAAGAATTTCTGTAAAGGAATACCTGGAAGCAATGCATTGGGCTGATAAATATGGCTTGACCAACCTTGACCCGCAGTCTGTTAGAATGAAAAAAATCTATGTCAAACAGACAAGAACTTAGGGGCTTCGCCCCAATTGGAATAGTGGCCCCGGTGAAATAGAAAAAAGTTTCACGGGGTAAAAATGATGGAGTAATGACCCCGGTGAAATAGAAAAAAGTTTCACCCCGGTAAGATCTGCCGGACCTACCCCAGTACCATCTGCCGGAGCTACGGGGCAGGCGGGGCAGGTTGGGTAAAAATGATGGGTGAGCTTGTCCTGAACGAAGTTGAAGGAAAGGAGTTTTTTACAATTAAAATGGTTTATTTCTGCCCTTATCCCCAATATTCCAGCATTCCATTCTTCCATTCTGATGGCATAAATAGGTTTTTATTAAAAAACTATTATTTACAATAGGTTATAGAATTTACGATACGTTTGATTATGGAATATAAAGCAGTACTTTTTGACCTCGACGGCACATTGATAGACACGGCAAATGACATTGGTGATGCTGCAAATAGAGTTTTATCAAATAGGGGTTTCCAAACACATTCAATTTCAACCTACCGATTGTTTATTGGTGAAGGTGTAAAAATCCTTTTCACCCGTGCATTACCTGAAGAAAGTCGTAACCAAGACCTCATAAATGCCTGTCTAAAAGAATTTATCGAAGATTACAGGTGCAATTATAATGTAAAGACAAAACTATACGATGGCGTTCCGGAACTATTGGATATATTAAAGCTGCGTGGTCTAAAACTCGCGATTTTATCAAACAAGCCTGACCTTATTACCAAAGATTGCGTCGCATTCTTTTTATCAGAATGGGATTTCGATGTTGTTTTAGGACAGCATGATTCAATTCCCCGAAAACCCGATCCGCAGGGCGCTCTTGAAATTGCGGAAAGACTTGCAATAGTGCCGTCCAATTTTATTTACCTTGGAGACACAGCTATCGACATGAAAACCGCCGTTTCTGCGGGAATGTTCCCCGTTGGAGTGCTGTGGGGGTTTCGCTCTTTAGAAGAATTAAAGGAAAATGGGGCGCGTGTCGTTATTGACGAGCCCATGCAACTTATGGATTTTATAAAGACATGATTAAAAAAATCATATCAGGCGGTCAAACCGAAACAGATCAGGCAGTTCTTGATGTTGCAATAAAACTGGGATTTCCCCATGGTGGGTGGATCCCAAAGGGACGGATTGCCAAGACAGGAACATTGCCCGGCAAATATGGGCTTAAAGAAATGCCTACCGACAATTATTCCGAATGTATCGAACAGAACATAAAAGACTCAAAAGGAACGCTTATAATATCATACGGCAAATTAACCGGTGATTATGATTATGCCAGGAAAATGACTTTGAAACATAAACGCCAGCTGCTTGGGATAGACCTTAACCAAACAATTGCCTTTAAAGCTGCATCTCTCATTAAGGATTGGATTCAACTGAGGCACATCGATGTTTTATATGTGATTGGCCCGAGTGAAAACATAAATCCTGATATAGGAAAACAGACAGCGAGTATCGTTGAGGGCGCATTAATATTGGATCTGATGAATGCCTCTCCCGGTTCTGATATAACCGATTTTTCCGAGAAAGCCTATCTTAAGAAACTTCATGTCCCTCCAAAAACAGTAAATGAAGCTGTTGACATATTAATGTCGGAAATGCCTCTTAAGGATAAGGTCATCATAGCTAATATGACATACGGTGAACTGGTTGGTCTCAATTCAAATTTGGGTTCTTATATTAAAAATATATTCCGTCTTTGGTCTGGTAATGATGAACTAATAGAATCTTGCAGGTTTGTGACCAAAAATAAAAAATTAAATGAAGACGGTGCATCCTTGACCATTATTGAGTCACTATGGAAAAGATTACGGAAGACACATAAAATAAGAGTGGTGAAATGAAAGCAAGATTCAGGTATTATGTAAAAACAAACTCTGGAAATATGACACGGTTGGCCCTGGTGAAGTTTTAAGGTGTCACAAAGACCGAATCATAAGAATTTATTTATCTTCAACCTATTCCTCAATGCGAACAATCCTTCCCTGGACTTCGGCTTTCACGGTTCCTCTGGTGCTAATCGTATCCATAATTAGTTCCCGCAGCGGCGATCGGATATGTTCAAGCGGTTTCCCGACAAAGAGTTTGTACCCGTCACCTCCTGAAGCCAGGAAATCCGTGACCGCGACCCGGTAGATCTTTTTCGGATCAACCGGCATATGATTTGAATTCAGTCGAACTCGTTCCACCGCATGTCCTCGAACATTGAACCGGATTCCCGAAACCTGCAGAAATCCACCGTCTTCTTCTTCCCGCGTCGCACGGACCGACCGGGTCAATGCCTGCATCAGCTCTCTTCCGGTCAGATCCAGCAGAATAATTTCATTGGCATATGGCATGGCCTTGAAGACTTCCTCACGGGTGACGGGGCCTGTGTCTATGCTGGCTCTCAGGCTGCCGCTATTTAACAGGGCTACATCAGCCCCCGTATATTCGCGCATGATGTCCGATACGAAGTTACCCAGCGTGGTCTCCTCGTACCGGATCTTTTCGCGTTCACCATCGAGAAAGACGCGGGATTCACCGATCACTTCTTTGAACTTTTTATCCATTCGGGCGTGATATCGTTTCACGATCCGGTCGATTTCAGGATCAGAATTGATATCTGAGGTTACCGGAATGTAGCTATGGGTGACAAGCTGAGCCTTTCCGGTATCCGGATCGACCTCCAAATCGATCCGGCCCAGGTACCTGCATTTCTCGAAGGCCTGGAATATGGGTACATTTCCGACTTTTCGATAGGGTGACAGCAGGATCTGGTCATGCCCACCGATGATGGCCGACAGTTCAGGAACGGCCCGAGCGATGGCCCGGTCGGTTATATGCTTGCTGTGTGACAGGAGGATAACCGGTCCCTTCTTATGCAGACGGTCAACGGCATCTTTGACTGTCTGAACGGAATCCAACACGGTTACATGCTTAACGTTATCCGGCCGAGTCGTGACCAAAAGGTCCCTTGTTGTTGCACCAATAACTGAGAGTGAGATGTCTTGAGTGAGTGAAAAGGAGATCGATGGTTCACATATGAGTTTACCCGAGTCTTTCCGGATAATATTTGAACTTAAAAATGGAAACGCGGCCATTTTTTTCAGATCCAAAAAGTTCTGAAACCCGAAATCGAATTCATGGTTGCCCACGGTCATGGCATCTACGCTCATGGCATTGAAGCATTCCACATCCGGCCGGCCCTGAAAAACCGTGGACATGGGTGTACCCTGCAAAATATCGCCGGCAAGCAGTAAAAAGGTCCAGACGCCTTTATGGTTGTTCTCGACTCGGATATTTTCAGCCAATGCGGCCAGACGGGCAATGCCCCCTACCTCTACTTTGCCTGTGTTTGTTTTAACCTTAAATGGCCGGAGGTGACCGTGACTATCGTTGAAAAACAGAACCGTGACATTCAGCGGCGGTTTACCGCCTGCGAACGTCCGTATCGGCACAAAACCGTCGGCCACCGCGACAGCAATGATAAGAATGAGTATGTATATCAATTTGCGACGGTTCATCTTGCTCACCTTATGATTTATTGAAGGGTGGATTCAGTTGCACCTATTTGCCAATCTTGACTCTTAACACTTGTGGACAGGTTTGATGAGAAAATGACAATTCTCATCCGGATGACGCCCGTCGAAATTTCAGGACTCCTGAACTGGCGTAAATCTGAATGCAACATCTTCTATTAAACACTAAACTATGAGCTAAAATAAAAAATGAACGTCCAACATCGAACATCCAACGTCGAACATCGAAGGACTGTATACCT
>Ga0315545_1000425_pt1 | contig 45420 bp, 35 predicted proteins | sample SalMarSW160210MG_FD_203096 | JGI IMG/M metagenome (GOLD analysis project Ga0315545, IMG submission 203096) | Salt marsh sediment microbial communities from the Plum Island Ecosystem LTER, Massachusetts, United States - Salt Marsh Sediment SW1602-10 ...
ATTCAAGGCTTAAAGCCGACTACAGACGTCATCGCGGATTGTCGCAAAAACATAAAATTCAGTATCTAAAATGGTATTGTTTTTTAAAAAATAACAACATTTCATGACCTTTATGCCCGCAATGACGACAGTGTACTGTGATTGCGAGTACCATTCGACAGGTTCAGGATAAACTCCTTCGAAGGAAAGCAATCTCCATTGTGCTTTCCTCTCATTTTAGAAAGATTATCTTTTTGGATAACTTATAAATATTGTTGTCACATTTTGGTTATTTATATTTCTATAATCTCGAGTATCGAAGTTAAGATGAGAAAAGCTTTCACATTTTTTTGTTTAAAGAGCTTTTGCGCTGCAAATTTATATTCTCCTATTTGCTTCATATATTTTCTTTTGGTTTCTGTAATAAATTTTTCTTCTGGCATTCCATGTAATGCATCTGTTTTGAAATCATATATCCTGACTTTTTCTTCCTTTAAGATGATTTTATCCATTACGCCTGATACGATTTGTGTTTCACCCTTTTCGGTTTTTTTCTCCAGTAAATAAGAAAATTCGTTCAAGCTATTTTCATCCATAATTATTTCCATAATTTTTCTATTACCAAGAACAGTTGAAAACTCCTTTGCTATTTCACGGAGGATTTTTTCGTCACACAGGAACTGCGTATCCATCTGAGCTGCAACATTTCTCACATATATAGAAATGTTATCTCTGGAATCTTGTTCTATCACGGCGTTGCCAAGTAATTCAAAAAGCTTATGTAAAATGGTACCTTTAATTTTCGCCTTCTCATTAACAATATTGTATAAAATATCAGTGTTTTCCAATTCACTTGGGTTAATCTCCTTTTTTGCAGATATATTTGTTTTCCTTTTTGTAAAAGCGTATACTGCATTTTCCATATGTGGTGATACAATTCTCTCTTTAGCGGTTTCTATTTTCGCATCAATCATATCTTTTTTTGGAAGTTTCGAATCGTAAACGATATTCATCCAGACATTATTGTCATTAGTTTTTTTCTTTGGGATAAAAAGGTATAACTCCTCTTTTGCTCTTGTAAGTGCCACATAAAATAATCTTTTCAGTTCCTCGCTCTGCTTTGTCATTTCATATTCTTTGTATTTTTTTAATAAAGGAGTTTCAACTCCTTTATACTTTTTCAAGAATAGGAGTAATTGTCTATCTCTATCAACCCACACTCCTTGCCCTTTCCTTTTTATGGCTGCCGAATCGACCTCAGGTAATATAACAACTGGAAATTCAAGCCCTTTTGCTCTATGCACAGTCATTATATGAACTGCTCCTTTTTCTTCGCTTTCAAATGATTGAATGCCAATGTCGATATCTGCATTCTTTTCTCTTGCTTTTATAATCCTATTTAGTCTATCGAGAAAGAAACAAAAATTTATTTTCTCACTGGATATGTTCTCGATAAGTGTCAGAAATTTCTTTATATTTACATCCTTCTGTCCACCTTTTTTATCGACAAGAATTCCATATGCATTGCTGTCCATTATTGCTTTTTCGATAAGGTGAACAATCGATATCTTGTCTCTGTTGTTTAACCATTCTGATGTAAGACCGAGGAAATTCGTGTATTCATCGGTAAAATTTTCGCGCAACCTATCGTAAAGGGAATAACATTCCATTTGCCCTGTGTTTGCCGGGTTATTAATAACGATTTTTATAAGATCGCTTAAATTGTGGTTGAAAATAGGGGAGAGAAATAGCATAGAGAAGTTTATATCATCATAAGGATTTTGAAGAAAATTGAGTATCTTTAGAATTTCCTTGATTTCCCTATTTTCGAAGAAGTATTTACCTCCGGAAGATATATAGGGTATGGATGTTTTTTCGAATACCCTTTCATAATAATGGAAGGTCAACGAGTTCCTGAAAAGCAGTGCTACATCACCCCAGGATTTGTAGCGTTTCTTTAACGAAAAAATTAGTCCTGCGATACTATTCGCCAGTTGAGGTGTTTTTTCTTTCTTATTTCCTTCAATGGAGGATTCGATAAGTTTTACGACACCACCACCTATCTCATCATCGGGTTTCATCTCTTCATATTGCACCGAGGAAGGTTTTTCGATCAACCTTTTCATCTTATCTTTGAATAAAATGTTTACGGCTTCGACAATTTCCTTCTTACTTCTGAAATTTTTAACAAGGGAGAACGTTTTTGTAAATTGATCCTCCTTTTCCTTTATACTATTTATAATACTTACGTCGGCATTTCTAAATCCGTATATCGACTGCTTTTCATCACCCACAAGGAAGATAGTAGGATAGATATTAAGCTCTTGTTTTGCTGTTTCACCTGAAAACCAATCTCTTGTTAATTCCTTGAATATCTGCCACTGTATAGGGTCGGTATCCTGGAATTCATCTATCAAGTAATGATTGATTCTGGCATCCATGTTGTAAAGAATGTTGAATCTTTCTCTGTGTTCTGTTAGTAGTCGATATGTTAAAGTTTTCAGATCCCCCATTCCAATGACGCCCATCTCTTGTTTCCTTGCTTTTAAACTTTCTATAATAGTGATTATCAAATCTATGAATCTAGAGGTTAGGTTTGTATGTTCTATGTCGGTATTGAATGCAAATGCAAGAACACATCTTTCATAGAGTATTGTAATTTCTTTTAGCTGTTCTCTAAGGATAGGGTCCTTTATTGCTGTAACAGCTCTCTTTCTGGGCTGTCTATTATTCTTTGTGTAGAAAAGATTTAAGAAGTCCAAAAATTTATCCTCATTTTTTATTAAGTCCTCGGTTGTGGCGTTTGCAGTGAATTCGAAAAAATCATTATATGGACCGTGTGGCATGTTATGCGATGTTCTTAATTCTTTAACCTTTTTTTTAAGTTTATCTAACCTGTTCGGTAGATCGATTTCTTCTCCAACATATCTTTTTATAGATAAAGCCAGTTCCTCATGGTTCTTGAGAGATAAAATACGAATGGTTTCACCAAACATCTCCCAGTTTTTTATGAGTTTCTTTATGCTGTTCAAGAAACAAAATTGTGTGCTTCTATCCGAGGAATATCTGAAATTGAAGAATTTCAAAAGTTTGACAAACCACTTATCATGGTCAAGTTTTCTCTCCATTAGTTCATCAATAGTTGAGTCTATGAGTTCTTCCTCTTCAATTCCATCTATTACTTTGAAATTAGGATTGACGCCTGATTCCCCCGGGAAAATTCTTATAATACTTGATAGAAATGAATCGATGGTAGAAATACGCATTCCGAGTATCAATTTGTTGAGTGCATCATCGTCTTTTAGAATTGTCAGGAGGTCACAGTTGATATTATTCTTAATAATCTCATTCCTCAAGAGATGGACAAACTCAACGATTCTTTCTTTCATTTCTGCAGCTGCTTTTCTTGTGAATGTTATGGCAACTATATTTCTTGGTTTTTCACCATCGACCAGTAGTTTCAAATACCTTGATGCAAGCACTCTTGTTTTTCCAGAACCTGCTGGGGCAGTGATAAGAAACCTGTATGCAGTTCTATCCCTTTGATTATCTCCAGTTACAGCATCGAACTGGGGTTCAGTGAGATCTAACTTTTTTTTCAGAAAATCCTCGAAAAATATTTGTAAGCTCATCTTGTTTATCTGGTTTCTTTAGTTCTTCCGGTTCATTTGGTCTGCTTAGTTACTATATTTTCCTCTAACCAGTTTCCGGACATAACTCATTGAATGGACAACGAGTGATACAAAAAGACCCGGATTTTGGTTCGAACTCCAACTTTCTGATTTTCTTCCATACACTGAAGACATTAGAAATGAAAACCTCATTGGATGTTGATTGTCTTTCCTCCAAAACAGCACCATCCTTGCTGTTTAATACATAGTATGCTGTCTTGGAGACCTTTCCAATGCATTTCTCGACAGCGAAGCTATAGATAGGAAATTGAAAGCTTCCACCTTCTTCTATTTTCTTTTCACTCGGAAGATAGTCTTTGTTGCCAGTTTTATAATCGAATATTACCAGTCCACTTCTATTCCTGTCAATTCTGTCTATTCTTCCGACAAATCCCAGGCGTTCACCATTTTTTTCAATGCTTACATCCTTACCTGTAAATTCCCATTCTACGTCCTCAACGATGTGTCCCAGATTGGTTTTGACTTCATTCTTGAGAAATTTCTTGAGCAATGGATCAAGTTCATTTGAAACAAATTCCAATCTTAGCAGAATTCTATCCCTTGTTTTAGGAACCATTTCATCGATAGCATTCAAAGCAATACTCTTGAGTTCTTTCCAATCATTGACAATATTTTTCCCAATCGTTTTTGCAAGTTTTCTACTGTAGAACTCCGCAAGAATCCTATGAATAACCTTACCCCGTAGCAAATTATCCATATCCTTTTCGGGTTCTTCCACTTCACCTATCCTTAAGACATAATTTAAGAAGAAATTGTATGGACATGTTCCATATGTTTCGAGGGCAAATGGTGATATACCTTTTGACAGTTGATTGATTCTATCTTTTGCATAGTCCGAAAATTGCTTTTCTGTTTCTAAAATTTTCTTAACATTTTTCAATCTGCCCACATCTGTAATTCTTTTTATACCCTCCCTTATCAATAATGCTCTTTTTCTCATATCTTGATTAAGGGATGAGTGGTTGACATCTTTTACTCTATGAATGATTTCGGATATGCGCATCTGCCATTCTGACAGGGTATCAATGTTGTCCTCCACGGCAATTTCTTCTTTTCTCGCTATATTCCGGAGGAAAGGACTCTTAAGGAAGATATTTCCTTTTTCATCCTTTCTGAAGTAGGAGAGGAAAACCTGTTTCGCGCTTTTTTTTGTACTTTCGAAATTGAACTTCGAAAGTGCATAGAGCATATCGTAAGTTGGAAAGTTCATCTCTTCTAATAGTTTTTCTGAGAATAGAGGGTTGTGTTTAGGCTTTCTGGGGAGTTTATCTTCGGTTAAGCCAATCAGGAAAATCCGAGAGAAATTCATTCCTCCTGTTTCTTCTATATTCAGCTCCTCTACTTGTTCATTTAACGTTTTACCGGTATTCAGTTTTACAGAGTTTGTACCGAAGAGAAAAAGGTTCTGAAAATCCTTTATTCTAAATGAAGATATAGTTTTAACAATGGGTTCTCTTTTGAAAGATGTAATGAATTTAATAAAATTATTGTAAGGTTTTATGTCATCTTCATTTTCAACGTTTATTATTAACTGTAAAAGCGAAAGATATGTATTGATGAAAGAAAGACCAGTTTTTGACTCAAGAAGTCTAAGTTGCCCAACAAAATTGGAAACCGTTCTCATCTCGGTACCTTTATCTTTCAATCTTTTCCAATCATCTCCTGAGACAATCATATGTTCCCTTGTTTTTATGTCGGTTAGCCTCTTTTCCTTTTCTTGCAGAAGCTTTACATAAGGCGAAAGTAGAAAATTTACAACCGACTTTCTCGTTAAATGCCGATTTATAATTTCGAATATTGCAAGACAGGTTTTTATGATAGGAAACTCAGAGAGCAGTTTTTGAGAAAGTGATGGCAGTTGTATATAGTACTGTGGAAAGATTCTCTCGAATGTTTTTTCATATTCATCAACTGCGGGAGAGATAATAACAATCTTCTTGTCCAATCCTTCTCTGTTTACTATTTTGGCAATGCCTTCTACCTCATGTTCTTTTTTCTCGTAGGTATGGAATTTTATCTCAGGAGCAAATTCCTTGTTCGTGCTCTCGACTTCTATAACCTTTTTTTCCATTTCGATGATGCCTGTTGTTGTGAATTGAGTGCAGGGAAATGGGAAGTCAAAATCAAGCAGTGAAACAGAATGTGCTTGCCTGTATATTTTTTTGAAAAGGTGTTGCTCTATTATTCTCAATATGGACAGGTGTTCAATATAGAAATCGTATTTTTTGAGGATATTTGGTTTAAGGTGGTCAATAACCCACCACCTTCTGTCACTTTCGTCAACCAGGTCATTATGTTTGAGAAAACTCTGATATTCATTGAAAACATTCTTAAGCGCTGAAAGCAATCGCTCATTGAATCTATTTTCTTTGTTAGTCAGGTCAAAAAGAGGAGCATCTTTTCTGTATTTTATCTCTCCTTCTCTATATTTAAGATGAAGATTGTATTCTTTGATTTTCTTGAGCCATTCCAGGAAAAAATCAGAGGTCTCTGGTGATAGAGAGAAATCTCGCGAAGGAAACAAGTTTTTTTTTCTATCAAGGAGAATGTGTCTTATTATAATATTGGCATATGCATCGGTTATCTTGTGTTTTGGTGCTTTCATTCCCAGGGGAATTATGTCGTATAGTAAGTCGAAAAGATGCCATATTGTAACGAACTTCGGACTGAGCAGTATATTATTGCTGGTTCTCAGATGTTCTTTTAGTCTTCTTATCTTGCTTTGAGAAGTTGCAACATAAATGATTTTTCTTGCCTTTTTTATGTTATTTAAGGGAGAATTGTTGGCAAATTGCTGCTCCAATAGTTTGTGTAAAAGATATAATTCTTTGCGGGTATCTCCTATTTGTAGTCTGTAAAGCCTTGTTTTCTTCACACCTAGAAAAGTATCATAAATTTAGAAAAATGTAAAGGAAGAAATGGAACAATATCCTCAAGTCTCCAAATATACTTAATTTCGTCTATGGGCATTGAAACAATTCTTAAGACAAAATTTATAATATCAATAAAAGTGAAAAAAATACTTGACAAATGGAAGATATTACTTTATATTATTAATATGAATATTGATATTATTAAGAAAGGAGGTAAAATGTGATTACGAGATGTCCATTTTGTGGTGGTACATTGGAGATAAGAGAGTTAGCTTGTAACGGGTGTGGTGTTAAAATACAGGGAAAGTTTGCTTATACAGCTTTCTCTCAGCTTTCAAGCGAGCAGATGGAGTTCGTAAAAATTTTCCTTAAGTCGAGAGGAAACATTAAGGAAGTTGAAAAGGAACTTGGAATATCCTATCCTACTGTTCGGGCGAGACTTAATGTGGTTCTGGAAAGACTTGGAATTGAATCAGATAGAATGTCTGCTAAGAGAGAGGATGTTCTTGAGGCACTCTCAAATGGTGATATAAGCGCAGAGGAGGCAGTAGAGCGGTTGAGGAAAGTTTGAGACCGGGGCTTAAGACATAAAACCACAGACTATGAAAGGGGAAATTCGAAGATGGAAATTAGGAAGATAACCAAACATACTAAATAAACCAAAAAAGGAGGGAACAAGATGAATGAAAAAACAAAAATACTGGAAATGCTGGAGCAAGGAAAGATAAATGCAGAAGAAGCAGCAAAGTTGCTTGCTGCAGTTGCTGAAGGAAAAAAGAAAGATGTTTCATCGAAGATTGTCGAGAGCGTTATGGATGGTGTTTCATCTGTTGTTGAGGCTATCCCTGACAGTGTTAGCAGCGCATTTTCTTTTAGCAGTGGTGGAGAAAAGGGAGTAAAAGCAGAGAAAGGAGATGATGTTCTGATAAAATGTGTTGGCTCTTCAATCACTTTGTCAAAACATGGTGACAATGAATTGAAGGTAAATTCAGAAAGCGGGATAATTAGAACGAAAAGAGACGATTCTTCGGTCATATCAAAACTTGTAGGGGCACAGGCAGATATCAGCTACCCATCTGGTTTCCCCGTTTTCGTAAAGGATGTTGGGGGAAGTGTTAAGGGGGTTTGTCCTCAAGAATTTTCGCTTAAGCAAGTAGGAGGCTCTGCAAAACTTTCTTTGGATGTTATAAAGGATGTTCAAATTGTGGCAAAAGGTGGTTCGATTACGCTTCTGCTCGGCGAGTGTGATTTTTCCTTTGATATTAGTGCACCGGACGGGACTATAGATTTCGACATTCCAGCAAAATTCGAGATTAAGAAGGAAGAAAGGGTGAAAGGCAAAGTAAAAAAAGGTAAGGGAAAGCTTGTTGTGAAGGTTACATCAGGTGATGTTTCTGTTATCCCAAAGAAAGAAGGGGAAAACAAATAAGCGAGAGTTAATCTAACTTCAAGAAAGGAGAAAGAATGACTTATAGAATATGGGGTCCGGTAATATTGATTGTTCTTGGAATATTGTTCTGGTTAGGGAAGTTCGGAATTGTCGATTTTTATTGGAGCAGAGATTGGCCCGTCGTATTGATTGCAATTGGGGTTTTCTCTCTTATAAACTACTTCGCAAAACGTTTACGTAGAAATACTTCCAATAAGAGCAGAAAGATTCTTAAAGACCTTGAAAATGGAAATATAGACGCACAAGAAGCAGTAAAGAGACTCAAAAAAGTTTGAATACTACTTCACTCGTAATGCAAGCCAGATAGAAGAAAGATCAAACAAACCAGAGGAGAAGATATGGAGGAAAGGTTAAGGATATTGAAGATGCTTGAGCAGGGGAAAATAACAAGCGAGGAAGCTAATAAATTACTTGAAATTATCGATGGTAAGCCTGATTACTCAAGAGGTAAAACAAAATGGTTAAAGATAAAAGTGATCGAGAGTGGTTCGCAGAAGGTTAATGTGAGAATACCTTTTTCTTTGATAAAAATTGCAGCAAAAGTTGGTGGAAAGTTGAATATCAACCTACCTGACAAGGTCAAAGAAAAGCTGTCTGAAAAGGGAATAGAACTTGATAATCTTGGCAATGGCGAGAATGTTAATGACTTTCTAAAAGAATTAGAAAAGGAAGCACCATTCGAACTTGTTAATGTTGATGATGGAGATGAAAAGGTTATTGTTATAATAGAATAGCTTGTTTTTGTCATATTTTTTTCTCTTGACATTTTGGGCAATTTATGTTAACTATTGATGATTTAGCAAAGATAGTAAAGAAGGGAGTGAAAAAATTAGATGCCTGGAGTGAAAATTAGAGATGGAGAGAGTTTCGAGGGTGCTTTGAGAAGATTCAAGCGCATTTGCGAGCAGGAGGGAATACTCAGTGAAATAAAGAAGCATCAGCATTTCGAGAAACCAAGCGAGAAGAAAAAAAGAAAATTGCTTGCCAGCAAAAGAAAATTCAGAAGATTTGGATATTAAAAAAGGTTCTTAAACCTCTAGATGGTTTTAACCCCTGAAATTCTAAGAATTTTAGAATTCGATAAACTAAGAGAGTTTATCTCTTCCTATTCCTTTTCTGCATTGGGAAAGAATGCAATTAATGCTATTGTACCAATATGCGAAAAGAAAAACAGAGACAGACAAATATCACTGATAAGTGAATTCAGGGAACTTCTTAATTCTACGCATACTTTTCCTACTCCTGAAAAATGCGACATAAGAAATGAGATTCTACGAACAGATGAGGGAGTATATCATCTGTCAAGAGAGAAACTCATTTTGCTGGGTCGAGTAACCAGAGATTATAGAAAGATAGGATATTTTCTTTCTGGATTGTCAAAGGAATTTCAGGGATTGTCCAAACTTTGTGTTTCGCTAAAGAAACTACCGAATCTCTATGAAAGAGTGCAGTCCGTTTTTGATGAAAACGGTGAGATAAAAGACAATGCTTCTCAAGAACTTAAAAAGATAAGAAAGGATTTCAGGAAAGCGCACAAGGTATTGACAAAAACCGCAAGCAATCTTGTTTCGGAAAAGAAAAAATATTTGCAGGAGGAAATTTTTACTACAAGAGAACAGAGAATTGTTTTGCCTGTCCGTGCTTCGGCAAAAAGCAATATAAATGGTATCGTACATGGTATTTCACAAAGTCAGAACTCAGTATTTATTGAGCCTGTCGAACTCATAGACCTCAACAACGAATGCTCGACTTACAAACTACGAGAAGAAAACGAAATCAAGAGAATTTTGGGCTTGCTATCCCAAGTTATTTCAGATAACATCGATTGCTACAAGAAAAGCATAGAAGAAATTACTGAAATCGATAAGATTTATGGTATATCTTCTTTTGCAAATGAATATGGTTTTTCTGTACCCCAGTTCTCAACCGAGCATTTTATTCGTATCAGACAGGGCAAACATCCGCTGCTTGCAGTAAAGAAGGAGAGGGAGAATGTTGTTCCTTTTGATGTCGAACTTGGTAGGGACTCGCAAATACTGCTTGTCAGTGGTCCGAATATGGGTGGAAAAACTGTTCTTATTAAGAGCGTTGGCATAATAGTTTTAATGGCTTATTCCGGTTTACACATACCTGCGGATAATGAGTCTGTCATTCCAGAAATCGACGCAATATATTTGGATATTGGAGATGAACAATCAATAGAAATGGACTTGTCGACTTTTTCATTCCACATAAAAAACATTATTTCAGCTGTTAATGGAGCAACGCAGAATTCTCTTATTCTTCTTGATGAGATTGGAGTTGGGACAGATCCTGAAGAGGGCTTGGTAATTGCCATGGCTGTATTGGAAAAGCTTAAAGACATTGGAGGACTTACATTTGCTACTACCCATTATGGAAAACTCAAGCATTTTGCTGCGGGCTTCAAACAGATGTTAAATGCTTCGATGGATTTCGATACGGAGAAAGGTAAACCAACTTATTCGCTTTTACCTGGTATTCCGGGATCTTCGCATGGTTTTGCAATTGCCGAAAAAATGGGGTTTCCCGCTGAGCTCCTGGAAAAAGCAAAATCATACATTGATAAGAATGAACTTAAAACAGATGAACTTATCTGTTCATTGGCAAAATTGAAAAATAAGTTAAGAAAAGAGAAAGATGATATTTCTAAGTACAGAAGAGAGCTGAAAGTGCTTTTAGAAGAATACAGTCTAAAGAACAGTGAGATTGAGGAAAGAAGAAAGGAGTTGTTGATTGGTGCAAAAGAACGGGCATTGAATATTGTGTATGATACGAGAAAAGAAATGGAGCATATCATTGAAAAAATTAGGGAATCGCAGGCATCTAAGGAGGAAATCAAGAAGGCAAAAAAGGCAATAAATACTAAGATCGAGCAGTATGAAAACATGAAAAAATCCACAAGCAACAAGACAATTTCGCCAGGCGATTATGTTTTTTCGACAAAACTTAAGATTGGTGGAACCGTTGTCGATATTATGGGTGATTATGCAAAGGTTGATGCGAAGAGCTTAAGATTTATTGCTCCATTTGAAACGTTAGAATTACGGAAAGAGGTGGATGTAGGTGGTGATAGTGGTGGAGAAATTCCGAGCAGGGATGCAGATTTTGAAGTTGACATAAGAGGTTTTCGTGCTGAAGAAGCCAGATGTAGAGTAATTAGATTCATAGACGATGCAGTTATATCGGGACTTTCAACAGTGTATATCATACATGGAAAGGGTACAGGAGTTTTGAGAACGATGATTGATGCACTGCTCAAAGAAGACACAAGGGTACAGAACTACAGGCTTGGATACTGGAATGAAGGTGGTAGTGGGGTCACTGTAGTTGGATTAAAAGCATAAAAAAAAGTTGCAAAAGGATATTTTTCTTGCTATATTGTAGTGATTGTAGATTAGAGATAAAGTTATTAAGCTTTTGTTTTCCATAGAGTTAAATAAGTAGTGTACTGTGCAATCCAATATTTATTAGTTAGGGTTTTCTTGGAATAACATTCAGGAATACAATAAAGTTTTTTTGAATTCTATATGGGAAATTATTATTTAAGCCAGAGTAAAATTGAAGAGGTAAGAGAAGCTTCTGACATAGTTGACATAATTAGTGAGTATATCCCTATTAAGAAAAGGGGAAAAAATTATACGGGACTGTGTCCTTTTCATTCGGAGAAAAAGCCTTCTTTTACAGTATCACCTTCTAAACAATTGTATCATTGTTTTGGGTGTGGTGCAAGCGGAAATGTCATTAGTTTTGTGATGAACTATGAATCTGTTTCTTTTGTTGAAGCTCTCGAGATACTGGCAAAAAAATGTGGAATCAAAATTACCAAAGGGAAGACGAAAACGGAAAATAAGATTATTGAAGATCTTCTCAACATAAATGATTTTGCGGTGAACTATTTTCATAAACAACTATTCGAACAATCAAGTACAAATGGAATTAAGTATTTGGAGAAAAGGGGTATTAAAAGAGAAACGATTGAAGAATTCGGAATGGGCTACGCACCGAACGGTTGGGATAATTTCTTAAAAGCGTCCCAGAAGCAAGGTTTTGACATTGAAAAATTACTTGCTTCGGGGTTGATTGTGAAAAACGAGAAGGGTAACCTTTATGATAGATTCAGAAACCGTATTATCTTCAGCTTTTACAATTCAATAGGGAAGAAGATAGGTTTTGCAGGGAGGGCTCTTGGTGACGAGATGCCAAAATACATAAATATTTCAGAAACAGCTTTGTATAAAAAAAGATTTAACCTGTATGGAATTTATCAAGCAAAAGATGCCATCAGGAGATCGGATTCTTGTCTTATTGTTGAAGGATATATGGACTTGCTATCTCTGTTTCAGGCTGGATTTAAAAATGTAGTTGCCATTTCCGGTACGTCCTTGACAGTGGAGCAGGCAAGGCTTTTGAGGAAATACACGCGGAATGTCTATGTTTCCTTTGATGCAGATAAACCAGGTAAGGAAGCTAGTCTTAGAGGCATTTCAATTCTTATCAAGAATGGATTGGCACCGTATGTATTGGCACTCGAAATGGGAAAAGATCCTGATGAAGTAATTAGAAACGTAGGTATTGATGTTTTCCTGGGAATTGTGAAGAAAGCAGAACATTTTGTGGATTTCAAAATGAACTACCTTAAGGATAAATATGATTTAAGTGAACCAATGGAGAAGGCAAAAATAGTAACAGAGATGAAAAGAACATTGGAGCAAGTTAGTGGATTGACCGAAAGGCAAATGTGGCTAAACAAAGTTTCTAAGATTCTCGCAGTTGATGAATCGCTACTATTAGGATACAATAAGAAATCCAACACAATGAAGCAGTTTACACCCCCAGTTCTGTCTCTCCAGGATTTATGCCTTGATTTGATTGTATTTAGCGCTCCTTTCTCCGGGAAGAATGTAGAGGTGATAAATTTTCTCAAAAGGGAGAAACTATTCACTGATTTAACCAAGGATATGGCTCTCTTTATCGAGAAGAGAATAGAAAATAATAAAGATATTAATATTGCCGATATTATGGGTTTTGTTAAGGATGAAGATCAAAGGAGAAGGTTGTCGTCTAATATTATTAATACTGGTGAAGAGAAATTGCAAAAGACGATTGAACAGTATCTAAAGAGAATAAAGAAATTGATACTTAGGGGAAAATGGAAGGATATAAGGAATAAGATTAACAGGAACGAAGGAAATAAAAGTGTAATCCGTTCCCTGTTGGAAGAGCAAAAGAGCATAGCGATTAAACTAAAAAACTTGGGAGGAGATTTTGGTTAAGAAAAAAGAGTTTAAGATTGAGGAAATTCTTAAATTCGTGGATAATGGAAAGATATCCTTCAAGACTCTGAATGAAATACTTCCTGAGGAACTGGTTAGACCAGAGGAGTTGGACAACATATTTATGTATCTGGATGCTGTGGGAGTTAAGCTTTACGATGAAAAGGTCGAAGAAAAGAAAAAGAAAGACGAAGCACCCATTGTAAAACAAAAGGAAAAGAAAACTCCTAAATATCGTTCTGACATTAGAATTGATGACCCAATAAGGATTTATCTAAAAGACATGGGAAAGGTTTTTCTATTGTCAAGAGAGGGAGAGGTATCGATTGCAAAGAGAATAGAAAATGGTAGAATGCGTATTATAAGAAACCTTTTTTACCTGCCTTTGTGTTTGAAAAATATATCAGAGTATTACGAGAAATTGAAAAATAATGAGATAAGAATCGAGGAATTTATCCATGTAGATGTCAATGATTGGCCCTATAATTACTCTGGTTGGAAAGAGAAACAGAGAGTAATGAGGTTATTAGAAGGAATCGATAAATACAGAAAGCGATATTGTGAGTCATTAAAAAGACTAAAGAAATTGAAATACAAGAAGAAAATTAATGAAGAAATTCGTAAACTGGACAACGTGCATGAGAAAATTACAAATAAAATTTCAAAACTTAAGATTCAGGAGAAAATAATTGTTAGTATTGTTCAAAAATTGAAAGAATTGGTTTCTCAAATCAAATCGTTTGAGAAAAAAATAAAAAAGGTCGAGAATTATTACGGGATGAAGAGCGAAGACATTTTAATGATAGGAGAAAAAAGGATTACAAAGAAGGTTTTGGCGAGAGGGAAGAAAAGCAGGGAAGAAATAAAAAAGTCTGTCGAAGAAATGAGATATCTAAAAAGCAAGATCGATAGCATCGAGAAAAACGAAATAATCCTTCTGAAGGATATAAAGAAATCGTTACATACCATAAGAGTATGGGAAAAGGTTATTTCACAATTAAAGGAGAAGATGATAGAAGCAAATGTAAGGCTGGTTATAAGTATTGCCAAGAGATATACGAACAGGGGACTCGATTTTCTTGATTTAATTCAGGAAGGTAATACTGGATTAATGAAAGCAGTCGAGAAGTTTGATTATAAAAAAGGTTACAAATTTAGCACATACGCAACGTGGTGGATAAGACAGGCAATAACAAGAGCAATAGCGGACCAGGCACGAACAATAAGGGTTCCTGTCCACATGATCGAAGTGATACACAAAGTAGTCAAAGCTACTAGAGAACTTGTGCAGGAAAACGGAAGAGATCCATCGCCAGATGAGATTTCAAAAAAAATCGGGATTTCGATTTCAAAAGTGAAAAGCGTTTACAAAATTGCTCAAGATACCGTATCTCTTGACAAACCAATCGGAAATGAAGAAGAGAGTTTTCTCGGTGATTTCATTCCGGACAGAACTGTAACATCTCCGGCTCACTCTGCTGCGCTGGTTTTGCTTCAGGAAAAACTAGGGAAAGTACTGGGTACTCTTAGCCCAAGAGAACAAAAGGTGCTGGAAATGAGATTCGGGCTAAGTGACGGTACACCGAAAACCCTTGAAGAAGTGGGCATGATGTTCAATGTCACAAGAGAAAGGGTCAGGCAGATCGAAACAAAGGCTCTTAAGAAACTTAGACATCCTACAAGGGCTAGAAGACTAAAAGCTTTTCTTGAAATGCCGGAATAAACTTGGAAAGACATGATTCAATGGGATGATTACTGGAAAGACTATACTGTTTCCAAAGCAGAGAAATGGCTTATCTGTGAGCGCGATAAAATAATCAAACAATATCTTGACACTATGACTTACAGAGAGAAAAAGGTTATTGAAATAGGATGTGGATTTGGTTCAAATCTAAGGCTTCTGAAGACATCAAGGGATGACATTGAATGCTATGCGCTCGACAGTAGCCAGGAAGCTATTAGAGCGATTAAGAAAGTAATTACCAAAGCGGTAGTTGCCGACTGCAGAAGAAGTTATTTTGGAGATAGAGAGTTCGATTTGATTTACAGTGCAGGTTTAATGGAGCATTTCCAGGATGAGATTCCGTTTCTTGTGGAGATGAAAAGAATTTTGAAAGAAGAAGGCGTTTTTATTACATTTGTTCCCGCCCGTTACTCACTGTGGCAACTCTACCAGATTCTGCACTTTGGATTCTGGCAGCATGGCTACGAAAAAGCATATACATATAGCGGTTTACAGCGACTATTCGGTGAAAACGGATTTAAGGTTATGGAAATTAGGGGAATTGATCCATTTAGCGTAGGTGGACTCATTATGAAATTGTTTAATGTTTCATTTGAACCCCCTATAAGGCAGAGCCCACATAAAAGCGGGTATACGGAATTGTGTGTTATTGCGAAAAAATCCGTGAGAAAATAGGGATGTTTTTGCAGTTGTGATAGCGAATATAGAAGAACTGTGGATGGTATTTGCAGAAACCTCTACATCAGAGAGTTTCCAGTATATGGAGCTGTGTAAGCCTGGCTGAGCTTTTAATTCCGGGAGGGAAAGAGAATCTTAAATGTTGTGCCAACTCCTTCTTTGCTTTCGACAGAAATACTGCCTTCAAGGCTTTCGACTATCTTCTTCACAATTGATAAACCCAGTCCTGTTCCGGATTTTTTCGAAGTATAGAATGGATTGAATATCGATTTGATATTTTGCTCGCTTATCCCTTTGCCTGTGTCTGCAATTTCAATCTTAATGGTCTGTTTGTTCTTCTTCAAATCGATCTCTATTCTTCCGTTGCCACCGTTTTCATCAATGGAGTCTTTTGCATTTCTTATTAGATTCGAGACAACGCAACGTAAGCCTTCATAGTTACTTATTAGGAGATTTGATTTCTTTTCCTGGTTGAATACCAGTTCTGTCCCGTTGCAGCGGTTAGCATCAGTTCTTTTTAGTTCTTCAAAAAGGATATCAATATCGACGATTTCTTTCTTCAATTGTCTTTGCTTTGAGAAATCTAGAATATCTGTCATCAGTACAGTAATTCGCTCCGTTGATTTGATTAACGGAGTTGTTAATTCCTTCATAGTCTTATTGTTGGCGTACTTCATTTCGAGTAGTTGAGCATAGCCGGTAATGTTTGTCAGTAGATTTCTTATTTCATGTGCAACCCAGGCAAGTGTTTTTCCAAGATTGGCAAGACTTTCAGATTGTCTTATTTGTTCCTTCATTGTTTTGATTGAAGTTACATCTTGAAATACTATAGTAACTCCATTCTCTTTTTTGCTACCTTTCAGCGGAGAAAATGTGGTATTAAGTATTTTCCCGCTGTCCAATTGTATTTCATGAACTCCATTCTTTTTTCCATTAGTATGAAGTTTCTCAAGTAGTTTCTGGAAGGGCGACATTTCATCAATTTCTAAAATTTTGCGATTTTTGAGTTTGCGAGGATGAAACTGGAGTATTTCCAATGCTTTAGGATTTACCATTGTAATGGTGTCATGTTCATCAAGCACTATAACCCCAGAACTTAAACTCCTGAGGATATTTTCATTATATTCTTTCAGTCTTTTAAGCTCAGCCAAAACTTTTCGTTCTTTTCTCATTGATTTCTTAATGCCCTGTTCCAATTGCTTATTGAACTTTTGAGCACGTTCTTCCTGGTCCTTTTTCTTTTTATACTGTTCGCTCCAAAAACTTGTCCAAATAGCTGTAATAAAGATGAAAGGAATTTTCAGGGTAAATTCGGGATTATTAAGAAAAGTGGAGTAGTCAGCATTTTGCTTGAATATTATAAGGGAACAGTAAAATATACTTGCGATTAAAGCTATGAAAAAGCTCCATTTAACATTTTGTGCAATGGAACTTATGAAAAGCACTGCAAAGAATATAAGGAAGAGTTGATTTTCGCTTGAAATATATCTGAATGCGAGGGATATGCAAACTACATCGATTAGGATGAGTAAGAAGATATATTTCGGCTGGTTGAAAAAATCTTGTTTTAGGAACGTCAAAAATGCATTTGAAAAAAGTAAGAAGAGCACAATTATTACGGAAGGATCAAAAAAGGTGAATTGTCCTCTCTTATAGAAAATCAAAATTGTGATGATCAGTATATTTATCCATCGGAAAAGGATAACCATAAGTTTTTTGTTCATAGTGTGGGATGTCTTTGTATTTTGTCCGGATTTAGGATTTAAGGTTTTTGTTTTATTCATTGTTGTTACCTTTATGTTTCAAGTATTTTAGACGTAGTGCAAAAATTATTGCTGGAATGCTCTATTTTCTGAACATATCTTTCTTTTGTTAAGAGGACGAAATCGATATTTGAAGTGTGATTGCCGATTTCCAATGTGTTCGGATGATTCAAACGAAGCTCGATTTCCACTTCTTTGCCCTTATTGGACGTTTTTTCCCCCGAGGCTATTATGACATAATCGTCCTGAATAAATGGATAGAATCGATTATTCGAGTGAAGACCCTCTGTTTTAATGCTGTAGGAGAGTGAGCAATTGTCATCGGAAAAGAGATGGTTGAATTTTAAATTGGAAAGGTTCGGTTTTGCGAGAAGAATCCAGGTTGCATTGCTGTAAACTGTAAAAACGATAGTCTTTTTTTTATCAAATGTTCTTGGTTTTTCGTATGTTCGTATTGTTCCGAAGTCCAAGAGCATCTCGGTTGACTTCATTTTGTTTTTCTTCATTGTTCCTCCTTTTTCATTTTCAATAGTGTATAGTGCAAGAAGTGTGCCGTGTAGAATAGAAAAGCGTAAGTATCATTGTTCTTGAACTTAAGAGTTGTAGCAGATATTTATTTTTATGATGGGATGTTCAGATAATTAACAAAATGTTCAAATTCGTGTTCTATCCTTCTTCTTTGAACTTTTCTGGTTTTTGTCTATTAGAATATAAATCGTGTTTCTGGATTTTATCATAGAGGGTGGTCCTACTGATTTTTAATATTCTTGCTGACTGCTGTATATTCCACTGTGAATCCTCAAGGACCTTTAATAGGAGTGATTTTTCCACATCGTCTATTTTAAGGGAGGGACATTCGAGAGTGAATATGCCTGCTTGTTCTGCAAAATAATCTTTTTCGGAAAAAAGTCGTTTAAGATTTATGTCTCCATTTTCAGAAAATATAACAGCCCTCTCTATTGTGCTTTTTAACTCTCTAACATTACCGGGCCAGGTGTATGAAAGAAACATATTCTTTATCTCTTTGGTCATGCGAACAGTGTTTTGATCCTTTGTAAATGTCGTGAGGAAATGACGGGCAAGAGGTATTATATCATTTTTTCTTTCTTTCAATGAAGGTATGTTTATCGTTACGGTGTTCAACCGGTAAAATAGGTCTTGTCTGAATCTTTTTTTCTTGACTTCGAAAGGAAGATTTTTGTTGGTTGCTGCTATTACACGCACATCTATGGTAATTGTTTCCGTTCCTCCGACCCTTTCGAATTCCTTTTGTTCCAAAACACGGAGAAGTTTTTTCTGTGTGCTCGGTGGTATGTCTCCAATTTCGTCCAGGAATAGCGAGCCATTATCGGCAAGTTCAAGTCTGCCTTTTTTAGTGGATACTGCACCTGTGAAAGAGCCTTTCTCGTGACCGAATAGCTCGCTCTCTATTACACCTTCGTTCAATTCGACACAGTTCATACGAATAAAGGGTTTTTTCCTTCGCTCGCTTTTTGAATGGAGTAGTCTTGCTATTACATCCTTACCCACGCCTGTTTCGCCTGTTATGAGTACAGTGGCATTCGTCGGTGCCACGATGTTAATCTCATCCAATATATTCTTCATCTCACTCGTTTCCGCTATCACTCTTGGAGTTGAAGATTTCTTCTTTCCGTATATTTCTTTACAGGAAACACGCCTTTTGTTTGAACAGTGCTGCTCTACTTTAAGGATTACTTCATCGAGGCTAAAGGGTTTAAGGATATAATCCGTAGCACCGTATTTCATTGCTTTTACGGCATCATCTATCGAGCCATAACCTGTTATTACGATTACATCGGTATCGGGATAATCGTTTTTGATTTTCTTAAGCAGTTCCATCCCATCCATTTCAGGCATTCTCATCTCCGTTAACACTACATCGATTTTCTTTGCCGAAAGCAGATCAAGTGCTTCCTTGCCATTTTCTGCGGTGTGAGATATGTGACCCCTAAGTTTTACAAATGTGGAAAAGCTTCGTAAAATGTATCTATTGTCATCAACGATAATTATAGATAACTTTCGCATTTTCTCCTTTGCGAGGTGTTTGACGGCAAAATATTTATATACTTCTCTTGACAATTTGTCAAGGAAAAAATGAAAGTAGCGTAATATAAAACTTAAGATAACTTCAGTTATTTGTTAAAAAATTGAGCACTCTGTTGGATTATTTAACAAAGCCAGGAGTAGGCGATTTTGTTAAATATCTATGATAACTGAATTTAGTGTTGTGGCACAGTTTTTGCAACTGTGAAATAATGAATGAAATAGGAAAAGGAGGAATTATGAAAAAGATATTGATCGTTGATGATGACCCTAACATTCGTTTGCTTTTCTCAGAGACTCTTAAAATGGATGGTTATGATGTGAAAATCGTTTCAACAGGGTCACAAGCATTGCAGATGATTTTCGACAACGCATTCAATCTTGTAATTCTTGACATAAAAATGCCAGGAATTCACGGTTTGGAAATTCTTAGAAAGGTTAGGGAAAATGGAAATAAAATTCCGATAGTCATCTGTTCCGCATTTGAAGGAATGAAAGATGACATTAGCATCAAATCATTAGGTATTAGTGATTACCTTGTAAAACCTGTTGACCTGAGAATTCTAAGTCATTCGATAAAGAAAGTATTCGCAAAAAATGTTACCCAATAAAGTAGATAGAATAGTTTTAGGGAGGGCTGGCGAGGCTCTGAAATTACCATTCTTTCTTGAAGAGATACTTGAAGAAATGCAACAAAGAATAGGTTGTGAGGCATCATCAATATTAATGTTAGATGATAGTGGGAAGGAATTACTCTTCAAAGTTACGACAGGTGCTCGAAGCAGTGAGATTAAGAAGCTAAGAGTCAGCATCTCTGAAGGCGTTGCTGGTTGGGTTTTTAGAAATAAAAAGCCATCTATTGTGAACTATATAAAGAATAAGAAAAAATATTCAGGAAGGTTCGATGAATATACGAACTTTAATACAAAATCAATTCTGGCAGCTCCATTGAAACTTGGTGATGATGTGATAGGAGTTATAGAGCTTCTTAACAAGAAAAAAGGTAAGTTCGAAGCTGAGGATCTCGATGTTTTGACTTCCTATACACCGCTCGTATCTGTTGTTATTGAGAATGTTGAGCTTTATAAATACTTACGAAGTTTTGTAGAGAAGGTCAGGGGTTTGGAGAATTACAAGGAAGTGCTTTTGGAAAGCCTTTCTGATGGTGTTATGTCCACGGATTCAAAGGGAAAGATTGTGAGCATCAACAGGACGATAGAGTTAATGTTGAATTGTAATAGCAAAAACATCATTGGAAGAAATGCTTCAGATTACTTTGAAGAGAAAGATAAAGCCACCGGAATATTAAGGGATTGTCTCATCGGGAGAAAGGTGAAAGACAGGTTCTGCTATCTTGAAAGCAAAAAATATGGAAGAACTCCTGTGGTTGTTGAAGCATCGGCATTTCGATACGATAAGGAACAAGGAATTGTTTTTGTAATCAAGGAACTTAAGAATGCATTGAATCAAGAAGAGATGAGGAGAGAAACCTTGTTAAGGTCAGACCTTGTATTCAACCTCTCTCATGAGTTAAATACTCCACTTACTTCGATTCAAGCGGGGATTCAAATTTTGGCAAAAAAAAGCAATGAAAATGAAGAAAAGCAATATATAGACATAATAGATGAAAATGTAACGGTCTTGAAGGAAAGGATTCAGGTTTTTATTGACTATCTCAAGGCTGAGAAAGATGTATGGGAATCAAAACCCGAATGGATAAAACTCGATTTGCTCATAAGCAGCATAATCTCAAAATTTACAGTGAGATTCCCCTCTTATAAATTTGTTAGTTCTTTGGCAGGTAATTCCAATAGGCTATATATGGATAAATCACAGGTAGGCAAAGCAATAGAATTAGTCCTAAAGAATGCTGTTCAATATTCTGAAGAACACAGGAGTATAAAGATTGTGACTCTCAACCACCAAGAGTTTATTGAACTACTTATAGAGGATGGGGGAAAAGGGATTTCAAAGGCAAATATTGGAGATTTGTTCAGCAAATTCAAGCGTTTTGGAGAACCTCTTAAAGAAACAATGAGTGGTCTGGGTATTGGTTTATGGTTAGCAAAGTATCTTTTGGAGAAAAACAAGGCTGGCATTGAAATCGAAAGCAAGATAGGTATCGGTACGACTGCCAAAATGAAATTTGCGAAAATGGAGGGACGAATTGGCTGAAATTGACAAGTATTTTGAGGAATTATTCAAGTTGAATGCTGTGCAATTGAGTTTATGTCCCGGGAGTCCTGCGAAGTACATTATGGCTTCAGGCAGGCAATACAGGTCGAAAAGCATTCTGAGTGAAGTCAAGACAAAAGAAATGATAGAGGAGATACTGAAGGATGGCAAAGAAATTATGAGCTATCCCGAGCAGTTTGATTTAAGCTATGAAATAGCAGAAATAGGCATTTTCTCGGGACTTATTGAAAAAAAAGGCAGTGGGATATTTTCTTCTTTTGTGTTGGTTAAGAGACACAAAAAGAGCAACAAAGCAGGGAATAGTGATGTTGAGTTGGAAGACGAAAAAGTAACTCTAAATCTTGATATCGAAAATAAGGAAGGTGAGCCGGAAGTAAACAGACTTCTCAGAATAATGGTTAAGAACGAAGCTTCTGACCTGCATATATGCACGGGGGAAAATCCTTTTCTAAGAAGAGATGGCCAACTTTTCAGAATAAAAGACTTTTCGATTTTATCATCATCTAACATCAGAAGAATGGTAGAAGAAATCATTTCCGAAGAGCAAAAAAAAGAATTGAATGAACTTGAGGAAGTTGATTTCTCCTATAAGATAAAAGGACTTGCAAGATTCAGATGTAACATTTTTAGGGATTTGAAAGGTTTTGCAGCAGTTTTCCGTCTGATTAGTATCAGGATTCCTACCTTTGAAGAATTGAACCTTCCGTCAATTCTAAAAGAGCTTGCATTTTTAAATAAGGGACTGGTTTTAATAACTGGACCAACGGGTAGTGGAAAATCTACAACGCTTGCGGCGGTCATTGATTATGTTAACAGAAATAGAGATGTTCACATTATCACGCTTGAAGACCCAATTGAGTTTGTTCACAGTAATCTGAAGGCTTTGATTAATCAGAGAGAGGTAAAAAAACATACTAACTCCTTTAGCAGTGCATTGAGAGCAGCTTTACGTGAAGACCCTGATGTGGTACTTGTTGGTGAAATGAGAGACCTGGAAACAATCTCAACCGCTCTTGAAACAGCGGAAACAGGGCATCTAGTGTTTGCCACATTGCACACCACATCTGCATACAGCACGGTCAACAGAATCGTTGAACAATTTGCCCCAGGCCAGCAGGAGCAAATAAAATCAATGCTTGCAGGTTCAATGAAGGCAGTAATATCTCAAACTCTATGCAGAAAGATAGCTGGTGGGAGGATAGCAGCATTTGAAATACTTCTTGGCACACCTGCAGTTTCGAACCTTATCAGGGAGGGGAAAACTTATCAGATTCCTTCGTTAATTCAAACAGGGAAAAAAGAAGGTATGTCTTCGCTCAATGATTATCTTATGCATCTTGTTAATAGCAATATGATAGAAACCTATGAAGCATATTTGAAAGCAGAGGATAAAAAAGGTATAATTTGTGCTCTTAAGAGCAAGGAATATAAAACCGATTTTCTTTCTAAGCTTGATTTACTTGGTGTTTAGGTTTTTCAATGGGGGTTTATAGCTTTGTTTATGAAAGTATTATCTTTGAGTGAATCCAGTTTATATTTTCTTATCTTTTCATAGAGGGTGGTCCTACTGATTTTTAATATTCTGGAGGATAGTTGTATGTTCCATCGGGCATTGGTAAGGACCTTTAATAGGAGTGATTTTTCCACATCGTCTATTTTAAGGGAGGGACATTCGAGAGTGAATATGCCTGCTTGTTCTGCAAAATAATCTTTTTCGGAGAAAAGTCGTTTAAGATTTATGTCTCCATTTTCGGAAAATATAACAGCCCTCTCTATTGTGCTTTTTAACTCTCTAACATTACCGGGCCAGGTGTATGAAAGAAACATATTCTTTATCTCTTTGGTCATGCGAACAGTGTTTTGATCCTTTGTAAATGTCGTGAGGAAATGACGGGCAAGAGGTATTATATCATTTTTTCTTTCTTTCAATGAAGGTATGTTTATCGTTACGGTGTTCAACCGGTAAAATAGGTCTTGTCTGAATCTTTTTTTCTTGACTTCGAAAGGAAGATTTTTGTTGGTTGCTGCTATTACACGCACATCTATGGTAATTGTTTCCGTTCCTCCGACCCTTTCGAATTCCTTTTGTTCCAAAACACGGAGAAGTTTTTTCTGTGTGCTCGGTGGTATGTCTCCAATTTCGTCCAGGAATAGCGAGCCATTATCGGCAAGTTCAAGTCTGCCTTTTTTAGTGGATACTGCACCTGTGAAAGAGCCTTTCTCGTGACCGAATAGCTCGCTCTCTATTACACCTTCGTTCAATTCGACACAGTTCATACGAATAAAGGGTTTTTTCCTTCGCTCGCTTTTTGAATGGAGTAGTCTTGCTATTACATCCTTACCCACGCCTGTTTCGCCTGTTATGAGTACAGTGGCATTCGTCGGTGCCACGATGTTAATCTCATCCAATATATTCTTCATCTCACTCGTTTCCGCTATCACTCTTGGAGTTGAAGATTTCTTCTTTCCGTATATTTCTTTACAGGAAACACGCCTTTTGTTTGAACAGTGCTGCTCTACTTTAAGGATTACTTCATCGAGGCTAAAGGGTTTAAGGATATAATCCGTAGCACCGTATTTCATTGCTTTTACGGCATCATCTATCGAGCCATAACCTGTTATTACGATTACATCGGTATCGGGATAATCCTTTTTGATTTTCTTAAGCAGTTCCATCCCATCCATTTCAGGCATTCTCATATCCGTTAACACTACATCGATTTTCTTTGCCGAAAGCAGATCAAGTGCTTCCTTGCCATTTTCTGCGCTGTGAGTTTCAAATCCACTTAACTTAATCATCTTGGAAATCATATTTCGAATGTGTTTATCATCATCCACAACAAGAGTTGATATTGAGCTTTTGTCAACTTTCGATTTGGTCTTTTTCATTTTCAATTCGATTATTTTCTAATGGTTTAACTTACAATAATCTATTTTATATGGTAGCAATTTTTGTGCCATTTTTTGCTTTTTCTAAAGTCTTTATTTCAAGTGAGTTAGAATTCATAACTCTCGAAGTAGAAGTATCAGAGTGTCCAGAATAACAACAGAGTGTTCGGAATATGAACACTCTAAATATTGGCAATCTGCAGTTTACGGTATTTCTGTTCGCTTTGCTTCGATGTTTCTATAACCTTGTTTTTTTAATTGAAATTTTAGTTATTTTTCTTGTGAAGATTTCGCTTACACTCTTTGATGCAACTTTTAGTTTAACAAAATATATACCGGAGGGGGCGTCACAATTGTGATAAGTTTTACCTTTCCATTTAATTTCGTTCACACCCGGCTGCAGCTTTGAGTTGATGAGTGTTTGAATTAATCTTCCACTGACGTCAAATATCTTAAGGTTTATATGTTTATTTATTTCATACTCAGGTATTGATATTTTGAATGTAATATTGCCGTGGAAAGGATTTGGAAATGGTTTTGAGAAATGTATTTTGCTTATCCCTTTTTCTCTGTTAAAGGTTTCACTTATCCGATCCCTTGTTTCTGAAGCATAGAAGCAGGTGTTTCTGTTATTCGCCCCATTTTTGAACCACTTTTCCGTTATTACGCTACGGCTGTTTTTGATTTCCCAAACATAAATTCTCCGATCGCTTCCCTTTTGAATAAGATTAAGGTATCCATTATTGTTGATATCGGAAACTGCTGGGGAAGAATAGGAGCCATCTCCATAAAAGATGGGAAAACCAGTAACTTTTTTCCCCTCATAGTCAAAGGCATACAAGTATCCTTCCACAGTGTTGACAATCAAATCTTTTTTCCCATCATTATTTACATCAACAAGTATAGGTGAAACATAATAGTTATTCACTAGATGCCCCAGGTCGTTATCGAATGACATTTGACCCGAGCTTTTGAAGACATAAACCTGATTTGCTCTTGTTGTAACTGCAATTTCAAGATTCCCGTCACCATCCATATCGCCAATTGCAGGAGTGCAGGAAATTCTTTCAGCAACTGTGATGGGCCAACCCTGTTCTAAGGTTCCATCAGGATGAAATGCAAATATTTTCTTCAAACTAGTTCCAACAATGATTTCAGTCTTTCCATCGGCATCTATGTCGGCGAGTGCTGCACCGGAGAGGATAGAACCGCCAGGAGTCTGAGGCCAGCCGTTCATTATAGTACCATCCTCATTGAAGATATTGATTGTTCCTCCACTACCCGAAATGACAATTTTAGCTTGACTGTTTCCATTAAGGTCTGCAGCTGCAATGCATACCGGGGAATTAACGGAAACGGGCCATCCGGGAAGGATAGCTCCGTCAAGTTTCCAGAAGTAGACTTTATTGTTTGAACAACCAATGCCAATTTCGTAGTGACCATCATTGTCTATATCTTCTATGATTGGTGATGTTAATGGATAACTACAATCTGTCTTAGGCCAAATACCGGGTTTAAAACTTGAACCATCGCCATTGAATATGTAAAGTGTCACGGAATCTAAAATGCCCCCACCAACAATTATTTCATCTTTTCCATCGTTATTCAAGTCGCAAACGGCTGGCGAATTTTCGAGTCTGTATCCAATGTCAATTGGCCAACCTTTCACATAAGACCCATCTTTATTGTATGCATAAATTCTGTTGTCATTGGATGCAATGATAATTTCGTTGTTCCCGTCACCATCGATATCCCCAACTGCGGGGGAGGATTTATCATAAAAACATCTATTGGAATGGACGCTATATCCTCCAGGACCTATGTATGCAGGCCATCCAGTGAGTAGCGGTGGATTTGAAGCAGACATTATTGAATCGGAAAGTATACTCTCATTTTGTGAGGAATCCACAGATGTTACACAATATGTATAGGTTTTTCCTTTTATAATATCGAAATCCTCGTAGTTCGAGTAAGTTATAGGATTTCCTGTAACTTTTATCCAGTTGTCGTTTTCTCTTTTGTGAAGAAAATAGCCAAGTAAATCGTTGTCGGTAGAACGTTTCCAACTTACGATAATTGAATTTTTACCTGGGGATGTTCCAAGAGACTCGACTTCTGCCGGTGCAGAGAATTCAATAGTTTTTGTAAATGTATGCCATAAGTCTTCAATAGTTATCGCAAACAATCCATCAGGTTCCCCGGAAGATTCAAAAAGAAAACCATTTGTGGAATACACTTCCATATTAGCAGGTATTGAATCTATTAATACTATAGAATCTCTCATTGTCACAAGAGTGTCCAAGCTACGGAGGGTTACTCTTATATGATAGCTAGTTAAATCACCATAGTTTAGTATCTTAATAGCAGGAACTTTAACTACTTTCAAATTGGAATTTAGTGGTTTCTGGGGATAATAGAGGATTGGAGCATGACCTACGTAACAGAGTGAATCGTGGACAGTGTATACAAACAATGAATCATTCCATATATGATTTTCGATGTCAAATAATTTGCAGTTTAGCTTGATCTTAGTTCCTGATGGGCACTGATTGCTTACTTTCACGGTGAAATAGTTGCTTAAAACCTGCTTGCCAGGCAAAATATTCCCGAATTTTAGTATTGTATCCTTAATGGTAATTCTGCTGTCAGTTGAACTGAGTTTAGCGAGCACTTTCTGTGCAGTCGCTTGTCCTGTATTCCTTGCAAGGATTTTTATACGTCTTTTAGTACCCGGTCTAAAGGCAGTAGAATTAAGAACGGTCGTAAGATATGGAAGCGGGCAAATGTTGACACTTATAGATTCAAAATAAGGTAGTGAATTTGGATGGAAGACAGAAAGGTTCATTACACCCGGTTCAGAACAACTTAGATATATTGTTGCTTTACCGTTATCGTCGGTAACTGCAATTCTCTGGATTTGCTCATCGTTTTTTGCTATGACAACGCGTGCTCCACTCACAGGGACATCGCATTTTGTAATAAGAAAATTTACGGAATCTACAGGAACTGTTATTGTTTTTCTATGGCTAACGGTGAGTTTTTCGGGAGGTTTTGTCCATATGAATATAGAAGGGTCCCCGAGAAGATTCATTGAGATTCTGTAGTAGAGAGAATTATAAAGCGTTGTTGCAAAGGCTGCTCCAAGGTTCGTAATGTTGTTGGAATAAACTGACTGAAAGAAGGCGCAGTCCTGAAACGCCTGGCTTGTCCAACCTGTTCTGGAATTTCCTATGAAGGCGAGTCCTCCAGGAGAATTGACGAAATGCTCGGAAATAGAATTCATATCAAATGCGTTCGAACTGCAGGAAATGGACCAGATGATCGATGGTTTTGTATAATTGGTTAAATCATCTGCGTCGTACCAGTGTAGATATCCACCTCCACTCATAACTCCTGTTCCAATTGCATCTATTGCACCATGGTCAATGTGATTAATAACATTGAATCCATTGTTTATATTTATGACCGAATTGAAACTTGTGAGTTCTTCATCACCGATCCACCGTGGTGGATTTTGCAACGAATCTATTTTAGGTGCGTATAACTTGTAGGAATGAATGTTTGAGGGGATATAAGAATTAATAATGTCGTTGCTCAATAATGCTCCCCAACCATCTTTACCTCCACCTGAGATTGATGCGCCAAGAAACAGCAGTTTTTGTGCATAGGATGTATCAGGATTGAATTCATATCTGTATACTCTGTCCATGTATTCCATAACCTCTTCTTCGGTTTCAACTGGAATCCTTCCAACAAGGATATCGGGATTGCCCTCAACACTATCTATGTTACAACCGTTTACATATTCAGCAAACATACCGTCACCATCTGCATCCCAGTTCCCATCAAGGTCTGAAAAGTACAGGTCTGTTGGAATCTTGCCTTTAAACTCCCAGCTTGAAAAATTGGAAAAGCGTGTGACAACCATAGACAGATCACCCCCAAGAAGGATCCACGTAGTTCCCCAGTATACGAATGCATCCTTTATGTAATTTCTAATTCTCTCGGCAAGGTCTCTGCCCGAATAGTTATCTCTTATCCATTGTGTTGTAACAACTGAGCTAACGATTCCTTTTTTTCTCTTGTAGGATGCGAGGTCTTGAAAACTTTTTTGTAGAGTTGAATCTGTGATTATTATGAAATCCCGTGGTAAATTTTCGTAGGATGGTTTCTGGATAATTTCATCGGGATTCCGACCGTTGTAGGAGACTATTTCTGGTTTCAGTATGTTTGATCTGAGTTCTTCTTTGTTGAAAATTCTTTTCCGAATGATAGATGTTACGAAGAAATTACCGGCTGCGTTTTTTCGCATAGGTTGAATAGGAATTTTGCTGGTATGACATAATCCAAGACGGAAGGTTATTTCTTTTATCAGAAAAAGTTTTCTTTTTTTCGGAAAATAGACCAATGGATTTACATTCAATGCGATGAGTCTATTGCCGAAAACCTTTTCCTCCTCAGCAAAAGTCACGGGATTCTGGGGAAAACAGGTTGAACTTCGATAGACATTACCGTCAATTATAAGTTTCTCTTCGGTTGCTTTGGTATTTAACTTACGAGGGTTTTGCTCAGGGAAAATCATGAACGATCCCTGTATAGGGACAATCGTTTTGCAAAGAACTTGAATATTTGAAAACTGCTTATCCTTTGGAACAAGGATTTCGACTCTTTTCTGTGGTAGTAATGGTGTTCCAATATCTCCTGCAGATATACATCCTTTAATCTTAATTATATCGAACGTATCAATTTTAGAAAACGATAAATCGTTTTTTTCGAACCTTATAGTGTATGATTGTTGGGAATTGAGTACAGGAACGAAACTTAAGAAAATTAGTATTGATATAACTGACATAATTGCTTTTTTCATCCTTACCTCCAATCTTTCTGGTAAGGACAAAATGCAAGTTTTGTGCCAGTTAAATAGCAATTTGTAAAGTTATACGAATAAAGAACTTGGAAAAAACGGGTAAGAAAAATGTAGAGGGGCTATGCTCAATAAGCGAACAAAGTGTTAGATTTCGAATCTAAGATTAACGATTCTTCAATCTAATTATATCGTTATAGAATACATAGGCAATCAAAACAAGTAGGATTGCAAAGCCTATCTGGAGAATCCACTGGAGTTGTTTTTCGGTTGGTCTTCTCTTTGTGATTTTTTCAATAACAAAAAGAAGGAGATGTCCTCCATCAAGTGGTGGGAAAGGAATGAGATTGAGAATAAAAAGGTTTATAGATAAGAGTGCCATGAAACCAAGATAGAAATCGATTCCCCAGCGGGCAGATTCACCTGCGAGTTGAAATATCGAAATGGGACCACCTAGAGTTTTGGGTGATATTTCTCGCGCAAAGAGCATAATTATTACCGAAAAAATGGATTTCATGCTATATACCGTTCTATCAGCTCCTTCTTTAAGGGACGCAGCAAAGCCAAGTTTAAGTTTTTGTGTTTTTGCCACAATTCCAAGAAACCCTATGTCTTTGAGTTTTCCATTTTCCAAAATTTGCTGCTTTTTCGGTACCACCTCACCTTTCATCGGTTTTCCATCTCTGGACCATTCTAATTCTATTGCTATTCCCGGATTCTTCGTTATTAAAGTCCTCATATCGGCAAAGCTTCGAATTTCTTTTCCATTTACAGAAAACACCGAATCACCTTTTATCAGTCCAAGATTATAAGCAGGGCTATTTTTTTCAACTATTCCGATGATTGGCTGGATTAATGGAATCAAGGGGAAACCTTTATCCTTTTCATTTGCTATCTTAAATGTAAACAGACTGTCGTTTCTACTCATGACAAAGTCAAATGAATCTTGAGGGCTTTCTGCAATTTGGAAAATCTCGTACCAGTTATTCACTGCTATTCCATTAAACTGCTCAATCTTATCGCCTTTTTTGATTATTTCGCTCCGACCGGGAATATTAGTCAAGAATTCTACGGATGTTCCCGGTGTAATATCTACGCCAAAGAAACAGACAGTGAAAAAATAAAGCAGGAAAGCAAGAATAAGATTGAAAAATGGACCCGCTAAAACGACAATACTTCTAATAAAAATGGATTTTGAATAGAATTCATCCTTTTCTCCCTTGACTTCTGACAGTTCCATTCCTTTCATTTTCACGTAGCCACCAAGAGGTAAAAGGGATAGTGTATATTCAGTTCCTCTGAATCGAAAACCCAACAATTTTGGTCCAAGACCGATAGAGAATCTTATAACACCAATACCCGAGCTTTTTGCCACAATAAAATGACCAAATTCATGACTAACAACCATTACAGTGAAAAGAACAAGTCCTGCTATTATTGTCAAAATCATAGTAGATATTGGTTGGATTTTGAAATGAAAGGATTGGAATTGAATCGCCTGTTCGTAAACTTTTCAATACTGTTTTTCAGATGCATTTTTGTGCTTCTTTCTGTGCCCATTTTTCTGCCTGTTGAACCTGTTCAATGCTTGGGTCCTTTGTCACTGTGTGTTTTTCAACGACTTGGGCAACAATAGATGTGATTCTGTTTAGAGTTATTTTTCCTTTTAAGAATGCATGAACAAGAAATTCGTCAGCTGCATTCAGCACGGCAGTTGTTGTTCCACCTTTTTCTAAGGAACGGTAAGCAATAGAAAGTGCTGGAAATCTGTTTTTATCGGCGGCTTCAAAAGTAAGATGTGAAATGTCAGGGAGACAGAGAGGTTTGGTAATTGATGAAACTCGCTCGGGATAAGTGATTGCATACTGGATAGGGAGGGACATGTCAGGAGTGGAAAGTTGTGCAATAACTGAACTGTCGACGAATTCAACGGCTGAATGGACAATGCATTCAGGATGTATTACAACTGAAATTTTATCTGCAGGAATACCGAACAAAAAGTGTGCTTCGATTATCTCAAGTGCTTTGTTCATCATTGTTGCTGAATCGATACTTATTTTTCTACCCATTTTCCATACGGGGTGATTTAGTGCTTCATCAACGGTGACTTTGGTTAGATTTTCCCTTTTCCTGAATGGTCCACCTGAAGAAGTCAGAATAATTCTTTCTATCAATGATTTGTTTTTTCCATTAATACACTGGAATATTGCTGAATGTTCACTGTCGACGGGAATGATTTTGGATTTTGTTTTTTTTAGTTCCTTGGAGATTATGCTACCGTATGATACCAGTGTTTCTTTGTTCGCCAGGCAAACTGTCTTACCTTTCTTTAAAGCGGAGAGTGTGGGGAAAAATCCAGTGGAACCCATAATCCCGTTGATTATTATGTCGACATCTGGCATTTCGGCAATTTGGTCCAGGCTTTTCTGCCCGGAAAGGATTTGTATTCTTCTCCCTTTTAATTCACTCTTCAGGAAGGGGGTAGATTCGGGATCTAAAATGCTTATTACTTTCGGATTGTATTTTAGAGCCTGTTTGCATAAAAGATGGACATTGGATTTTGCTGAGAGTGCAACAGGTATGAAATTGGTTCCAAGATTCTCAACAACTCTAAGTGCAGTTTGTCCAATTGAACCTGTGGAACCAAGAATGGCAATTTTCTTCATTATCTTTCAGCAAAAAATTTAAGGAAATAGTATACAAATGGAGCAACAAATAGAACGCTATCGAAACGGTCGAGAACACCTCCGTGGCCGGGTATATTTTTTGCTGCATCTTTCAGTTTTGCATCACGTTTTATTAAGGATTCGACAAGGTCACCTGCCTGAGCAAAGGCAGAGCCAATCAAGCCAAGTGCAAAACAGTCGAAGTTGGTTAAATATGTTATTCTGAATATTTGCCGATATGCAAACAGAAAAACAAGTGATAGAGTTGCACCTCCAATTGCACCCGCCCAGGTTTTCGAAGGGCTCACGCGAGAGAGTATTCTTCTCTTTCCAAATTTACTTCCCGCAAAATATGCACCCGTATCATAGCCCCAGGCAACAAGGAAAGGAATAAGGACGTAACTAAAACCAAGGTTATAAGGTTTTCCGGTTACGGTTGGTAGCTCCCTGAGAAAAACAAGGTGACTGAATAGCCATGAAATGTAAAGAATACCAAATATCGTAGTGGCTATATGGTTTATGGCTCGATCTTGTTCTTTCCTAAAGAGTTCGGAAGTTGAAAGCAACATTATTAGAAGCGTGAATACGAAATATGTAAATACATAGCTCTGGAAATATGCAATTACACCCAAAATAATTGCACTGGCAATTCCGATTTTCTTATACGGTTTCATCCCCTTTGCACGAAGTATTTCATAGAATTCGTAAGTCCCTACGAATATTCCAAGTTCGATGAGTGTCAAAAAGTATAGTCCTCCTATTTTTGTAATCAAAATTAGAGTGGGGATAAATAGAATAGCTGTGATTAGTCTATAGGTCAGATTCTTCTTTTTAGGCATCTATGCCACCGAACTTTCTTTTTCTTTTCTGAAACTCACTTATTGCTTTTAGAAGATGTCTTTTTCTAAAATCAGGCCAGAGGGTTTTTGTGATCCAGATTTCACTATATGCAGCTTCCCAGACAAGAAAATTAGACAAACGCTGTTCACCACTTGTTCTTATTATAAGGTCAGGATAGGGGATATCACTGTCATACAGATAGTTCCTGAATGTTTCCAAATTTATTTTTTTAATTTTTGTTCTACGTTTTTCCATGAGAATTTTGTTAACCGCATCAATTATTTCTTGTCTTCCGCCGTAGTTTAGAGCAAGGACTAGCACCAAACCTCTGTTTGTAGAAGTTAGTTCAATCGAGGCTGTCAGGGCATTTTTAACTTTCTTTGGTAATTCATGAGTGCGACCAATCGTTCTAAGCTGGACATTATTTCTATGCAATTCTGGTAGCTCCTTTTGGAGTAATTCTTTTAACAACTCCATTAGCGCATTCACCTCGGAAACAGGTCTTTTCCAATTTTCCGTCGAGAAGGTATAGAGGGTCAGATAGTTGATATGAATATTCGAGCAAGCTTTAACAATTGCTCTAACCGACTCTGTTCCTGCGTGATGGCCGAGTATCCTTGGAAGACCTTTTCTATCTGCCCATCTACCGTTACCATCCATTATTATTGCAATATGTTTAGGTAGAGATTTCGGGTCAATTTCGTATCTTTCAAGAATATCGTAATTCATATGAGTATCATATTTCCATTATTTCTTTTTCTTTTTGTTCTACTATTTCGTCGGCTTTTTCAATGTATTCGTCCGTTATTTGCTGGATTTTCTTTATTGCTCTCTTTGATTCATCCTCAGAGAAATCCCCGGATTTCTCTCCATTTTTTATTTCGTCATTGCACTCTCTTCTTACATTTCTTACAGAAATTTTGCCTTCTTCACCAAGTTTCTTGACGAGCTTCACGAGTTCTTTTCGCCTTTCTTCCGTGAGTGGTGGAACGGGAAGCCTAATTACTTTTCCATCGTTGTTTGGTGTTAATCCAAGATCCGATGAGAAAATCGCTCTTTCTATTTCTGGAAGAAGGTTTTTATCCCAGGGTTGTATTAGTAATAGTCGTGCTTCAGGAACACCGATGTTGGCAATCTGTTTTAAGGGAAGCTTGGATCCGTAACATTCAACCTTGAGACCTTCTATGAGAGCAGTCGTCGCTTTTCCCGTCCTTATTCTGAAAATCTCTAATCTAATAGCTTCGATGCTTTTCGACATTTTATCTTGAGCCTTAGATTGGATATCTTTTATAGTCATAATGCCTCCCTTTTCAGCAAGTCCCCAATATTAGTATTTGGTAACCATTGTGCCGATATGTTTTCCGGAAAGAAAGTTAAGCAATAAACCTTTCTTCAATATGTTAAAAACAAGAATTGGTAGATTATTCTCCATAGCAAGTGTAAAAGCGGTGGTATCCATAACTTGAAGATTTTTCTCTATAACATACCTGTATTTCAGTTCTGGGTAGAATTTCGCATCTGTGTATTTCTCCGGGTCTTTATCATAAATACCTCTGACTTTTGTTCCCTTTATTATCACTTGTGATTCTGTTTCTATTGCTTTGAGAACAGCAGCAGTATCCGTTGTGAAAAATGGATTTCCGGTTCCACAGGCAAAAATAACGATTACTTTGTTTTCGAGATGCGTAATTGCTCGCCTTCTTATAAAGGGTTCAGCCAGTTGGGCAACATTTATTGCACTCATTACTCTTGTGGGAAGGTTCTCTGCTTCAAGTATATTTTGAAGAAGCAAGGCATTTATGAGAGTTGCTAACATTCCCATAAAGTCGGCACTTACTCTTTCAACATCGAAATCTTTGACTGCTCGTTTTCCTCTGAATATATTTCCACCTCCAATAACGATTCCTATTTGAACGCCCAGATTATGAACCTGTTTTATTTCATTCTTGAGGTGGGAGAGAGAGGTTTTAGAAAAACCGAAATCGTTCTTACCTGCTATAATTTGACCGCTTAATTTGAGAAGAATCCTTTTGTATTTGGAAGTCATTGGGATAAGTTGGATTATTATTGTTCACCTATACGAAATCTTGCAAATCTTTTGATACTTATGTTTTCACCCAGTTTTGCGATGAACGTTTTAATGTGTTCTTCGACGCTCACATTGGAATCCTTTACAAAAGGTTGTTCAAGGAGACAGACTTCCTTGAAGAATTTGTTGAGCTTACCTTCGATAATCTTTTCGATAATAGTCTCTGGTTTTCCAGAATTTTCCATTTGCGTTTTGTAAATAGATACTTCTCTTTGGACGATTTCTTCTCCAACATGCTGTCTTGAAATAGCTACTGGATTGGATGCGGCTATTTGCATTGCAATATCTTTGGAGAGTTTATTAAAGTCATCGGTTTTTGCAACAAAGTCTGTCTCACAATTTAGTTCTACAAGAACGCCAAGTCGTGAACCGGGATGTATATACGATTGTATTGTCCCTTCTTCTGTTTTGCGCATTAGTTTCTTTTCGGCTTTTGCAATTCCTTGTTTTCTTAATTCTTGAATAGCCTTGTCAACATGTCCACTTGAAGATTGTAGAGCTTTTTTACAATCCAGAACGCCCGCCCCTGTTCTTTCTCTTAATTCTTTTATTTTTTCAATAGGAATATCCATTTAAGACTCCTTTCATATTCATTGTTACATTTTAATAAACCATTATTAGCTAAGTATTTTTGTGTCAAATACGGTTTTTAAAAATAGTAAAATAATATTTTCTTCTGTTGATTTTGGTTTCGCAGGTCATTCTTTGTAGTTTATTTTATAACCTCTTCATATTCTTCTGTACTTCTTTTTACAGCATACGAAGGAGTTCTAGAATTATTTCTTTCGTGGATTGTGTTTAACCTTTGATGTTTTTTTTACTTTTTCTTGCTTCACTGTTTTTTGAGATGCAGGTTTAGTCTTACGCTGCGTTGTTTTTTTTGGAAGTGGTTTTGAAATTGGTTTTTTTGGCGTTTGTTTCTTAGGTGTTATCTCTCGTTTTGTGATTGTTTGTTTTGCGATTGTTTGTTTTGCGATTGTTTGTTTTGTGGTTGTTTGTTTTGTGGTTGTTTGTTTTGTGGTTTTTTTGCTAATTGCTTTGGTTGTTGGTTCCTTTTTTACTTGTTTTTTGGTTTCCTCTTCCTGTAATTCCTTGTCTGAGAGAGCAAGTTGTTTGCCGTCTATAACTGCTTGACTTATAATGGAAGTTATAAGTTTTAAAGACCTAATTGCGTCATCGTTCGCTGGAATTGGGATTTTTATGAATTCTGGATCGGTGTTTGTATCCACGATCGCGACAACCGGAATTCCAAGAATATTCGCTTCATGAACCGCAATGTGCTCCTTTTTAATATCCACAACATAAAGAAGGTTAGGTGGCAGCCTAAGTTTTTTGACGCCTCCAAGAACATTTTCCATTATTTCCATTTTTCTTGTCAGAGAAAGTGCTTCTTTTTTTGGAAGAGTGTCGAGAAAGCCTTCTTCTTTTTTCTTATCGTAGTCAATCAATTTATCAATGGTTTTTCGTATCGTTCTAAAGTTGGTTAACATACCTCCAAGCCATCTTTCGCTCACATAAAAAGCTCCACACCTTAAGGCTTCATCCTTTAAAATGTCTTTTGCCTGTCTTTTTGTCCCAACGAACAGTATGTTTTTCCCTTGCCTTGTATGTTCAACAACTGCCGTATAAGCTTTTTCAAGCATTCTTACCGTTTTCTGAAGGTCTATTATATATATACCGTTCTTTTCTCCAAAAATGTAAGGTTTCATTTTTGGATTCCATCTGCTCACTTTATGTCCAAAGTGAGCACCCGCTTCAAGAAGATCTTTCATTGTTACCAAAGGAACCCCCCTCTATAAAGTTTTTTCCTCCATTCTCCTCATTTCAAAAAGAGCCCAGATAAGGGAACCTCTTCTGATTAGAGAATGTGTGTATTTACAGTTATTACCTTTTTGAGAACTGGAATCTCTTTCTTGCTTTTACTTTACCATACTTTTTTCTTTCAACTTCTCTCGAATCTCTCGTTAGTAAACCAGCTGACCTTAGAATTTTTCTAAAATCTGCATTATATTTCAGCAGGGCTCTGGCAATGCCTAACCTTAATGCACTTGCCTGTCCACTTTTGCCTCCACCGTTGACTTTTGCGTTTACATCCAATTTGCCAAGAGTTTCGGTTATACGAAAGGGATCTATAACAAGGGTTTCAAGTGTTGCTCTATGGAAATATTCCTGCAGGAACTGACCATTTACAACAATCTTACCTTTTCCTGTTTTGATTCTGACTTTCGCCACTGATTCTTTTCTTGAACCTGTTGCACAAAATATGTTACTTTGCAAACTCAAACCTCCTTTGCTAAATGTTGGCAATCATTTGTATGGTTGATAGTCAATTATCACTAATATGTTAATGGAAGTTAAATTTTCAAAACTTCCGGGTTTTGAGCAGTATGGGGGTGTTGAGAGTCTTTGTATACTTTAAGCCTTTTTAACATTCTATCTCCCAGTTTGTTCTTTGGGAGCATCCCTTTAACTGCCAGTTTTATAATTCTTTCAGGATGCTTTTTTAACATATCACCGGCATTGATTTTCCTTAATCCACCAATGTAACCCGAGTAACTGTAATAGTTTTTCTTCTGTTGCTTTTGACCTGAAAGAAAGATATCTTTGGAATTCAACACGATAACAAAATCTCCATTGTCGACGTGATTTGTGTAAAGTGGTTTGTCTTTTCCGGAAAGAAGCGTTGCAATTCTTGTTGACAATCTTCCCAGTGTTTTTTCCTTTGCATCAACAACATACCATTTCCTTTTGACATCTTCTTTTCTGAGAGATACTGTTTTCAATTCAAACCTCCTAAAACCGCAGATTTGTGCTTAATGTTTAAAATTCAATACAGCAAAATTACAACTAACTATAATAACACAATTTGCCAGAATTGTCAAGTATTTTGTAAATTCAGTTGAGATAAGCACTTCTGCACCAGCTTGCCTGTGCGCAAGCCTGCAAGGCTCGATCCAAATGTGCAGCAAACGGTAAATGGGGAGGGGGGTAGGATATTTTTGCTTATTAAGAGGTTTTGGTTCTATCCCTTGATGAAGGAATAATTGCTAAGTAAATTGAGGAACTTCGACTTAATTTGCTCGAGTGCTTCCCTTGTGTTTGCCTCAAAGCGAAGAACAAGGACCGGCTGGGTGTTTGATGCCCTCAAAAGCCCCCAGCCATCAGAGAAAGTTACCCGAACACCGTCAATATCTAATATCTTATAGTCTTTTGCAAATGTTTTCTTGACCTCATCAACGACCCTGAATTTTTCGTTGTCAGGACAACCGATTCTTATCTCTGGTGTTACGAAATACGAGGGGATTTCATCTGCAAGTTCAGAAAGTGATTTTTCTGTGTGTGAAAGTAATTCTACTAATCTCAAGGAAGCAAAGATTGCGTCGTCGAATCCATAATAGTTGTCGGCAAAGAACATATGTCCGCTCATTTCACCGGCAAGGGGTGCATTTTCTTCTTTCATCTTTGCCTTAATTAGAGAGTGCCCTGTTTTCCACATAATTGGGATGCCTCCCTTTTTTTCTATGTATTCGATTAAGCCTTTAGAACATTTCACTTCAAAAATTATCTTTGCTCCAGGTCTTTTTTTGAGAATATCGTCCGAATAAATTGCGAGAAGCTTATCGCCCCAGATAATCCTGCCTTTTTCGTCAATGGCTCCAATTCTGTCACCATCACCGTCCAATGCAATTCCTACATCGGCATTACCATTTTTAACCTTTTCAGTCAAATCCGTCAGATATTCAGGTATTGTGGGGTCAGGAAGATGATTTGGAAAATGTCCATCCGGTTCGGAAAATAGGATTTGGAATTCAAAAGGGAATTTGCTGAAAAGTTTTTCCAATAATGGTCCTGTTGTTCCATTGCCAGAGTCGAAAACTATTTTTATTTTTCTATCTCCAAATGATATTCTTTGTGAGATGTCCGCAAAGTAATCATCGATGGGGTTCTTAGTCCTTATCGTCCCTTGTCCCTTACGAAAAATACCGCGAGAAGCTATTTTTCTTATAGTTTGAATATCTTCTCCGAAGATGGTATTCCTTCCAACAAGGATTTTTAACCCGTTGTATTCTTTTGGATTGTGGCTTCCGGTAACTTCTATTCCCCCATCCAAATCATACTTGTGAACTGAGAAATATAGGAGTGGTGTAGGTATCATTCCGAAGTCAATGACATCCACACCTGTTGAAAGTAAACCCTTAACAAATGAATTCTTGATTCTTTCCGAACTCAGTCTTACATCCATTCCGATACCAACAATTTTTGCATTCTCAGGAAGGAAAGTCGCATAGGATATTGCAATTTTTTCAATAACCTCATCTGTAAGGTTAGTATCTGCAATTCCTCTTATATCATATGTTCTGAAGATTTCAAGATTCATAGGTTGAATATATTCTAACTTCTTAGACTGTTTCTAAAGTGTGAAACCCGCGCTCATAGAATGTGAAGAACCTAATGTATGTGAAATAAAAGCGTATTGCAATACTATTTTCCAGAAGTTTATCCCTGTGCCAAAGGATAAGTTGCCTTCATTCCATCCAAAATCGAGAAGGAAATTCCTCTTGTATGAGTACTCTACTCCGAAATGCCTTAGGCTTTCATATTTGAAATTGAAGTCAAAAGACAACATAATACCACTATTTATTCCTTCCAATGGTGCAAAATAATTGAATCCTAATATGTAGTTCGGTGGAATTTCATCCCTTGTGCGTGTGTGTGTATTCCAGAGAATCTCAGTTCCAGAAAGGTTCTGAATATTCATACCAAGTGATATTGTTCCAGGAACGCTGATTTCTGGTAATACAAGAATCCCACCAAAGTCAACACCTATTCCGGTTCCGCTATATCCCCATAAGGATTCGTTAAAATACTTAAAATTTCCTCCAAGTAGAAACTTTGTCTTTCCTATACTTAGTTGTTTCGAGAGATTTACATAGTATATGTTTGCCGATTCACTGAAGTAACCCAGTGGATTTCCGTTGCCCTGTATTGATGGTGTTGTATCGCGCTGCTCGGGTGTTCCTTCCAATTCGGGGAATATTGGAATGTTTCCAACACCCTCCTTTAACATTGCTATTGAAATAGCACTATTTCCGATCAAAGGCTTTGTAAAAGATAGGAAATCGATACTTAACATACCAGAAAAGTTTGCATTGTGGCTAAAATAAAATTGACCTGATGGCAAAAGGGCAGTTCCGGAAGGATTCCAGAATAGAGCAGAACCATCGTTGGCAATGGAGGTGAAACTCCCGCCAAGTGCTTTCGCCCTTGTTCCAATACCGGACGAAAGAAAGTCAAACGAATAGTTGCCTGCATTTGCGATAGTGACCAACCACAAAAGCAAGAGAATTATGCTAAATATCCTCAATTTGTTCATTAAGCAATTCTACATCATAACTCATCTTATGTCAACAATTTTCTAATGTATTCTGAGTAAGCAAGTCTTATTGACTCCGGAAGAGTCTATGAGATTGCAGCAATATAAGGTTGGAAGCCTCGGCTTTCTTCATCAATTCATTATAAGCTCGAATATCATAGTTACGGGAGTAAGCAAAAACAGCCTCCAAACAGAGGCTGTTTTCCCTTTCTTTCTTGGCTAATTCCTATCTCACAAGTATAACTTTCTTCGCTGTTTTGAAGTTTTCTGCTATCAACCTTGTGAAGTAAACCCCTGCTCCTACCTTTCTATTATTGTTGTCACATCCATTCCATCTCACGCTGTAGTGACCTGCGTCTTTTATTCCATTCTCAAGAGTCCTGACAAGTCTGCCGGTCTGATCATAAACCTTCAAAGAAACTTTACCAGGTTTTGCAAAGGAATAAGAAATGGTGGTATTATCATTGAATGGACTTGGTGATGGGGTTCTAAGGTAATAGGTTAATGGTTTATTGGATTCACCTGCAAGCATTGGACCTCCACCTTCGGTTTCATCATAAATCCACAAAGCACTGCATACCGCCAGTGCATTCTGGGTTGGCGGCACAGTCTCCACAGTCACATTTATCTCTCCATCCTTTAAGCAGGATACTGGAATCATCCCTTCAACAGAGATAGGTTCGCCTGATGCTACCCAAACATTCCTTGTCCACTTGTTATCTATCCTGACTCTCAGTTTGGTCGCAGCATTGAACTCATGATAAAACATAAGTTTACAGTATTGTCCCGGTTCTCCATCTAATCCCTGGATGTTATAGATAAGTTCAGTTGAGTCATAATCTACAGTCTTATAATATTCGTCGCCATAACTTATATAACCATCTCGTTCGACTGTGAAAGATGATGGTTCTTCCCCTCCAAGATTAGCATAAACAACGGGAGCTGTTCCAAGAAACTTCTTTGTAACATTGATTTTATAAAGAGAATCGTCGTATGCATCGCACCAGGCAGTATACAATATCCTATTTCCATCCTCCCATCCTATCATCATCTGAGGATAACGGGATTCTGAAGGGCTATCTGTAAGATTCTGGGTATTAGACCAATCGAAGTTTTCTGTATCGTAACTTAGATTGTAAATGTCAGACGGCTGTTCGATACCCCATTTTTGACGTTCCCAGCAAACCTCAGTTCCAGCCCCGATAACAGGATACCTGGAATAAGCACTGTCAGAATAATATACCTCCTCTATATTCTGCCAGTCTCCCTGCATAAATCTATGCCTGTGGTATATCCAGGTCTTATACTGTTTTCCAGGTAATGGACCCAATCTGTTATCCGCCCAAACGATATCGATACCATTATAGTAATCGATAAATGGGTCAACACCGTATGCAATAAACTCTGTCTCTCCCCACATACCTGAAGATTTCTCCTTATGATATATTCCTCCACTTTTCTCCCACAGAATCTCCACACCTGATGGACTATATACTATGGAAGGTGAAAGTGATGGTAATGTTTCAACTTCAGCTGTTTCTGGAGGAGCAATATATCTTTTGAGTGAGTCAAGCAATTCCCATGTCTCTACAACAGGATTGTCCTCACTGAAACAACCATAGTAAAGATTCCAGTTCCATATAATCAATGTATCCTGTTCCTCTTTTGTAACAAGTTCAAATACTGTGTGAACAGTATCGTTATTGCAAACAATTGCAGGAGGAACAATATCTGTGAATTTTCCATCCTCCGTATAAGAGAATATACTGGATGGAGCTATCCAGACTCCTTCTGGTTCTTTATTAGAATAAAAAAGATGCAAGGCTCCTGGTGAACTCTGGGTTGGAAAATCATAACCCATAAATATACTGTTGATATTGCCACTTCCTCCTGTGCTAGTTGCCGGATAGAATCCATTACCTACTTTTTCGAGATTTCCCCAGGTGTTACCGCCATCTGTGGTTGAAATATAATAGACAGTATCAATAAAAGAGAAAGCCAAACCCAAACCTTCATCTGAAAAGGTAAGTTTCCTTCCATTTGACGCTGTGAGAGGGTTAAGGTCTGAAGGTGGTCCACAGTAAATATAGATAATATTAGAGGGGTCACTCCAATTACCTATCTCATCTATCGCTTCTATTCTGTATGCATAAGTTTTACCGAAAATAACATTCATATCTATAAAATTTTCTGTTCCTTTAGGGACTAGTTCATCGTTAATCCTGTAAAAGGTTGACCTTTCAGGAAGCACCTGTATTCCACCGGGTCCGGGAGAGATGGTAGTTTGATCAATGTTTGCCCTGTAAACATTGTATCCTGCAAGGTCATATTCTTTATTTGGATTCCACCATAACCTTACAAACGGAATATTAGGGGTCCATAAAAAATATCTCCCCCGAAGATTCTCTGGCGGATAGGGTGGAATATCATGATAAACATAAGGAGATATCCCTGAGTTGTCTGAAAACTGAGGTTCTTCCAAAGAAATTGAGTTTACATCAATAACATATTGCGCGGCTTCCGACATTGAAATTTTTTCATCATGATTATAATCCGGATTTCCTTGAATTCTTGGTTGTTGATTGGGGTCAGGACTTTCCTGTCTAAGTGCATTCTGCGTATGGTAGTTGAACTCTGAATGATAATAGTGTTCTCCCTCGAAACGCTCAAATTCAAGCCACGTTTGGGTGTATATATCAGACCAATTATCACACCTATGTGCATATTGATTTGCCAGTGTTGATGTTAGAAGAACTGAATTTTCTTGAGTTGATAGGTCATCAATGAAACCACCACTTAAAGACTGAGCAAACCAAAAAAATCGGTTTTTATATGCTATTGGATTTACTAATGAAGCGTATTCATAATCAATAATCTCTCCGTCGGTCAAATTAAGATAAGAATGAGCTCCTGGAGGAGGTGCCGGACCGACAGTGTAAAGGTATGGAATACCAGATGGATGAATCTTATGTTCAACTCCCCAAATACGCTTACCATAAAGCCACGAAAGTTTGACTGGATTCTGTGGTTCCGTAACATCGTAAATAAACAAACCATCTTCATTTATTGCAATAGAAGCAATTAACGTGCCGTTTACTTCTCCAATATCCATATCGTTTGGAAGACTTGAGACCCCAATCTGATACCATTGAGAAAAACCAAGAAGCGTTGGATTAGATGGGTCTTGAACATCGAAGTCAAACAAACGTGTATATGAATAAACTCCATCTGTTGAAAATGCTGGAATACTAAGTAAATTGTCCCTTTCTTCAAGAGTTGTAGAGGTAGCAACATCAGGGATTTTTGTAACAAACTGGGGATTTACGGGATCGGATACATTGAATATATTACCTTGAGCAGCATCGTTACATAGAAAAGCACACATTTCATTTCCAGGTCTGGAAGCTATATCCACATCCTCCGATTGTCTGTTGATTTCTTGATTAATATAGATGCTTTGAAACACTGGGGAAGATGGAGGAGATGCATCAAATATTGCTAAGAAACCTTTAAGTAGAGGAAGTGGTTCTTGTCCTGTTACAAAGACATATTTCCCATCTTCTGAAATTCCAACTCCATAAGCGAATCTCTCACCGGGTAAGATATGCTGGTCTGTTACAGTTGGATTATAAGGATTAGTAACATCTATTGTGAATAGCCCTTGTTTCCAACTAGACACATAAGCGTAAATTCCTTGAGCGCTGAAATCATATACTTCAACATCCATGGCTTTTCCTGGAAGACTGACACGAGAAACGATTTGTGGATTTGACGGATCTCCAATAAACACAATGTATATTCCTCCCGTTCCAGAAGCCACAAATGCATAGTCATTATGCACAGCAATCTCATTGGCAAAACCAAATAAATCACTACAGGTTCCAACGACTGAAGGGCTCATTGGATCAGAGATGTCTATAACACTAAGGGAAGAGAAATACTTTATACCGCTAAAAGACCAGTTGAACATTAAATCTTGATATGTCATTTTCTTGATATTTTGCGGTGGATTACCATCCTTAAGCCATGTATAAATATTATTTACACCATCCAAAGTAGCAGGGAAGTCTGTGATATTTGAACCAAAACCTAAATATTGCTCCGAACGATAACGAGGCCAGTTTGTCTTGTAATCCTCTATTCCATCACCATATAGTACATGTAACCTTTCATCATACCAGCCTTTTGTATAAAGGTTTTCCCAGTAGAGAAAAACATCTGTCCAGAACTCTATCCTTGGAAGCCATCTTTCTCCTAACCATCCACCTTCCTCAACTTCTGTTCCCTGAATCAAAGCTGCCTGATGGTTCTTATATCTTGTGGGATTTTGACCATTAGTAACAATGCTGAGAAACAGAACAATAATCAATGACATAAATAAAATCTTTCTAATTTTTTCTCCTTCCTAATGGAAAGTTTTATTCTTCAAATAAACCATTTTCCGGATAAGGAATTCTTTATCCAAACCTACAGTATAAAAATAGATTCCTGAAGATAAATTCTTTCTTATTGTTTTGAAATTAAAGAAATGTTTTCCTTCGCTTTTTCTACCAAGATTCTCTTCGTATACAACCCTCCCTGTTAAATTAGTTACTCTGATGAAAACATCGCCCCTTTCCTTTATTGTATATGGTATAATTGTAGAAACTGTAAATGGATTGGGATAGTTTTGGAAAAGTGTAAACTTATCAGAAGTACTAAAATGTTCCTTCTCATCCACTCCCAAAACCCTGTCCCTCGTATAATATACATAAAAGTATAGATACGGTTCCCACCTACCGTATACTACATGAAAGACATTATCATCGTCAACTGAAATGTCTCCCCAGCCTGAAAGATGTCGAGGTTCAGAGGAATTCCCCAGTTGGGGTCAGGATAATTCCCCAGTTAGGGTCAGATTAATTCCCCACCTGGGGCCAAAAGAATTCCCCACCTGGGTTCAGATTAATTCCCCAGTTAGGTCCA
>Ga0315545_1000426_pt1 | contig 45416 bp, 38 predicted proteins | sample SalMarSW160210MG_FD_203096 | JGI IMG/M metagenome (GOLD analysis project Ga0315545, IMG submission 203096) | Salt marsh sediment microbial communities from the Plum Island Ecosystem LTER, Massachusetts, United States - Salt Marsh Sediment SW1602-10 ...
GCCTCTTCGATCGTCTTCCCCTTCGCCAGGTCGGAGACCATCGACGACGTGGCGATCGCCGCGGTACAACCGAACGTCTCCCACGAGATGTCGGTGATGACGTCCCGGCCTCCGTCGTCGGGCTCGACCTTGATGTAGAGCCACATGACGTCGCCGCAGACGATGTTCCCGACCTTCCCGATCGCCGAGTAGTCCTCCAGCTGCCCCATGTTGTGGGGATTGCGGAAGTGCTCGATCACCTTCTCCGTGTACACGCTACTCACCTACCTTGAACGGAGAGATCGCGCGAAGCCCGGCGACGACCTCCGGGAGGACGTTGAGGAACGCGTCGATCTCCTCTTCCGTCGTCTGCCTTCCCATGCTGACCCGAAGGCTCCCGTGCGCCATCGAGAGCGGGACGCCGATGGCGACGAGGACGTGGCTCGGCTCGAGGTTGGGGGAAGAACAGGCGGAGCCGGTCGATACCGCGATCCCGCGCTCGTCGAGCCGCATCACGAGGCTCTCCCCTTCGATCGCCTCGAAGGAGAAGCCGGCGATGTGGGGGAGGCTCTCGGTGCGATGGCCGTTCAATCGGGAGCCCGGAAGCTTCGTCACTTCGTCGATCATCCTCGCGCGCCAGGCACGGAGGCGGCTCGACGTCGCGTCCTGCTCGCGGATCGCCAGCTTCGCCGCCGCGGCGAGTCCGACGATCCCCGGGACGTTCTCGGTTCCGCTCCGGCGACCCCTCTCATGGCCGCCGCCGTGGAGGATCGGCGTCAGCTTGACCCCCTTGCGGACGAACAGGAAGCCGACGCCCTTCGGTCCGTGGAACTTGTGGGCCGAGATCGAGAGCAGGTCGACCGCGTCCACGGGCAGCGGGACCTTGCCGAACGCCTGCACCGCGTCGGTGTGGACCAACACGCCGCGCTCGCGGCAGATCCGGCCGATCTCCGCGATCGGCTGCAGCGTTCCGATCTCGTTGTTTCCCGTCATGACCGAGACGAGGAGCGTGTCGGGACGGATCGCCTCGCGGACCTGCTCGGGGTCGACCCTGCCGGACGGATCGACGTCGAGGACGGTCGCGTCGAATCCCTGCGTCCGCAGCCACTCCACGGTGTGCAGCACGGCGTGATGTTCGATCGCCGTGGTGATCAGATGCTTCCGGTCGGCCGACGCGAGGGCCGAGCCGATGAGCGCCAGGTTGTTCGCCTCCGTCGCGCCGGCGGTGAAGACGATCTCCTCGGGCCGCGCACCGAGGATCTCCGCGATCGTCCCGCGGCTCTCTTCCGTGGCGCGGTGCGCCGCGCGGCCGAGCGCGTGAAGGCTGGACGCGTTCCCGTAGGACGTCGAGAAGTACGGGGACATCGCCTCGACGACCTCCGGCGCCACCGGCGTCGTCGCGCTGTTATCCAAGTAGATCGAATCGGTCATGGTCCGTCACCGGAAAAATCCTACTAAATAAGTCCGGTTTCTTCAATAGAGAAACCGCCCGGACGTTCCCGGGCGGCGGTGTCGTTTGAAATCCTGTTCAGATCTGCTCGAAGTACTCCTTCGAGGCGCCGCAGTCCGGGCAGGTCCACCCTTCGGGAAGGTCCTCGAAGGCGGTTCCCGGCTTGACGTCGGTCGTCGGATCGCCGACGGCCGGATCGTAGATGTAGCCGCAGACAGTGCATTCCCACTTATCCATTACCCACCTCCTTCCGGTGGTTCCGGTTCGGCTTCGGATTCGACCTCGGTCTCACCGTCGTCCTCGATCCCGATCTCCGCTTCGGGGAGGCCGGCGACGTGGAAGCGGAACTCCTCGACGGTGCTGAGGCCGAAGTGCCGCAGGAACTCCTTCGTGACGTGCAGCAGCAGCGTCCTCCCGCTCTCCTCGGCGCGGATGAGGTTTCGATCGAGCAGCTCCTCCACGTGGCCGTACGCCTTGTTCCCCCGCACCTTGACCAGGTCGGCCTGCGTCATCGGGTGGTTGTACGCGATCACCGCGAGGGAGCGGAGGACCGGGCGCGGGATGTCCTGTTGTGGAGCCAGGTGCGAGACGCGATCGATGAACGCTTTCTTCACGCGGAACCCGGCGCGGCCCTCTTCGGTGTGAAGCTCCAGGCCGTGCGCCTCGCCGGCGTATTCCCGCTCCAGCTCGGCGAGGAGCCGATCGACGTACTCAAGCCGGACGCCCCCGAGAATCTTGGCCAGGTCGCGCCGGCTGAGCGGCTGCGGCGAGAGGAACAGCGCCGCTTCGATCAACGCGCGATCCTCGGTCTCGGTCGTCGTGCGGTCCTCAGGCATGGTCGTCAGCGGGGCTGCAATTGGAGCGGATCACTCGTTCGCTGTCAACTGGATCAGGATGTCGCCGAGGAACTCCTTCTGAGAGCAGGAGATCTGACCCTCGGCGGTGAGGTGGAGGACCTCGAAGAACCGCTCGACGCGCTCTACGGCGTCGCCGCGCTCGAGAAGCCGGAAGAAGCTCAAGACGCGGCGACCGGACAGGAGGTCCACGATCTTCTCGAACAGAACGTGGAGACGGTCGGCGAAGTCCGTGCCGCCGATCTCGTAGTTGTCGAACGGGTCCTCGTCGTCCAGCTCGACCTGTTCGATCAGTCGCTCCGCTCGACGTCGGCTCACCTTCATCGCGGCCGCGAGGGCGTTGCGGAGATCGAGGAGCGTGACCTGGCGTCGGGGGCGGCGGAGGACCGGAAGGTAGAACGCGTCGGGATCGCTGGGGATCTCCCAGGTATCGAGCTCCTGTTCGATCGCGTCCTCGAGCTCGGCGACGAGGTCGTCGCGGTCGGTCGGCCGCTCCATCGCGAGGAGGTCGTCCGACTTCATCCGCAGGAGGATCGAGCAGGTGAGCACCATCCGGCCGGGAATCTCGAACTCGAGCTCGCGCAGAGCCTGCACGTAGTCCCGGTAGCGCCTGGCGAGGATCGCGAGGTCGATGTCCCACGGGTCCATGTCGGACGTGAGGCATTCGAGGACTCCCTCCCACGTGCTGCCGATCAGCTCTTCAATGGGGATCTCGGCGATCCGCGTCGTCTCCACGCTTCACGACTCCTTCTAGTTCAGACTCAGTGCCAGTACTTCCGAAACGCCGTTCTTGATTGTCACTCCGTACGCTCGGTCCGCATGACGAACTGTTTCCTCGTTGTGCGAGACAACGATCACCTGAATCCGCTCGGCATAGTCGCGAAGCATCCGCGAGAGGCGCGTCGTGTTCATCATGTCGAGCGCCGCGTCGACCTCGTCCAGGATGAAGAACGGTGCGTTCTGATACTCCTGAAGCGCGAAGATGAACGCGGTGGCGACCAGGGTCTGCTCCCCGCCCGACAGCGAGTCGATGATGTGCGGGTCCTTGTCCGGCGGATGGGCCTTGATCAGCAGGCCGGACGAGATGTCCCCCTCGTTCTCCAGCTCGAGCGACGCGGCCCCTCCGTCGAACAGCCGCTCGAAGATCCGCTTGAACTCGGCGTCCACTTCGTGGAGCGTCTCGTGGAACCGCGCGCGCTTCCGCTCCTCGATTTCTCCGATCAGGCGCTCGATCTCCTGCTTCTCCCGCTCGAGCGCGTCGACGCGCTCGCGGAAGAGGTTGAACTCCTCCTCGTAGGCGTCGTACTCGTCGATCGCCTTCATGTTGATCGGCTCGAGCCGGCGGATCCGGCGCTTCGCCTGCTCGGTCCGCCGTTCGAGCTCCTTGAGCGGCTCGTCGATGTAGTAATCCGGATCGCGTTTCTCCTCCTTGCCGAGGGCCTCGAGCTCGGCCTGCGCCTCGGCCTCCTCCCGCTCGTAGCGCGACAGGGCCCGGCGGAGGTTCTCCAGCCCCTGATACGCCTCGCGGCGCTGCTCGCGCAGCTTGTGGAGCTCGTCGCTTCGCGTCGCGGCCTCTCCCTTGACGCGGTCCTTGTTCTGCTGCCTGTCGGTCAGGTCCTTCTCCTGGGTCTCGAGCCGGCTCTCGGCCTGGGAGATCTCGTCCTCGAGCTGCTCGATCTCCTTGCGGAGCTTCGAGATCTGCTGGCGCCGCTGCGTGACGTCGAACCCGCTGTCCTTCGGCTTGGCCGGCCCCTTCCCCTTGCGCCGGTCCGGCCTCCAGCCCCCGGTCAGCGCGCCGCCCTTGCTCTGCAGGTCCCCGTCGAGCGTCACCGCGCGGACGCCGTCGACGTCCTGCAGCGCCTCGAGGTTCTCGGCGACGACGGTGTCGGAGAGGACGTACTCGAACGCGCGCCGGTACTTCTCGTCGAACTCGACCAGGTTGATCGCGTAGTCGATCAACCCTTCGCGCTTCAGCGCCTCGGTCGACGCGAGGCTCTTCCGCATCGTGACCAGGCGGCGGAGCGGGAGGATCCGCGCCCTGCCGAGGCGCTTCTCCTTCAGGTAGTTGATCGACTCGATCGCGGTCTCGCGCGTGTCGACGACGAGGTCGTTCAGGTTCCCGCCGGCCGCTGTCTCGAACGCGACCTCGAACCCGGGCTTCGGGGTCGCCAGCGACGTGATCGTGCCGTAGACGCCGCCGCGCTTCCGCTCGAGGAGCGCCTCGACGGCCGGATTGGCGCGCCGGTCGCCGGAAGAGGCCGAGGCGCGGGCGGCCTCCGTCGCCTTCATCCGGGTGATCTCGTCGATCATCTCCTCGAGGTTCGCGATCTGCTGCCGCTTGAAGTTGACCTCGCTGCGCTTGTGGAGGATCTCGGAGCGAAGCCGCTCGACCTCCTTCACCAGGGTGACCTGCCCTTCGCCGGCGAGGTCGTCCTGGATCCCCTCGAGCTCCCACTCCTTGTTCTCGATCTCCCGGTCGAGGCGCGCCACCTGGCCCTCGAACTCGGCGATCCGCTCGTCCATCCCCTTTCGCTCGTTCTGGGCCCGGGCGAGCTTCTCGGCGATCTGCCCGCGCTGCTTGTGGAGGATCGAGTGTCGGAGCCGCTCCTGCTCCTCGATCAAGCGCTGGTACTCGATCGCGGCGTCGCGCTCCTTCTGCAGCGAGAGGAGCCGCCGTCTCCGCTCGGCGAGGATGACGCGGTGGGTGTTCAGCTTCGACTTGACGTCCTTCAGCTCGAGGATCGCCTTGCGGCGCTTCTCGTCGTACGCGGCGATCCCGCTGACCTCGTCGATGATCTCGCGCCGCCGGACCGGGCTCCGCCGGATGATCTCGGTGATCCGCCCCTGGGCGATCAGCTGCTGGCCGTCGGGGTCGATCCGGGCCGCTTCGAGCACCTCGTCGATCGTGCTGCGAGGGCAGCTCTTCCCCATGAACGTGTAGGTCCCGGACTTGCGGGTGATGCGTCGGCCGATGGTGATCTCCGGCGTCGGATGCCCGTTCTCCAAGAACCGATCGAACACGCCGTCGCCGTTGTCGAGAAGGAGGACGACCTCCGCCGTGTCGGACGGCTTGTAGCGATCTCCGCCGTTGAAGATCAGGTGCTCGAGGCGGTCGGCGCGCAGCTGCGACGACCGCCTCCCCATCACGAAGCTGATCGCGTCGAACAGGTTCGATTTCCCGGACCCGTTTTCGCCGACGACGGCGGTCAGCCCCTCGAAGAAGGGGATGACCGTCTCCTTCCGGAACGACTTGAACCCCGTCAGCTCGACCTTGTTGATCCTCGTCATGTCAATTCCTCGGTCGTCTCCTTCACGTATCGAGGGAAGAGGCTCAGCTGGACGATCCGGCGACGCGCCGGCGCGGGGGAGTGTCCGATGAGGAGCCGTTCGATCTTGTACCGGTTGTAATCGTTCGGCTCGGAGGTCCCTTCTTCCCATCGGATGATCGACGGGATCGAGACCCCTAGTTGTTTTGCGGTCGTGCGCTTACTCCACCCGTTCTCCAGTCGGAAGCCTTGTAGGCGTTTGCCCAACGCGTCCATCCGGGAGCCCCCCTCCATCTGTTTACCAATATAACTTCTGTTACATCTTAGCGCAAAAGAGAACGAGAGGGACCCGTTCGGTCCCTCCCGTCCATCTGGTTCCCCCTCACCCTTTCATCGTCCGTCCGTTGGTTACTGGTTGCCGAGGAATCCCCAGATCAGCGCGCCGACGCCCGCGAGCAGAGCGACGATCGAGATGAAGAACAGCGTGTCGATCTGAGGCTGCAGATCGTTCTCCTCGAGCGCGGCAACGCGTGCTCCGAGGCTCTCCAACTCGGCGGCGCGGCTGGCGGACCAGTCGGCGAGCTCCACGTTGATCCGCTCCGACAGACCGGCGATCGCGTGATCGAACCCCTCGAGCTTGGCCCGGTTGTTTTCGGCTCGGATCGCCAGAGCGGCCATCGCGCGCTCCAGCTCGATCACCTTCTTCTTGAACGTGCCGACGTCCTCGTCCTCGAGCGCCTGGAGGCGCGCGGCGAGATCTCCGATCTGCCCCTTCACCATCGAGAGGTCGGCGTAGACGGAGTCGCGCAGCGCGTCGATGTCCCCGTAGATGGCGACCTTGAACGCGTCGAGCTCCCCGCGGAGTTCGGCGATGTCGCCGTCCAGCAGCGCCTTGACCTCATCGACGTACGCCGACAGCTCGGACAGTCCGGCCTCGAGCGCGACGACGCGGACCATCAGCTCCTGCTGCGTCCCGGTCAGCGCGTCGACGTCCTCGCGGAGACCGACGATCTTCCCCTCGGCGTCCTTGATCTCCACGGAGAGGGCGGTCATGATGTCCTTGTAGTCCTCGATCCTCGCATCGAGTTCATCGATGTCCGCCATGTTCCCCTTGATCTCGCCGATCAGCTCCGCCATCAGCGTCTGAAGGCTGCCGAAGGTCGCCTCCATCGCCGAGATCTCCTGCTCCAGTAGCTCCGAGACCGCCTGGGCGCCTTCTTCCTGGCCATAGCCGACGAACAGGAAAACAAGGAGCGACAAGGCGGTCACCGCCGTGACAGAAAGCGCTCTCTTCATCGTCGTCCTCCTTTGTAGGATTCCGTATGTTCGCTTGAGATTAGCGTTTGCGTGCGGAACCGAAGAGGACCGCTGCCGTGTGCCCGCCGACCGTTTGTCAGTCGGTCCGTGGACACGTGTCCGGCCGCGCGAGCGTCATCGCCGAGGCCCGGACCAAGGGGGTTCGGACGGATCGGAGGGAAGCGCGGTGGGGACTGGGATGACGAGGTTCGGACCACGTTGCGGCTCGAGGGTGCCCATGCTACAATGCGCCGTTCCGCGCGGTCGATAAAACCCATATAGCGCGGGCATTGTCTTGCTCCCTCGGCACATGGTGGGGGGCGGGACACGAAAACGGGGGTGCGCGCAGTAAGATGAGCGAATACGTGCTGATCGCCATTCCGGCCGCGATCTCTGTCCTGGCCCTTCTCGGGGCCTTCCTGTTCAACAGGTCGGTCGTGTTGAAGGCACAGGGCACCGATCGGATGAAGGAACTCCAAGGGTACATCCGCTCCGGGGCGTTCACGTTCATGATCTCCGAGGCGAAGGTGATGCTTATCACAATGGGCGTCATCGGCGCCGTCCTCTGGATCCTCTTCTACTGGGAGATCGCGGTGGCGTTCTGGATCGGCTCGCTCCTGTCGCTCGCCGCGGGCTTCATCGGGATGAACGCGGCGACGCACGCCAACGCCCGCACGACGCACGCAGCCCGGAAGTCGTTCAAGGACGCGCTGAACGTCGCCTTCTCCGGCGGGAGCGTGATGGGGCTATCGGTCGCGGGGCTGGCGCTGATCGGCATGGTGATCGTCGTGCTCCTGTTCCGAAAGTGGTTCGCGGCGGACGCACTTCACATCGAGACGCGGTACCTCTTCGGCGTGCAATCGCTCGGCGTCAACTTCATCCGCGGCGCGCTGATCGTCTCCGCGTACTCGATGGGCGCGTCGCTCGTCGCTCTGTTCGACCGCGTCGGCGGCGGGATCTACACCAAGGCGGCCGACATGGCGGCGGACATGGTCGGGAAGGTCGAGCTTCATCTCCCCGAGGACGATCCGCGGAACCCGGCGACGATCGCCGACAACGTCGGAGACAACGTCGGAGACGTCGGCGGCTTGGGAGCCGACCTCCTCGAGTCGTTCGTCGGCGCGATCATCTCGGTGATGGTCATGTTCCTGTACGTGTGGGTCGGACGGGGCAACGCCTCCCTCCAGCCGTTGATCGGGAAGCTCGCGCCGCTCGGCCTGGAGGGACACTACGGGTGGCTGCTGATGGCGCCGCTGGTCATCGTCGGAGGCGGGCTGTTCTCGAGCCTGCTCGCCATCCTCTACATCCGGTTCAGCCGGAGGCAGGAGGGGATGCAGGCGGTGCTGATGAACGGCACGCGTCTCGCCGCCGTGCTGACCGCCGCGACGACCTTCCTCTTCTGTTGGTTCAGCCCGGTCGGGATGAACGTCTTCTACTCGGTCATCCTCGGGTTGGTGGCCGGCGTGGGGATCGGGTTCTTCTCCGAGTACTACACCAGTTCGCACTACCGGCCGACGAAGGAGCTCGCTCGGATGAACCAGTCCGGCCCCGCCGTCGGGGTGACCGAGGGGATGGCCCTCGGCATGCTGAGCACGTTCTTCCCGGTGCTGCTCATTGCCGGGGCGACGATCGGCGCGTATCAGCTCGGCAACCTGCCCGGGGTGGCGTTCACCGCGCTCGGGATGCTGTCGTTCGTCGCGATGACGGTCGCCGTGGACACCTACGGTCCGATCGCCGACAACGCCGGCGGGATCTCCACGATGGCCGAACTTCCGCCCGAGGTTCGTGAGCGGACCGACAAGCTCGACTCGATCGGGAACACGACGGCGGCGATCGGCAAGGGATTCGCCATCGGGTCGGCGGCGTTCGCCGCGCTCGGCCTGATCGCGGCGTTCATGTGGTCGGCGATCGGGAGTGCCGACAAGGTCGTTCCTCCGCAACTGCCGATCGTCGGACAGATCGCGGCCGAGTTCTCGCCGACGGGAAGCCCGATCATGATGGGCGCGTTCGTCATCGCGGGGCTGATGCTCGGCGCGATGGTACCTTACGTGTTCAGCGCGCTGCTGATCCGCGGGGTCAGTCGGACGTCGAACCTCCTCGTGCAGGAGATCCGGCGCCAGTTCAAGGAGAACCCGAAGATCATGACCGGCGAGGAGACGGCCGACTTCAACCGGTGCATCGCCATCACAGCGCACGGCGGGCTGAACAAGATGTTCGTCCCGGCGATGATCGCCGTGATCACGCCGATCGTCTTCGGACTGGTGTTCGGGCGGTACGCGCTCGGCGGGTTCCTGATCGGTGCGCTCCTCTCCGCGATTCAGCTGGCGATCTACTGCGCCAACTCGGGCGGGGCGATGGACAACGCGAAGAAGTACATTGAGGAAGGGAACTTCGGCGGCAAGAACTCCGAGGCGCATGCCGCCGGGGTCACCGGCGACACCGTCGGTGACCCGCTGAAGGACACGGTCGGACCGTCGCTCGACATCCTGATCAAGCTGATGTCGGTGATCGCCCTCGTGTTCGCGTCGTTGTTCCCGCTGTACCCCGTGTTCCTGTAGCGAATGGCGGGGCCGGTCGTCCCGCGAGGGGGGGGGGAGGGGCATGATCAACCCGTTCTTGATCGGCGATCGGATCTACCTCCGCCCGCTCGACGAAGAGACGGATCTCGACCGGTGCCTCGGATGGATCAACGATCCGGAGGTCCTTACGACCCTCGGACGGCGGCATCCGACGGGACGCGCCGCCGAGCGGGAGTGGCTCCAGGAGCAGTACAAGAGCGAAGAGCAAACGAACCTGGCGATCGTCCTCAAAGACGGGGATCGTCACATCGGCAACTGTGGGTTCAACGAGATCGACTACGTCAATCGCAGCGCGGTCTTCGGGATCCTGATCGGGGAGAAGGACGCCTGGGGCCAGGGGTACGGACCGGAGGCGGCCCGGCTGATCCTGAAGCACGGGTTCGAGGAGCTCGGTCTGCACCGGATCGGGCTCGACGTCTACTCACACAACCCACGCGCGATCCGCGCCTACGAGAAGGCCGGATTCGTCCGTGAGGGCACGCTCCGCGAGTCGTACTACCGAAACGGCGTCTACCACGACACGATCGTGATGTCGGTGCTCGAATCGGAATGGAGGGACGCGTGAGGCTCAGCTTCTGGAGCGACGAGGACCGGTGGTTCGTCCCCCGGACGTTCGGGTTCGGCTACTCGCTGAATCTCAAGTACGTGGCGAAGCGGCTCGGCTGGATCAAGTCGGCTCCCGAGGAGATTCCCGCGGAGCAGGATCGGACCGAGCCGCCGACCGACGTTTCGAGGACGCGCGAGGAGCGGCTTCGCGAGAGGATCGAGTCGTCGAAGCACGAGGACGTCTGATGATCACCGCGCGCGGCCTGACCCGTCGGTTCGGCGATCTGGTCGCGGTCGATCGGCTTGACCTCGAGGTCCGCAAGGGCGAGGTGTTCGGCTTCCTCGGGCCGAACGGGGCCGGCAAGACGACGACCGTGCGGATGCTGGCGGCGCTGATCGCGCCGACAAGCGGCGAGGCGACCGTGGCTGGCCAACGGCTCGGCGCGGCGAACCGCGAGATCCGACGGCGCGTCGGCGTGCTGACCGAGACGCCCGGCCTCTACCGGCGACTGTCCGCGCGGGACAACCTGATCTTCTTCGCCAAGCTGCACCGCGTCGCCGATCCGGCCGGGCAGGCGGAGCGGTACCTGAGGCTGTTCGAACTGTGGGATCGGCGGGACGCGGCCGCCGGCAGCCTGTCTAAGGGAATGCGCCAGAAGCTCGCGATCGCCCGCGCGCTGCTTCACGAGCCGGAGGTCCTGTTCCTCGACGAGCCGACGGCGAGCCTCGATCCGGAGTCGGCCCGGACCGTCCGCGACCTCATCGAGTCGCTGCGATCGAAGGAACGGACGATCTTCCTGTGCACGCACAACCTCGACGAGGCGGACCGGCTGTGCGATCGGGTCGCGCTGTTCAACCAGCGGCTGATCGTGGTCGGCGAGCCGTCGAGACTTCGAGAGGAGATGTACGGCCGCCGGACGGTGGTCCATCTCGTCGAACCGCGGCCCGGGATCGAGGACGCGCTCGATCTGCCGTTCGTCAAGTCCGTCGAGCGGGTCGACGACGCGCTCGTCGTCTCGTTGACCGATCCGGACCGCGAGAACCCGCTCCTGGTCGAGCGGCTGGTCGAGTTGGGCGTCGGGGTGCGGTACGTCAACGAGCTGCGGATGTCGCTCGAGGACCTCTACCTCGATCTGATGGAGGACGACGATGCACCGGCTTAGCACGATCCTTCGGAAGGAGTGGCGGGAGTCGCTCCGCAACAAGATGGTCCTGTTCGGCGTCGGCTTCCTCCCGCTCCTGCTCGTCGGCGTTTCCGTCTACATGGTTGTCGAAGGGGGCGGAACCGACGATCCGATCGCGCAGGTCGTCCTGTTCAACACGTCACTGATGTATTTCCTGCTTCTGCCAGCGATCATCCCGCTGGCGATCGCTGTCTACTCGATCGTCGGCGAGAAGGATCAGTCGACCCTCGAGCCGCTTCTCGCGACGCCGATCACCGATCTCGAACTCTTCCTCGGCAAGGCGCTGGCGAGCGTCATCCCGGCCCTCCTGATCAACTGGGCCTCTTTCGGTGCCTTCCTCGGGATTACGTCGATCCTGCTCGGCGGCCTTCCTCCGCACGTGTTGACCCTTCCCTGGCTCGTCTCGATCTTTGGCCTCTCGCCACTACTCTCACTTTTCGCCGTTTCTGTGACCATGCTCGTTTCGTCGAGGGCATCCGACGCCCGCGCCGCGTACCAGGTTTCGAGCTTCGCGATCCTCCCCGGCGTCATTCCGCTCATCATCTACAGCAGCCAGAAGACGCTGGTCAATCTGAGGCTCGTGGGGATCGAAGCCGTCGTCCTCCTGGTCGTCAGTTCCGTCCTCCTTCGCTTCGCCATCCGCGTCTTCCGCCGCGAGCAGATCCTGACGCGGTGGAAGTAGCTGCCTCAAGGATCTCGGCACGAAGCCGGGGATTCCCCGCCGGTTGTCGGCCCGTGCTGGATCGAGGTGCCGCGGCCACGGCGCCTCTCTCCCGTTGCGCCGCCTGAAGGCAAACCGGCCGAGTGCTCTGTCTGAGTGCTTTTCCGTACGATCTGTGCATATGCTATAATCATCGATGTACCAACCGGTGTATCTTGACGCACACATCTGAATTCAGGAAAGCCGGAAGGAGATGCCGCGGTGGATTGCATCGCCAGGATCGTTCTCAACGGGCTCTTCATCCTGGGAGCGATTGTGGGCGTCCTGGCGTTCGAAGGAGAGGCAGACCGTACCGCCGACGCCATCGCGACTCAACCGCCCGTTCATCTTCCTGATCCGTGACATCGAGACTGGGACCATCTTGTTCATCGGGTAGGTGATGGATCCGAGTGCGAGGTAGTACGAAGCTGAGCGGAGTCGGAGCACGTCATGAGAGGAGAGGGCATGAATAGTGGCGATCCAGAAAGCCGGACTGGTTACACATCGAGGAGGTTGCAATGCGAGCCTGGCGTGTTGTCCTGGTGTTCCTAGTCATCGTGGGAGTATCTGTGCTTGCTTTGGGTTCACCGATAAGGATCGGCTCTGTGCCAAGCCTTGAGCGATTGGTTGTTGTACATCTTGTCGCTACAGCCCTTCGAGCCAGCGGATATGATGTGCAACTGCTTTCCTATCATGGCGCTCATGGCGCTCACGATGTACGTGAGGCTCTGCTGCAGGGATCTATTGATCTCTGCATAGAATACACTGGCACCGTGTGGATGGACCTGCTCTCGAACTCGTTCTCTAACGAATCACCACAGGTCGTGTACAGCTTGCTGGAAGAGCACGACAATCAAACGTATCGCTTAGTCTGGATGGAACCGATTTGGTGCAATAGCACATTCGCAGTAGCTACTAGCGCGGCCTTCTCCGAAGAGCATAACGTGTCTACGCTCACGGAGTTCGGCGAATACGTCGCTTCAATGAGTGGAGAAGTGCGGTTCGGAAACACCTTTCGCTCCCTCGACCTAACGGACCTCCAAACCTCCTATGGTTTTGAACTCACTCCAGATAGCCTCCTCCATATCGACCATCCCGCCGCGCTTCTCACACAAGTGGCGACGGGAGATCTCGTGGCCTGGACCATTATGGGTACTGATCCTGCCGTTGCGGTCAACGACTGGGTCCTGTTGTCAGATGAGAAGAATGTCTTCCCTCCGCATGACCTAGCTGTATGTGTGAGGGCTGATGCCCTTGACGTACATCCTGGGTTAGAGGCGGTGCTATTGGACGTTGTAGGTGCATTCCCTCACGAGCTCATAGACGCTCGAGTTGAAATGACGCGCTTGAATGCCCAAGTGGTGGTAGATGGCTTGACGGTTGAACAAGTCGCAATCTCCTGGTTTGAGAGACCAAGCACCTATGCGGGCTTCCTGGCAGCCGCAACGGGGTGCAGATACACGTTCACTGGGACAATCAACCTATCGAGCAGCCTTCTTACCAGTGTGAAGTACGCCTTCAAGGGTCAAGCTCCGGCCAACTCCAAGGTGACCGTATACTTGTGGGCGTGGAAGAAAAAGACTGGGAAAGCCCCATATGCCCTCTGCATTGTAAGTAAGACTGTTGATGTGGATGCCGCAGGTCAGTATACGGGCACCATCGTGTTTGACTATAAGAAATATACTACTGCCCCATACACTGGGCGCATTGATGCGTTTTTCATGTGTGATGCCCCCCCTCTGTGCTCATTCGAGATAAACATAACACCATAGGTAGCAGGTTGAGAAGGAAATCGACTGAGGTTAGGCTTTGGTTCGGACACACGCCGCACACGCTGAGGTCAGATGCTGCATTGAATCCCCGCTATCCGTCTCCTTGGCGGCGCGGAGCATCTCACCGCTCTGGCTAGATTGGCCACACGCTAACGCGAGTAGCTTGGGAGTTACTACGCAAGGCCCTGTCCGTTGCGATGCGTAGGAACTTCCGAGTACTCAGGTGCGAATCTTCGCTTCCGGTTTGGGGGGCTCATTTGGATCACTGGACAACCCGGCTGCCTCAGCACAGATCCTTCTGAGGACTGCAACTACTCTCTACGAACGCACCTTCATGCCGTAGAGGCCACACGCTCGGAATCAACCCTAACTCGGATCCGTCACCCGCCCGATGAAGAGGATGGTCCCTGTTTCGACATCGCGAATCAGGAAGATGAAGGGGCGGTCGATCGTCATCATTGCGGGCATCGAAAGGGTCATCGACACGCCGGTGGCCGCTGCGGCTTCGGTCCCTTCCTCATTCACCGAAACGTAGGCCTTGTGCGCAACGTGGCCGATGAACAGATCGCGCGTGCCGTCCATCCCCGAGAAATCGGCGGCTCCCGTGAAGGCGTCCGGCATTCCAAGCTGGGCGAGGGTGTCCGCGAGGGAGAACTCCGAGGTCAACTCGAACCTTGGCATCGCCAACCACAGCTTCTGCGAGTACATCTGCCCCAGGATCCGATTCAGTCGCTCGACGGTAAGCGCAGTCTCGAACGCCTCGAACGTGCCCTCGGCCGGGAGCAGGACGACCATCGAGAGCTGCTCGCCGGTGTAGGAGAGCTCGACCGCCTGGTAGTCCTTGCCCTCGGTGTAGTGGAAATGATCCTCGATACTCATCATCGGGACCGACACTTCGGTGCCGTCGAGTCTGTGGAACGGAGCGTCCTGTGTCAGCTCCTTATCGAACGGCAGCTTCCACGTCCCGAGGAAGTAGATCGCGTTGGCCAGCACGAGGCGCGTCTCGGACGTGATCGAGCCTGGCGCCATCAGGTCGGGGATCAGCCCCTCGGTTCTCTCGCCGACCCACTCGTTGATGTCGGTCCGGGCCTGCTCCGGGGCGCCGGCGAAGTCGGTTCGCTGCATCGGCGCGCCGTAGAACGTCTCCAGCAGATCGAGAAACTCGCTGAGGAAAGGATGCCCGTCCTGGCCCCAGAGCGCGTTGGCGATGCTCAACTGAACGCCGTCGATTCCCTCGACGCGTCCCGTGAGATCGGCGTTGAGCGCTCCGAACGTCGGATGCAGGTCGCCTTGAGGGAGCGTGAAGCGGAGCGCCTCCGCCATCTGGTATTCCGTCGCGTCCCGCGCTCCGGTGAAGGTCATCGCGAGCGCCGTCGAGACGCTGTACGGGGAGAAGAAGAGGTTCCCGGGATCCGCAGCGAGCGCGCGGTACAGGTCAAAAGCGAACTGTGTATTCGCCCGTACCAGCTCCGCGCGAGCAGCGGCCGCGACTGCCTCCTGGGCGGCCGATGCTCCATGCTCGCCGTCTGCCAGGAGGGCGAGACAACATCCGAGGAGCAGGGCCACCATGTACACGATGACGGCATGTCGTCGAGATGCTCTTTGTGTTCTCATGTCGATACCTCCTCATTCGGCACGAAACGTCAGGTAGTAGGGTCCACTCCCGTGTCCGCTTCGATCGTACAGGGTCACCTTCAATCTCACGCACTGCGCGAGGTAGGTGTAGACGTAGAAGCGAAATCGACCGGAGACTTGTCCGCTCACGTCCGGATCGAACTCGAAGTCCGAGAAGAAACCGTCGACCGCTTCGAACGTGACCCAGCTGATGTCACCGTCGGCGTCGCGAAACGAAACCCAGCCGGAGGTCCGCTCGCCGTTCGCCGGGACCTGTGACGGGAAGTCGATCCCGGTGATCTGCGGCCGCCCTCCGATTCCGACGGCCCCGATCGTGAACGGGTGGCTCAGCTGAAACGCTCCAGCCAGGTAGACATCGACACGCCACCGGCCGAGTCGGTTCGCCGCGCCCCAGCCGGCGATGCGGATGTAGCCCCAGTTGTACCGATCGGCCGTCCGTTCGGTCCTGAAGTAGAGCTTCCCCGACGGATCGTAGAACCGAAACTCGATGCGACGGCCGGTCGCTTCGGGGGCGACCTGCGTCCAGCAGACCGCGCACGCGTCGCTCGGAGCGAAGGCGGTTGCGCTGTCGATCGGCCGGTCTTCGGCGATCGCGTGGGTCATCTGGCACCGCTCGATCGCACCGACCGCTCCGATAGTCAGGCGAAGCTCGAGCCGTTGCAGTTCGTAGACGCTGCAGAGGTCGCCGGCGTCGACGCGAATGCGATTCCGGCCGGGAGTGAGGCGGTCGGTGACCGCCCATCGGTCGGTCGAGAATCCCCAGGCATCGACCGCCGGTGGAGCAAGGTTCGCAGCGAGGACGCTCCCATTGACGGAGACGGTCACCGGTGAGAACCCGTCGCCCGCGCATCCCGGTGCGAGACCGGAGCGATGCACCAACGACAGCTGGGCCGTCGACACATCGGACGGAACCTCGATAACGGCCTCGAGGTACGCCCCGGAGCGGACCAGCTGGAGACAACGATTCCCCTCTGCCCATCCGGTCGCCCGCCAAGTCTCGAGCCCGCTCTCGATCGAGCCGCTTCGGGGAAGCCCGGCGAAGTCGACGTAGAACGCCTGGCTGGGAGATATCGGGATCACCCCCGGGTTTGCGGAGACCGACTGCGAGGCGGAGAACACCGCACTGAGGACGATCACGACCAAAGAGATTGATCGCTTCGGGGCTCTGAATCGGGGCGCCTTCATCGTCTCCTCCTTCTCCCCGATACACGCGCCCGAGGCTCCTCGGTACCTACCCGTCGCTCTGCCTGAAGTGTCTGCCGTTGAAGGAGACGCTCGGACACCGCCGGCTGTCGGGATCCGGAAGTTCTGCCCTTGTGCTCTCACTTGCTACCAGCGAGAGGTGACGGGCCTTGCGGCGAGCCGTCGGTCGTTCGAAGCGCGCGCGGGGCTCGTGCTATACTCCGTGAGCCCGAGATTTCGCGATGGGATCTCGGCTGAGGGGGACTCATGAACACGAAGCTTCTGCTCGGGTTGGCGATCATGCTCGGACTGTTGGCGCTGGCGCTCGGCGGCCCGTTGTTCGAAGGACGGGACGAGATCCCCGATAGCGATCGAGGGGAGTTGGTCGGTGCGGGGCACTTCGTCCTCGAACAGGACGGCAGCGTCCTTCTTGAGGAGACCTACACGCTGTTCTTCCATCCGGTCGACGGCTACATGCTCCTCTCCCAGGGCGTTCTGACGGTCGCCGACCAGACGATCGAGCTCTCGCAGCAGACCCAGTACGATCGGGAGTTCCTCCCGATCTTCTATCAACTGGCCGCCGACACGCCGTCCGGGCCGCAGATCGTGTCCGCCCAGATGGGGCTGACCGGACTGACGATGGAGGTCCGCGTCGGCTCCTCCAGGCAGACGGCGGAGGTTCCGGCCGCGGAGGACCTCGCGCTGTTGGACAACAACCTGATCGGTCCGTACGCGGTCGTGCTGATGGCGGTCCGGGCCGAAGCGCTCGATCGAGAGTTCACGGCGGCGATCCCGCAGGCGCTCCTTTCGCTCCCGACGAGGGTCGACGGGCCGAACTCCGTCTCGTTCGTCTCGGGAGGCGAGACCTTCGATGGGAAGCGGTTCGACCTTCACCTCGGCGACACGACGATCGTACTGATCGAGCACGACGGCCGTCTGGCCGGCCTGGTCAATCGAGCGCAGGGCACGTTCGGATACGACGTCTCACTCTTCCCGGACGGAATCGAGATCGAACTGGAAGAGGCCGTCGCCGCGGAGGGGATCGACGAGCGGGAGATCGCGTTCGCCAGCGGCGGGCTGACGCTGTACGGAACGCTCGCGCTTCCCGCGGAGTCCGAGAGCCCGTTCCCGGCGGCCCTCTTCCTCCACGGATCCGGCCCGGTCGATCGGGACGGGAACGCCGCCGGGCTCGAGATGGACGCGTACCGCCAGCTGGCGCACGCCCTGGCGCGGACAGGAATCGCGTCGCTTCGGTTCGACAAGCGGGGCGTCGGCGAGAGCGAGGGAGCGGCGAGCCTCGCGTCGCGGTCCGACCTGTTGGACGACGCCCGCGCCGCGCTCGAGGGGCTCCGTTCGCAGCCGGAGATCGATCCGGACCGCTGCGTCCTGATCGGACACAGCGAGGGGGCGTATCTCGCCCCGATCCTCGCGATCGAAGACGAGACCGTCGCGGGGATCGTTCTCCTGTCTGGGCCCGCCCGGCCGCTCGACGTGATCACGCGGTGGCAGGTCGAGACGCTCCTCCGCCAGCAGGGGCTCGAGGGCGCCGCGCTCGAGGCGGCACTGGCGCAGCAGGACCAGTACACCGCGTTCGTCGAAGGCTCGGAAGGCGGCTGGGACGACTACACGGTGGAGCAGCTGCAGGAAGCGATCCCGTGGCTGACCGAGGAGGCGGCGATCGAGCTGAAGTCGACGCCGCTGTCGCTCGCGTGGCTCCGCGAGCACTACCTCGACGAGCCGGCGGAGACGATCGCGGCCGTCAAGGTCCCGGTCTTGATCGTCAACGGCGAGAAGGACGCGCAGGTGCCTTCCTCGGAGGCCGCGCTGCTGGAGGAGATCCTTCGAGAGGGCGGGAACGGGGACGTGACCGTGTACGTTCTCCCCGATCTGAACCACCTCCTCCGTCGCCATCCCGAGGAGCCGAACCTCGTCTATCGCCATCTCGACGAGCCGGTCGATCCGCGGGTGATCGACGCGGTGCTCGATTGGGCGTCCGAACGCCTGCTGTGACCGGATCGGTCACCGACCGGCGTGTCGTTCGATCCCTCCTTGCCGAGGCCGGGGTCCGGCCGAGCAAGCGGCTCGGGCAGAGCTTCCTCGTCGACCCGGCCGTCCTCGCCGACGTCGAGGAGCACGTCACGCGGACGTCCCCGAAGACGATCTTGGAGATCGGGGCGGGCCTCGGGGCGGTCACCGAGGTGCTTCTCCGCTGTGGGAGAGCGATCGTCGCAGTGGAGGTCGACCATCGCCTCGCGGAGCTACTCGAACGCCGGCTCCGGGGGCAGCATCAGCTCACGGTCGTTCGCGAGGACGTCCTCGAACTCGACCTTGACTCGGCGATCGGCGAGGAGCCGGCCTACGTCGTCGGAAGCCTGCCGTACCGGATCACCGCGCCGATCCTCAAGTGGCTGGTCGATCGCCGCGTTCGGTTCACGGGGGCGCTGCTGATCACGCAGCGGGAGGTGGCGGAGAAGATCGCCGCCAGCCCGGGGAAAGAGGGGACGGCGTTCGGCGTTCTCGTCCGGGCCTACGCCGATGTCGAACCGATCCGCCGGGTCGGCAGGGGGAGCTTCTTCCCGGTGCCGGAGGTCGACTCGACGCTGTGGAGCCTCACGTTTCGGGGGCGCGCGAGGTTCGGATCCGATCCGGAGACCTTCTTCGCGGTCGTCCGGGCGTTGTACGGGACCCGGAGGAAGATGATTCGCGGCGCGCTGCGGACGCTTCTGCCGAGCCACGCGATCGGGCCGGTGCTCGAGGCGGCCCGGATCGACGGAACCGCTCGTGGCGAGGAGCTCGGCTTCGACGAGCTCGATCGTCTGGCGGCGGCGGTCGCGCCGTACGTCGACGCTCCTGACCGCCCGATTCGCCGTCCTTGAAACGGCCGGCTTTCTCCAGTAGAGTTCCGCCTCTCACGGGCCGCAGAATCCCTTGACACGGTTTTGGGGCTGTGTTAGCATCATGATTTGTTGCGTAGCGAAGTGCGCTGCTCCTTGACAAGTGAATAGAGTGTGTGCCGCATAAGCGCAGTAAGGGCAAACGGTGGACACCTTGGCAGTCGGAAGCGAAGAAGGACGTGGCTAGCTGCGATAAGCCTCGGGGAGCCGCTAAGCAGGCTTTGATCCGGGGATGTCCGAATGGGAGTGCCCCCTAGGGTGAAGCCCTGGGAGAACGTGCTGAAACCTCTAGTAGGCACGTTCGGCGAACCCGGCGAAGTGAAACATCTCAGTAGCCGGAGGAAAAGAAATCAATCGAGATTCCCTGAGTAGTGGCGAGCGAAACGGGAACAGCCCAAACCAGGCGAGTGTAAGACTGCGTTCGTTGCTCGTTTGGGGTTGTAAGTCGATTCCGTCCCGTCGACGCAGAGACGGGCGGGGTTAAAGGTGAAGTCTAGTCGAACGTCTCTGGAAAGAGCGACCACAGAGGGTGACAGTCCCGTAGACGAAAGGCGGATCCACCCCGGGAGCCGACTTGAGTAGCGCCGGACACGTGAAATCCGGCGTGAATCCGGGAGGACCACCTTCCAAGGCTAAACATTACCGACTGACCGATAGTGAACGAGTACCGCGAGGGAAAGGTGAAAAGCACCCCGGGAGGGGAGTGAAATAGAACTTGAAACCGTTTGCTTACAGACAGTGGGAGCATCTTCCGGCTCTCTTCGGAGAGCCGTTCGGATGTGACCGCATGCCTTTTGCAGTATGAGCCGGCGAGTTACGGTATGTGGCAAGGTTAAGCCGACGAAGGTGGAGCCGCAGCGAAAGCGAGTCTGAATAGGGCGACAAGTCACATGTCGTAGACCCGAAGCCAGGTGAACTAGCCATGGGCAGGCTGAAGTGTACTTGACCGTACGTGAAGGGCCGAACCCACTGACGTTGAAAAGTCAGGGGATGACCTGTGGTTAGGGGCGAAAAACCAATCGAACCTGGTGATATCTGGTTCTCCCCGAAATAGCTTTAGGGCTAGCCTTGCGTGAAGACTATCGGGGGTAGAGCAACTGGTCGGGGAAGGGGGTTCGCCCCCGACCCTAGTCAAACTCCGAATACCGGTAGATCGTTTCGCAGGAGTCAGAACGCGGGTTATAACATCCGCGCTCGAGAGGGAAACAACCCATGACCGCCAGCTAAGGTCCCCAAATCCAAGCTAAGTGGGAAAGGATGTGTGGTTGTCGAGACAGCTGGAAGGTTGGCTTAGAAGCAGCCATCCTTTAAAGAGTGCGTAATAGCCCACCAGTCTAACGACGACGCGCCGAAAATTTAACGGGGCTAAGCTTGGTACCGAAGCTGCGGGATTGTCGCTTTGAGCGACGATCGGTAGGGGAGCATTCCGTTCACGGCCGAAGCTGAGCTGGAAGGCTTGGTGGACGAGACGGAAGAGAGAATGCCGGCATGAGTAGCGCGAGCAAAGTGAGAATCTTTGCCACCGATTGCCTAAGGTTTCCTGGGGAAGGTTCGTCCGCCCAGGGTTAGGCGGAACCTAAGGTGAACCCGAAAGGGGTAACCGATGGACAGCAGGTTAATATTCCTGCGCCTCTACACTTGCGTTTGAGCGAAGGGGGGACTCCGAAGGTTCTCCTCCGCGCGCTGACGGAAATGCGCGTCCAAGCACCGAGGCAGGGGGGATAGGCAAATCCGTTCCCCCGTTCAAGTCGAGGTGTGATGGCGAGTCCGCTTTCAGGGCGAAGGGAGACGGAATCATCGGGCGAGAAAAGCCTCTAGCGAGCAAGAAAGAGTCCGTACCACAATCCGACACAGGTAGGCAAGTAGAGAATACTAAGGTGGACGAGTGAAATTCGGTCAAGGAACTCGGCAAAATGACCCCGTAACCTAGGGAGAAGGGGTGCCACCTTCGGGTGGCCGCAGAGAATCGGCCTGAGCGACTGTTTAGCAAAAACACAGGACTCTGCTAACTCGAAAGAGGACGTATAGAGTCTGAAACCTGCCCACTGCTGGAACGTTAAGGGGAGCCGTTCGCGCGGCAAACTGAAGCGCCAGTGAAGGGCGGCGGTAACTATAACCGTCCTAAGGTAGCGAAATTCCTTGTCAGGTAAGTTCTGACCCGCATGAAAGGTCCAACGACTTGGGCGCTGTCTTGACCGAATGCTCGGCGAAATTGAAGCACAGGTGTAAACGCCTGTGACCCGCGGCTGGACAAAAAGACCCCGTGGAGCTTTACTATAGCATGGTACTGGGTCTTAGCATGTGTTGTGTAGGATAGGTGGGAGGCTGTGAAGCTGGGGCGCCAGCCTCGGTGGAGCCGTCCTTGGAATACCACCCTGCGCATGTTGAGGTTCTAACCGTCGGCCGTTCGCAGCGGTCGCGGGACAGTGCTATGTGGGTAGTTTGACTGGGGCGGTCGCCTCCTAAAGAGTAACGGAGGCGCACAAAGGTCTCCTCAGGCTGGTTAGTGATCAGCCATCGAGCGTAAGGGCATAAGGAGGCTTGACTGCGAGACCTACAAGTCGAGCAGGTGCGAAAGCAGGTCCTAGTGACCCAGTGGCGCTTTGTGGAAGGGCCACTGCTCATCGGACAAAAGTTACCCCGGGGATAACAGGCTAGTTCCGTCCAAGAGTCCACATCGACGACGGAGCTCGGCACCTCGATGTCGGCTCATCCTATCCTGGGGCTGAATCAGGTCCCAAGGGTCCGGCTGTTCGCCGGTTAAAAGGGTACGCGAGCTGGGTTCAGACCGTCGTGAGACAGGTCGGTCTCTATCCACCGTGGGCGTAGGAGACTTGAGAGGGACTGTCCCTAGTACGAGAGGACCGGGACAGCGGAACCGATGGTGTACCAGTTGTTCCGCCAGGAGCACCGCTGGGTAGCCAAGTTTCGTCTGGATAAGCGCTGAAGGCATCTAAGCACGAAGCCGTCCTCAAGACGAGGTCTCCACATCAGGCCCCTCCGAGACGAGGAGGTTGATAGGCCGCAGGTGTAAGCGCAGCAATGCGTTCAGCCGAGCGGTACTAATCGGCCGAATGCTTATGTGGCACACACCCTGTTCACTTGTCAGGAGCTATTGGGGCTGATACAGAGATCCAGGTGGCACATGGCGGAGGGGAAACACCCGTTCCCATCCCGAACACGGCAGTTAAGCCCTCCTGCGCCGATGGTACTAGTCTGGTGACGGACTGGGAGAGTAGGACGCCGCCTGGTCTTTCTTTTTCGCCCCGTGACTCCGAGCCTTCCGATCAGTACCTCCCGAGCAGCCCGCGGTCCTTCGCCACCCGCTCCGACCAGGCGAAGAACAGGACGCCGATCAGCACGTACCCGAGCGCGTTCAACCCCAGTTCCAGGAAGCCCGCGGAAGCGACGACAGATCCGATCGGCCTCGGATCGACCGCCGTCGACTTCAGCAGCGCGACCCCGCGAGCGAACGGCAGCACGGACGCGATGGCCCGAAAGGTCGACGAGGCTCCGTCGAAGGACGAGAAGCCCAGCCCGAGGAAGAGGACCTGGAAAAGGAACGGAAGCTGCCCGGTCCGCTTGAACAGGAGCGTCAGCCCCCCGAGGAGGACCGCGAAGCCGTAGACGCCGACCAGGAGGACGAGGAAGATCAGCAGCCCGGCGGGCGTGAAGGCGATCCGCACGCCGGCCGTCGCGGTCAGCAGGAAGAAGAGCGGGATCACGCGCAAGACGTCGATGAGGAACGTGGACAGCAGCCGGGCGCCCAGGACGAGAAGGAACGGATGGGGGGCGAGAAACAGCTGCTCGAGCGTTCCCTCCTCGACGCCCTCCCGGAGGTAGTTGCCGATCGAGCTGAGGACCATCGACGCGAAGTAGAATGCGAGGAACCCGACGACCTGGGACGTGGCGAGCCGTTGGAGGTCGGCGGCGTCGACCTCCCCGACGATCGAACGGATGCTGAAGTGGACGCCGACGAAGACGAGGTAGAACGTGAGGACATCGGCCGCGGTTCCCAGCGCGTAGCGTCGGAGGAGGGTCAGTCGGTGGGAGAACTCGGCGGTGAGCAGGCACGCGATCCGCTTCATGTCTCGTCGTCCCCGGTCATTCGGACGAACACGTCCTCCAGCGACGGCTCCTCCCGTCTCACGGAGAGCAGCTGGACGCCGGCCTCTTCGAGCATCCGCAGGACGGCGTAGACGCGATCGGTCGCTTCATCGCCCGCTGAGAGGTCGACCGAGACGCGAACGGCGTCGTCGCCCGCTTCGACGGTGGTCCCCGGTTGTCCCGCGAGGCCGGCTCGTATCTCGGGGCTCAATGCTCCCGCGCACTCGATGTGACACAACGGGCGGCCGAAGAGCCCCCGAAACTCGCGAACGGTTCCCACCCTGAGCAGCCGTCCGTCCCGGATGATCCCGACGCGATGGCAAAGGCTCTCCGCCAACTTCATGTTGTGCGTCGTGAGGAGGACCGATCTCCCGTCCTCTTCGACAAGGCCGCTCAGGACCGATTCGATGGTCCGTGCCGAGGCGACGTCCAAGCCGAGCGTCGGCTCATCGACGAGAAGGATCGAGGGATCGGCGATCAGGGCGCAGCACACGGCCAGCTTCTGCTGCATTCCGCGCGAGAGCATTCCCGCCAAGCTCGTTCGCTTCGGTGAGAGGTTGAAACGCTCCAGGAGCGCTCGGCCGCGCGGCGCCACCTTCCGGCGTGAAAGGCCGCGAAGCCTCGCGTAGTAGAGGAGGTTCTCCCACGCCGTGAGGTTCCAGTACACGTTGCGGTTTCCCTCCAGCACGGCGCCGAGCAGGCGCCTTCGCCGGGCCTGACGAGGGGACAGTCGGGCGGCTCCCAACCGCACGTCTCCGGACGTGGGCCGGATCAGCCCGCAGATCATCTTCACCGTCGTCGTCTTCCCGGCGCCGTTCGGGCCGAGCAGCCCAAACACTTCGCCGGCGCGGATCTTCAGGCTGAGACCCCGAACCGCGTGGGTCGCCCGTCGATGGAGGACCCCGCGGGCGTACCGCTTGCTGATCTCTCGAAGCTCGACCATCGAGACGGACTCCTCGCCGACCTTCTTCGCCAGAACGTCCATTGGCTCATGGTACACAATCCGCGTTTCCCGGGGAAACAAGGCGGCCTTCCATGAGCGCGCCCCGTGAGCCTGTTGGGTCCTGGATCGGTCCAGCGTACACTTCGCTCTGTGCACACGAAGGCTCCGTCGAAGGGCTCGCGCGATCCGGGCGACCGCGTCACCCTCCTCGGCGTCCTGTGGAACGTCGTTCTGTTCGCGGTCAAGCTGGCCGTCGGCTGGCTGACCGGGTCGGCAGGGCTGGTCGCCGACGGGATCCACTCGGCGTCGGACATGGCGACCGATCTCGCGGTCCTCGGCGGGATGCATCTGGCGCGGCGCAAGGCCGACGCGGAGCATCCGTACGGCCACGGCCGGTTCGAGACGCTGGCCGGCGGGATCGTCGCCGGCGCGCTGGTTCTCGTGGGGGCGTTTCTGGCGTGGGAGGGGATCGCCGCGCTGTATCGAGGGGAACCGAGCTACCCCGGGGCCGGTGTGGTCGCCGTCGCGCTACCATCGATTGCCGTCAAGGAGTGGTTGTACCGTCGGACGGTGCGGATCGCACGGGACGTCGACAGCGCGGCGCTGCAGGCGAACGCGTGGCATCACCGGTCGGATGCGCTGTCTTCGATCGCCGTCCTCGCCGGCGGGATCGGGGGGCTGGTCGGCTTCGGGTACGCCGATCAGCTGGCCGGAATGATCGTTGGGCTGATGGTCGTGGCGGCGGGCGGGCGGACCCTCCTGCGCGTGCTGCACGAGCTGACGGAGGGCGGGCTGGCGCGGCGGGAGATCGAGACGATCGAGCGGGCGATCGCGGACGTGGCGGGCGTGCGCGACTGGCACCAGCTCCGGGGGCGGCGGGTCGGTCGGGAGACGTTCGTCGATGTGCACGTCCTGGTCGATCCGACCCTCTCCCTATGGGACGCGCACGACATCTCCATGCGCGTCGAAAGCGGGATTCGGGAGGCGTGCCATCGCGCGGTGAACGTGATCGTCCACGTCGAGCCGGACAGCCAAGGGCTCGCCGAGCATCAAGCCGAGCACGACGGGGCTAGAGGCTGAGGCCGCCGCGTTCGAGGTAGAGAAGCCGCTCCTTCAGCGGAAGACCGCCGCCGAAGCCGACGAGATGACCGTCCTTCCCGACGACGCGATGGCACGGGATGACGAGCGGGATCGGGTTGGCGCCCACGGCCTGCCCGACGGCGCGGAGCGCCTTCGGGTTTTCGATCCGGCTCGCGATCTCGGCGTAGGCGACCGTCTCGCCGTACGGGATCTCGCGCAGCTCGTCCCAGACGCGACGTTGAAACGGCGTGCCGCGGATGTCGAGGTCGAGGGAGAACTCGCGCCGCTCGCCGCGGAGGTATTCGTGGATCTGGTCCAGCGCGGGCTCGTTCGGCGGATCGTCCGGGAGGACGCGCGCGTGGAGGCGCGCCTCGAGCTCGTCGAAGGTCGTCGGGTTCAGCTCGATCCACCGCAAGCCAACGGCCGAGGACAAGACGCGGAACGTCCACCCCTCCCAGCTGAGCGTGCTACCGTACAGCTTCTCGGGGAGCGGTTTCGGGCGTCGCGGCACGTGGACCTACCTTTCGCTTCGGGTCCGATCAGAGTAGTTCGGCGGCCGTCCGAAGTCAATCGCGATCCGGACCTCGCCCGGGCCCTAGGGCTCTTCGAACCGGGCGACGCGGTACGTCTCGATCGTCGGGTACGGCGCCTCGCGCCAGCGGTCGGCGGGAAGGCCGGCCTTCTCGCTCAGGTGGGAGAGGAAGTCGACCGGATCGGGGAACGCCTCCCAGACCTCGGGAAGGTAGGTCGACGTCGCGTCATCGATGGTCAGGATCACGCCGTCGACCCCCGGTTCGAGCTTCGCGATCAACTCGTCGGGATCCGCGAACTCGAGCGGCTCAGACGGGGTCAATACCGAGATGGAAATCCGGATGTCGTCGATCTCCTCCGGGACGACGGCGGGGAACCGTTCGTCCTCCGTCGCCGCGAGGACGGTGTTCCGAAGCACGTTCCGGTAGAGCGGCTCGTGGGCGTCGAACGCGTCGATCATGCAGCCTCGCAGCGCGCCATCGAGGGTGAGGGTGACGAACGCGCTCTCCGGGCGGAGGAGGCGCGGCGGGAGCGTCGTCTCGTCGACCTCGATCGTGCCGTCGCCGGCCGCCGCGGCGGCGAGCTGCTCCCTTGCCAGCCGGAGCAGCTCGGCCCGCTCCGTCGCGTCGAGTCGCTGCGGACCGGGTTGGATGAAGAAATACCAGATCAGGAAGACGGCGATCGCTCCGAGGAGAAAGCGCCAGTTCGAATGCCGCTTGGGGACGTCCATGTCGATGACCATAAGGCAGCGCGAACCCCGGTTCAACTTCGACGGATCCTGTCGCTGCGGCGATTCGCGCCGTATACTCTGCGAATCCGTCGAAGGGGGGAACATGGCAAGCAGGCTGGTCGAGCGGTTCTGTTCGATGGTTCGGATCGACAGCGAGTCGGGCAACGAGGCGCGGTTCATCGAGGCGACCAAGGGGCTGCTCGAGGCGGAGCTGTCGGCGACGTGCGTCCTCGACGCGCACGGGAACCTGATCGCGAAGATCCCGGCGAAGGGGGCGGCCGGTGCGGCTCCGATCTTCCTCGCGGCGCACGCGGACACGGTGAAGCCGGGGGTCGGGATCGAGCCGATCGTCGAGGACGGCGTCATCCGATCGAAGGGGGAGACGATCCTCGGCGCCGACGACAAGGCCGGCCTGGCGGCGATCGTCGAGGCGGTGCTGACGGCCGAACGGAGGCCGCCGGCCGAGGTCGTCGTCACGCTCGGGGAGGAGGTCGGACTCGTCGGGGCCCGGAACCTCGATCTCTCCCTCCTCGACGCGAAGCGAGGGGTCATCGTCGACGGCGAGGCGCTGAACGAGGTGATCATCGGCGGCCCGACGCACGCGTCGGTCGACGTGGAGATCGTCGGGAAGGCGGCCCACGCCGCGGATCCCGAGAACGGGATTTCCGCGATCCGGGTCGCGGCCGAGGCGATCACCCGGTTCGAGGAAGGGAAGCTCGACGAGGAGACGGTCGCCAACGTCGGGACGATCCACGGCGGGATGATCCGAAACGGGGTCCCTGGGCGGGCGACGATCGAGGCCGAGTGTCGGAGCCTCGATCACGACAAGTGCCTGAAGCAGGCGGAGAGGATGAAGGCGGCGTTCGAGGAGGCCGCCTCCGCAGTAGGGGCGACGGCGAACGTGCGGGTGCGGATCGAATACGAGGCCTCGAGGACGCCGGAGGATTCGGGGATCGTCCGATTGGCGCGGCAGGCGATCGCGGCCGTGGGGCTGGACCCCGAGACGGACGTCATCCTCGGCGGGACCGACGCGTTGATCCTCTCGGGCCGCGGCTTGGAGACGGCCGTCCTCGGTACCGGGGGGAAAGCGGCGCACTCGACCGACGAGCGGATCCGCGTGGCGGACCTCGAGAAGGTGAGCGAGATCCTCCGCAACCTGCTGGAGATCGCCGCGGAGGACTAGGTCGCAGATGCGGATGGGCACGGACTTCCGCGGTTGACCGCCCGAAGCGGCGCATGTAGAATTCGTGATACTGCTAAGCCGACCTCGTGTTTGTGAATCCTTGGATTCGCAAACCGAGAGCAACCCGCAGGGTTGCCATTCCTCGGTAGCTCAATTGGCAGAGCGCTCGGCTGTTAACCGAATGGTTGTAGGTTCGAGTCCTACCCGAGGAGCCAGTCTCCAGTTTCCTTCCCAATCGCGACTGATGCAAAGGGCTCTCTGTAGGTAGGGACTACGTTTTCGGCAAACACATCGCAGTTCGATGCTAGCCAGTTGATGTGCCGAGCCTGATCTTCGGGTGATTCGAGAGAATACAGTTCAGGACCGCGCTCCAGGAGTTCTAAGGTTCGTTGCGCGTTGTACACATCTGGCTCATGCGTAGAGGACAGGCGCTCGATCTCACCTTGGACGGTGGCCAGCTTCTCCCGTAGCCGATCGTCGAGACCGCTCCAGAACGATTCCTCGATTCGACCCTCCATCTTGTCCAGGTACACGTTCTGCCTCTGGTCGATGAGTCGTTGCTCTTCGCTCTTCAGTTGAAGAACCTTGGCTCTTCGCATCCGCTTCCGTTCTTCTCCTTCGTTTTGCAGCTGCCTGAGAAGCTCGTCGACGATCTCGCGGGAAATCCAGGCGCCCTCGACCACGGACTGAAGCTCCTCTGTCAGCGCCTCCTGTCGTCGCCAGGGCTGCTCGCACTTGCCTCGGCTCTGCGTGCAGTGGTAGTACACGTACTTCCCCTTCTTGATCTCCGCGGTGAGCTGGCAGCCGCAATACCCACATCTAAGAAGCCCTCTGAAAGGGAACGTCCTGGTCTGCCCTCTAGGCGTCGCCTTGCCTTGTAGACGCTCTTGGACTCGGTCAAACAGCGCCCTAGTCACAAGCGGCTTGTGGTTTCCAGGGAACAGCTTCCCACACCATAGTATCGTGCCGTGGTAGAAGGGATTGGTGATCAGATGGTGGAGAGTTCCCTTCCCGAGTGTGCCCCCATAGCGTGTTCTGAGGCCCAAGTCGCGAGCGCGCTTCACGAGTGTGGATAGGGAGATGAGCTCATAAGCGTACACCTCGAAAACTCGTGTCACGATTGGCCCCATGATGGGATCGGGCTCAACCGTCTTGTTCGTGGTGTTGTTGAGATAACCTGTCGGGGCCGGTCCAGGCCACCCTCCGCTCAGTACCTTCGTTTGGGCTGAGTCCCTGACCCTCTCACCGGTCTGGGCGCTGGTTAGCCTCGCGATCCCTGCCGACATATGAATCATGAAGCGCCCAAGCGCGCCATCCGTGATCCCCTCTGTTACGGAGTGGAGGCGGACGTTTTCCATGCTGATGAGAGCAGCGTAGTCAACTTCGTTCCGCCATAGACGATCCAACTTGTAGGTGAGCACGCCGATCGTACCGGGTTGATCTCGAAGGAATTCAAGCATGAGGTCGTACTGCGTGCGTCCAAGCTCGAACGCGCTATCTGTTTCCTGGAACCACCGGATGATGCTCAGATCATGGCCATCCGCATAGTCCTGCAGCAACCGGCGCTGTGACTCAGGCGACAACTGCTCTTGATCTCTGGTTGAGACGCGGATGTACGCAACAGATGGTTCCATTAGTTGCCCTCCGAGGGAGACTGTACCTCTTCAGGGAAGGCGGCATCAATTGCCCGATGTACTCGCTGCTCCCGATGAGCGGTGAGTGACTCTTCTGGCCGATACTTCGCGTCCATCTCCTCAAGGAACAGGACATAGCCGCGAAGATTCTCAACAGCCTCACAGTGAATAGCTGTCGAGTCAATGCTCTGGCTGCGCAGGCCCTCCTTATCGCAGCAGACCTCTACACTGCTTGCTCCCGATACTCTGCATTCCTCATTGCCGCTGGTTTGCTCTCTCACTCCTTTCAACACCTCTTGATCTGACTGGCAGAGAGGCGTCTGTGAAAGGTTGTGAGGCTCCAACTGCCAATTTTCGATCCATGGTATAAGTTCTCATAATGAACTCTCCATTTCTAGTACATCGAAAAATTATACCAGAAAAATAGCTAGGTTGCAAGTGCTGAGAACGCAGCAGCGCCCCTAAGTCAAGAGTTTGAATCCACTTCGTATCCGGGGCCAATGCCATGCCCAGATGCTGCGGGATGGTTCAGCTAGGCGTTTTCGATATGCCACGCGAGTGTACGCAGGGTGGGGGGCTCCATTCATCACGTCACTTCCAGTTGCATCAGTCTCAGGAGCAATCAATAATGGAAAGGGTAAAGGGGGAAGACCGCAGGCACGGCTTCTCTGCGTAGTCCTTGGAGAAAGGGGCTGTCCCATGTGTGTAACATTGTCCTACGACCTCACGGACGTTGAGCCCAACGAGCGGACCTACTTGCGTTCGATGCTTGAGCGTTTTGCATGGAAGCGGCGTGGTGGTTCAGTATTCCGATACGAAGATGATGAGTACGACGATTGGCTCAACCGAATCGTCCCATCGCTCATGTTCTTCCGATCCTACATCGTTGCTCATGGTATCACTCTGACTAGGTTCACGATTGATGCCAACAGCACCAGCTTCATTGATACGAGTGATGAAACAGATCAACTAGGAAGCCCTCCATGCAAGGGCGGCCTGTTGCCTCTAGTGGAACCGACAAACACTCAATCGGCGGAGGCCCTCATCAGGGAGTTCGTCGACGCAGCGATCGAGGCGAGCAAACCGCACTAGCAGAGTGCTGAGCGAAGCGATCCTGTCGGATTCCCGTTGGGCTGACAGACTTGATAAGTGACATGCTGTCCTATGCTGTTGCCGACGCACCTGACGAGGTGAGGCAGGCAGCTCATTTGGTGTAATATGGGCCATGCGGATGCTCGGACAAGGCCCCGTGTAACTCTTCGTCAGAAACTTTCACGCTGAGAATCGGCTAGAGTGAGATAGGAAGCTGATTTGTCGAGCTGCTCGGCTCGAATCTCTTGACAATCAGAAAGTTATTGGCTAAAATCAACCAATAACCTTCACAGAGGGAGCCGATCATGCCCGGAGGAAGACCGACGACGGCAGACGTACTAAGTATGAAGCAGGCTCGGAGTATGGTGTCCCATCTGCGAGACCACGACCGGCTGAGAGACGCCGCTCTGGTCGCTCTGGCATCGGGATACGGCCTTCGCATCGGTGATGCGGTCTCCCTGCCTTGGAGGGCGCTCTTAGACGATACAGGGGGCATCCGGCAGACCGTCCGGCTTACCGAAGAGAAGACACGCCACCAGCGAATCGTCCATACCTTCCCGTTTGTGGCCAAGACGATACGGGAGTGGCAAGAGGAATGCGGCCTAGTCGACCTTGACGAGCCGATTGTGCCCGTCTCGACAGTGACTGGATGGCGGATTGTGAAGCGAGCGGCCGATGAAATGGGTATGAAAGGAAACGTCTCCCCTCATTCCTTGCGGAAGGCGTTTTGTGACTTTGCGTATCGACAGACGCGCGATCCTGTGCTGACGTGTGACGTGACTGGGCACGCGAACCCGGCAAACCTCATGCGCTACATAGGGCGAGAGAGGCAAGCGGTCGAAGATGTGTGGGCGGACATGATGAAGGCGGCTAGGAAGCTGTAGGGGCGTGAGTAAAGGCAACTCTAGTTGATGGACTCTCACGGTGAGGTGGCAGTTCCGGGCAAAGCTCAGGGTCAGGTGCTGCCCGTATTGGGTGCGTAGAATGGAGTTTTCTCAATCCTGGGACATCTGCAGGGCACTGCTTCGCGCAAGCCGGGGTTCGGAGTGACTTGCGAAGTCGAGACGACTTGTGTAGTGCTGAGAAGAAGAAATACGGCAACGGGGTCGGAGTGAAGTGATCCTCTGAACACTGGGCGCCAGCAGCCAAAGCGATGGATCTGCGCACCCGGAAAGAAGCTAGGAGTCAACAGGCAAGGCTCAACCGGTTGCCGACAAGGCCGTCGCGGCGGTCCCGCTACGGTGGGTCCGGTAAGAGCCACCCTTCTGAGGCCCCGTCATGGATGATCTCGTTTATTTCCTCCATTGGGACATTGTAGTATTCGGCTGCTGCCTCCTTGACTGCTTCATTGTACTCGGTGGAGTCGGGATTCAGATCCTGGGTAGCAGCTATGTCGTAGTAGATTTTCTGCCGCGTCGAGTGTGATAGCTCTGGCGAGTCAGACAGACTTGACACCAACCACGCAATGAGGGCAATCACCCCCAACACAACCCAGACCGCTGTGGGGACTTTCTTGTTACTGTCTCCTCTCTTGAGGGCCTTCCTGGCTGGTCGTCCCAGTCCGTACGAAGCCGACCTATCGTCAACCGAACCTTGATAAGCTGACGATATTGCAGTCGGGCGCTTGAGAGCGGCAGCGTAAGCCCGGCGTCTCTCCTGCTCTGACTTGCTTGTGCCTTGATACCTGAATCGGTTCCCGCCTTTGGTTCGCCAGCCTAACTTGACGAGTTCATCGACCAGCGCAGTACGTAGAAGCTCCCTCCACTGCGCAAGCGATAACGATGATGGTAGGTTCTCAGGTGGCAAAGCCCTCCCGATAACGACGTGCACCTTGTTCCAGGCGCTCCACAACACGAACCCCGGGGCGGTTCCTTTGTCGATCTCCAGAGCCAGCTTGGCAGCGTAGTCCTTGACTGACTTGATGGAGGTTGCATCGCCTTTCGAATCTGCACTCATCGCATACCTCCCGTCATTCCAGCTGCACCACAGCAGTGTAGTGAACTACACACTCAGAAGACAAGCCCTCGCCCCCGTCAGGGAGCTGGCGGAAACTGCTTGCTGCGAGGAGAGATCGGCATCAGCGAAGCTAACAGCAAATAGCTCTCCTCCTCTGCGTAGAACGAGCGGGAACACCGTTTGGAAGAATGATTGGCAGATCTGTTGTCGATGCTTGTACTTGGCAAGTCGTCAAATCGACACCTCGCTACCGTCTCCCATTGCGAAGAAGACGTTCAACTGGATTTGTCGCGGCGTAAGGTTTGACCGCATTTCTGCCCTCTGTAACGCCCATGCCATAAGTGTTTTCGAAGGGGGGGAATTGCGCAGAACGCTAAACACCCATTTTGGGACCCAATTCACCACTGTCTCCTCCCTCGGCCAGGGACCATGTCTCGGAGCCAGCTTGGCATGAGCCAAGTCCTAGCAGATCGCTACCGTCCCCCCTCGTTCAGTGGTGTCCAGTCGTTGCTGCCAAGCCTGGAAAGAGCGATCAAGGCCCTCAGAGACCGAAGAACAGCCACGTCTCGGTTGGAGGGAGAAGACAGCGCCTAGCACTGGGTGAATCGGGAAGCTAACAAGAATCGGCTCTCTTGCTCTGCGTGGAATGAGTGGAAAGGCAGTTGGGTAAAGGGATTAAGCGATTGGCTGCGGTCTGAAATCCTAGCAAGTTCCTAGGGCTGCCTTCTTGTCTGCCCGGATGAACCTGTGGCGTTCTCCACACGTATCGACAAAGCGTGTCGTGCTTAGCGCACGAATTGCCGAGGTTTGATGTGAACTCCCTTGACATTTGATTAAGGATATCGTATAATATAAGTAGCCGAGATAAGCAGTCATTAGGTGGTGAGAGGCGGGGCTTTACTTACCGCCTCTTACCAAGGAGAAGAGAATGGAATATCGGGGGTTCTTTGACGTGCCTCAACCATGGGAAAATGAGACCGGCAGCCGGCGAACGCTGCTTAAAAACCGCACTTCCCGAGTTGATCTACGGGATTGGAGGAGTATCGGATTGCCGACGGCGGCATGTTTCGCACCGTCGGGTATGATCCATCCGCGTGCTGGCGGGGGTGGTCGTTCAACGTCTTGGCATCATCAGAAGACGCACGGCTCCCACCCGACCCTCTGGCTTGGTGCCTCGTGTGCGGGTCAGAACAAACCGGCTGAATACAAACCCGGGTCCTCTTCGGAGGACAAGCAAGGCCTTGTCAGCAGGTACAGAAAAGCGTCTTCAGTAGCCTATGGCAACACGAGATTGCGAGGAGAGTACCAGCCAAGGATCTTTCGATCCATTGGTAGACACCGAGAGCGGGGGCATTACGATACGATGTGCCGGATAATTGTCAGCTTCAAAACACGAACTCTGGAGAAAGAAGGCTGTAACAAGAACATGTTCTCAGACCCCATTGAGGCATAAGAGAAACATTAGTCCTCAGTTACATACACAGGAAGCTCCGGGAGTAAAACGGGTGGGAGGGTATTGCCTTGCGGCCAAGACAGAGACAATCTTGCAAGAAAAGCAAACAGCAAAACGCCATCTCTATCTACATGTAGGTACCGTCTGCAAATTATAAGGAAAACATTCCGTCTGTGCTCTCGGCCCACACTGCGCCACAGGTCCATCAGCTAAATGTTCATCATTATAGCCATGAAGGCAATTGAGGCAGTCTCTCAGTAAGCAGGTATCTGCACTCAGCGACATCACGAATCGGCTCTGGAATCCGAGACAAGTCGGAAACCGGTCAGGTGAATTGGGTGGATTGGCGCCTCTCCGTGTAGTGGGAATCTCTTTATCTGAGGGGGTAGTTCGCCACTTGGAGGCGCAACGTCGGCAGGGCCGTTCGCGGTTGCTCGCCACAGCTTGCCCTTGTTGTCGTGCTACGGTGGATTGGTCGTGCAAGAGCCCTCAGAGAACTCCGGAGGCTTGCCATGCAGGTACACGTCATGCTCGTGAGGCCGTTTGCACAGCATCAAGGCCCCTGGCAAGCTGCCCGCTCAGAGCGACCCTGGGCACGTTCGACTTCCACAGACAGCGCCGTTCAGGCCAGCTAGTGAATGTCTATCGCGAAGCCGAAGCTTATCAGATCGGTTGTGTCTCGCGATCCAATCTCGAAAAGCAGTTGGACCGACTCGGAGATCGGGATGCTGATAGCGCCTGTGTAGAGCAGGCTGAGTTCACTCGTCCCGTCCCCGGGGCTATCCAAGGGGTAGAGGACTCGCACGATTCCCGATAGGAATGACAGCGTGTAGTAGGCTGTCGCTTCGAGTCCCCAACCCAACTTGCCTGGCGTGTAGAATTCGCAGCTGTGTCCGACGCCGAGTCCTAGTGCCGCGAGGTCATGTACAACAGAGACCTTGACTTCTCCTATAACTCCCATCGGCTGTAGGTCTCCTTCAGACATGTCGTCGGTCCTGTAGCTCTCGGATAGCTCTTCAGAAGCGAAAAGCCAGAACCCCGATCTGATCCTGAGATCCACGGAATCTGTCAGGCCCACACCCAGAGAAGCTTGAGGCATGAATACCCCGATTTGCTCGTCATCCCCGATGGCTGACAGCCCAAGGACTGCTCCGACATTGCCCTTCCCAAGAGTACTCGCTGTCTGGAACATGCTAAACCAGATCGGCCAGCACCCCGTGACGCAGCATGCCAAGAGCACGACAGACAACACGCTAAACAACGGTCTCACGTAATGCGCAGCTTTCGTTCCCCGCCGCTCACGGATGAACATGGCAATCACCGCTCTCAGACTACAGCTTCCTAACGCCGCAGATCAAGTGAGGATCGTAGTCAAGAGGAAGACCTGCAACATATGTAAGCCCTCTTCACCTTCTTGCTAGGCTGGTGTACGATTAGACGGGGGGGCTGGAGGAGAGGGATGAAATACGAAGATCTCTATCTCTGGGTGTTGCTTGGCTTGGTGTTCGTCGTGCTACCGCTGGCATTGCTTGGTGTTACTGGGGCACGTGCCACAGCGGTCTCTGAGGCGATCAAGACCGGCGAAGTCATCCTCGGGATGAGTAAGGCCGAGGTTCGGAGTTCGTGGGGGGAGCCCGATAGCATTACGGAGAGCCTCTACTATGTCGCGGTTCCCGCTGAAGATGAGAGTACGACCGTCTTTGGCTCCTTGGTCTGGCGTATTACACATCCCTACAAGACTGAGCCTGTGCCAATCAAACGTGAAACGTGGGACTATCGGAACCCGGACCGCGAAGTGGTGTTTGAGAACGGACAAGTTGCTTCAGTGACGCGCCTTGTCAGATAATCGCGCGAGCACAGAGCTCACTGGTTCCTGGCTTCTGCATCAGGCCCGTGCATGCGGGGGTGAGCAGCAATAGGCCTCTGGCTTGAACGCAATCAGTCCCACCTACCTGGACGGGCCCCAAACATGATCGTGCGCTGGGCGAAGAAGTGGCTCTGCTGTTCGAAGAGCGTCCACCACGGGGAGCCAGAGCCCCCTCTTGAGGGGGCTTTCTTTGTTGCTGCGTCCTACCTGTCCTGCTGGATGCGTGGTAGACTCAGCGCATGCTGACGCGTGACGAAGCGCACGAGGTCGATCTCACCGTCCCGACGCTGGGCGAGGCGACGGTCCGATCGCCGCTGAAGCTGTCGACCATCAAAGGGGATCGGATCTACAACTTCGTCGGTGACGACGAGCGCGTCCTGATGGAGGCGCTGGCGAAACCGGGACGGGACGGTGCGCCGTCGAGCGCCTTCGAGCGGGCCGGGCCGCGCGAGCTCCTGTACTTCGAGCCGGAGGGCCTCAAGGCGGGCATCGTGACCTGCGGCGGCCTCTGCCCCGGGATGAACAACGCGATTCGAGCGGCGACGCTGGAGCTGCTCAATCACTATCGGGTTCGCGAGGTCCTCGGCTTCCGCTACGGGTTCGCCGGGCTGAATCCGGACGAGGGGTACGCTCCGCTGCCTCTCTCCGTCGGGTCGGTCGAGGGGATCCACTACGACGGCGGCTCGGTCCTCGGTTCGTCCCGCGGTCCGCAGGACCCGGTCGTCGTCGTCGATCGGCTGGAGCGGCTCGGCGTCCGGCTCCTGTTGGTGATCGGCGGCGACGGGAGCATGCGCGCCGCGCACGCGGTCTACGAGGTAGCCGCTCGGAGGGGAACGCCGATCTCGATCGTCGGCGTTCCGAAGAGCATCGACAACGACGTGCCGCTGGTCGACAAAACGTTCGGCTACGAGACGGCCTTCTCGATCGCCGTCGAGTCGATCCGCGCGGCGCACACCGAGGCGGCCGCCTATCGAAACGGCGTCGGGCTCGTTCGTCTGATGGGGAGGCACTCGGGGTTCATCGCCGCCAGCGCGGCCGTCGCAGCGGCCGACGCCGACTTCGTGCTCGTGCCGGAGGTCCCGCTGGTGCTCGACGGGCCGAACGGCTTCCTCGCGAGCCTCGTCGGTCGGCTCCGATCGAACGGCCACGTCGTCGTGGTCGTCGCCGAGGGAGCGGGGCAGGACCTCCTGCGAAACGGCGAGGCTCCTCCGGAACTGGACGCATCGGGGAACGTCCGACTGCTCGACATCGGGACCTACCTGAAGGATCGGATCGACGGTGCACTCCGCGAGCAGGGCATCCGGCACACCGTCAAGTACATCGATCCGAGCTACCTGATCCGGAGCGCCCCGGCGAACCCGAGCGACTCGCTCTACTCCTCGGACCTCGCGCGAAACGCGGTGCATGCCGGGATGGCCGGACGAACCGGGCTGCTGATCGGGTACTGGAACGGGGAGTACACGTACGTGCCGCTGCGCGAGGTCATCGCCCGACGCAAGGAGGTCGACCTGGAGGGCGAGCTGTGGTACTCGGTCCTCGAGAGCACCGGGCAGCCCGCGTTCTGGAGCGAGGGAACCGCGGGTTGAGCGGCAAGCGCGACGCCCGCCCGAGGACCGTGCTCGTTCACGACCGGATGCAGCACGGCTACCGGTACGAGCTGATCTAGATGCGCTCCAGCACGAGGATCGCTGTGTATCCGAGGGCGTAGAACCCGGTCAGCGCCGTGCCGGCCACCGGGGAGAGGTCGCGGACCGGCGGCGGCGGGACGAAGAAGGAGACGGCCTTGATCAGGTCGCCGAGGAGCATCAGCGCGGCGAAGAAGAACAGCCAGAAGTCGACGGCCGCGCCTCGGAGCAGGGCGGCGAAAAGCAGCCAGTGCGCCGGAGCGTTCAACAGGACGAAGGCCATCGAGACGACCTCGCGTCGTCGCCAGCGATCCCAGACGGCGGCGACCAGGCCGAGCGCCAGAACGCCGAGGATCGCGACCTGGGCGAGAGCGCGGGCGTCCTGCGCGATCGGGGCGGCCGCGCGGCCGATCGACGCGGCGAACGCCGTGTAGGCGAAACCGAACGCCGCGAGCTTGATCAGCGTCTCGGCCTTGGAGAGCGAGGGCCAGTGATCCACGTGCCACCGTCTCTCAGCCATGCTGCGCGCCGCCTCGATGGAACAGATGCCGCTTGATGTCGAGGGTGCTCGTCTTCGGGAACGGTCGCTCGGTGAGGACGAGCTGCCCGATGCTCCGCAGCCGCTTGTACGGAGCGAGCCGCTGGAGACGTGTCCTCACTTCCTGCCAGATGAGCTCGCGGATGCCGGACGCCTCGCCGGCTTCGTCGAGGCGCTCCCGGTTCGGGTAGACGACGGCCTCGATCGCGCCGTCGGACTCTCGGTAGCGGACGAGGACCTCCTCCACGTACGGGATGCGGCCGATCTCCCACTCGAGCTCCTCCGGGTACACGTTCTTCCCCGACGCCAGCACGATGACGTTCTTCGCGCGCCCCTTGAGGAAGATCTCGCCGTCTCGGTCCAGACAGGCGAGGTCTCCGGTCCGGAACCAGCCGTCGGGGTCGATCGCCGCGCTCGTCGCCTCGGGGTCCTTGTAGTAGCCCTGCATGACGATGGGACCGCGAACGAAGAGCTCTCCGACACCGTCCGGCCAGGGGGCGCGGACCTTCGCCTCGACGGACGGAATCGGACGGCCGACCGATCCGGGCTTCTTCCCGAACGGGTCGCAGAGGGAGATGACGGGCGAGGTCTCGGTGAGTCCGTACCCCTCCATCATTCCGATCCCCATCCTGCGGAAATCCATCGTGACCTTCGGATCGAGCGGCGCGGAACCGGAGACGAAGAAACGGAGCCGACCGCCGGTCAGCTTTCGCTTGATTCCGCGGCCGACCCACCGAGGTGCGAACCGCCAGAGAACGCGCCCCGGAAGTGACCCGCAGACCCGTTTCAGCAGCTTCGCATGCAGCGCGTGATACAGCTTCGGCACGCCGGTGAAGATCGAGACGCCGTGTTTCACCATCAGCTCCGCCAGCCGGCGATAGTCGTCGGTGTACATTGCGGTGCCGCCTCCGTAAAGCGGGAGAATCAGACAGGCGACCAGGCCGAGGATGTGGTGCCACGGCGCGATCGAAAGGAGAACGTCGTCGGGAAGAATCGGGATGACCTTCGTCCCGTGGAGGAGGTCGGAGGCGATGTTGCCGTGCGAAAGGAGCACGCCCTTCGGACGCCCGGTCGTCCCCGACGTGTACGCGAGGACGGCGATGTCTTGCGCCGAGACCGCCGGCGCCGCGAGCGCCGTATCCGAACAGAGGCCCTCGAACGTCGGATCGGAACCGTCGTCGAGATCGATCCTCTTCATGCCGTCCTTCGGCAGCTTCCCGAGCAGATCGCCCCCGGCAAAGGCGACCTTCGGCTCGGCGTGATGGAGGAGGACGGCGATTTCCCTCCTCGTCAGCGCGGGGTCGATCGGGACGACCCACGCGCCCGCCTTCAGAATCGCCAGGACGACGGCCGCATACCGGATTCGCGGGCGGGAGACCACGGCGATCCGGTCCCCCTTCTCGATGCCGGCGCCCTGGAGCCCGGCCGCGAGTCGATCCGTAAGCTCCGCCAGCTCTCGATACGTGATCGCCTCCGGCTCGTTCGGCCAGGGCTTCGTGTTTCGGACGGCGACGTGCTCGGGGAAGCGCTCGGCCGATTGGGCGAAGAGTTCATGGATCGTCGGAAGTCCGTTCTCGCTTTTCACCTCTCCTCCCGGCGCGTTTCTTTCTCCACTGTATCGGCCGGGAGGCCGATCGGCAATCGTTGACAGACCCCTCGATTCGCCCCATGATGTCGTCGGGTCCGTCGATTTCGGGAAGGAGTGGGTATGGAAGCCGTTGGATTCCTCGCTTGGGCGTTCGGGATCGCGCTCGGATACATGACGTGCGTTTGGGCGCTCAGCCTCGTGCTGCGGAACGCGAGCATCGTCGACTCGTTCTGGGGACCGGGCTTCGTGATCCTGGCCGCGACGGCCCCGTTCCTCGCCGACGGGTGGAGCTGGCGTGCGCTTCTCGTGCTCGCCCTTGTGAGCGTCTGGGCCGCGCGGCTCGCGGCACACATCACGATTCGCAACTGGGGCAAGGGGGAGGACTGGCGGTACAGAAAGTGGCGGGACGACGCCCCCGCGAGCTTCTGGTGGAGGAGTTACTTCAAGGTCTTCGTCCTCCAGGGGGTCTTGCTGGTCGTCGTGGCGTCGCCGATCCTCGTCGTGGCGTCGTCGAGCCGAGCGATCGGTGCGACGCCGCTCGATGTCGCCGGCTGCGCGGTCTGGCTGTTCGGCCTGTTGTACGAGACGATCGCCGACCTCCAGCTCGCCCGGTTCAAGCGCGACCCCGCAAACCGCGGCCGGGTGCTGGACCGCGGCCTCTGGCGCACCAGCCGCCATCCGAACTACTTCGGCGAAGCGGTCGTCTGGTGGGGGATCTTCCTGATCGCGCTTTCGACGCCGACGGGCTACTGGGCGGCGATCGGGCCGATCGCGATCACGTTCCTCCTCGTTCGCGTCTCCGGCGTCCGGATGCTCGAGAAGGGACTGCGCGAGCGTAAGCCCGAGTACGCCGACTACGTTCGACGGACCAGCCCGTTCGTTCCGTGGCCACCCAGGCGACGGGCGTGACCCGACGGAGGTCTCGCCGCCGTGGCAGAATCTAGCGCCCGTTTCAAGGATTGAAGTTCTATCATACTATGGTGATTTGACCGTGCAGCCTCGCCGAACGGTGCGAGTGAGATTGCCTATTGATAGTGGACGCGTCGCTTCGCGACCTGCATCTGCAGGAGCGTGACGACGAAGATGATCGCGAACAGGACGATCGACGCGGCCGCGGCGCGCCCGAGATGTTGCGTCCCGAAGAAACCCTGTCGCATGATGTAGTAGACGAGCGTCTCGGCGGACTTCAACGGGCCCGGCCCGTTGAACAGGACGTAGACCTCGGTGAAGATCTTGAACGACCCGATCATCGAGATGATCAGCAGGAAGAAGATCTGCGGCGTCAGGAGCGGCACGGTGATCTTCCGCCAGACCTGGAAGCCGGAGGCGCCGTCGATCCGCGCCGCCTCGTAGTACATCTGGTCAATCCCCTGCATCCCGGCCAAGAGGATGATCGCCTGGTACCCGATGTATCGCCAAACGCTCAGGATGATCACAGACGGCAAGGCGTACTGGGGATTGTTCAGCCAGGCGATCCGATGAACGCCGAGCAGACCGAGGAAGTAGTTGAGGAGCCCGAAGCTCTCGTTGTACATCAGCCGCCAGACCATGATGACGGCGACCATCGGGGTGATGTACGAGAGGAAGAACGACGTCCGCGCGAACGTCCGGAACCGAAGCGACTTGTTCAACAGGTTGGCGACGAGGAGCGCCAAGAAGATCGTGACGGGAACGCTGACGCCAACGATGATCAGCGTGTGCCACAACGCCCGCCAGAAGTACTTGTCCCCGAAGATGAACCGGAAGTGGTCGAGGCCGATGTACTGGCCGGGGAAGTCGGTAAACGAGACCTTGAACAGACTCAGCCTGAATGCCTGGAAGAAAGGATAGAACGTGAAGACGCCGAGGATGATCAACGCCGGCGCGAGGTATGCGTACGCCCAAGCCGTGTCCTTCCAGAACGTCGGGCTTCGCCATTCGTCCGGGATCGGCCGTCTCCAGAGCGCGAGCTTCTCCAGCATCTCGATTCCTGTCCCCTCCGCGAGAGAAGGATCGCGCGGGGCGAGTCGGCGCCCGCCCCGCGCGGGTACGAATCAGCCTATTCCAGCAGCGACTCGATCTCGGCCACCGCCGTGGCGAGGGCGTCCTCGAGCGTCTCCGCTATGAGGAGGATCTCCTCGCACATCGTGCCGAGTGCGGCCCGCATGTCGCCGTAGTTCGGGTGGGAGAGCGACGAGATGCCGACGGGCATCATCTCGGCCGACGCTTGGACGATCGGGTTCGCCGCGACGTAGTCGGTCCAGATCGGACTTTGCAGTCCGGACAGCGTCACCGGAAGGTAACCGGTTCGCATCGCCCAGTACGCGGTGTTGTCCGCCTCGAGCAGGAACTTGAGGAACAGGAGCCCGGCGGCGATCTCTTCGGCCGGGGCGTCCTTGAAGATCCCGATGTTCGTGCCCTGGATGAACGACGCCGCCTTCTTGCCGACCGGAAGCGGAGCGGCTTTTACCGTCAATCCGGCGCCTTCGGCGGCCGTCTCCCAGTAGTAGAAGCCGGCCGACGTGTCGATCGCCATCGCGACGTACCCGATGTTGTTGTTCAGGTACTCGCTGGTGATCCACGCGTACGGAGCGAGGCTGGCGTAGAATTCGAGCGCCTCGACCCCGGCCGGATCGTCGAGCGTCACCGCGGTCCAATCGTCGTTGAGGATCGAGCCGTTGTTCTGCTCGAGGAGCGCGAGGAACTGCTCCGGGTTGGCCGAAGGACGGAGACCCGTCCCGTACCGATCGATCTGGCCGTCACCGTCTTCGTCGACCGTGGTGGCCACGCAGAGGTCGTAGAACTCCTGCCACGTGGTCGGTGGGACGGGGACGTAGTCCTCGATGTAGTAGAGGACCATGATCGACTTGTTGAACGGGACCGTCAGCAGGTCCTTGTAAAGGAGCCCCGGGACGATGTCGGCGAGCTCCTCCACGGAGAAGTACGGCTCCAGGGGGAGGAGGGCGTCGGCGACCGGCGGAATCCAGTCCTCGTAGAAGATCGTCATCGTCGGTACCTCGCCGGCGACGACGGCGCCGTTGATGCTCTGCTGCAGGGCGCTGTAGCTACCCTGATAGACCCATTCGACGTTGATGTTTGGATACCGTTCGGTGAACCAAGTCGACAGTTGGAGCAACGTCTCGTTGTGCCGCTCGCTGAACCGGTGCCAGAACTCGATCGTGACCGGCTCCGCGGCCGTCGCCGCGAATCCGACGAGAAGCACACCGAGCAGCCCGAGAGCAATCCATGTCTTGCGTAGATTCATCTTTCACAACCTCCTTGAGATCGATTGACCATCCGTCGTACAAACAACCTGCGTACCACCGGGTGTCCCATCACCTCCTTGTTCGATCGATTCATCATTTGATCCCCGTTCTCGCGACTCCCTGGATGAACTGCTTCTGTGTGAACAGGAAGAGGACCAGGATCGGGATGATCGCCAGGACCGACGCGGCCATCAGCCGCTCGTATGCCGTGCCGACCTCGCTCGAGAAGAGTTGCAGGCCGACCGGGACCGTCCGCATGTTCGGGCTGCTCGTCATGATCAGGACCCACTGGAACGAGTTCCAGCTCCCCAGGAACTTGAGGAGCGCGACGGTGAAGATCGCCGGCTTCGAAAGCGGGACCATGATCGTGAACAGGAACCGCAACCGCGAGCAGCCGTCGATCCGCGCTGCGTCCAGGAGCTCGTCGGGAACGCCCCGGAAGAACTGCCGGAGGAGGAAGATCCCGAAGACCGAGACGAGCCACGGAATGATTAGTGCCTCGTAACGGTCGAGCCAGCCGAGGCGAGCGATGGTCACGTAATTGGGCAGGAGGAGCATCTGACCGGGGATCATCATCGTCGCGAGCAGGATCGCGAACACCGGGCCTTTCCCGAAGAACTTCATCTTGGCGAACGCGTACGCCGCGAGGATCGTCGTGAAGACCTCGCCGAGCGTCGTCGTGATCGCCATGAAGAAGGAGTTGAAGAAGTACCAGCCGAACGGGGCGGCGTTCCACGCCTCGACGTAGTTCTGCCACCGAAACGACGCCGGGATCCACTGCGGAGGGACGCGCAACGCCTCCGCCTGCGTCTTGAACGACGTGGTGAGCATCCAGAAGAACGGAAGAAGCATGATCGCACAGCCGGCGAACAGGAGAACGTAGAGCATCAGTCGGTAGGCCCGTTGTCGTGCGACGTACTGCTGCTCGGTACGGACTGCCTCCAATGCGCCCCCTTAGGACCCGTCTAGCCGAGAAGCGAGTATTCAGTATACAGACTGGATATGGCCGAGGCAAAGCAATCGCACCTCGGGCCGCGAGTGCCGGAAATGCCAACGGAAACATAAGAAACGCAGCCGGCAGGGATCACCTGCCGCCACGGTCTTCTTGTAGAACCGCGCAGGATCGAGGCGACGTCAGTCGCCGACCACGCGGAGGAGGAGCCAGACCGCTGCGATCGCCCCGACCGCGACGGCGAGGACGGCCCATAATGCGATCGGGGCGCCTTCGGCGACCTCCTCGGGGAGAGCGAACGCGTCGAGCAGCTCCCCGGTCGTCGCGACCTCGCCGTCCGGGCGGAGCTCCGCGACGGAGACGGTCTCGACGTGAATCCGCTCGGCCGTGGTGGTGACCCGCGTGTAGAAGAAATGCCCTTCGACCGAGACGTCGGATCCCTGGATGTGCTCCGGCCTCGTCTCCCGGGGCGTGGCGCCGCCTCCCCCGACGACGAGGTAGGTGACGCCGTCGCGGACGATGTGCTCGTAGTGGTGGGAATGACCGTTGAACACGACGTCGACTTCCATCTCGACGAAGATCGGGTGGTAGATCCGGTCGAGGAACGTCCCGGCGCTGTGGTACGCGTCGGACGTGAACACCGGGTGGTGGAAGATCACGAACTTGTGCGGCTCGGAGCCGGACAGGTGTGCCCGCGCCCAGTCCTGCTGCGCGGTGAAGTCGGACGCCTTCTTGACGTTCGTGTCGAGCCCGACGACGACGACGTCCCCCCAGTGAAGCGCCCACCACTGTTCGTCGTTCTTCCCCTCGCCGGGCGGGAGGCAGAACGTCTCGTAGTACGAACGGTGGTTCTTCTCGTGATTCCCGAGGACCGGAATGAACGGGGCCCTGAGAAGCATCTCGTCGAACGAGTCGAACCAGTGGTCCCAGTAGTAGCTCGACGGGCTCTCGACGACGTCGCCGGCGTGGAGGATGAAGTCGAACGGCATCGGATCGGACGCGATGGCGTCTCCGACCAGCTCGAGCCGGTTCGTCCCCTCCGACTGCCACTGCGTGTCGGCGAGGACCACGAACGAGACCGGCTCTCCGGGGGCAGGCGCGGTGCAGAAGAACGCGACGTCGCTCGATGACTCTCCTTCGCCGTCCTCCAAGACGACGCGGTAGACGTAGTCGGTTCCGGGCTCCAGCCCCGCGAGCGTCACGTGAAACGTGTCGTCGGCGTCCTCCTCGGGTGCGGGAACGGCCGCGATCTCCGGCAGTGTGCCGCTCGCCTCGTACGTGGGGCGGAGGCCGTACTCGATCCGTCCCGCTCCCGGCGTTTCGGGCTCCCAGCTGATCGTGACCGAATCGGCGCTGGGCGCTCCGGAGTACGGCCTGTGAACGAACGGCGATCCAACGGCCGCGAGCCCGATCAGCCCGACAAGAATTACGGCAACGCACGTCTTGACTGTACGCATTCGGTAGGTCCCTCCCATGCGGAGGGTAGACCGAATCGCCAATCGAGTCCAGTGCTCGGTACGGCCGTGGCCGGAGTCTCGTAAGCTCCGATCGCACC
>Ga0315545_1000430_pt1 | contig 45170 bp, 42 predicted proteins | sample SalMarSW160210MG_FD_203096 | JGI IMG/M metagenome (GOLD analysis project Ga0315545, IMG submission 203096) | Salt marsh sediment microbial communities from the Plum Island Ecosystem LTER, Massachusetts, United States - Salt Marsh Sediment SW1602-10 ...
AAGCGAAAAAAAGAAAAAAATACCAATGCGAATTTGCTCACAACGCCCAACCACCAAAAACACCCCTCAAATGCCCCATCTATAGGGCTCCCTTGCCTGTCCCGTTACGATCCTTCGGAATCGCTGTGACACCGCCTGCGTTTCGGTGCCAGGGCTTCGCAGACTCGAGCGGCCCGGGTCCCTTGTTGCAAAAAAGGAACTGCGCCCGCACCTCCGCCTTCCGACGTGGCATGCACATCTTGCCTATGGTGGTTCACGGGTCACGCCTCTCTGGGCGATGCCACAATCGGAGCGGAAACAGCTCTCCTCGACATGAAAAATGCCTCGCTGAACGTCCGAGTTCTCACAAGTGCGAACGGCGCATTGAGATTCACATTTTCCTGTGCGTGTAGGCTGACAAAGCCGGCATCAAATTTCGTGATATGATCGCAGGTACTATTCGGCATGTGCAGAGCTGGGCGCCAGACGCAAGCCTTTGGACATGACCAAGCAGTTTGAAGCGGCGCCTCCCTGGGTTATGCTGCGGGACTTGAACTTGTCAGGGGGCGCAAGATTTCTGCATAAATTTCGACAACTTTTGCGTCTTATTTGTCGGAAAGCACAGGCAGAGAAAGCGGAGCAGGCTTCGTTGGGATATCGTCTGGGAGAAGAAATAGTTGCGTACACTCGACGGTGCGCTTGAACGCATCTATCTCGAATATCGGCAGCAATTGTTCACCTGTGCGGTGGCCATTACGCGGTGTCCCAATCGCGCGGAGGATGCAATTCAGGAGGCTTTCTATCGGCTATTCCGGCTGAACAGGAAACCGAAACACCTGAAAGCTTACGTGTTTCGCGCCGTGCGCAACGCCGCCATTGACCAGGTTCGCCGAAATCCGCCCCTCAGGGACGAACTCAATGAGCTCATCTTTGATCCCGGCGAAGGGCCCCGCGACACGGCGGCGGGCAAGGAGCTCAAGCGGCGGGCTGCTGAGGCGCTTCTGACCCTCTCGCAAGACGAGCGAGAGACTATCGTCCAGCATATCTATGGCAACTTGACCTTTCGTGAAATTGTGCGGGTACGCGAGGCGCCTCTGGGGACCGTCGTCACCTGGTACCGCAGAGGCCTGAAGAAACTCCGCAACCGATTGGAGGAACGAGCGTGAAAGACCTGGAATCAAAGCTCCGAAAACTGCCATTGACCGCCCCGTCGAGGGATCTTGACGGTCGCGTTTTGGCGCAGAAGCCCGAAGGCCCCATGCAGCCTTTGCCCGGACGACGTGGTCTTCCGATTTGGGTGACTGCGGCTGTCGCACTTATCATGGCAATCGTGGGTTTCGGGGGCGGCGTGCTGTGGCGTAGCGAACACCGCGTTGTAAACGGCGGCCATCCGCCTCCGGTGGTAGTTCAAGTGATCTACAACTCACCCAATTCTCGCAACCCGTTTGATTTTACGACTGCTTCCCACTTCTTCCCGGCTGGAGAACTGGAAGTAACCACGCGAAAACTGGAAACAAGAATCTGAATGCAGAAAGGAACACAACAATGAAACGGCTGATTTTTGCAGTTGCCTGCATAGTATTTCTCACCGGCGCCGCGTCAAGTCTCGTGGCTTCCGCGATGACCACGGGCTCCGGTCCAACAGGCCCTGGACGGCGTGTTCGCCGACGAGCTACACTGGTTCCCGGGCAGCCCACCACCGATGAACAGCAGTTTCTGCTGGAGTTGGCTGTTTACCGCGTGAGGGGCAATATCTCGGTGAAAACCCTGACCGTCGAGAGTGTACCGCCAAAAGTCGAAAGAGAAAAAGCAGGCTTAATGGCGGGCCCGCTCGTATTCGTGGCGCCGACCAATTGCACAATCGCCGGCATGGAGTTCCGGGCTGATGAGAACGGCTGGACCTGGGACGGCAAAAAGCAGCCCCCGAGTAACGCAAGGGTGGAGATAATCGCATGCCCCCGAGTCCTGGTCTGCTTGAACAATTCCTTCGGGGTCTCGGTGGTGTCCCAGCAGCCATTGGAGTACTTCGAGAAGCGACCCGATGGCCTTTTCGAACTGAAGAGGCTTGATGAAGAGACTGGTCTCACCATAAAAGCCAACGTGGCGGAGAAAGACCGGGAGCACATCATCCTGCGCGACCTGACAATCAGGTTGCGTTCGATTGAAGCGCGAGAGCCAATCGAGGGCGTGAGCCTCGATGTGGGGCGACCCAGCGTCGGCCTACGAGAGTTCCTAACTACGATAGCCGTACATCCGGGCGGCGATTTTGGCATTCTGTTAGGCCCCAAAGCATACGGCAGCCTTCTCGTCCGCGCGAAGATCACTCGTTACAGTCGCAAAATCACGCCACTCAAATCTAAGCCTTCTCGTCCGGGCAAAGGTCACTCAGGTCGGATTCAGGGGACAAACCAACCGTCGTCAGTCCAAGTAAGATCCGGTTTGAAAAAGGTCGCAACCAACTCTGGTAGAGCGGGGGGCGTGGCACACTGGTAGCCCGAGTGGAGCTGGTACAGGAGTCTGCTTTCATCGGCGGCGATAACCGGACCCCACCAGGCGGCGCCAGAGGTTTGCGGCTACCACGCGGAGATTGCCGAGCAGAGTCCGGCCCAATCTCATCTTACTGAGGCTGGGCTTCGCTCCGTAATCCAGAGTGAATGGAACCTCGGCGATACGGGCGCCGAGACGCCACAACTTGATAAGGATTTCCGCCATGCACTCAAATCCTGGCGAACTGATCAGACCTCGACCATAGGCTTGCAAGCCCTTTCTCAGGATGGAGGCTCTGTAAGCCCGGAAGCCGCAAGTGTAATCTCTCACTCCCTTCGCCCGGAGAGAAAGCGAGTATGCCGTGTTGCCCAACCCGCTGAGCAGTCGCCGATACACTGGCACGTGCAGCATCCTCGCACCGGGGGCGTACCTTGAGGCAATTACGACGTCGAATCCAGCCTCGAGTCGCTTCAGCATCTCCGGGACCAGCTCGGGAGGTTGAGAATTGTCTGCGTCCAGGGACACGACGAGGTCGTTGTCGGAACATTGCGCCACCGCCGCGCGAAGACCGTCCCTTATCGTTTTTCCCAACCCCTCATTTTTCTGGTGCTCCAGAATTGCCACAGGAAGAGAGCGACCGAAAGACCGAGCGATACCCGAACTCCCGTCGGTGCTCCCATCGTCAACGACAACCATGCGGTAGGAGATGGCCGCTTGGGCCATGCTCCGCTCGATTCTCCTTAACAGAGGGGGGAGTGACTTCGCCTCATTGTAAACCGGCAAAACGATGATTACTTTCATCTGCTCGCTTCCGCTTTGCCTCATCTACGTCCACAGTCGGCGCAGACCGCCGCCCAGCGATGGGCTGAACGCGACAATGCACAGATTCGCCAAAAGAAAACGTGCGTCGCCGCGTCACTCGCCGGTTTTGTCTTCCTTGTGAGCAACAGGGCTGTTGGACTGCTCCTTGGCCGCTCGGCGTTTTTCGATCGGCATGCCAAAGTCCAGCTCCACCGTCGGCAATTCCGGGAAGGGTCCGGGGACCCGCGGCGCCGCCTCGATAACACGCATTGTCTTCCACTTCCCTCCTCGAAATCGCAAGTAGAAGATCGTTCCAAGGACCATCACATAGGCTGTCATGAAAAGCCATGCCGTATAGACGCCGCCCTTGAAAACGATGCAGGTAAGGTATGTCGGGATGACGAGAATGGGCCACGACAGCCCCACCGAAACCCACATCACGAATCGGGTGTCGCCGGCTCCCTTGATGGCGTGCGCATAGACGATGTTCAGCATATCGAAAATGGAGTACGCGGCTACAAACCTCAGTAGATTGACAACGACCCCGCGAATGACCTCGAATTCTTCCGGATTTTTTCGGGAGCCGAAGAATCGAACGAAAACACCGGGAACCGTCACGTATAGCAAACAAAAGGTGCCGATGTACGCACAGGTCATTCGGAAGGCCGAATTGGCGCTGCGTTCGGCGAGGTCTGGGCGGTTGGCCCCGAGGTATTGCCCCACGAGGGTCGAGATAGCGAAGCCAAACCCGAGCATCGGGTTGAAAGCAAGAGAGTTGATGTTGAAAGCGACGTTGGTCGCGGCGAGGGCTTCGCTGCTGATTTTCCCCACAAGGAGGATGAAAAGGGAAAAGCCGAGGACATCAAGCATGAAGTGAATTCCGCTTGGCAGGCCGAACCGCATGAGCCTGCGAAAAAGCCGTGGATTCAGCTTCCACCCGCTCCCTGTGCCATAGGTTCGCCTGCTGTACGGAAGAAGAACCATTGTCATGTATAAAACAAACCGTAGGACCGTGGCGGCGACCGTGGCGTAGCCCGCCCCCCGAATGCCAGCCTCGGGGAAGCCCCAGTTGCCGAATATCCAGGCGTAATCCAGCAGCAGGTTAGCTGCGGTCGCGGTGATGTTCACCCACATGACAGTGAGCGTTTTCCCCCGGCCTATGAAGAAACACGAAAGTGTGCTCCCCAAAATGCTGGCTCCTGAGCCGTAACAGAGGATGCGGAAGTACGGAACCTCCATCTCCTGAACGGCGGCATCATGTCCCACCAACCGGAAAAGATGACCTGCAAACGGAATGACTCCCAGAAGGAAAATACCACTGAAAACGGAGAAGTAAATCCCCTGCCAGAGGACCGAGCCGACCTGCCGGGGTCTCCCCGCGCCGATGTACTGAGCGATGAACGTGTTGACATAGGTTGCCGTGCCCAGGAAGAACGCCACCAGTACGAAATTAGTTACGCTGCCGGGGACAGCCGCCGCCAGGGCATCGTTGGAGTACCAGCTCAGAAACATGCGGTCCACAAAGTGCATCAGTCCCCAGGAGCTGGTGCTCAGAACGAGCGGAAAAGCGACCCGCAAGACGTCGCGGCAGCCGCCCCGCTTTCCCCCTCTGTCAATTAATCTGTCTTTCGCTCGATTCATCTGGCTTTTCGTATCTCGTCGGTTTGCTGCGCTCCTCGCCGCGAAGGAGGCATGATGTTAAGAGTCCGGCGCCGAGGCCGGACATCTCCGCACGCCCGCACAGAATGCCACGAGGATTACACTTGTGCGGTTCGGCACGTCAAGTGAAAAGCGACGCAGGGAGTAATCCCTCAGTCTCAGAGGGAGATGAACTCAACGCAGGGAGCGCAGAGAGGTTTACGTACCGCCTGCATCCTGCCCCGCCCCGCGTTCCGCGGGGGATATCGAGGAACTCCCCTTCCCTCGACGGTCTCGGTTTGTACCCTTCACGGCAAAAAAAGCCATCCCCCACGTGGCACGGGCGTCCCGCCCGTGGGGGAATCATGGGCAAGATGCCCATGCCACGGCAGCCCCGCCATGGCGGGGTGTCCTTCTCACCTTATTCTCTGCGCCTTTGCGTTAATCTGCTGTTCCCTTCTTGCCTCCTCCGGCTCGGCCGGGTATCCGCCCGAGACCGAGGGGTTACCGCAGGAATGATAAGGGAGGCCGCTGCTTCAAGCAAAAGACGCGCAGACCCCGGACCTTCCCCCGTGTTACTTCCTCACAATCAGACAAGAAGCGAATGTCATCCCCGCCTTTATCCCAGACGAAGAAGTAATCAATATTATTCCTCTTCAGCTCGCTCTGCAAATCCTCCTCGCTGATACCCGGTCTTGCGACGCCATAATACTTCACGTTCATATGATATGCCAGGCACAATGACTCCCGCCAGTTATCGTTCGAGGCAACATTGCCGCGTATGTTGCTCAGCTCTTCCAACCTTCCACTCAGACGATACAGCCATTTTCCCACGTTCATGTCCCTCAGCAATTGAGCCAACGGTACAGCAACAAATGAAAGCGCGAGAACAATCGTGGCGACTCTTCGTCTCGTTGGAGAAAAGAAGTCGTAATGGAATAATCTATACAGCAAATGTCCTCCCATTGGCAGTAGTAAAAGGCAAATCAACCAGATGTATCTGTGTTCTATGAGAAAGAATGTGTAACCTGCCCCATATATCAAGATAGTTACCAGCGGATAGAGTGCATCTCCCCTGAGAACTACTTTGTTGAAGGGCATCCAACAGATAAGTACATATCCGAAAATAATCGCCGGCGATAGAGGCGACAATGACCCACACGCCACGACAATCGCATATATCTTTCTCAGAATATGCCGCAATTCGTACACAAAATAACTCCAGGATTGAAAAGGACTCCAGGGGGCCATTCTAATATAGGACGGATCTTCCCAACCGCTAACAGCAGTCTCGTTTGGCGGCTCCAAGAATCCGACGTAATGCACAGGATGACCCGGCGATTCCGGCCCTACAACCCGCCAGCTATACTTCCCTGCCATCCCTATCGCTAAATTGCCGCAATTATTGCTTATTATATAAATCCAGGGAGCAACCAAGATGCAGAACATACCCAAGCCAAGTACGAAATTGCGGACGACGTTCCTCTTTCCCGCCTTTCCGCGGTTGCGGAAGTAATGTAGGCCGTTTAATAATAGGAAGTGAGATAGGAAGAAGGCGAATGCGTAACTCTTTGCGAGATAAGCCGCCGCCCCTATCGCCCCGCACACCGCGCCCCTAAAACTCTTCGCGGCATAATCAGTCCGAAAGATCACGTTCAAATAGTACAGTAAGATGCATGTTAGGAGTAAGTCAGGTGTGAAAATCCACATTGCAAACTGTAAAACGATGATGACGAGTGAAAACATCACCACCCGCCTGATGGTCTCCGACATCTCGAACTTATAGCATAGCGACCTAAGCCCTATTAACGTGAACAATCCTATACACAAAGATAGAAGCTTCGTGGCGACCAAGGATGGTATCCCCACCAGAAGAAATGGGACCAATAACCATGAAAGCAGGGGGCCCCAGTAGCCGTTCACGGCCTGGCGGAAATCGCCTGCGGCATACTTTTCTGCGATGGAAATATAGGAAACGCCATCGGGGTCGAGTTGATACCGATAGAAATACACAAAAAACAACCCCGATACTGCATAGATTATCAGCGCGAGGAGAAACACCCGTGACCCGCGCGGCCGCAGACTACTTTCCTTCCTATTGGGCGCCTTTGTCTCCATTGCGCTGCGTTTCTTCCGGCGGTTGGCTGGCCGCGCCTCGCCAAGTGTAGATTACTTCTCGACCTTCCCGACTTCTCCTGTCCCTTTCTCAATCATATCAGCTCGATAGAAGTCACTGTGCTCCGGCAAAGCCATGAAGAATTCGTGTGTATAATCAACCTCAACGTTGACATTGCGGCCCGAGCAATCAAGTAGGTGTCCTCCGGCAGTCCGGTCCTCGGTAATAAAATGAAGATGGTACCCGGGCACGTTTATCCCCTCCATGTAGGCAGGCAAACGGAATCCGACTATCGTGCCGCGTATGTTATGAAACTCGAACGTAGGCTGATTCTTTACGACCTCAACCAGGCGCGGATATGGTTTGTTTTGCTTTGGGACGCTCCTTGTCTTGATATAATCAAATGGGCCTTCTATTCTTACGGCATAAATGATGTTTTTTGTAGCTAATGAACTGTCCAGGTATTGCTGGAGTTCAATGTAATTTTCGCACCTATCAAGGAATACAGATTTATCGGCCTCAAAGAATGTAACTACTGCAAACGGTGTGCCGAGCGAATCCTTAGGAGAGTATGCCTTGCCGTCCGCCCTTACTTGATACACCTTGCCTCCGAGTACAACCATCTCCCCGTCCAGGGCATCAAAAGTACCTATCCCGAAATCGCCATGCTTCTTCAGCTCTTTACACGTTATGTGCCCGTCGTACACCCCTTCGAGGAGAGCCCCAATCGTTGATGTTTGAAACAGAACATCTCTGTTTCTTTGCAGATGTGAGCATCCGCACAGCGCTATCCAAAAACATACCACCGCCAGTAGGTGACGTACAACTCTCATCATTTCTTTCTGTCTCCTCGAAGTCCAATCCGCGCTCCCGCAATCACAGGCACGATCAGCGACCATCCACACCGAGAGTACCAAAGCAGTTCTCGAACGTCAAGGATTGCCGGCGCGCGCCAGTTCTCATAGAATTGCGTGTACCCGGGGTGGCGACATTTGTGCGGGGATTCTCATCCGGAGGTCAGCGAAAGGGCTCCGGTGGCTTACGCTGCTTTTTCGTTATCGGGAACGATGGCGGGAGGACACACCTCCGCAGAGTTGTGGATGATCTTCTTGGGGCAGACGGGGATGCACTCCCCGCACACCGTGCACTTCTCATGGTGGATGATGGCGAGACCTTCTCGCATTTCGATTGCTTCGTACTTGCAGGTCTTGGCGCATTTGAAACATCCAATACAGCCGATGTCGCAGACCAGCCTTACAAACTTTCCGCGCTCTGTATTGGAACATGCCACCAGAATTGTCTTGCTTTCCGGCACAATCTCGAAAAGGTCCTTGGGGCAGGTTTCCACGCAGATGCCGCAGCCCGTGCACTTCTCGGGATTGACACGCGGCATGGCAATCTCGTCAAGCTCTATAGCGTCGAAGGGGCAAGCTCGAACGCAGTCATAGAGGGCCAGGCAACCGAACTCGCATCCGAGGTCTCCCCCTGCGATGAGGCTTGCGGCGGCGCAAGTCTGAATTCCGTCGTAAGTGAACTGCCTCTTGGCGACTTTGCCGCCGGCGCAGTGGAGAAAAGCGACCTTCTTCTCCCTGTCGGCAACTTCTTTTCCGAGGAGCTCGGCGATGCGCGCGGTGGCCTCCCTCAAACATGCGGGGCACAAACCGATTTCCGCAGTTCCTTTGACGAGGGCTTCGGCATAGCTGGAGCAGCCGGGGAAACCGCACCCGCCGCAATTGGCGCCCGGCAAGAGTCCGGTTATCTCCTCGACACGAGGGTCAACTTCGACTCCAAATTTCTTTGAAGCAATAGCCAGAGCCAGACCGAAGAACACGCCAAGCGCAGCAAGCCCGAGGATGGAAGGGATGAGAATAGCTTTACCTGCGCCAGCGATGATAGGCACAATCATGTAGCCGAAATTTCCTTTGTCGTCCGACTCATTTTATCAAACCTGAAAAACCGAGAAAGCCCATGGACATCAGCCCGGCGGTCACGAATGCAATGGGGATGCCTTGAAGAGCCTTAGGGATATCGGCCATCTCCATTCGCTGACGCACGGAAGACATGAGGATCATGGCCAGGGTGAAGCCGAGCCCCGCCCCGAAGCCCTGAACGATGCTTCCGAGGTAGCTGTCGTGAAACTTGTCAATGTTCAGGACGGCGACGCCAAGAATGGCGCAGTTGGTCGTGATGATGGGGAGGTAGATGCCAAGAGCTTTGTAGAGGGCGGGATTAACTTTCTGGAGCACCATTTCGATGAACTGGACGAGCGACGCTATCACCAGGATGAAGGAGGTTGTTCTGAGAACCCTCTCCAGCCCGAACGGCTCGAGAAAGTACCGGTACAGAGGCCAGGTCACGATGGACGCCATGGTCATCACGAAGGTCACCGCCATGCCCATGCCGATAGCGGAAGACGTATCCTTGGTCACCCCAAGATAGGGGCATAAGCCGAGAAATCGCGAGAAAATGAAGTTGTTGACGAATATCACGCTGATGAGTATGGCGAAGATTGTACCCAGGCTCATGTTTCAATTCCTGCCGGGAGATTAAGTTGTTTGCTTGTCGGCGAAGGGGCACGCCCTTCGCTGCTCTTCCTTTTTATCAATCGCACTTAGCAGTTCTCCCTCTGTTCTTGCGCCAGTTGAAGAACCCCATGAGCAGTCCTATGGTCAGAAACGCCCCGGGCGGAAGAATCATGATGACCGCAGGCTCAAAGCCCGGAATCAATGTGTACCCCAGAAGCGTTCCCTTTCCGAGGCTCTCTCTTATGAAGGCGAGGAGAAGAAGAGCGAGTGTGAAACCGAATCCCATCCCGAGCGCATCCAAGAACGAGTCGAAAACGCGATTCTTCGACGCGAACGATTCGGCTCGGTAGAGAATGATGCAGTTGACCACAATCAGGGGGACGAAAAGGCCCAGGCTCTTATAGAGAGCGGGTTGGTACGCAGAGAGGAAAAGCTCCACGATGGTCACGAAAGTGGCGATGATGACGATGAAGCAAGGAATCCGAACCTTTCTGGGGATGATCCTTCTGGCAGCAGAGACGATCGTGTTGGAACCCAGTAGAACAAACGTCGCAGCCAGGCCCATCCCGAACCCGTCCCGGATGCCCGTCGAGGTCGCCAGGGTCGGGCAAAGCCCCAGATAGACCACGAAGACAGGATTATTCTTGAATAGACCGTTCTTGAATATCCGCCATTTGCTCATTTCTTGCTCGCAAGTCCTCGCCAGCGTTATTCGGCATCGGAAGATTTCAGTATTCTCTTCTTGAACTCTTTAACGGCAGCCACTGCCGCATCGGTAACGGCGTTGGTGGTGATAGTCGCTCCGGTCAAACCGTCAATGTTCTGGTATTTATTGCCGACCTTGACGAAATGATCGAGATTCTTTCCTCGGAATTGCGCCTGGAACTTCGGCTCACGGGCGGGTGTTTTCTCTCGCTTTCCCACAAGGACATCCCAGAGTGTTTCCTCCACCTCGACGGCCTCACAGTTCGCCCCGAGGCCGGGCGTCTCCTGCTGGAAAGTGATTTTGATGCCTCGGATCTCTTCAGCCTTCGCATCAATGCCCACCGTGACGCGGATAGTGCTGCTGTAGCCGGTGCCCGCCGCCTCGAGAGCATAACCGACCAGCTTCCCAGAATCGTCGTAGGCCTCATGGTATTTCCCGCCGGCGGCGAAAGCTGATTTCGGCGAGGAGACTTCTCGGAATCCGTCCTTCTTCACCTGCGGAAAGACTATCCGCAGAGCCGCCATTCTTTCCCGCTCTTTCTGAGCTTCTATTCTGCCCCGTGTCACGCGATATGTACCACCGAGGGCAAGCCCGGCAGCGGCGCAGAGGAGCGCCAAAACAATGACCATATTATAAGCACTATCGCCGCGTTTTTTCATTTTCCGAAATCCGCTCCAAAAAGTTTTGGCATCGTGAACTTGTCAATCAAAGGGACACACATGTTCATCAGGAAGATGGAGTAGGATACACCCTCCGGGAAGCCTCCCCAAAGGCGAATTACGGCGGTTAGAGTACCGCAGCCAAAGCCGAAGATCAGCATTCCTTTGGGGCCTATGGGGGAAGTGACCATATCCGTCGCCATGAAGAACGCCCCCAGAACCGCTCCGCCAGCGAGGACGTGGAAGAGAGGGTCGCCGTGGAAAAAGTGTATCCGGGGTTCACCCCCCACCATCTGGACGCCTCCGAAAATCCACGTCAACAATGCAAGGGAACCGAGAAACGCCAGTGGGATGTGGAGACGGATGATTCTTCGCCAGAGGAGATATAACGCCCCGAGAAGAAGGAGAGCCGCCGAAGTCTCACCAACACATCCGCCCACGTTGCCAACGAACAGCCGCCAATATCCGGGCAACTGTTTTTTGACCTCATCCAGTGGTCGCTTCTGGAGAACCGCCTCCTTGATTTTGCCGAGGGGAGAGGCGTAGCTCTCCCCATCTACTTGCTGCGAGGTTTCGGCAGAACGGCTCTCCTCCGAAGCTCTGATTTCTCTCTCCTCGAAATAGGTGGGAGTCCAGGAAGTCATCGGCACGATATAGGCGTGCATCAGAAAGATGCGCCCCGCAAGGGCGGGATTGAAGATGTTGAAACCCAGCCCGCCGAAACAATGCTTGGCGATGGCGATGCCGAAAGCCGAGCCCACCACGGCGGCCCACCACGGTAAAGTCGGCGTTACGCAAAAAGCCACGAGAGTTCCAGTGATGATGGCGGAATTGATGTCCGCCACCGTTGGCTTTCTCCTCCGCATGCCGAGCATCAGCAATTCAGTGAGAACAGCGGCTGACACAGACACACCGATGACAACAAGAGCCTTCCCCCGGAAAAAAAGCCATGCTCCCACCACCGCCGGAAGCAGCGCAATGATGACATCGAACATTATCCTTGCCGTTGACCCCTTCGCTCGGAAATGAGGCGAGGAGGAGACGACCAGAAGTCTATCCTGCACTGGCTGCTTTCTCCCTTTTTCTCCTTGTCATGATTTCCGCTTTCGCGGCCCTCATGTAGTGGGTCATCGGGCGTTTTGATGGACAAACGTACGAGCAGCACCCGCATTCGATGCACTCCATGACGCCGAGAGCCTCGGTAACATCGTACTTTCCGAATTCAGCGGCAAGCCCAATCCTTGCCGTGGGGAGACCGGAGGGGCAATGCGTCTCGCACCGCCCGCAATGGATGCAAGGGAGCGCGTTGAGCACTGGCACTTCAGAGTCCCGGAACACGAGAATGCCGGACGTCCCCTTGACGACCGGAACCTCAAGGCTGTGTTGAGCGAGGCCCATCATCGGCCCGCCCATGATGACCTTTGCCGCATCCTCCACGATGCCCCCTGCCTGCTCCAGGAGGTCGCTGAAAAGAGTTCCAATGCGAACGAGGAAGTTGCCCGGCTCCCTCACGCCGCTGCCTGCAACGGTGACGACTCGTTCATAAAGCGGCTTGCCCCCGGCGACCGCCTCGAAGACGGCAAACGAAGTGGCGACGTTCTGTACGACAAAGCCCGCCTCCAGAGGCAGCTTGCTCTTAGGAAGCTCAACGCCGGCTACCGCCTTGATTAACTGCAACTCGCTCCCCTGCGGATACTTCACCTCCAGCCTCACGACCGAGACCTCCCCAAAGGACGCCGCAGCTCCGGACATGCTTTCTATTGCCTCCTCCTTGTTCGCCTCGATGCCAATGATGATTCGGTCCCCAGAGACAGCCTTTTTAAGAACCAAAGCGCCTTGGAGAACCTCAACCGGCCTCTCCAGCATCAGGCGGAAGTCGCACGTTAGGAAAGGCTCGCATTCGGCGCCGTTCAGGATGAGAGTGTGGATTCTTCTGCCCTTTGGGGGCTTGAGCTTGACGTGCGTCGGGAAGCCTGCACCGCCCATCCCGACAATTCCCGCGACATGTACCCCCTCGATAATCTCCTCGGAACTGAGGGAAAGATAATCGCGGACCGGACGAATTTCTTTCGAGAGAGTATCGCGGCCGTCGGACTCTATCTCTATCGCGGGCATCTTCGTTCCGAACGGGTGAGGGAACGCGCGAATCGCTGTGACTCTGCCGGATACGCTCGAATGAATCGCCGCCGAAACATAACCTCCCGCCTCCGCAATGAGCTGGCCTGTCTTGACGTGCTCGCCCAGCTTTACCACCGGATTGGCAGGCGACCCGATATGCTGCTCAAGAGGGATGCGCACTATCCTGGGAAGCGAAGCCCTTCCTATTTCTCCCTCTCGAGTGGCCTCCTTGAAGTAGGGCGGATGAACTCCTCTTTTGAAGCTGGTGCTTGGCAAGCCGCTGCTCCTTGTCGAACGCTTAGTTGACGCCTATCTCTCCGACGCTGGAGAAAAAATCAGACCCAAGCATATTCAGCCACCTATGCCACGTCAACACAAAATCCCCTCGTGCCGTAACTCCTCACTTACGGGTGGCTGTGGGTGAAACCGCAGAGGGCGCAGAGCACGCAGAGGCGCCATTGTACCGCCGGCATCTTGTCCCGCGTTCCGCGGGAGGGCATCCTGCCCCCGCCGAGGGCGAGACGCCCTCAGGACTGCCCCGCCATGGCGGGGCGGCGTTACATAGATGGCAACACTGAACTCCCGTGGGGATATCATGGGCAAGATGCCCATGCTACGGCACGTGACGACGGAGTCTTTCTCATCCTCCTCTCAGCGACTCCGCGCCTTTGCGTTACCCTATTCTTCCTTTTTTTCCTTCCCCGCCACGGGGGGGGCTTTCGCCCGAGACTGAGGCGTTACCTCGTGCAGTAACCCCCCGCGTCGGAACTGCACGCTCATCCGTCTCTCCAGGAATGGGCCGCAGCCGCCGTGCGCACGCTTATTTTCGCCCCTGCATCCGCTCTGTTGGCGACAGCACCGTCAAAAACAGGTTGAATCAAGCCGTTTTTTTGTTAAAATCTAATTGAGAGAAAGGAAAGGGCGCCTCGAAGCGCGGCAACTCTCGTTTATCGAAAAGCAGTGCGCTGATGCCGCAGCACGCTGCCTCGCAGTCGTACGTCGCCCGCAGGCTTGCGCATTGAGCCGGTTGCCACGCCGGTCGTTTTTCCCGCACAGGACAACTACAACACGCTTTCGCGGAAAAGAAGGTAACCATAAATCGCACCGATTTTCAGGACGCCCGGGACAACCGCATAGGAGGTTAACTTGAGCAAGGTGGAGATATTACTGGCGAGTCGAAACAAACAGAAACTCAGGGAGCTCGCGGCATGCCTCCGGGGGCTGGATGTTGCTCTCGTGACGTTGGATGGAGTCGCCGACGCGCCCGTCGTGAGAGAGGATGGCGACACCTTCAAGGAGAACGCCGTCAAAAAGGCCACCGAAATCGCCCGTGCCACAGGGATGTTGACAGTCGCGGACGATTCGGGGCTTGTCGTTGATGCCCTCGGAGGAGCGCCGGGCGTTCGTTCCTCGAGGTACGCTGGCGAAAACGCGACGGATAGGGAAAACAACCAGAAGTTGTTGCGAGAGATGTCCGACGTTCCCGAGGAATTACGCGGCGCCAGATTTGTGTGCGCCGCAGCGGCGGCGGACCCCGATGGCTTGATCGGTGTCGTGGAGGGGGGCTGCGAGGGAAGCATCGTGTTCGAGGAGAGAGGTGGACATGGCTTCGGCTACGACCCCCTTTTCGTAAAGGCGGATTACAACAAAACGTTCGCTGAGCTCGCTCCCGACATAAAAAACCGTGTCAGCCACAGATTTCTGGCGATGCAGAAAGCCGGCCTCCTCATCGAAAGCTACCTCGCCAAAAGGGAGAGCGGGAATAAAGAAGGAACGATCTGAGCGTGTCAGGGTAGGCGGGGACTCCCCGGCCGGCGGAAACGGGTGCGCTCCCCTCGGTAGGCGTTGTTTCTCGGCCGCGCGGTTTGAGCCGAAGCCCCAACCTTAAGACACGTAACAAAGAGTCGCGGTTTCGTTGATGTGAGCCATCGTCGTGCGTTCCCCGTGAGCGCATAGTCCAGCTCCAACGTGACCGCGAGATCAGGAAAATGGCCTGGCGACGACCGTGTGAGCCTCGAATTGATGAAGCAACTTTGGACGTGAAGCGTCAGGCAAAAGCTCTTTTCAGGGCTCGAAACCTCGAATAAGGAACCTCAAATGCGAATACTTCTCGTCTATCCAAAGTACCCAGACACCTTCTGGACTTTCAACCACGCCCTAAAATTCATCTTCAAAAAGGCGGCTAATCCGCCGCTGGGCTTGTTGACCGTTGGCTCGATGCTCCCTGGAGAGTGGGAGAAAAAACTTGTGGACATGAACGTAACGGCCCTGAGGGAAAAACACCTCCAATGGGCCGACTTTGTTTTCATCAGCGCCATCTCTGTCCAAAGGGCGTCTGTACAAGAGGTCATCGCCAGGTGCAAAAAAGTAGGTGTTAGAATTGTGGCTGGCGGTCCTCTTTTTACCACGGGATATGAGCAACTGGAGGGCGTGGACCACTTTGTTCTTAATGAGGCTGAGCTTACGCTCCCGCTGTTTTTGGAAGATTTGAGAAAGGGGCATCCGAAACATACTTACACCTCCGACCAGTGGGCTGATATAAGCAAAACACCTATCCCCCTCTGGGAACTCCTTGACATAAAGAAATACGCCTCTATGAGCATTCAGTATTCACGCGGATGTCCGTTTGATTGCGAATTCTGCGACATCACCTTGCTCTATGGGCACAGACCGCGAACTAAGGATAAGGAGCAGATAATAGCAGAGCTGGACAGCCTGTATTTGCGTGGCTGGAGGGATGGAGTTTTCTTTGTTGATGACAACTTCATCGGCAACAAAAGGAAATTGAAAGCTGAAATCCTGCCCGCTATCGCTAAATGGAAGAAGGGGAAAAGGCATCCGTTCTCGTTTGTGACCCAGGCATCCATAGACCTTTCTGATGATGAAGAGCTTATGCAGATGATGGTGAAGGCGGGATTTAACACAGTCTTTGTTGGTATTGAAACTCCTAACGAAGACAGTTTGGCAGAATGCGCCAAGTTTCAGAACAGGGGCCGTGATTTGCTGGCGTGCGTCAGAAGAATGCAGAAGTCTGGCTTGCAGGTCGACGGAGGATTCATTCTGGGTTTCGACAGTGACCCGCTTTCGATCTTTCAAAGACAAATTGACTTCATCCAAAAAAGTGGCATTGTTACTGCTATGGTTGGTTTATTGAATGCTCTGAAGGGGACAAGACTTTACCATCGTCTCGAGGAAGAGAATCGGTTGTTGAGCGATATTTCTGGTGACAATACAGACTGCTCGATGAACTTCGTCCCCAAAATGAGCCAGGAAACTCTCGTCAAGGGATACAAAAAGGTTCTGTCAACAATTTATTCTCCGGCTTGTTATTATGCACGGGTGCGAAGGTTTCTGAAAGACTACAGGCCCTTAGAAAAAAGGATATTTCGATTTCGCTTCGGCTACATTGGGACATTGGTCAAGTCTGTATTCGGGTTAGGAATAATAGGCAAAGAGCGGGTTTATTACTGGAAGCTGTTTTTCTGGTCGTTGTTCAGACGCCCACGAGCGTTTCCATTAGCAGCGACGCTTGCGATTTACGGTTTTCACTTTCGAAAGACTTTTGAAAAGTACATGTGACGTATTCCGAAGCAAAAAACTCCGGCTGACTGCCGTTGAAACGGGGCCGAGCGATGTTGCGAAATTCGCATTTCGCCCCCCTCCTGAATGCGAGAGGCCGTTCCGGCAATGTGCGGCGGCAGTAACGCCTGGAGAGCGCCTGAGGCCGCCGAGAGCTATTGCGGTGTGATGAAAAAGAAAAAAAAACTTGTCATTCTCGGCTCAACCGGCTCGATTGGCCTGAACACCTGCGAAGTTGTTCGGTCTTTACGAGACGACTTTGAGATCGTCGGCCTTGCTGCCAGGTCCAGCGTCGAGAGGATGCTTCGCCAGATTGAAGAGTTTCGCCCTCGAATCGTGGCCCTGGCCGACGAGCGAGCCGCCGATAGACTCAGACAGAAAGCTCCCCCGACAACCGAGGTCCTCAGCGGAATGGATGGGCTGAAAAGAGTCGCCGGCCTCGAGGAAGCGGACTTGGTGGTCTGCTCCGTCGTGGGGGCGGCGGGCCTGGCGCCGGTCATGGAAGCCATAAAATGCGGCAAGAACATAGCCCTGGCTAACAAGGAAGTTCTCGTTACCGCCGGAGAGATCGTGACCCGATTGGCACGGGAGAATGGTTGCGATATGGTTCCGATTGATAGCGAGCACAGCGCCGTCCATCAGTGCCTTCGCGGCGAGGATATCGCCAATGTAGGAAGGCTGATTCTGACCGCTTCGGGCGGCCCGTTTTTCGGTGATTACGATAGGGACCTCTCCACGGTCACTCCCGCGGAAGCTCTCCGGCACCCCCGGTGGGACATGGGAAATAAGGTCTCCATTGACTCGGCGACCCTCATGAACAAGTCCCTGGAGGTCATCGAGGCAAAATGGCTTTTTGGGATTGACCTCGACAGAATTGAGATAGTCATCCACCCCGAAAGCATCATCCATTCCATGGTCGAATTTGTGGACGGCGCAATGATGGCTCAAATGAATGAGCCGGATATGCGAATCCCTATTCAGTATGCGCTCACCTACCCGGAGCGTATGCCGAGGGAAGTCGCCCCTTTCGATTTCCTCAGGAATGACCGGCTGACCTTTTGCGAGGCGGATGCGGAGAGATTCCCCTGCCTGAGGCTCGGCCGCGAAGCCGCCGCAATCGGCGGAACCATGCCCACCGTGCTTAATGCCGCCAACGAAGTCGCCGTACAAAAGTTTCTCGAGGGGGAGATTCGCTTCACTGCCATTCCCCTCTGGATCGAGGCTGCCATGGCAGACCACGACCCGATTCCGCATCCGACAATCGAAGACATCCTCGCGACCGATGCTCGCGTGAGAAGGGAGAAATATCTGTGATACTCATCATCGCCGCGGCCGGCGCCGCCCTTGGAGTGTTGAAAATCGCGCTGATGGTGCTTGCGGGCACCTTCGCTCTCAGCGTCGTCGTTGTTGTCCATGAGCTCGGCCATTTCATCATCGCCAGAAAGGCCGGCGTCAAGGTCGAGGCTTTTTCCATCGGCTTCGGGCCAAGAATATGGGGTGTAAAGAAAGGAGAGACCGACTACCGCATCAGCCTCCTTTTGTTCGGTGGCTATGTCAAAATGAAGGGCATGGAGAGCGAGGGGGGCAAGGAGCCACACGAGGTCGAAGGAGGCTTTTTCGCTGCGACGCCCGGACGGCGCGCGCTTATCGCCTTTGCGGGCCCGGCGATGAACGTGTTTCTTGCCCTGGCGGTGTTCACGCTTCTGTGGTTCACTGGGACAAAAGTCCCGCAGGGAGTCTTGACGACTACCGTCGGATACATCGAGGAAGGCAGCCCCGCCAGCAAAGCCGGCCTTATCCTCGGCGATACCATCCTCCGGGTGAACGCCGAGGCGGTGCACGAGTGGAAGGACGTCATGGGAGCTGTGGCTTTCAGTCCTGCCAACGCCGTTGACCTGACCATCAGACATGATGCCGAAATCCTCCACAAAAGGGTCCTCGTCGAACCGGACAAGGAGGCGGGCTTTCGCCACCTTCGCATTTATCCGAGAATGGACATCCTTGTCTCAGAGGTCGCAGAAGGCTATCCGGCAAAGCAGTTGGGTTTGAAAAATGGGGACATACTCCGCTTCCTCGCCGGGCGGCGCCTCTACCATATAGACCAATTCCGCGAAATCCTCCGGAAAAACATCGGCAAGAGAGTTGACCTTGTCGTTCGCCGCGAAACAGGGCTACCCCGCGAGCTGACCTTTTCCTTCACCGTTCCTCCTCCTGAGGAGGGAATTGCAGTTAAGTCCGTCACAAAAGGCTCCGTCGCCGGGCAAGCCGGGCTGAGAAATGGCGATGTCATTGTCGCCGCCGCCGAGCAGAAAATCCTTACAATCGGCGCCCTCGAGAAGGTTCTCAACGACAACGCCGGCAAGAAAATCAAGCTCGAGGTCCAGCGAGAAAAGCATCCCCCCGCTACCGGCGAAACCCAAGCCGCCCCCGGGAATAACCTCCTCGGCGCCCACTTGGAGGATGGCTTCCCCGTATTGGGCTTCGCCCCGGGCGTCGTCTATGGAGTCAGGAAGGAAGGCCCCTTTTTCGCAACTCATTCTGCCATAAAAAACGTGGTCTTGACGCTCAAAGGCCTTATGACCCGCAGAGTTTCCACCAAAGGAATCAGCGGCCCCGTCGGCATCGTCGGCATGATCGCGAGGTCCATATCCATTTCCTTCACCACGTTCCTCTACTTCATCGGTTTCCTGAGCGCAAACTTCGCCGTCATAAACCTCTTGCCTATTCCCATCGTTGACGGCGGCCACATCTTGTTCTCTGGCATCGAGAAGGTTCGTAGAAAGCCTGTCCGGCAGAGAACCATGACCGCGCTCATCAACACCTTTTTCGTCCTGATTCTCGCCTTTTTCCTCTTTGTCACCCGCAACGATATAGTGAGGTTGTTCAAGGGTCGGGCAGGAGAAGTCGAACCCACGAAAACGAAAGAACTGTGGCTGAAAGTGCCGGAAAGCGCCCCCTCCCTCTCGGCAGCTCACGGCGAGAATAACCTTTCCGAGAAGTAGTCCTCACGGTTCTCCCGGGGGCCTCGTCTTATCCCCCTCGAACGATTCCGAAACGACGAAGTCCTTCGGAAGGTCGTCGAGTTCCAAAGCCTTCCTCGCCGGACCGAGCAGATAGTTCGACCCGGCGATGCACACGAACGAGTTGACCGAAGAAGAAAGCCCCGATGCGTATGCGATGGCGCCGTCAATCGCCTCGAAATAATGAATCTCCTTCCCCGGCACAACGGAGACCGCCACCGCTCGCAATTCCTTCACAGGCAGTGCGCGCTCGCTCTGCGGCTCCGTCAGAATGATGTTATCCGCCATCGGAAGAAGAATCTCGCACATTCTCCTGTAATCCTTGTCTCGGAAAAACCCTGCAATCATGGTCAACTCCGCCTTCCCGACCACCTCCCGAATCGTTTTTGCAAGCGCTTCGCAGGCGTGAGGATTGCACGCGGCGTCGAGAATGTAGTTCGGTCGCCCTCGTATGACCTCAAATCTCCCCGGCCATCGCGTTTTCCTTATCCCCTCATAAATATTCGCCGATTCTATCGAGAACTCTCGCCGTTGAAGCTCCTCCGCCACCGCAATCGCCAGGCAACAATTCGCCGCCTGATGTTCCCCCAGGAGAGGGAGAACAATGCCCGGATAGGTCCTCTCCTCGCTGACCACGTCGAGCTGCTGAACCGGAAACCTCACCTGTCGGTTTGCGAACCTGATATCCTCCCCAAGTTGCAAGAGCTTTGCCCTTTTCTCGGCAGCCTTGCCGAGGATGACCCCCCGTGCCCTCTCGCCCCTCTCGCCCACAATCACCGTCGCTCCTTCTTTAATTATCCCCGCTTTCTCGGATGCGATCTCCTCGATGGAACCACCCAGGTACGCCGTGTGCTCTAAACCAATCGCGGTGATGACCTCGATCTCAGATGGCAGAACATTCGTCGCGTCCAGCCGCCCGCCCATGCCGGTCTCTACGATCGCCACATCCACACTGCTCTCCGCAAAATAATCAACCGTAAGAGCGGTCACAATCTCGAAGAAGGTCGGATGACCCTGTCCGGGCTTCTCCGACATCTCCCCTATAATCGGCAAAAGCCTCTTCAAATGAGCACAAACCGCCCCCTCCGAGATCATCGCCTCACCGACCCTCATCCTCTCGCGAAAGGAAAGGATATGGGGTGACGTGAACATTCCCGCCTTATACCCGGCTGCGGAGAGAATTGAGCTGACCAGCGCACAGACCGAGCCCTTCCCGTTTGTGCCTGCGACGTGAACCGTGAGTAACTTTTTCTCCGGGTTGCCCAATTCTCTTAGCAATTGCTGCGTGTTCGCCAGACCGAGCTTCGTCCCGAAAAGACGCACCGAGTAAAGGTATTCGATAGCTTCCTGGTAGTTCATGTCCGTGCTGAAATGTTCTCGAGTTCCCTTGCGGATTCTTCTGCTTCGCCCGCAGGCTAACACGCAAAATCCGCTCGTTCAATCTATTTCAACTCACCATTATAGCTGGCGGCGAGACCGGTATCGCGGCTTGTTTCGTTACCGAGCGCCGGTCTCGACATAGGACAGATTCTCCCGGCAGAGTGCGCGGAATGCAGGTCTGCCGTTTTGCAATAGCCCTCCGTGAACCTCTGCGTCTCTGCAGCGCGGCCCCGCGCTGGCAGAGAGGGCCCGTAACGCCGGCATCTTGTCCCGCCCCGCGTTCCGCGGGGGATATCGGGGGCACCGTGCCCCCGCCGGGCTAGGGCTGTACCCTTCACGTCAAAAAAAGGGGTCCTGCACGTGGCATGAGTGGCACGGGCGTCCCGCCCGTGGGGGAATTCATGGGCAAGATGCCCATGCCACGGCAGGCGACGACGGAGTCCTTCTCATTTTCCTCTCCGCGACTCTGCGCCTTTGCGTTGTTCTGCTTTTCCCTTCTTCTATCGCCCGCCCTGGTGGGGTATCCGCCCGAGACTGAGGGGTTACAAGAACCCGGCGTTTTTCCTTGATACCTTCTTCGCGGCGGGGGTAGGATGCATGCGAAAACGTCGGTCTCAGGGAAGGGCAAGATATGCCTTCCCCGGGCGACAAGAAGGTGCGTGCGAGCCGGCAGTGTACTTGGAGGCGCGCGCAGGCCAGGATGGTTTTGCGATGCAATTCTCTTTGCGGAGGAGGAAGAATGTTTTTCACTTTTTCTGTTCCCACACGCCAACGGACGGAGCTGCTCGATATAACGTCGGAGGTGCTGAGCAAGATTCGCAGCTCCAAGCTCAGCGAAGGTATCTGCTTGGTGTACGTGCCCCATACAACCGCGGGCATCACCATCAACGAAAATGCCGACCCCAGCGTCCGAAGCGACATCATCATGGAGCTAAATAAAAGGGTCCCCTTTGAGGACGGGTACAGGCATCTGGAAGGCAATTCCGCCGCGCACATCAAGGCGAGCATCATGGGATGCTGCGTGTCTATACCGGTGCAAAACGGCCGGCCCACTCTGGGAACCTGGCAGGGGATTTATCTGTGCGAGTTCGACGGACCCCGCACGAGGAGCGTCCACGTCAAAGTCATGGGTGACGCCTCGGCCTCATAGCAAGGAAGGGAGCCGATGAGCGATAAGAAACGGGACGCTACCGGTGCCGAGGGCATAGTTATGCCCGGAGTGCGCAGGTGGCTACTGGAAAGCTTCTACCGAATCGCGGCCAGCGGCTGCATTCCGCGAAGGTTTTTTGCCGTGGATGTCCCCTGCCCAAAGGGGACCCCGCCGAAGGAACGGCCCCTGCAATTGGAGATTGTCAGTCACTGCTGGAACTACTCCGGGCTGCTGACCTATCAGCTCAGTTCCCTGGTCCTGTATCCACCGCAGGATGTGTCCGTGAAAATGACCGTCTTTCACAGCCTGGAAGACGACCAGACCTGCCGTGTGCTCGACTTCTTTGCGGCCAGGAAGATTCCCAAGGTGGTCTGGAACTGGTGGCCCCTGCCAGAACCGCAACTCCTCCGCCGCGCCATCGGACGCAACGAGGCGGCGTTGGCCACGCGCGCCGATTGGATCTGGTTCACGGACTGCGACCTGGTCTTTCACCGAGGCTGCCTGGACGCGCTGGCAGACATCTGCGCGGGTTTGCAAGCGCCGCTCGTTTACCCGCGCCGGGCCCGTGGCACGAAGCCCCTGCAATCGGACGATCCGCTTTTTCAATCCCTGGGCGCCGAACTGGCCGTGCTGGACATTGACGTTTCTCGATTCGAACCGGTATCGTACACCCGGGCTATCGGTCCCCTGCAGATTGTGCGTGGTGACGTGGCGCGGATGGCTGGCTACTGCAGAAACATCAATTTCTACATGGAGCCGGTCTCACGCGACTGGCACAGGACCTTTGAAGACCGCACCTTCCGCTGGCTGTTAGGCACCCGGGGTCAGCCCATGGACCTCCCGGGTTTGTACCGCATCCACCACGCCCAGAAGGGGCGGCGCCGGGGGTTTTTCGCTGAAACACGACCACCAGGCTCGAAAACATGAGAATCGTCCAGGTTATCACACCATCGAAAATCGCCGGAGCGGAACGTGTCATGATCGCTCTCTGCCGAGGGCTGGCAGCCAGGGGGCACGCAGTATGGCTCGTCTGCAAAGCCGGAAGTCCTCTCATTGGTGTTGCCGCCCGGGAGGGAGTGAACGTGTCGCCGATGCGCCTCAGTGGCAAGGGCAACGTGCTCGCTCCTTTTCGCCTCGCTCGTTTCGCGCGTCAGCATGGGGCAGAGCTGGTGGGCACGCAGCTCTCGACGGCGAGCCTGTGGGGCAGCGTAGCGGGGCGCTTGCTGGGCGTCCCGGTCGTGGCGACGGTACAAGCGCTGAACACCAAGACCTGCTTCCTACTTGCCAATAAGATCATCGCGGTGTCGGAGGCCGTCAGGAAGCATCTCCTGCGCCAGGGTGTTCCTCCAGGGCGGATCGACGTCGTTTACAACGGGGTGAATCTGAGCCGGTTTGTCCCGCCGGGGAACCTCTCTGCTGCGAAGCGCGAGGTCTCCATCTCGCCGAACCGCCTTGTTGTTGGCGTAGTCGCGCATCTGACAAAGAAAAAGGGGCACGCCTGGTTTCTGAAGGCGGCGGCGCAGGTTTATCGGCGGGCGCCGAGAGCTTACTTCCTGCTCGTGGGCGATGGCCAGGAGCGCCGCGCCTTAGAGGAGCAGGCAAGAGAGCTCAGCATCGCCCCAGAAGTTCGCTTCGCGGGCTTTCAGCCTGATATAATTCCGTGGATGGCGGCGATGGACGTGGTTGTGCTTCCTTCGATTGCGATGGAGGGCCTTCCGCGGGCTCTCCTGGAGGCGGGGGCTATGGAAAAGCCAGTCATTGCCACCCCGATTGGGGGGTCGCCGGAAGTCGTCGCGCACGGGAAAACCGGCTTCGTTGTCCCCACAAATGACATCGCTGCGCTGGCCGAGGCGATGCTCCAACTCCTCGATGACGAGGCTCTCCGCCGGCGTATGGGGTGCGCCGGACGGCGCCGCATATCGGAGCATTACACGGAAGAAGGGATGGTGGTCAACACAGAGAAGGTTTACGAACGGTTGCTCCGGGCTCATGCCCTGCGGAGGAGCGTGGGCTGATCGTACGTAGCTGCATTTTGGTCGCAAGGAGAGGAGGCAAAAAGAACTTAACGCAAAGGGGCAGTACATAACAAGAGCCGGACCGATGCCTTGCGACATCTCGCCCGCGGCTCGTTGCGGCACTGGGCTGTCGAAAAACGTTTCGCGTTTCCTTTGGCCCCGGTTAAACCTGCACCTTGCGGTGCGAATTGCGTAGCACTCATGAATACCCTGCTCATCCTGGTCATGACAGGCATTGTAATCTCGGCGCTGGGGGTTTTCTTCTGGTGGTATTACCCCTACTTCCGGAAGCCGTGGGTACCGAAGTTGAGGCGGCCAGACGGTCGGAAATCCCACGGTGAACAACCGCTGTGTCTATCGGTGAGCAATCCCTCCCTTGTGATTTACAAAGCGCGCCGCGAGATGGAGCTTTACGATGGCGACAGGTTGGTCAAGACGTACCGCATTGCTCTGGGCTTGAATCCGGTGCAGGATAAAAGAAAACAAGGCGATGGCTGCACCCCAGAAGGAGACCTTTACATCTGCACCAGGAACGACCGGAGCAGGTTCCATCTATTCATGGGATTGAGTTACCCCAACCGGGAGGATGCCGAACGCGGCCTGAAAAACGGGCTTATCTCAGAGGAGGAGCACTCGCAGATACTCGACGCCCTCGCCGGTACGAAAAGGCCCCCGTGGAACACCCGCCTCGGAGGGGAAATCGGCATTCACGGGGAGGGAGTCGGCGTGGATTGGACCGAGGGCGGAATCGCCACGGAGAATGACGAAATCGAAGAGCTGTTCATGGTCATGGAGCTCGGTTCGCCGGTAAAGATTCTGCCATGAGGAGGAAAGTGAGAAGGTTGTGAGAGAGTTCCTGCGAGAAGACATCCTCGTGAAAGCCCTGAAACTCGCTGCGGTCTGCACGGTAGCCGTCACCCCAAACATGCTCGATTGCTACTTCTACAATCAAGGTTTCAGGGAGGTCATGCTCGCCAAAGCTACGGAGAGCTCCCTCCCGTTTCTTTTCGCGAGAGACCTTGTGCTGGTGTTTTTTGCCCTTGTCATGTCGGCAGCGTGCGGCTTTGCCTGGTCCGACGGCAAGAAAGTGGCTGGTTTCGGGACAACCGAAGGACTGAGGAAAAACCTCAAGACCCTTCTGCTTCTCGGGCCGGCTCTCGCTGTGGCGACAGTCTTCCTCCTCGACAAAGGATTGACAAGCGCTTTTCCGAGGCTCTATCCCAAAAGCCCCATTGTCGCTTTGAGCATACCGCTGAGGGCGGCGTTCTTCGAGGAAGTTGTTTGCCGTTTTGGTATGCTGGTGATTCTGTTTCGTCTCCTGAGGTCCGTCCCGGCGGCTATATTGTTGTCGGCTGCCTTCAACGTCGCTCTGGGGCTTAAGTCCGCGGTTTTCGTTGGCTTTCCCCTCAGGCTGGATTGGCTCACCGCCGAAATCCTCGTCACCAAACTTTGCCTCGCCGTTTTCTTTGGCTATTTCTTCTGCAAAAGAGGGCTGATGGCAACCATCGCGCTGCGGTTTATCGTGGACCTGAAGCACATCGTGCTTGCAATCATCTCAGGCACGTAGGCGCCCCAATGATTACATTACCCAGGCGATCTGACGGGCTTAAATTCTTTGACAGAACGTCACACGTTCGGTTATAGTAAAAAAATGAATGTGCCGGGTGGAACCGGCTGCTGAAGCCCCCCGGGGCTTTGCCGGTGCGTTTCACTTGCGTTTATTTTAGCGTGACCACAATTTTGGGAGCATATCGTTTATGGAGATGAAAAAGCTGGTCTCTCTTTGCAAAAGGAGGGGTTATATATATCCGAGCAGTGATATATATGGGGGGATAAACGGCTGTTGGGACTACGGCCCCCTCGGCGTCGAGCTGAAGAGGAACGTCAAGCAGCTTTGGTGGAAGGAAATGGTTCACTCCCGCCGGAACGTCGTGGGCATGGACGCGAGTATCCTCATGCACCCGGACGTGTGGAAAGCCTCCGGGCACGTGGATAGTTTTTTCGACCCGATGGTGGATTGCAAATCGTGCAAGAAGCGCTTCCGCGCCGACGAGGTCGAGGATAAGAAATGCCCCGCGTGCGGCGGCGAGTTGACCGAGCCCCGTTCCTTTGAGCTGATGTTCAAAACTTTCCTCGGTGCGGTGGAGGGCAGAGCCTCAACCATATACCTCCGACCGGAGACGGCACAGGGTATTTTCGTTCAATTCGGCAACGTCCTCAACGATTCCCGCCAGAAGATACCTTTTGGCATCGCCCAGATCGGGAAAGCCTTCAGGAACGAAATCAATCCCCGCAACTATACCTTCCGCTCCCGCGAGTTCGAGCAGATGGAGTTGGAATTCTTCATCGCGCCCAGTGGCAACAAAGAGTGGTTCGACTACTGGGTCAACCAGAGGATGAAGTGGTACAAGGATATAGGCGTCAAGGAGGAGAACCTCAGAGTCCGGGAGCACCGCCCGGAAGAGCTCGCCCATTACGCCAAGAAGTGCGTGGACGTCGAATACAATTTCTCTTTTGGCTGGCAGGAGCTCGAAGGCATAGCCGATAGACAGGATTTCGACCTCTCCCAGCACACGAAATTCAGCGGAAAGAATCTCACCTGTTACGACGAGGAGAGCGGGCAATCCTTCACTCCGCACGTCATCGAGGCGTCGGCAGGCGTGGACAGGATTCTCTTGACTCTTCTCGTGGACGCTTACGAAGAGGAGCCCGAGCGGACGGTGCTCCGGTTTTCCCCGAAGATAGCTCCCGTCAGCGTCGGCGTTTTCCCATTGCTGAGAAAACCTCCGCTGGCGGAGAAAGCGACCCACATCGAAGCCACACTGCGAGAGTGCTTCAGGACATTTTACGACGAGACAGGCGCCATCGGAAGAAGATACCGCCGGCAGGACGAGATAGGCACTCCCTGCTGTGTGACCGTTGATTTTCAGACCCTTGAAGACGATACTGTCACGCTCAGAGACCGAGATTCCATGGAGCAAATACGAGTCGGCGCCAAGGACATCGCATCGGAAGTTTGGAAGTTCCTTTACAGCGGTCAAAGATTCCGCCGGTAGCCTCGCGGAAGTCGCTGCCCGCTGAACGGCGCCTTCTCAGGCCCCTTGGTGAGAGAGCTGGCGTGAATCTCGCCCGGAGGCGAGGATCGTGAAGTTTTCGCCCGTCCCCGCTGAAGCGGCGCGGGATGTGTCTTTTGGCTTGGTTCGCAACTCCTTGCAAGGTAAAGGAATACAGCAGAGATGGAGGCCCGGATGTGAAGGAAGTTGTCGAGGAGATACTCAAGGCGGAAGAGGAAGCCAAAAGAAAAATCGCCGACGCTCGGAATGAGGCCGGCCGCCTAATTGCGGACGCTGACGCAAAGGCAAAAGCGCTCATAGAGGAGAAGCGGTCACGGGCCAAGGAGGAAAGTCGCCGAATCGTGGAGGAGGCGAAAAAGTCAGCCGAGGAAGAACGCAACCGGATGCTTCAGGAGGCGGCTCGCCGCGCGGAGGAACTGAGACAGGCCAAGAAGGCGCAGATAGACGCCGCTGTCGAGAAGTGTGTGAAACGGTTCCTGCAGGTCGAGGCCGTGCGGTGAACGCGGCTGCCAGCGCGCGAAATCGCACAGTTTCAGCGAGCTCAAAATGGCAAGGTTAACTACTTACGCATACCTGAACGCGAGATTAAGGGCTAAACTGGGCAGGTTGTTCCCACCGGATTACTACGCACAACTCAAGCAGGCTGCCGACCTCGACGCCGCCTATGAGCTCCTGCGACAGACCGAGTACGCGGACATTTTCCGCGAGCCGGCGAGCGTGCAGAATCTCCGTCGCGCGGAAGCGGCACTCGTTGACCGGCTGATTTCCTGCCATCGGGAGATTGCCGCTCACGCCAAAGGGAACGTCAGGCTCTTCATCGAGAAGCTTACCCGGAAATACGAGGTAGAAAACCTCAAGGCGATGCTCCGTGCGTGGAATGCTGGCGAGGAAACCGAGTTCATCTATCGAAAGCCCATATCCTACGACATTCCCGTTGACTCCATTCTGGGCGCAGCCACCATCGAGGAAGTCATCGTTCTTCTCGAAGATACGCCCTACAGAAGACTTTTGGTGAAAGCTCGCGAGAAATACAAGAAAACCGGCTCGCTTTTCCACCTCGAAAACGCCCTCGATAAACAGCTTTATCAGGACACGTGGACAGCCATCCGAGCTCTTCCGCCCCCGGACAGAAAAATCGCCTCCAGGCTCATAGGGATCGAAATTGACATTTTGAACATCAACTCCATCCTCCGTCTGAAGCGGTATTACGATCTCGGTCTTGCGGAAATCACTGGCTTGATGATTCCCAATGGCTTTCAGATAACTCAGGACTTCGTGAGCGAGGTGTATCCGGCTCGCGACCAAGCGTCCTTGATGTCGGCATTGTTGACGGGCGTGTATAAAGACCTGCCGCAACTGGTTCGCACCAAGGAGGAAACGCAGAGTCTCCACCTCTTGGAGACATTCTTGAGGCAGATACTCGTTCAGCAAGTCAGGCGTGCCCTGGGGGGCTTTCCGTTCACCATCGGCGTTGCAATAGCATACCTGAGGTTGAAGAAGATGGAAGTCGCAAACATCATAACGATACTTAATGCCAAAGCGCTCCATCTGGCGCCAAAAGAGATCGAGAGCAACGTGGTTAATCTATGACGGGCCCCGGCGGGCCATCGTTTCTGCGTCGGTTGCTGAAAGCCGCCAGAGGATAGAAACTCATGCTCATGCCCGCGAGAATGGTTCACTTGAACGTGCTGGTGATGGACTGCGATGTGGACCGCGCCACCGCCCAGGTGATAAAGAGCGGGCTGGTCCATGTCGTCAGCGTTACCGACCTCGAACCGTGGGCAGAACAAGCCGGTCTCCAGATGGTGGAGGAGGATGATACCGCCGCGGTCAAACAGGTCGAGAACATGGCTCGCTCCATTGCCGAAAAACTGGGCGTCGGGCCTGAGGTCGTTAGCGAGGCGTCGGCCTTCCGGCCGTTCCAGCCCGACGGCGCAACCGAAAAGCTCCAGGAAGTGTCCAAGGAGGTCAACTCCATCGTTGCCGTCAGGGATGTAGCCGCCCGGGAGGTTGCCACCCTCAAGCAAATGCGCTCCCGAGCCACACGCGATTTTCGGGACAAACTGGGCGTTGACGTCCCCTCCCGCTACACCTTGTTGGAAGTTGCTATCGGATACCTCCCGGAGAAGCATGTTGACGTCCTGAAGCGATTGCTTTCCGAGGTCCCAAACGTCGTCATGAGCTTCCCAGAGGAGAAGGGGAAACCCGTCATAATGGCCATCGTTCTGAAAAGAGACCGCGAGGTTCTTCAAAAGGCGACCGAACAGGTCGGACTGGAACGCATCACTCTCGGGGAGAGAAAGGAGCCATTGACCGAGGAGGTGATGGGTCACCTCGACGTGCGAATTCAGAAAGCTCAGGACGAGCTTGACAGAGCGCAGGTCGCCGTGGAGAAATGCAAGGCAGCCCACCTTGCCACATTGCAAACGATTCTATCGCAGCTCACCCTCCAGAAGCTTACAAGGCTGGCGAGGGGCAGGTTCAGAAAGACCGCCAGAACCTATCTAATCTCTGGCTGGACCCCACACAACAGCCGCGATAAGGTCGTCCAAGGTCTCAAAAAGGCGTGTGACAATAGGTGTCTTGTCGAGCAACACACCGCCGAAGAGCTTCTATGGGAGCGCGGTGAGGACCTGGACGTCCCCATTCTTTTCGACAATCCGAAGTTCCTCAGGCCCTTCCAGATGCTCGTCTCGACCTATGGGAGGCCTGCCTACAATTCGATTGAGCCGACCTTTGTGGTTGCTCCGACCTTCCTGTTGATGTTTGGGGTGATGTTTGGCGATGTGGGGCAGGGCGCCGTGCTGGCCATCCTCGGGGCTGTGGTCTCGCGGTGGAAAAAAGCCAGCGAAGGTGTTCGCCGCGTCGGAGAGCTCCTCGCCTGGTGCGGCGGCTCCGGGGTGCTATTCGGCCTCGTTTACTCAAGCGTTTTCGGCTTCAAGGACCTCCTTCCGTATCGTGGCTTCGAGCCGATAGAGAACGTCGGCGCCTTCCTGACCTTCGCACTCTATTTCGGCATGGGGATGATAACACTCGGTCTGGTGTTCAACGTCATCGCCGCGATCAGGAAAAGAGACTGGGCGAGCGCCCTTCTCGACCGCACAGGGCTTATGGGTCTGGCGTTCTACTGGTTGGCGGTTGCGGTTGTGATGCGGATTTTCTCGGACATCGGCGCCACGGGCGCGCTTATCGCCGTGTTGGTTTTGCTCCCTGTCGTCGCTGCTTTTTCGAGAATGCCTTTGGAAAGGCTCACCCGTCCCCGCGCTCGCGTCGTCCGAAAGGGCATCGGCGGCTACGTCCTCGGCGCCGTTGGCGAGGTCCTCGGGACCTACTCGGAGGGTGTGCTTATGTTTCTTTCCAACACGCTGTCGTTCCTGAGGGTGGCGGCTTTCGCAATCGCTCATGCCGGCCTATTCATCGCTGTTTTCAGTCTTGCTGACGTTGTGGGCGGAAACGTGGCGCTGCCGCTGCTGGTTCATATTGTCGGCAACGCAGGCATGATTGCCCTGGAGGGGCTCGTGGTTTGCGTCCAGGCTCTCAGGCTCGAGTACTACGAGTTTTTCGGGAAGTTTTTCCACGGTGGCGGCAGAGAGTTCACGCCGATGAAGCTCCCCACCACCGTTCCCTGAGGCGCCGCGTCGCGCCGGCGGCAAGGCGCTCTCACGTACGCGCACAAATATCAAGTAAATAGGCCAACTGAAAGGGACGCTGAATGAAGAGAGAACGAAAGCTGACAAAATGGTATAAGCTGGCTATTAAGCTGTCGGCTCTGCTTGTCTTCTCGCTGGGCGCCGTCATGTTGCTTTCCATTTCCGTCAAGGCGGCCCAGGTCGGTAAACCGGCTGCGCCCGGCGCCGAGCAAGTATGGACACCCGAAAGCGCAAGAGTCGCGAGCATGGGCCTTATCGCGGCGGCTATCTGCACCGGCATCGGTTCCCTCGGCGCCGGAATTGCCGTCGGCTATGTCGGCGCCGCAGCCCTCGGCACGATAAGCGAGAGACCGGAGACCGCCGGGCGAGCGCTGATATTCGTCGGCCTCGCTGAAGGAATAGCCATCTATGGTCTCATCATCGCGATAATGATTTTGAGGCTTCCCGTGCTGCGGGCTATATGACGCGCCACGCGCGCCAAGGCAGCCGCCAGGTAAGGTGAAAATATGGCGAAACTCTTCCTGATTGCCGATGAGGATACTGTCCTCGGTTTCCGTTTTGCAGGCATACGCGGGCATGTCGCACAGGACGCCCACGCCGCGGCGGAATTGTTCCGCAAGGCTGTCGCAGATACCGAGGTCACCATGATAGTCATTACCGAGAGGCTGGCTCGGCTGCTTCGCTCAGAACTCGGCGCCTTCATGGAAAAGCGACCCTTTCCATTCGTTGTCGAGATTCCTGACGCGGCCGGACCACTCCCAAGCAGGAAGTCGCCATCCGACATCGTCAGAGAAGCTGTCGGTATAAGCATTTGAGGAACCCATGCCGGAACAACAACAGCAATTTCACGCCACCGAAAAACCTCGAAAGCAAGCTCCCCGCGCTCCCCGCCCGACCGCGGCCTCGGGCGAAGCGCCCGGCGACAGTGCCGCGTCAGCGCTCGCTTTCTGTCAGCAAATAGATAAGGACGCGCACGAGGAAATAGAGAAAATTCTTGGCAGGGCGCGCCTTTCAGTTACCAGGAAGCTTGAGGATGCAGAGAAGCAGGCGGACACTGTCGCCCGACAGCTCACCGAGGCCGCTGAAGCCGAGGGTGGCCGAATCCGCACGAGGGTGATGTCAGGTGTGTCGCTGGAGATGAAGAAGACAATTCTTAGAGCACAGGGGGACATCATCGAGGACGTTTTTCGGAAAGTCAGGGCCGCGCTCAAACGGCTGGGGCACACCCCTGAGTATGTCCGTTTTCTGAGGGAGCTGACCGTCCAGGCGATTATCATCCTCGAAGAGGAGGAGTGTTTGCTGGCGCCGGGAAGCGAGGATCGCGAGTTCTATACCCCTGAGCTCATTCAGGAAATAGGCGAGCTCGTCCAGCGCACAATCGGCAGGCCCGTAAAGCTCAGCCTCTCTCCGGACCTCTCGCCGCAAGGGTCTGGCGTTCGCGTGTACTCCGCAGCCCGAAATGCGCTTTTCGATAACACCCTCCGTGCGAGAATGGAGAGACTTGAAGACGAGTTGAAAAGCCTTGTTGCCAGCGAGGTTTTTGCTTCAGACGCAGGCGCACACGAAGCGCAGACCGATGCAGAAAGAGCTCAGGAAACATCGAGCATGGGCGAGAGTTGATATGAGGCGGGGGCGACGTTTTCCCCTCGCGAGCATATCGCCCCACGCCACCGCTGGCAGACGCGTCGTGTCACGATAGAAGGATAGATGGTAATCCCTCCGTCTCGGGCGGATAGCCGGCCGACGTGGAGGAGGCAAGAAGGGAAAAGCAGATTAACGCAAAGTCGCAAAGAGAACGATGAGAAAGACTCCGTCGTCGGCTGTCGTTCCATGAGCGTCTGGCGCTTGATTGCCAGGTGCAGCTCAGTGTTGCCGTTTATGTAACGCTGCCCCGCCATGGCGGGGGGGCAGGATGCCACCGGCACAAGGGCTGCTCTGCGTCCTATGAGATCCGAACCTCAGCCGCTCGTAAGTGAGGCATTACGATAGAGGACACAATTCCTTTGAAGAAGAAGGTAATAGGCAAAATCAAACGGGTGATTGGCCCCGTCGTTGAGATCGTAGGAGTCCGAGGGGCACAAATGGCCGAGCTTGTCGAGGTCGGACCCCATAGGCTCATCGGAGAGATCATCAGGCTCCACGGAGAGATGGCGACGACCCAGGTTTACGAGGATACGACCGGGCTGCGTGCCGGACAGGAGGTTTGGGGCTCAGGAATGCCTCTGTCAGTCGAGCTCGGGCCGGGCCTCCTGGGCACGATCTTCGACGGCATCCAGCGCCGCCTCGAGGTCATACGCGACGCCTCGAACCAGTACATCCAGAAAGGCGTCCATGTCACCCCTCTCGACCGCACAAAGAAGTGGGTCTTCCGTCCCTGCGCCAGCGCCGGGCAAGACCTCAAATCGGGCGAAATCATAGGCGCCGTTCAGGAAACCCAAGTCATCGAGCACCGAATCATGCTCCCTCCCGGCGTTGCAGGCAGGCTTGAATCAATCGTCCAGGAGGGCGAATATACCATAGATGATGTCATCGCGATAGTTGGCGCCAATGGGAAAACGACGGAGGTCAAGTTGAGCCATCGCTGGCCCGTCCGCAAACAGAGACCTTACGCCGAGAAGCTCCCCCTGTCCACTCCCCTCTTAACGGGCCTGCGGGTCATTGACATCCTGTTTCCCCTCGCAAAAGGAGGCGCCGTCGCCGTCCCCGGAGGATTCGGCACCGGGAAAACACTCATCCAGCATTCGCTCGCGAAATGGTGCGACGCGGACATAGTCATGTTCATCGGCTGCGGCGAGAGGGGCAACGAGATCACCGATATCCTCATCGAGTTTCCCACGCTCACCGACCCCCGGTCAGGAAAGTCCATGATGGAGCGCTCAATCATCATCGCCAACACCTCCAACATGCCGGTTGCCGCTCGCGAAGCAAGCATTTACACTGGAATCACCCTCGCCGAGTATTATCGCGACATGGGCTATCACGTCGCTATCATGGCGGACTCCACTTCGCGCTGGGCGGAGGCTCTGCGCGAGCTTTCTGGCAGGTTGGAGGAAATGCCCGCGGACGAAGGTTTTCCTGCCTATCTACCGTCGCGGCTGGCGCAGTTCTACGAGCGCGCCGGAGTAGTTCGCTCTTACGGCGGCAAAACCGGCTCCGTCACCACCATCGGCTCGGTGTCCCCCCCCGGCGGAGATTTCTCCGAGCCTGTCACCCAACACACAAAGCGCTTTGTCCGCTGCTTTTGGGCTCTGGACAGAAAACTCGCCAATGCACGCCATTACCCCGCAATCGGTTGGATGGACAGTTACAGCGAGTACACCCCGGAGGTCTCCGCCTGGTGGCGCGACAACGTCGTGGACGACTGGCTCTCGCTTCGCAACGACACCATGGAGCTGCTCCAGAGCGAGGCGAAGCTTCAACACGTCGTCAACCTCGTCGGCCCCGATGTATTGCCCGATAGTCAGAAAATCATACTCGAAACCTGCCTACTTCTCAGAAATGCCTTTCTCCAACAAAGCGCCTTTGACCCTGTGGATATGTTCTGCGCCGCCCAGAAGCAGGTAAAAATGCTCAGAATTATCCTGACCTTTTACCGCAAAGGCTTGGAGAATATCAAAAAGGGAGCTACGATGGTGCGCCTCCGCCGCATCAAGGTCTATCCGGAGATGCTCCGAATGAAATCGGTTGTTCCGAACGATAAGCCGGAGCTTCTGGACGATATCCAGCGCAAGCTCGACCGCGCACTGGACCAAATGGGAGCCGTCTATGAGCAAAGCCCCGACCCGACTCGCCTTTGAGGGACGCGAATATATCGGCCTGTCCGAAATCACGGGCCCCCTGATTTTCGTAGAGAACGTCCGCGGAGCGGCTTACAATGAGGTCGTGGACATTTTGGAGCCCAGCGGCGAGGTTCGGCACGGCCTCATCCTGGAGACCTCCGATACCACGACGGTCGTCCAGGTCTTCGAGGGAACCGCCGGCCTTTCCCTTGCCGACACAAGGGTGCGGCTCACGGCGAAGCCTCTCGAAATCGCGGTCACAAAGCAGCTTCTCGGGAGGGTCCTCGACGGAGCGGGACGCCCCCTCGATGGGCTGTCCGCGCCCATCGGCCTTGACAGACGAGATGTCAACGGACTGCCCATCAACCCGACGGCGAGGGACTATCCCCGGAAATTCATCCAGACGGGCCTGTCCGCAATTGATGGTATGAACACTCTCATTCGCGGGCAAAAGCTGCCGATATTCTCCGGCAGCGGCCTCCCCCATAACCAGATTGCCGCCCAAATCGCCAGGCAGGCGAAAATCCCCGGCGAGCATGTCGCGTTTGCGGTCGTCTTTGCCGCTATGGGCATAAAGTACGACATCGCCAGATCCTTCATGGAGAGCTTCCAGCAATCGGGCGTCCTCGAAAACGTCGTCCTCTTTCTTAACCTTGCAGACGACCCGTCCATTGAGCGGCTCGTTACGCCCAGAACCGCGCTCACCGTCGCGGAGTTTCTCGCTTTCGACGAAGACATGCACGTCCTCGTCATTTTGACTGATATGTCTAACTACTGCGAGTCGCTCAGAGAGGTGTCCACTGCGCGCAGCGAGATTCCAAGCCGAAAGGGCTATCCGGGTTACTTATATAGCGACCTCGCAAGCATTTACGAACGAGCGGGCATGATCCGAGGGCTGCCTGGCTCCATCACCCAGATGCCCATCCTGACGATGCCCAATGATGATATAACCCATCCTGTGCCAGACCTTAGCGGCTATATCACCGAGGGACAGATCGTTCTCGAGCGGGAGTTGTACCGCAAGGGCATTTATCCGCCCATTGCGGGACTTCCATCGCTCTCCCGCCTCATGAAGGACGGAATAGGCGAGGGCATGACCCGCGCGGACCACCCCCACATCGCAAGCCAACTCTTCGCGGCTTATTCGCACGTCAAGGACGTCCGCGCGCTGGCATCCGTAATAGGCGAGGAGGAGCTGACTCCCCTCGATCATAAATACCTCGAGTTCGGGGAGGGGTTCGAGCGCCGCTTTATCGCCCAGGGACAGTACGAAGACCGCGCCATCGAGCAGACCCTCGACCTCGGATGGGAGGTCGTCCGGATACTCCCGGAGGACGAGCTTACCAGAGTCAGCGAGGAGGAACTGGACAAGTATTACGCTGGATAGGGGCCGCGCCGGTTGAGCCCGCTCGGCCCGCGAAGCGGGCTGGGTTCGAGAGACCGAGGCGCGAGACGCGCGCCGCATCGCACTTCGCCGGGGCGCCTCGGGCGCCAGTCGTGCTCGGTTTCGGCCCCGGCCCCATAAGTCAAAGGAGTTTTACGAAGCATGGCCAGGTACGGTGTTGCACCGACTAAAAGCAACCTTCTTAGGTTGAGAACGGAGTATTCGTTCGCCCGCGAGGGGCATCAACTCCTCGATCAAAAGAAGGACATCCTCACTGGGGAGCTTCTCGCTCTCGTTGATAGGGCGAGGACTGCTCAGCAGGATATGGACCGAATGGTTGCCGGCGCCTTCGAGTCGCTCCGCAGCGCCATCGTCAGGATGGGGAGGAACAGGGTCGCACAAACAGCGTCCGCGGTATCCGTTGCGAGCGACGTGGCCGTTTCCCGTCGGCGAGTCATGGGCCTGACCCTCCCCGTTGTGCGCATTTCAGTGGGTGAGCTATCGGCGAGCTTTGGCCCCACCGAGACCAGCTTCTGGGCGGACGAGACAGCCGTGAGGTTCAGGGAGGCGCTCAAGACGCTTGGCGCTCTTGCCGAGACCATAGTCTCCTTGACCCTCCTCGCTGAGGAGGTGAAAAAAACCATTCGCCGCGTCAACGCCCTGGAAAAAATAGCGCTTCCCGACTATGAAGAAAGCCTCAAGTACATCGCAGACACGCTCGAGGAGATGGAGAGACAGACCTTCTTTACAATGAAACTGGTGAAGAACCGTCTTGTTCGAAGGAGGGCAGAGAGTGGAAGGTGAGGATGTAACCCCGGCAGCAGGCGGTGTTCTGGTTTACATAGATGGCTCGGACACGTGCATTACCGCGGCGCAATATGCAATCTTTCTTGCGCGCTCGCTTGGCTGGCCCCTTACCGCCGTGTATGTCGTTGACACTAAGGTCCTCGCCGACCTCGTCAAGGCACGCATATTCGTCAGAACCGAAGCTGCCGATTACGAGTATGACCTTCAGCAGGACGGCAAGAGGTACCTCGCCTATGTCCAACAGCTCGCCCGCAACAAGGGCGCCGAGTGCCACACGGAGCTTGTCACCGGAGAGGTGAATGTTGAAGTTCTCAAGAAGGTGAAGGAGATGCGCGCGGAGATCCTTGTCCTGAACGAGCTCGGACGACACGCGAGCCGGCGGGACTCTCACCTTGATGAAAAAGAGAGAATCCTGCGCAGAGTCGGATGCACCGTCGTCATCGCGAAAGATGAGGAGCGAGTCGCAAAGTTGTACGAAGCCCTGTGAGCCAACAGCTCGCTAATGGAGCCAATCACGTATCGGGAGGGTTGTAGGTTCAATGAAGCGTCGCGGACGGGACTGCGGCGATTATGCAAGGGCGAGGATTCTGATGATGAGCGGTCGTCGCAGAGAGGCGCTGCGCGAGTTCAGGCGGTTCCTGCGGCGGCATCCGAGCGATGTGGACGCGCTATTTCACTCGGCGAGGTTGAAGATGGCGCTCGGAAGCGAAGGGACGGCGAGGAGGCTTTTGGCGAGATGCGCGCGTTTGGACTCGCGGGGGAGGTGGAGCAGAGAGATCGTGTCAGAGCTGAAGAAACTTGAATGACGCTGAAGCACGAACAGGATTACAATGTTCCACGTGGAACACTTGATGCCCTGCCCGATAACCCTTCTGCCCCTTGTATCAGATGACTCAAAACTCGGAAGGAGAGATAATGCCCACCGGCAACAAAGAATCCATAGCAAGCCTCATAGAGCAACTCCTTATAAACCTCGGCGAAAATCCAGCCCGCGAGGGCCTCTTGAAGACCCCGGAACGCGTTGAGAAATCCCTGCGCTTCCTCACCGCCGGCTACACTCAAAGTATTGAAGAAATCATCGGCGACGCCATCTTCGAGCAAGACTATGACGAGATGGTCGTGCTCCGCGATATAGACCTCTTCAGCCTCTGCGAGCATCATCTACTTCCGTTCTACGGCAAATGTCATATCGCGTACATCCCACGCCGACGGGTCATAGGATTGAGCAAATTGCCTCGGATTGTGAACGTTTTCAGCCGGCGGCTGCAAATCCAGGAACGGCTGACCCGCCAGATCGCCAATTGTCTCAACGACAACCTTAAGCCCTGGGGCGTGGCAGTGGTTATTGAAGCTATCCATCTGTGCATGGCCATGAGAGGCGTCGAAAAGCAGAACGCTTTCGTCGCCACCAGCGAGATGCTCGGGGCATTCCGGACGAGAGCCTCAACGCGCGCCGAGTTCCTCCATTTCATCAGCCGAGGGCATTAGGCGCGGCCGGCGACCCCTGCCTTGCCAACAGCTCCCGTCCCTCGCGCAGCTTTATTTGCTATCGGGGTCTCAGGCGCCGCTGCCGTTGGGTGGTCCCCCCGCAGGCGTTTCTCGCATGCCGAGCTTTTCCATGCGATAGCGCAGCGCATGGCGGCTGATGTTTAAGTGGTGGGCAGCCTTTGAGAGCGCGCCCCCCGACCTCCGGAGGGCCTTGTCAATAAGTCTTCTCTCGAAGGCGTCAACCGCCTCCGTGTAGCTGTCGTCGCGCTCAAGGAAGGTCTCTATGAAACCGTCGAGTCCAGGCTGAGGGGGACCCGGGCCGGCGAGGCTTTTCATAATGGTATCGGCCTGAATAGTGTCGCGCTTGGTTAGGATGACGGCGCGCTCGATGACGTTCTCGAGCTCACGGACGTTCCCCGGCCATGGATGCGACGTCAGGAGAGCCATAGCCTCGTCTGACACGGCGGTGATGTGTTTGCCCATCTCGAAGTTAAACTTCTTGAGAAAGAAATGCACCAGGAGGGGGAGGTCCCCGAGGCGCTCGGCAAGAGTGGGGAGTTTGATGTTTATAACGTTGACCCTGTAGTACAGGTCCTCACGAAAGCGTGCGGCGGCGATCTGCTGCGTAAGGCTTTTGTTTGTGGCGCTGATGATTCTGACGTCCACGGTGATTGGCTTCTCCTGCCCGATTTTCTGGAACTCCTTCTCCTGGAGGACGCGTAGGATCTTAGCCTGTAGGGCGAGGCTCATGTCGGCGATCTCGTCGAGGAAAATGGTACCGCGGTCTGCTTCCTCGAACCGTCCCTTCTGGTCGCGGATGGCGTCCGTGAAGCTGCCCTTGAGGTACCCGAACAGCTCAGCCTCGAGGAGGGTCTCCGGGATGGCTGCGCAGTTGACCGTCACGAAAGGCTCGTGTCGCCTGTCGCCGAGGTAGTGGAGGGCACGAGCGATGAGCTCCTTGCCAGTTCCACTCTGCCCTTCGATTAGGACTGATGACGCGGTGGACGCGACCGTGGTGACCAGCTCGATGATCTCGCGCATCTGCGGACTGCTCCCGACGATGTTCTTAATGTCGAAGCGGCTCCTCAGTTGACCTCTCAGGCGGGCGTTCTCTCGGAGGATGCGCTGGTGATCAACGATCTTCCGAACAACTATCAGGATCCGCTCCGGGTCGAAGGGCTTGGAGAAATAGTCGTAGGCGCCCGCCTTCATGGCTTCGACGGCGAGTTTCGAGGAGTCGAACGCCGTTATCATGATAACGCCGATGTCGGGGTAAATGCGCTTCAACTGCCTTAGCAGGTCCGTGCCGCCCATGCCGGGCATCTTGGCATCAGTGATGACGAGACTGACGGAGCCGTCGCACTGCTCGAGCGCATGCTGGCCGTCCGCCGCGAGCAGCACCTCGTAGCCCTGCTGCTCGAGGATTGCGCGCAGGGTCTCCCGCATTTTCTTTTCATCATCTACGACGAGGATTTTATCTGTCGGCATGGGCATCTATCTTCTCCGTTATGGTGCTGTCAGGTCTCGGCGCTTCTGACGGGTGACCTTGATCTGACCCTGTGCGGTTGTCGAGGGTTCAGCCGTTGCTCCTGCGTTCGCAATGCCAGTCGAGTCGGGAAGCGCACATGAAACGTTGTCCCCTTGCCGGGCTCGCTTTCAGCGGAGATCTCACCTCTATACACGCGAACCACATTCTCCACGATGGCCAGCCCCATTCCAGTGCCCTTTTCCTTCGTGGTGAAAAAAGGCGTGAAGATCTTCGCGAGAACGTCGGGCGGCATACCGTTGCCCGTATCGGCGATGGAGACCTCAATAAATGCATCCGTGGAGTAGCTTGTGGTTATGGTAATCGCCCCGCGGTTCTCGATAGCGTCGGCTGCGTTGATTAGGATATTGGTGAAAACCTGCCTTAACTGCCCCGCGTCAATGAACAGAAACGGCATATCAAGCGCGTAGTTTCGCTGTACCTCAACACCTCCGGAATCGAGCTCGTTCTTCAACGCGGCGAGGGATTCGTCAATGCTATCGTTGACCAGGACGGATTCGATCCTGCCCTCCGCCAATTTGGCGTAATCGAGGAGGTCAGATATGATGCGGTCTGCTCTTTTTATCTCCTCCTCGATTATCTGAACCTGCTGCGCCGCTGTGGGGTCGAGATGGACGTTGGAGGTCCGGAGAAGAAATGCCGCGTTCGTCATGATGGACAGAGGGTTCTTGAGCTCGTGGGCGACCTGTGTGGCGAGCATCCCGGCGATGTCCAGCCGGAGGGAGCGGATGGTTCTCTCTCTTGCCTCGTCCATGGCGCGCAACCGTCGCTCCCTCAGTGCGTAAATGGCGGAGCTGCACAGGCTGACGAGGGCCAGTATTATTACTCTGAAGAATAGCTCACGCTGTGCCGTGTGCGTCAGTTGGAAGTCGTGCAGCGCCCAGACGTTGAAGAGAATGGCGCTAACGTGGCCGAGGATGTACAAGAAGTTCACGAGCGTCTGAAGCGGGGGAGCAGTAAACAGGAATGTGTTTCTCACGACAAGGGCGCAGTAAACCCAAAAGAGACTTGCCTCTGCCGGAGATGACAGCCACGGTCCCCCAAGCGGTTCCATCATAACGCCGTAAACGAGAACCCCGAGAAACACGTTATCTGCCATCACGGAGGCGAAGACGACACATTTCGTCAGGAGGAGACCTTGCAGTCTTCCTGCGACGGCGAAAATGTAAACGGACGAGAGTAATGTGAGAAGCGCATAGGCGAGGATCGCACGCTTGATGATCAAAATGGAGGAGAGTTCCTTGCCGCCGACGTTGACGAGGATGACCGGCCACAGAAAAGCCAGACACGACACTATCAGGGCAATCCTCGGCGGGAGGACAGCGTACTTTTCGAGGCTGCGAATTCTGCGGAGATATCGCGCGTTTTCTTCTTCGGAAGCTTTCCTTCTCAAGGCGGCGCCTCCGTTAGTGCGGGTCAGTTAGAACCGCCTGTATCCGTTGGAGGATTACATGTGCGTCGGCGAGTCTGCCCGGCCCCTCCTCGTCGCAGGCAAGAAAGCCAGTCGCAGGGCCCACGAACTCGCAGCCGAGCCGCCGCAGTTTCGCCACGTTTTCCTGAAGGATGGGGTTTTGGTACATTGCTGAGTTCATGGCGGGGGCGAACATCACTCGGGGGATGGCGGCGAGCAGTATCGCCGAGACAAGGTCGTCGCCTATTCCGGCGGCGGCCTTACCGATAATGTTGGCCGTCGCTGGCGCGATGAGAATGAGATCAGCCCACCGCGTTAGAGAGACGTGCTCGGGAATTGGCTCGGATTGCGGGCTGAACATTGCCGTGAGCACCCTGTGGCCGGACAGGCATTGCAGCGTGTGTGCGCCCACGAACCTTAGGGCATTAGCGGTCATCACCACCCTCACCTGTGCGCCGGCGCCGGTGAGCTTTCGCACCAGCCCGCACGCCTTATAGGCTGCTATGGAGCCGGTGACCCCGAGGAGGATTCTCCGTTCTGGCAAAGGTGTCGCGTTCATCGCTCATTCCGGTAGCTTGAAGGTTATCTTCCCCTCGTAGATTTCCGCCAACGCAATTTCGACCGGGCTGTCCAATTCTCTCTCTATAAGAGGCCTTGCCCCCTGGCGCAGTTCCTTTACCCTTTGGGCCAGGAGGCTGGCGAGAATGAAACTATTGCCAATTTTCGCCAGAGGTTTCTCATTGGTAATATCTACCATGTACGTCGCTCCGTTAAATGGCGTGTGCCGCTGTCACAGGGTGAAATGCCCAACATGTCCCGCTCCGATGAGCCAGCGAGGCCCGCTACTCGATATTCTGGGCTTGCTCCCGGAGCTTCTGTAGTTCGGTTTTCCCGCGTACCACCAGCCTGGAAATCATCAAGTCATTGGCCTTGGCGCCAATGGTATTGATCTCCCTATTCATTTCTTGGATGACGAAGTCAATTGTCCGGCCGCAGGGTTCAACATCCTCGAGAAGGCTGCGGAATTGTGCGATGTGGCTTTTGAGCCGAGTGAGCTCCTCGGAGATGTCCAGCTTATCCGCGAGTATGGCTATCTCCCGGGCAAACCTGTCCTGATTGTCGTCAAGGTCGGGAGAGGCCTCCGTGATTCTGGTTTGCAATATCTCCTTGCGCGTTTCGAGAGAGGCAGGAGCCAATTCGGCGATGGACGCCACCATCTGTTCGAGGTCGGCGAGGTCCTCCTCGAAGTCACCACGTAGGTTCTTCGCCTCGGCTTCCTTCATGGCGAGGAGCTGCGCGAGAGCTTTCTCGGCCGCAGCCTTCAAGCCCGCCCAACGCACTTCCGGGTCCGCAGGGGGCTTGACCGGGGTGAGCAAATCATGGCGCGACGCTATCAGGGAGAAGCTGACCTGCCCCTCGTAACCAAGACTTTTCATGAGGTCGTCGTAAGCACGCTTGATGTCTCTGGCCATTTCCGTGTCCAGACGGAGGGCTTCCCCCCGATTGGGGACCGGCTGGCAGGAGATAGAGACCGCCACACGCCCGCGGGAGATGGACCCCGCGATGAGCTTGCGCAGCCTGGGATCGAACTCGGTGAGCCCCACCGGGATGTTGATGACTATTTCAAGGCGCCTGCTGTTGACGGAATGGATCTCGACGAGGTAATCCTCATTTTGTCCATGTGATTGACCCCGGCCGAAAGCGGTCATGCTTCTGAACAAGGTGCGCACCCCCTGGTCGAGCCGAAGATAGTTCCCTCCCGTAGCAAGGGCGTAAAACCTGCTTGCCGCAGTACGATTCGCGCTGTGGCTCGCTCGGACGCCACAAGAGCTAAGGATAAAACTCCACCATCAAATATATACTAACGCGCCGCCACGGCCGCCGCAAGCGCAAAAAACTGCAACGGGTAATGCCTCAGTTACGGGCGGCTGAGGCTGGAACCGCAGAGTGCGCAGAGCACGCAGATGGGCTTACGCATCGCCTGCATCCTGCCGGTCGTGTCGAGGTACCTCCTTGCTCTCAACGCGCTCGGGCTGCACCCTTCACGTCAAAAAGAGCCGTGCCCCACGTGCCACGGCAGGCGACGACGGAGTCCTTCTCATTCTCCTCTCTGCCACTCTGCGCCTTTGCGTTACCCTTCTCTTCCCTTTCTGCCTTCCCCGCCTTGGCAGCGCATCCGCCCGAGACTCAGGCGTTACTGCAACGGCGGTGTGCGCGGTCAGCGGCTGACGGAAACGCGAAAAAAGGTTGTATGAGCCGCTGGCGGCAGCGCGGAGGCGAAGCTCGTGTCCGCGCCGGCATGCAGAAGGGACCACGCGAGAAGGTCGAACGAGGACTCCAGACAGTACGTGGGAACACCGCTGTGATATTCGTGGCATCCGGTATCCGGGGCGAGGCCTGCGATGCGGGCTTGACCGAGCAGGTCGGCGCCGGGGTCCCAGGAGAAGCAAAGCCCACCAGCGTCGCTTTTGACGGATAGCGTTGCTGAAGCGGAGAAAGAACCCTTGTCAACGCAGGGAGAGTCGGGCGAGAGACGATAGTTATCATCCTCCGTGCCGAGGAGGTCGTCCGCTCCGTCCGGGTCGAAAAAGCGAGGGTATTCATGAATGTTACCCTCGCCCCGATTATCCGGGGTATCGTCCTGGATGCAGCAAAACGTGGTTTCGGCGCCGGAGATATCATCGCCGTTGCCCCATAGAACGCAGTTGACGACAGTTCCGAAGGACTCCTGGAATTCGATTCCGCCGGCGCCCTCGCCCGGCGCCGAGTTGGCGGCGATTGTGTTGCCGACGATTCGTGCGGTTGAACGGTAGTAAGAAATGCCCCCGCCTGTCGAATTACTCCCGTTCGACACGATAAGGTTGTTTGTGACAAGGGCGTGCGAATCGTGACAAGAAATGCCGCCGCCGTTGCCCTGCGAAACGTTGGCGATGATGCGGTTTGCGGAAATCGTGGGCGAGCAATCCTCGCAGAGGATGCCCCCGCCGTCGCCGTCGGCGCCATTACCGAGGATAAGATTGCCGGTGATGACCGGTCTGGCTCCTTCGCAGGCGATTCCTCCGCCGCCGGCGTAGGCGAGGTTGGATACGATAGTGTTGTTGCGTATGACAGCGGAGGAGTGGTAGCACGAGACGCCGCCCCCCCTGTCGTAATCCGCGTTGTTGGCCTGAATGGCATTGTTGCGTATGACCGGCGAGGACCAAACGCAAGACACACCAATCTGCCCGCCAGTGATTGTGAATCCCGCAATCGTCGCGGTTCGGCCTTCTGAGGACCTGAACCGAACCACATCCGGAGAGCCACTCGCTTGGATGACCGTGCAGGCGACCACGCCGTCATCATCTTCGTCTGTCGAGCGCACAGTTATGCCTTTGCCCATGAAATCAATGCTTTCAGCGTACGTGCCTTCGGCGACGATGACCTCGTCGCGGTCTGCCGAGGCGTTGATTCCCTCTTGAATCGTCTTGAAAGCAGTTGCCCAAGAGGCGCCGTTCCCGGAAGACGGCACGGAGCGGTCAACATACACAGTCGCCCCCCGCACGGACGAAGCCGTAAACGGGCAAGGAGCTAATATAAGCGCCAAGCATAGCCATCTACCGACCATCGGCACCTCCCAGAGCGCGGGCAAACATTCCAGCCATCGCGCAGACATTTGCCTTTTTGCGGCTGAAGATTCTCGTTCTGCCCAATCATACGCCGGTGGGGACTGTTTGTCGCGGGAAATCCTCTGCGGGCAGCAATTCCGAAACTTTGCTGTCTGGGGGCGGGAAAACCGGGAAAGGCGGCGTGTTTACGGCGGGGAGGCGGCAGGGAAGAGGGGTGCGCAGATTCGCAGGGGGAGATTTTCGCCTTGCGTAG
>Ga0315545_1000431_pt1 | contig 45135 bp, 44 predicted proteins | sample SalMarSW160210MG_FD_203096 | JGI IMG/M metagenome (GOLD analysis project Ga0315545, IMG submission 203096) | Salt marsh sediment microbial communities from the Plum Island Ecosystem LTER, Massachusetts, United States - Salt Marsh Sediment SW1602-10 ...
CAAAGTGATTCCCACTCAAGGGTAGCGCTGTACGGGCCTATCACAGCCGAGAGTCCCGCGGCAGCATTAGTCGGTGAGACAAGGATTACCGGTGTTGCCAGCGTATCCTCGAAGAACCATACCCGAGTGCCGATAGTGCATCTATCAACAGCCCAGAGGACATTGCTGTCCGGGCAGCCGTTGACACCGGCGGTAAGCGGCAAGCCGCTGGTAGCGGCCGGGGTGGGACAAAACTGCAAAGCGGTTATCGCGTCAGCAGCGGCAAGCCCGAAGTTCACTCGCTCAAAAACTGGTGCAACTGCTGTTGGGTTGAGCGAGCGCACCATGCCACCGAGAGTCGAAGTAACACCTACTACCGCCCTATCACCGACGTAGAGAACAGTATCGCCTGTTGCCGCCATGCCCCAGAACACAGAATCCGCGAAATGGTAAATGCTAGCCCACGCCTGCGCGGACATCGGGTAAGTTGGGTCAATAACGCAGCGGTATATATCAGTTCCGGCAGCAGCGTAGATGGTGTTTTCTCCCGCGTCGCCGCTAACGGCATAGCCGGGGTCAAAGATAACCGAGGTGTCGAAGGCGGTCGCAGCAACATCGCCCTCTAAATCTGCATCTACCTGCTTCCAGGTCACGGCAGCGTCGGCGGAGATGAACACCTGAGAGGCGTCGTCACCCATCAGGAAGTTAGCACCGTCAAAGTCAAAGGACCTGGGCCAGGTACCCGTGGTTATTCCAGTTATTGCAGCCGCAGTCCAATGTCTGGTGCCGTGTCTTGTTGTCTTGTAGACTGTGGTGGCGCCGGTAGTGTAGTCTTGGCCGCCAACAACCACGGTCTCCTTATCCACTACTGTGATGGCGGAGGCATATGGTCTGGGGGCGCAGGGGAAGGCAAACTTGTTCCAGCTGCAGCCAGCATCCAGCGACCTCCAGATTTCAAAATTGCTGTTGGCAATAAATACGGCATCGGTGGTAAGGAAGTCGGGAGACACCACCAGGAACTCTATGGGGTCACCCGGCATGTCTATCTCAGCCTCATATAGAAGGCTGGAGAAGACCCTCTCCCACGGGTGCGCCGGGCTGCTGGTCCCTGCCAGAGTCGGGTCGCCAACATAGCGGAAGACATTGAAGCTGGGATTCTCACGAGGCCTATTACAGGGGTCATCGCAGATAGTCAGCATGAACAGGGTATCGCTGGTACCGGCCTGATAGTATCCCGGTGAGTGGTCGACGACAAGCACGCAGTCAATACAGGTGTTAATCAGTGAAGCCTGGTTCCAGTATAAGCCAATGTCCGGACCGCAGGTAATCGATACGGCGCAATCACACAGTTCGGTTGCTGCTAGGGCAGACGCCCCGCAGTCATCGCCAACCCACTGTACCCAGGTCTCGTTGACACCGGTCGGGTCTTTCAGGCTGGTCACCCACGTCCATCCACCATCAATGCTGGTATAGACGGCAGTGGGGTCATTAAGCCCATTATTGCTATTCATAGCACCGGCAATCACGGCGGCATCGGCGGTATCACCGCACACATCCAGACCGCAGATGTTGGTGCCAACGGTCAGACCTATACAGCCGCTGGAAGAGCCAGCAACATTTAGGTCGGTAGCCAGCCCAGTGGGGGCAGTGATTACCGAGTAGACATCGCCGCCCTCCATGTAGCCATCAGTAGGAGCAATGTCAGTAACGCTGGTCACGCCGACAAACAGCGTTCTGCCGTCCACATAGTCGTCGGGGTAGCCAATCCGGGCAGCATGGTTTATTTCGAAGTGATTGGCTGTGTTACAGTTCCAGAGCAGCTCGGCAACCTCGCCCCAGCCGCATACTCCCAGATTGCTGCTGATGACATGGGTCTGCGGGGTACCACTGGGGAGATCGTTGGGGGTGGTAACTACCGCCATCAGCTTGATGGGGGCGGTGGCAAAGTCAGGGGTAACGCCCACAGCGTAGGGAGTGTATATGGATAACGGGTCATAGCAACTGAGGGTCAGGTTCTTCCAGGTAGCCCCTATCGCCAGTTCATCTATGTAGAGAATGTCAGGCGGACCGTCACCAAAAGTGCCGGGGAGACCGTCCAGGTCCGTCCATTGTACCCCGATGAAGATGTAGGGTTTGCTAGTGGCGTCATAGCCGACGTCAATGCAGGTGATAGGAAAGCCAGTGATAGCCGTGCCACAGGCTCCCCTAAGCATCTTCTCAAGGTCTGGCTGGGCTACTCTAGCCCAGGTAGTGGCGTTATCGGACGACTTGTAGACATAATTGCCGTCGGTTACATAGAGGACGTCCTCAAGCAGGCTGGAGCAGACCATGTCAACTACCTCTAGCCCGGGAACTGCGGTTCCACCATACTTCAAGGCGCTTGTTGACTCTTTCCAACTGCGCCCGCCGTCGGTGGACCTGAGTATCTTATGCACACCGCCGACATTGGCGTAGATGTAGAGGTCGCCATTGAGAGCCTTGTCCATCGGGCCTAGCTCCCTTATAGCGGGGTCCCAGAACCATCCGCCAGTAGCGCCCGCAACCGGGTAGTCAAACGTGTCCCAGGCGTTAATGGTGGGGAGGGGAGCCGCCGCTTCTACCGGAAGAGCAAACCCGAAGAGGCTGGTTATCAAGATAACGGCTAAGGCTACTCCAAATAATTTAGAAATCTTCTTTTTCATCAACCTTTAATTTATCCTCCTTAGTCTTTAGATGTCTCCTAAAACAAAGACACAAAACCTATGTCCTCCTTTTTATGGAGACAAGGTTATCTTTGGGTTCTTGTGATTTCTCTTATCCTTTCCCTTTCGGGTGCTGCCATAGAATCACCTCCTTACATACCTTGTCAATACAACCTCTACTACTATAACACAAGATTTTTATTTGTCAAACCCCCTATCTACGCTATCCACTAAAACCGAACAGAACCGAGATTTTTCAAACCGCCTTTACCTTTTATTCCCTCTTTAGTAGGCGAGACAAATTTCTTGGTCATAAAAGTGCTAGGTGTGCTCCTATGTGCACTTATTCTGTGGGATATACATAGGCGTCGGCCCAAGCTGGCATTGATAAGTAGTTTGTGCTTTGTTGTCTTATACGCGGGAATCGTGCTCTGGAACTTATGTGTGTTCTTCATTAGCCAAGTGTGAGGATGTTCTCCCCGTCTCTCACCATGAAGGTCAATTGCTCTCCACGCCAGGCATGGAATCCCTGAAGTGCTGTCCGGTAAAGCCTTAGTGAGGACGGGCTAAACCCTTGCTTTCTCAGGTGTGCCAGAAACTGCACCGATGCCTTCCAGTGTTGGTGTAGCACCGTTTAGGGCTTTCTGGTACTGGAGCAAGCACCCCCGATAACGGTAGGCTGTCTTCTTCGTCAAAGACCGCTGGAATAGCCCCACCTTCTCATAAGTTGCTAGTTCCCCTTGTAGTGCTCCGGTTAATTGCTCCTGTTTTAGGTGTTTTGATCTTGGTTTCATCTCTGGCATCTCCCCCTCCGGAGGATGAATTCGAATGCCCCCAAGCGAATTCGAATCGCTGTTACCGGCTTGAAAGGCCGATGTCCTAGGCCTCTAGACGATGGGGGCATGCTATTAAAGTATAGCAGAGATAGGCTCAACCAACAACGCCATAATATGCTACAATATTCAAAATGGGCAAAGAACATTGGTTTAAGAGGCATCTTATACCTATCTTAACCTTGCTCTTTGTTATAGTCATTACTGCTGGTCTCTTCTTCTGTGTACGGAATCCAGAGATTGTTACCAAGCTGAAAAGTTACGGCTATTTCGGTGCTTTTCTGATTGGACTAATTGGAAATGCCTCTGTTCTCATACCGGGCATAGTTCTTCCGATACTTACCGGCTGGGGCGTTTTACTATACCTGCATTTCGGACTAGTCGCCCCGGTTATGGTGGGACTGGCTGGTGGGGCAGGGGCAGCCATTGGGGAGCTGACCGGCTATATGGCAGGCTATAGCGGTCGAGGTGTGGTAGAGAGGATAAAGCTGTATAATCGGCTGGTGGAGTGGCTGAAGAAGTGGGGAGTATGGGCTATTTTCATCCTCTCCCTGGTGCCGTTCTTCTTTGACCTGGCTGGGATTGCTGCCGGTGCCCTTCGCTTCCCATTATGGAAGTTTATCCTTGCCTGCTGGTTGGGCAGAACCTTACTCTACGTAGGTTTTGTAGTGCTTGCTGCCTTGGGCTGGGAAGCGGTGCTGCCGCACCTTGGCTAACGGCGCTTGATTTTCATTATCAGAAATGAACCAACGACAAAATAGATGAAACAGGCTAAGAGCATAACTGAGTAGCCCAGGTTAGGGCTTTTGGCATTGAAGAAATCAATCGCTGGTCCGATGAGGCGTGCCAGGGCGGCACCGCCGGCGGTAGCCAGATTGGTCAGTCCCAGGTATCTTGCTTCCTCGCCTTTAGCTACTAAATCGGTGGCTAGAGCCCAGTTGCTGCTCATAAAAGCTCCAAATGAGATTCCCACCAGGCCGCCGCAGAGTATTATATGCAGGTAGCTGTGTTGAAAGAGGGCTATCAGCCCAATCCCCAGGGCACCGAGCAGCCCTGAAGCGAGTGTAATTGGTCGGCGCCCTATTCTGTCCGATAGACGCCCCGCCGGATAGGCGACAACCAGCATGCCAACTATAGCCACTACGGAAAACTTTGCCGTGGCTGTGGCTGGGTCGGGCACCCCCACAACATCCATTAGAAAATATAGAGCGAAGGTCTGTATGGTAGTGAACGCCATAATGATGAAGAGGCGAGATATCAGAAACCAGATAAAATCACGGTTTGCCTTGACATCAATCTTAAAACTCTTAAGCAGGGCGGGCAGCAGGGGTAGTTGAGCACCACCAGCCCCCGCCCGCTCCTTGACTATCAGGGCGGTGGCAATCATAGCTCCCAGCAAGACAAAGCCTGGTATTACCAATGACAACCATAGCCAGGAGCTACCCTCACCGGCAGAGTAGCGGTCCATAAAGAGGGCTATCGGGTATATCAGGGCAACCCCACCCCCTATTTCAAGGAAGCTTTTAACCCCTGAGGCTACCCCTCTCCTCCCCCCGGGTACCAGGTCGGGAATAAAAGCCTGATACGGACCCTGCGCCGTATTAGAGGCAATCTGGAGCAGGCAATAAATGAGGAAAATGGCAGCGTAGCTGCCACACCAGCCTATTCCTGAAAGGAGCAGTATAACCAGTGTAGCGCCCACCAGGATGTAGGGTCGGCGGCGCCCCCAGCCGAAGCCAGAGCGGTCGCTGAGCGTCCCGGCTATGGGCTGAACTATCATGGCTAAAATTAAGCCAGCGAAGGTAAGCAGCCCCAGGTAGGTGCTCTTTTCCGATGCCGCCACGAAGTCCAGTAGCCGCGTTGGAATAACAATGGTGTGTAGGCTGCCCCAGAGGGCAGACAGGGCAAAACCGAAGATGGTAATCTTGATGTAATCTGCACGGCGAAAGGTGCTATTATTACCCACCATCTTTCCTTCTGGTTAAGCATAACAGAGCCAAGCTGAAGAGGCAATGCTTAAGCTAGCTGAGATAGAGTTGTCTTTCTTCCCCCCACCCGCCCTATAGGAGTTTTACCCCTCTTGAATGCCCCTGAAAGCAGGGCTTAAGGGGAAGCCTTTGAGGGTGGGTCGAAGACTCTTCGAGTTAGGGTGGGAAGAAAAAGAAATGCTAAAAGGGGGGCTGGGGGGTGTATGCTCCCCTTTTTATCCCCGCCGCCCTTGAGGAAGGGGATAAAGGAGAGTCAAAGAGAGGCGAAGCCTCTTTTGGGTGGGAAGAAAGAGCTAAAATTAGCATAATGCTTTATCCTACTATTGTAGCTGTGGTATAATCTTGGCGATTACTTACAAGGAGGAGAAAATATGCCAGGGATTTTTTGGGTCGTGCCGGCGGCTGGGATAATAGCTATAGTCTTCGCCATACTGTTGGCAAGGAACGTTCTGAAGCGTTCCCCAGGGACAGCCAAGATGGAAGAGATTGGTGGCATGATTTTTGAGGGAGCTTGGGCTTTCTTGAAGCGCCAATACAGCACCATTGGCTGGCTATCAATTATAGTAGCGGTGGCAGTTGGTACTCTGGTCGGTGTGCTTGGTGGGCATCGGGGTATAGAGGGGATAGACGCCTTCGGTATCGCCTGGAGGACAGGCGTTGCCTTTATGGCCGGGGCTTTGTGCTCCGCCGTCTCCGGCTTTATCGGCATGATTATCGCTGTTAAGTCTAATGCCCGCTGTGCCCACGCCTCTCAACATAGTTTGAAAGAGGCGGTCAATGTAGCCCTGCGTGGTGGTGCTGTCCCCGGTTTTCTTATTGTGGCGCTGAGCCTGCTGGGAGTAGCCGCTATCTATTTTGCTTATGGTGGGGCAAATACGCCTGATATTGCCCCTCACCTTATTGTCGGTTTTGGCTTTGGTGCCAGCTTTGTTGCCCTTTTTGCTCAGCTCGGTGGCGGTATCTATACCAAAGCCGCTGATATGGGGGCTGACCTGGTGGGCAAGGTTGAAGCCGGCATACCTGAGGATGACCCCCGCAATGCTGCCGTTATTGCTGATTTAGTTGGCGATAATGTTGGCGATTGTGCTGGGCGTGGCGCCGACCTCTTTGAGTCCACCGCCGCCGAGAACATCGGGGCTATGATATTGGGCATTGCCATCTATGCCATTACCGGCAATGTTGCCTGGATTCTATTTCCCTTGGTTGTCCGTGCCTTCGGTATTATTGCCAGCATGATAGGTATCCTCTGCGTGCGCATTCGGGGTGACGAGAACCCGATGAAAGCCCTCAACCGCGGCTTTTATATTGCCATTGCTTTTTCAGTAATCGGCATGGTGGCCACGGTATCCATTATGCTGTCTGAGGGCACCACCAATTGGGGCTGGCTGGCTGGTGCCGGCATAGTGGGTATCCTTACCAGCGTGGTGGTGGTCTTTATCACCCAGTATTACACTGAAGCCAGGTTCCGGCCGACCAGGTCAATTGCTGAGGCATCAAAGACGGGTCCGGCGACTAATATTGTTAGCGGCACCGCCGTCGGCTTTGAGACTACCCTGGCTACAGCCGTCGTCATTGGCTTAGCCCTGCTGCTTTCTTACTGGATGGGGACGATGACCGGACTGCCTGGTGCCGGCGCCTTCGGCACGGCGGTGGCTACTATGGGCATGCTGATGACCTGCCCCTTCATTCTATCTGAGGATACCTTCGGTCCAATTACCGATAATGCCAACGGCATTAACGAGATGTCTGGCGCTGGTGAGAAGGTACGCCGCATCACCGACCGCCTTGATGCCGTGGGCAATACCACCAAAGCCCTGACCAAGGGCTACGCTATGGTCTCGGCGGGTCTGGCTGCCTTCCTCCTGTTTCAGGCATACCTGGATAGGGTAGCCTTCCTCCGTGGTGTGGATACCTTTAACGATGTAAACCTTGCCCGGGTGGAGGTTTTCGTTGGCGCCCTCTTGGCGGTGATGCTGGTGTTTCTATTTAGCTCCTGGGCAATACGGGCGGTGAGCGATACCGCCAGCAAAATAATTGAGGAGGTGCGGCGCCAGTTTCGCGAGTTCCCCGGAATTCTTACCGGCGAGACCAGACCGGATTACGCCCGGGCGGTTGATATTACCGCCAGGGCTTCACTCAGAAAGATGGTTCTCCCCGGTCTGCTACCGGTAGTTGCCCCGGTAGTCATTGGCGTTGCCTTTAAACCCTTTGCCAGCTATGACTCAGCGATGGTGGTGGCGGCTTTACTCATGGTGGGCACCATCGCCGGTATTATGATGGCTTCCTTTATGAATAATAGCGGTGGCGCCTGGGATAACGCCAAGAAGTATATTGAGGACGGTCAGCTCAAGGACGACGAGGGCAAACCGATTGGCAAGGGCTCTTTTACTCACGCTGCCGCTGTGGTTGGCGATACCGTGGGCGACCCATTAAAGGATACCGCCGGTCCTTCCCTACACGTCCTGGTCAAGCTGTTAAGCACCATCACCCTGGTGATGTGTCCCCTCTTTATCTAGGGGAAGACGCTCAGCGCTTGAAGTCCGGCAGTTTCCGGCAAGCCGAGCATCAGGTTCATATTCTGGATGGCTTGCCCCCCTGCCCCTTTAATCAGGTTATCAAGGCAGCTGATAACTACCAGCCTCCCCGTGCGGTGGTCAATGGTGGGGTAGACCAGGCAGAGGTTATTCCCCGAGGTGTGCTTGGTGTGCGGCGGGGAGCTGACTACCCGGACAAAGGGCTCGTTTTTGTAGAAGTCCAGGTAGAGCTGTTTTAGCTCCTTCTCTCCCTTTTTGCCGGCGGCAATCTTGCCCGAGGCCAGCGGGGCATAGCAGGTGGTCAGTATCCCTCTGGTCATAGGTATAATATGGGGAACGAAGGTGACCGAGAGTGACAGTTCCGGGCAAAGCTGCTTTAGCTCCTGGACAATCTCAGGCAGGTGGCGGTGTCCCTCTAGGGCATAGGCGGCGGCGTCTTCATTGGCTTCCGGGAAGTGGGTGGACAGATTGAGGGTTCTGCCGGCACCGGAGACGCCGGATTTGCTGTCAATAATGATGCTTGGCTCAATCACTTTTGCCTTAACCGCCGGGGCTAAAGCCAGGATAGCCCCCGTGGGATAGCAGCCGGGGTTAGCTATCAGCTTAGCCGAAGAAACTTTAGACCGGTATAGCTCGGTCAGCCCGTAGACCGCCTGAGCCAGTAGCTGCGGGGCGGGGTGAGAGAAACCATACCAGCGCTCATATTCTGAAGCATCCTTCAGCCTGAAATCGGCGCTAATATCCACCACCTTAATCCCCTGCTCAAGCAGGGGTAAGACCTCTCTGGCGCTCTCCCTATGGGGCATGGCGGAAAAGACCAGTTCCACATCCCCCAGCTCAGCTTCAATAGTCAGGGCTATGCCAGCCAGGTGGGGGAAGACCTCGCCCAGCTTTTGCCCGGCGGCGCTCCGCCCGGTAACCGAGGCGAGTTCTACCTGGGGATGCTGAAAAAGGAGTCTTGCCAGCTCAACGCCGGTATAGCCGGTAACATTGATAATGCCTACTTTCATTTACTTCTCCCCCTCGAAGATGCTTTCCAGAGCCGCCAGGCGTTTCTTGGTGCCAATGACAATCAGTCGGTCCCCCTCCTCAATAATCTCTTCTCCTGGTGGGTTGGCTATAAGTTCGCCGCTCTGCTTCCTCATTGCCAGGACAGTGATTCCAAATCGGCTTCGAGCTTCCTCCATGGTCTGACCGATTAAGCTGGAGCCAGTACCCACGTCTACATTTTCCAACTGTAATTCCCGGCCAGGGCGATAGGTCACGGTATCAATAAAGTCAACCACTGCCGGGCGCAGGGCTAACATAGCCATGCGGCGACCGCCAATGGCATGGGGAGATATTACCCGGTCAGCGCCCGCCCGTTGTAACTTGTCCTCAGCCTCGTTGCTGGCGCAGCGGGATTCAATGAACAAATCCGGGCGCAGCCCCCGAGCTGAGAGGGTGATGTAGGTATTATCGGCATCGCTACCCACTGCTGCCACCAGACCACGAGCCTGCTTAATGCCGGCTTCATTTAGCGTCTCATCACTGGTGGCATCGGCATGTAAGCAGAGATAGCCGGCCTTCTCCGCCTTAGCGATGCACTGCTCATCATTGTCAATGATGACAAAGGGTGTCTTCTCCTCCTCGCTAAACGCCTGAGCTATCTCCTGCCCCACTCTCCCGTAGCCACAGAGAATAAAATGTCCCTTCAGTTTGGCAATCTTGGTTTTCATTCGTCGCCTCCCCATGGTGATACCAAAATGTCCCTCCAGTATGTATCCCATAAGTGTGGTTAAAATATATAGTGCCCCACCAACGCCCCCCACAATTAAGAAGATGCTGAAAATTCGCCCGGCCTGGCTGAGGGGGTGAACCTCCATATAGCCCACGGTGGTTATGGTGGTTACGGTCATGTAGAGGGAATCGATAAATGACCAGCCTTCAATGGCCGCATAACCAACAATCCCGATGGCTACGATGGCGATAAAGACGCATACACCCCCGATTAATCTTTGTAGCGGGCTCATTGATTACCTATGGTTAGGTTCTAATATACATATATTGTAACATATAATTGGTTCTCATGCCTCCTGAACATGGCTGAATTTCTTGTCAGGTAAGGCTAATATATGTTATCATTGAAGTTCACAGGAGTGGATAGATGCCTAAGATTTATCTTCTTGATGTAACCAATCGGGATGGAGTGCAGACCGCCAAGCTTGGCCTATCCAAGCTGGAGAAAACCATGATCAATGTTTACCTGAATGAAATGGGGGTCTTCCAGTCTGAGTTTGGCTTCCCCACCACCAAGCACGAATCCCGCTACTTACAGGCTAACCTGGAGCTGGCTGAAATGGGAGTGCTTAAACCTATCCGTCTGGGAGGGTGGATGAGGGCTATCGTTGGCGATGTGGAGACGGCGTTTAAGCTGGTACCCAATCTCAAGCATCTAAACCTTTCCATATCAACCTCAGAGCAGATGCTAAGGGGCAAGTTGAGGAAAGGCAGAGATGACGTCATAAAGGACATGACGGCGGCGGTTGATGCCGCCCGGGCTATGGGCGTTGAGAGCATTGGTGTTAATGCTGAAGACGCCTCAAGGACAGACCTGGATTTCCTGATACAATTCGGGCTGGTCGCTAAAGAACACGGGGCTGATAGGCTTCGCTACTGTGATACCCTGGGTTATGATAACCCCTTCACTATCTATGAAACTAACAAGGCATTGGCGGAAAATGTTGGCCTACCTATTGAGCAGCATTGCCACGGTGACCTGGGGATGGCGGTGGCTAATTCTATTGCCGGAGCCAAAGGAACTATAGACGGTGGTCAGGATGCTTATATCAATACCACCATCAACGGCATCGGGGAGAGGGCAGGCAATGCTGACCTGATAGCTGTCATTCTGGCGGCCACTAAATCGAAGGAGTTCGCTAAGAAGTATAAGTTGGGTGGCTCAATAAAATTGACCAAGGCATCAAAGATAGCTGAATTTGCCAGCTATGCCTTTGGCGTGCCCATTCCCATAAACCAGCCCGGCGTGGGTGCCAATGCCTTTGCCCATGCCTCTGGTATCCATGCTGATGGCGTTTTAAAGGACCCGGAAAACTATGAGCTGTACAGCTTCAAAGAGTTGGGCAGGGGTACCCCAAAGTTCGTAGAAACCGGGAGGGAAATTACTGCCGGGCAATACAGCGGGATATCTGGTTTCAGCCATATAATGGGTAAGATCGACGTATCTTTTGCCAGCAAAGAGGAAGCCAGCGAGATTCTGGAGCTGGTAAGATACGCCAATGTAGAGTCACATAAGCCTCTGGTCGAAGATGAACTACTGTTTATTGCCAAGTATCCCCAGATTGCCAAAAAGCTCTTAACCATGGCGCCGCTGGCATAGCTATACTTCGGATAGTAGTAAATGGGAGGCTGTTTTTGTTCGGCAGCCTCTTTTCATCAGTAAGCAAAGTGCAGGTCAGCGAAATGGTCAATCAACCGTCCGGCATGACCCTGAAAGCCATTGGCATCGTCAGGAATGAAATCAAGCAGCCAAAAAGGCATGACTGGAGAGAAATCGTCTCCGAAATCGTGGTCAATAGCGATTTAACCGAAGCCTTGGACGGACTGGATGAATTCTCTCACATTATTGTTCTCTACTGGCTGCACCAGCTTCCTGCGGGCAAGTCACTCCCGCTCAAGGTTCACCCTATGGGTAAGACGGAGCTGCCGCTGGTAGGTCGTTTTGCCACCCGCTCGCCAAGTCGCCCCAATCCGGTGGGGCAGGCTACGGTTAAGTTCCTTGAGCGGCGGGGTAACATACTGAAGGTTAAGGGTCTTGATGCCATTGACGGCACACCGGTGATTGATATAAAACCCTATATCCCGGGATATGATTCGGCAGCCGATGCCAAAGCACCTCCATGGATGACCAAGCATTAGGACAAGCTTTAATCAATATCTATCGCCAGCTCCTGGCTCACTTTGGTCCCCAGCACTGGTGGCCGGCAGAGGAGCCCTTTGAGGTAATCGTCGGTGCCATACTCACCCAGTCAGCCGCCTGGGGCAATGTGGAAAAGGCGATAGCCAACCTGAGGGCAGCCGAGGCGCTGTCACCGGGGGCGCTGCGCCGCCTTTCCCGCTCCAAGCTGGCCAAGCTGGTTCACCCCTGCGGTTACTATAATGCCAAGGCATTGAAGCTCAAATCCTTTGCCTTCTGGCTGGGCAATCACTATGATGATGACCTGGATAACTTATTTGACAACGATACTGGCGACCTGCGCCGGCAACTGCTTTCCATCCATGGCATCGGGCAGGAGACCGCCGATTCTATATTACTTTATGCTGCCAATAAGCCCATCTTTGTCATTGATGCCTACACTCGCCGCATCATCAGCCGTATTGGCTTAGCTCCGGAAAAAGATAGTTATGCTGCCTATCAGGCGTTTTTCATGGAGCACCTGCCGACTGATACCGAATTGTTTAATGAATACCATGCTCTGCTGGTCTGCCTGGGCAAGAATGTCTGCCGGCGCCGTCCTCTTTGCCAGCAGTGCTGTTTGAGTGACATTTGCCAGTTCGCTGCGACGAACCCGTCCCCATGACCCCCATTTTCAACGTAACTTTTTCTCCCCACCCCCTTTTTAACTTATCTCTTTTTCCCACCCACCCGCCCAATAGAGGCTTCGCCTCTCTAAAACTCTCTCAAAGGGCGGGAGATTGGGGTCACTGCCCCTGAGGGTGGGAGGGTTGGGAAATAAGAGGAATTATATAAGGGGGATAAGGGGGTTTTAAAGGGGTGAAACCCTTGTAGGGTGGGTCAGGGTGGGTAGAAAGACAATAACCTTGACGCCAATAAGCAAGTTAGTTAAGATGAGTGGCGGGGAGAACTAAGTCTATGCCCTATTCCACGGTTATCTACACCAAGAAAGACCATGTTGCCTATATAACCCTCAACCGCCCTGAAGCCGGTAATAGAATCAACCTCAAGCTGGCTCAGGAGCTGGAAGATATTTGCCGCCAGATAAATCAGGACGACGATGTTTACGTAGTGACGGTGACTGGGGCCGGTGAAGCTTTCTGTAGCTTCGGTGAGGGAGAGTTGGGGGCTTTGCCGCCGTGCCATCCCGCTGCCGTTATTGCGAGTATCGACCGACCGGTTATTGCTGCCATAAACGGAGATGCCCTGGGACAGGGGCTGGAGCTAGCTCTGAGCTGTGATATCAGGCTGGCGTCAGACAAGGCAAGTTTTGGCTTTCCCCAGGTAGCTCAAGGGCTTATCCCCTTTGATGGTGGCACACAACGGCTGCCGCGCATCGTGGGCAGGGGCAAAGCCCTGGAGTTAATCCTCACCGCTGAAACTATAACCGCCCAGGAGGCGGTTGAGATAGGGCTGGTCAATAAGGTGGTCGGTGCGGCAAATCTGGCTGCCGAGGCTGAGGCGTTAGCCAGGACTATAGCCGGTAAGGGTCCTATCGCCCTGAGGTATATCAAGGAGGCGGTAAAAAAAGGGCTGGATTTAACCCTGGAGCAGGGGCTTCATCTGGAGGCAGACCTTTATTTCTTGCTCCATACCACCGCTGACAGAACGGAAGGCATTACCGCCTTTATCAAGAAAAGACCGCCGAAGTTTAAGGGAAAATAAATATCAGGGATTCTAAGAGGGGTGAAACTTTAAATATAGAGGGTTTTAGGGGGACGAAGTCCCCCTAACATAACTAGTTCCCCCTCTCCAAGAGTGGAGAGGGGGATTAAGGGGGTGAGGTTGATAAACCAATCCCAATGAGCAATTTTGAGACTATTATCTACGAAAAGAAGAATAGTCTAGCCTATGTCACCCTCAACCGACCCCATGCCTTGAATGTCTACAACCTCAAGATGAGAGACGAGCTTTATCAGGTGCTGGGCGCCATCAAGGATGACCCCGGGGTCAGGGTCGCCATATTCCGGGGTGCCGGCGAAAGAGCCTTTTGTGCTGGCGCTGACCTTACTGAATTTCTCACTGCCCCCTCTCCCATAATCGCCCGGCGGGCGCGCTGGGAGCGGGACGTCTGGGGGCTTTTTTTGAGCATCAACAAGCCGCTAATTGCTGCCGTTCACGGCTATGTTCTGGGTTCAGGGATAGAGATAGCCCTGTGCTGCGACATCAGGCTGGCTTCAGAGGATGCCCAATTTGGTCTGCCTGAGCCAGGATTGGGTATAATCCCCGCCGCTGGCGGTAGCCAGACCCTGCCCCGAGTCATAGGCGGGGCTAAAGCACTGGAAATACTGCTATCCGGGCGGTGGATTAAGGCTGACGAAGCGCGCCGCCTGAAGCTGGTCAACCGGGTGGTACCCCGGAAGGAGCTACTGCCCCAAGCCGAGAGGCTGGCTAGAAGCATTGCCGGCTTTGACCCTGTTGTCGTAAGCTATGCTAAGCAGGCTATCACCAGGGGTCTTGACCTCAGCCTGGAGCAGGGGTTGGAGCTTGAGGCCAAGCTGGCTCACTCTATTTTATAGAGGGACATCATGGAGGAACAGAAGCTGGATGCCCTGGCGGAAAAAGTAGCCGACCTGATTATCAACGCCAAAAGGGTGGTGGTGTTCACCGGCGCCGGCATTAGCACTGAGTCCGGTATTCCCGATTTCCGCAGCCCCGGCGGCATCTGGAGCCGCTTTGACCCTGATGATTTCACCTATCAGAAGTTTGTTTCCGACCCCGAAGCCAGGAGAAAGCAGTGGCGGATGCTGGGGGAGGGGCATCTAACTACCGAGGCTCAGCCCAACCTTGCCCACTATGCTATTGCTGAACTGGACGAGCTGGGCAAGCTGGATTGTGTCATCACCCAGAACGTGGACAACCTTCACCAGAAGGCGGGGGTACCCGCCGACAAGGTCTTTGAGCTCCACGGCAATATGCAGTGGGCGGTATGCCTGAGCTGTGGTAAGCTTTATCCCTTTGAGCAGATTAAAGTCAGACTGGACAAGGGTGAAGAAATCCCCGATTGTGAAGTCTGCCACGGGATGCTGAAGCCGAACGCTGTCCTTTTCGGCGAACAGCTGCCGTATGAGGTGTTGCAGGAAGCGACCCACCGCTCGTCTAACTGCGACCTGCTTATCGTGGTTGGCTCCACCTTAGTTGTCTACCCTGCCGCCTATATGCCAATCTACGCCGTTCAGGCGGGAGCTAAACTGGTTATCATCAACCTCAGCTCTACCCCCATGGACGGAGAGGCGGCTGTCCTGATTAAGGCTAAGGCGGGGGAGGCAATGTCCAAAATAGTAGACAGGGTGAGAGAAAAAGCAAGCTAAAGTGGGTGAAGAATGGTTATAACTGAATTCCTTGACCTATCAGCCATGCTGGTTCCGGAGAGAACAGCCATCGCCTTTGAAGGCAAGCGATATAGCTACTCTCAGCTCAAGGAAAGGGTAAATCGCTTGGCCGATGCTCTAAGCCGACTGGGCTTGGAAAAGGGGGACCGGGCTGCCATCATTGAGGTCAACTGCAATGAATTTGTAGAGGCTTGTTTTGCCACGGTGAAGGTGGGGGGTATCTTCGCCCCCCTGAACTTCCGAATCAGGCAGGAAGAGCTAATATACTTGGTGAACAAAGCTGAGCCCAAAATCCTTTTTGTCGGCAGCCGCTATGCTGACATGGTTAGTAGCGTCCGCTCTCAACTCCCCGGGGTAAAACTTTTCATTATCATCGGTGACAAGTATCAGGGGATGCTAAGCTACGATGAGCTTATTGCCTCAGGTTCAGCCGAGGAAAAAGCTTTTGCCGAGATGAACGACGAAGATACAGCCGTGCTCATATTTACTGCCGGCACCACCGGCTTCCCCAAGGGGGTCCCTCAAGACCATAATGCCTATAGCTCCTATGTGCTGCGTAATGTTGACCCCCCTGATATGGAGGCACCGCCGGAGACTAACGTGCTGGTCATGCCCCTCTATCATGTGGCCGGGATGCAGGCGTTGATGGCCGGCATTTATGGCGGCCGAACCATTGCCCTGATGCGGCAGTTTGATGAAAAAGAGTGGTTCGAGGCGGTGCAGCGGGATAAAGCCACCCGGGTGATGGTGGTGCCGACCATGCTCAAGCGGATTGTGGAGTACCCCGACTTTGATAAGTATGACCTTTCCAGTGTGCGGGTGGTAACCTACGGTGCCGCTGGTTGTCCATATGAGGTATTAAAGAAAACCATCGAGCGTTTCCCGGGTAGAGCTCTGATAAATGCCTTCGGCGGGACGGAGACCTCTTCCACCATAGCTGCGCTCCGGGCTGAAGACCAGATAATCACCGGCAAAGAGCCCGAGGCGGAGAGGGAGAAGAAATTAAAGAGGCTGGCTACTTCTATTGGCTTACCTATGGATGATGTGGAAATTCAGGTTCGAGATGAAGAAGGGCGAGAGTTGCCCACCGGGCAAATAGGGGAGATTGTCGCCAGAGGTCCCAGAATAATGAAGGGCTACTGGAAGGATGAGGAGAAGACGAAGAAGGCTTTTACCGCCGACGGCTGGTACCGCACCGGCGACCTGGGCTATAAAGATGACGAGGGTTATATCTATCTTACCGGGCGTGGTGACGATGTCATCGTGAGGGGTGGGGAGAACATCGGCCCTGATGAGGTGGAGAGCGTCCTTTCCACCCATCCCAAGATTGAGGAGGCGGCGGTGATTGGCGTCGAAGATGTTGAGTGGGGTCAGCAGGTCAGGGCTATAGTCAGGCTCAAAAAAGGGGAGACTGCCACTGAGCCGGAGATTATCGATTTTTGTCGTCTCCGGCTGGCTGGCTTCAAGCGCCCCAGCTCGGTAATTTTTGTTAAAGGAGAGCTGCCCAAGACCACCACCGGCAAGGTCCTGCGGCGAACCCTCCGCCAGAAATACGGCAAGCCTTAACCTCGGCGTTAGTCGCGAAGGCGGCGGAGTTCAAAGACCACCGGGTTTTGGGCATCGGGGCAGGCGACGGCGGTCACATCGGGGTCGCTTTCCCAGGGAAACGAGCCGCCGAACATCAGCGGCGTGAGGCTGGGAAGGAGGGAACTGAAGGCGAAAAGGCACAAACCTCCTGGTGTTTTGTAATCGACCACCCACTGGTCGCCCACCTTGTGCCCCAACTCACAGGTCCCTTTCTGGCTTATTACCTTTACCCTTACCTTATAGCTTTCTGCCATGTTTCTCCTTTGTCCCGGGCTTTTATGTTTCTATCTGGGCGGCTACCAGCTCGGCAATATCCATAACCCTGAGCTGCTCTTCAGCCGCTTTAGCCTTAATTCCGTCATCAAACATCTGCAGGCAAAATGAGCAGGCAGTAACCACGATTTGAGCCTTGGTCTCCATCGCCTGCTCGGTGCGCAGCTCGTTGATTCGGCGGCCGGTGCGCTCTTCCAGCCACATATGACCGCCGCCACCGCCACAGCAGAAGCTATTATCCCGGTTACGCTCCATCTCCACCATCTTAATATCGGGGATGCTTCTTATAATCTGTCTCGGCGGCTGGTAAATATCATTGTATCTGCCCAGATAGCAGGGGTCATGGTAGGTCACCAGCTCACTCAGACCCTTTTTAACCTTCAACTTGCCTTCTTTGAGTAACTGGGAAATAAGCTCGGTGTGGTGGATAACCTCAAAATTTCCGCCAAACTGGGGGTACTCGTTCTTTATGGTGTTATAGCCGTGAGGGCAGGCGGTAACTATCTTCTTTACACCATAACCATTCAATATTTCAATATTTTTCTGAACCTGCATCTGGAACAGGTATTCGTTGCCCAGGCGGCGGGCCGGCTCGCCACAGCAGCTCTCCTCAGCCCCCAGGATGCCAAAGTTAATCCCGGCTAGTTTCATTAGCTTAGCCATAGCCTGAGCCACCCTGGTGCTTCTCTCCTCCAGGGCGTAGCTGCAACCCACCCAGAACAGGATATCAATGTCCTTATCCTCGGCTAGAGTCTTGATGCCAAGCCCTTCTGCCCAGTCCGTCCTTGACAGGGTGGTTCCCCGCCACGGGTGCCCCCGGTCTTCAATACTTCTCAGTGCCCCCTCAGCCGTCTCCGGAATAGAAGCCTGCTCCATCACCAGGTTTCGCCTCATGTCGATAATCTTATTGATGTGCTCAACACTGACCGGGCATACCTGCTGGCAGGCACGGCAGGTGGTACACGCCCAGATTACATCCTCGGTTATCACCTCACCAATCAGGGCTTTGCCCGGGTTGGCGGAGGTATCCTTCTTGCCTTTGAGCAGACCAGGTCCCTCCTCCAGCAGGTGTTTCTTGAGGTCGTCTATCAGCTTCTTGGGGTTAAGCGGCTTACCGCTGGCGGTTGCCGGGCAGACCTCCTGGCATTGACCGTAGATAACGCAGGAATAGAGGTCTAAAAGCTGCTTCCAGGTAAAGTCGGTTATCTTGGAAGCACCAAAGGTCTCCGCCGTCTCCAGGTCGATAGGACGCAGGGCTCCTTTGGGCGGCGGCGACTGGAGAAGGACATTGAACATACTGGCTATCATGTGTAGGTATCGGGAGTAAGCGATGAAGACCAGGACGAACAGGACAAAGCCCCAGTGTGTCCAGAAGAAGGCTATATTTGCCGTCTGCACTGAGCTTGTGCTGGCGTCGGCGAAGAGATGGCTCAATGCCGAGCTTATCGGGGGCAGGTTGGCACCCAAACCCACCGGGGCATTGCCCAGAGCAATGCCCGTCGCTTCCTTAAGCAGGTGGGTCATGGGGTGGATGAAGACGGTAACCAGAATGACCATAGCCTCAATGGTCTGCTCCCCCTCAAGCCTTGGCGGCCTGACAATGTAGCGGCGGATGATGCCCCATAAGGCACCGAGGATGATGAAGGGGGCGACTATGTCCATAACCCAGGCATAGTAGAAGAAGAAGCTGGTGTGTTCCATGGTCTCGGAGAGACCAAAGCCACCACCGATGATTATGAATAGCAAATAGAAGGGAATGTAGATGAAGAATCCCCACGCCATAAAGACATGACCTAAGCTGGCTCTATTCTTGGTGGTCAGGTTTTTAAGCTGGCACCATTGCCCCAATACCGAGACGGCAGTGCTGAGCAGCCTCTTCGCCATGTGACTAAACCCACCCTCCCCTCTGCCCAGGAACAAATAACGCCCAAGCTGATATACCCGGCGCAGGAAGAGACCAACGGCAAGGGCGAAAAAGACCCAAAAAATCACGTATCCCGGAATGCTCCAATAGGTCATACTAACCGGCGACATAATACCTCCTTTGCAAATTCAATTGATAAGCAGCGCCCTTAGCGCAATCGGATAACAGCGACAAAGATGCCTATAGCCAGGGCTAATAGGTCAAGAAGGTGGAAACTAGCCCTGAAGTCAAGAAACAAGTTAAAAGGGATACTCACCAGGTAGCTTATTACCAAAGCAACGCCACCGATAATGGCTAACCCTGTGCCGCGCTTACGGTTGACCGAAAGACTGACCACTTCTCCAATGGCATAGCCAGCACCTGCAGCCAGTAGCAAATTCAGTACCAAATTGAAGAAAGTGAAAGACACGAAGGCTCTCACTACCCCCCAGGCAATGCCACAAGCAATAGCCATGCCTAGGGCTGTTCCCACAGCGATTAGGTAGTATTTGGTGGAAACGCGATATGTAGGCAGTTTATACAACTTGGCACAATCCGGGCATCTAGCCCCTACGGGGGTCTGCACCATGCACTTGGGGCATATCGGCGTACCACACTTACCGCACCTCAGGTTAGTTTCAACATCAGGATGATAAGTGCATTTCATTTTGTAAAAGTCAACCCTTCCCTTGTTTTCCTTTCTGCTTCAGAGGCTGCCGATGTAGCCAGGCTTCTTTATCTCTTATGTCACGGTCGAAAAGCAGGCGGTTAATCAGTAGCTCCCCGGTAGACACCGAGGCCGCCAGCGGGGTTTTGGGCGCGGTCAGCCGCCGGATAACCATTATCAGAAAAATGGCTAGAAATCCCCAGGTCATCTCTGTCGGTTTACCCGTTAGCCAGCTAACTAAAGGCGCAGGGGCTACACCAACCACCATTCCCATCGGCACGTTATGGACTATAAAGGCTCCGATGGCGATGATAACCATAGCGGTGATTGTTTCCCAGGGCACAAGAGGGCCGTTTATCACGGGGAGGATGAAGGCAATCCCCAGTGTGGTCAGCATCCCCCGCCCCCCGCTAAAACGAAGGAACAATGGCCAGTTATGCCCGATAATCCCTAATAGACCTATGGCTACCTGCTGGTAGATCTCCAGCCCTATCACCCTGGCCACCACCACCATCACCATCCCCTTAACTATATCAAAGATAATCACCGCCAGAAATATCCATCTGGAGGTTAGCTTCCTTATGTTGGAGGCGCCGACATTACCGCTGCCATATTGCCTGATGTCTACCCCCCGCGACCACCTGGCGGCTAAATAGGCGGTTGGAACTGAACCCAGGAGATAGGCACCAACTAGTAATAAGGCAAACTCAACAGTCATAAACTCTCCTCAGAATCTAAGGTTGGGGTTTCTTCGTTTTGCCAGAGCTATGAGCTGCTCGGCTGATTCTATTGGCACATCGGCGCCACCAATGGCAGTCTCGTTAGCGGGCTCCAGACCGTGGTAGTCGCTACCACCAGTGGCAATAAGATTATGCCTTCTGGCCAGCCCCACCAGCCGGTTGATTTCTTCTGCGCTATAGCCATCGTAGTGGGCTTCAATGCCCACCAGCCCGGCTGCCTTTAGCTCTGTAGTCAGCGCCTCCGGGTCACCGGCGGTTAAGGGATGGGCCAGCACAGCTAGTCCTCTGGCTTTAGCTATTAGCTCCACTGCCTCGGCAGGGGTCATCTTTTCTCGCTCAACATAGGCAGGACCGTCTCGACTTAAATATTCAGTAAATGCCTGTTTAAACGAGCTGATATAGTCTTTCTCCAGCATGGCTTGAGCAATATGGGGGCGCCCGATAGAACTGGCGCCAGCTATTTCCTGAACTCGTTGCCAGTCGATGTGGATGCCCAAATTCTCCAGCTTAGCCACCATCCCCTGGGCTCGCCTGAGCCGGGAATTCCGAAATCTATCCAGGGTAGCCTTGAGCTCAGGGTCAGTATAATCTATAAAGTAGCCGAGGACATGAACCTCACCCTGAGGGATATCGGTGCTGATTTCAACGCCGGGTATGACCTTGAGCTGAGGGAAGGCTTGAGCCGCCGCTTGGGCTGAAGCAATCCCGTCCACGGTATCGTGGTCAGTCAGGGCGATATAGGTTAACCCCCGCCCCGCCGCCTCCTGGACGATGTCTGCCGGCGTAAGCCGGCCGTCAGAGGCGGTGGAGTGTATATGGAGGTCAACCCGGCTCACCGCTACCGCACCTCCTGATAGATTCGGTCAATGCTCAGTGCCTTCCCACTGTCATCATCCACCTTTACCATTATGGCGTTAAAGGCGGTTTTACCCTTACCCACCGATAGGTGGTGGGGCAATCCGGTCAGAAAGCGCTGAATTACCGCCTCGGCGTCATCACCGATGACTGAATCTATAGGGCCGGTCATGCCGATATCGGTAACATAAGCCGTGCCGTGGGGAAGAAGCTGGGCATCGATAGTTCCCACATGGGTATGGGTGCCGAGCACGGCGCTGACCCGCCCGTCCAGATACCGCCCCATTGCCACCTTCTCTGATGTTGCCTCGGCGTGGAAATCAACAATGATAACCCGTTGCTCTAATTCGCTTAGCAGCTGGTCCATAGCTCTAAACGGACAATCTAAATTACCGATAAAGGTCCTGCCCATCAAATTAACCACCGCCGCCTGACCAATGGCTATATATCCTTTACCCGGCACCCCCGCCGGATAATTTAATGGGCGAATGATGGGCATTTCACCATCAAGGTAGGGAATAATCTCCTTCTGCGCCCATATGTGGTTACCCGAGGTCAGCACGTCAACACCGACATCGAGTAGCTCCCTGGCGGTGGATAAGGTCAGCCCTATGCCGCCGGCAGCATTCTCGCCATTGGCAATAATCAGGTCTAAGCCGTATTGCTGACGAAGGCCTGGTAAAAGCTGGCTTACCGCCCTCCTACCAGGCCTGCCGACTATATCACCTATTGCCAATATCAGCACTAGCTTTCCTACTTAGCGTAATCTACAGCCCTTGTCTCCCTGAGCACGGTAACCTTTATTTGCCCCGGATACTCCACGCCCTCTTCTATCTTCTTAACGATGTCTCGGGCGAGCCTCATTGCCCCCAGGTCATCAATCTCTTCTGGCTTAACCAGGATACGAATTTCACGACCGGCTTGGATAGCATAGGACTTCTCTACTCCCTTGAAGCTATTGGCTATATCCTCCAGTTCCTTCAGCCGTTTCAGGTAGTGTTCCAGAGATTCACGCCTTGCTCCAGGTCTGGCGCTACTAATAGCATCAGCCGCGGCTACAATAAAGCCCCAAATGCTGGTAGTGTCGGTCTCAAAGTGGTGCTCAGCGATAGCCTGGACGACCTCAGGGGATTTATCCCATTGCTTAACCAGGTCGGCACCGATGGCAGCGTGAGGGCCTTCTACCTCCCTGTCTACCGCTTTACCAATGTCATGAAGCAGTCCAGCTTTCTTGGCTAGGGCAACATTGGCGCCCAGTTCCCCGGCAATCATGCCAGCGAGATGGGCAACCTCGACGGAATGGTTTAACACGTTCTGTCCATAGCTGGTGCGGTACTTAAGGCGACCGAGCAGCTTGATTAGCTCGGGGCGCAGTGCCTGTACCCCCACCTGGTAGGCTGCCTGCTCTCCGGCAGTGTAGATAGCTGCATCTACCTCCTCCTTGGTCTTGTTTACCACCTCTTCAATGCGGGCTGGGTGGATACGACCGTCTAAGATGAGCTTGGTTAAAGCCAGGCGGGCTATCTCTCGTCGCACCGGGTCAAAGCTAGATAGGGTCACTGCCTCAGGGGTATCATCAACTATGAGGTCAACCCCGGTAGCCTGCTCCAGAGCTCTAATATTACGCCCCTCCCGTCCAATAAGCCGCCCCTTCATCTCGTCACTGGGGAGGGGAACAGCCGCCACCGTTGTTTCCGATACCACATCGGAGGCGCTGCGCTGTATTGCCTGCGCCAGAATCTCTTGAGCTTTCTTATCGGCTTCCTCTTTTAACTTAATTTCCCATTCCCGGAGGCGTCGCGAAGTTTCATCCTGCATCTCAGTATCTATGGTATCAAGGAAGATTTGTTTTGCCTCGGCGGTGGACATGCCTGAAATCAGCTCTAGCTGCTTTAACTGCCTATCTCTAATCTCTCCAAGTTCACTGCGTATGGACTCTATTCCCTTTTCCTTGTTGGCCAGATTGCGCTCACGTTGATCCACACCTTCTAGCTTATGCTCCAGTGACTCCGTTTTTTGCGACAGGCGGTTTTCCTGGCGCTGCAACTCAGCGCGCCGTTCTCGATATTCGGCGTCAGTTGATGCCTTGATTTTCTCCGCTTCCTGTTTTGCCTCATCGAGTATTTTCTTGGACTCAGCACTGGCTTCAGCCGCTATCTTGGAGGCTCTCCTCTGGGCGAGGCGAAGCTGGCGGTTTACCATCATCCTCCTGAAGAGGAAGATAGCCATGCCGCCAAAGACTACGCCTATGACGAAGCTAAAGAAAACAGCTAAGATTGGTCCTACTCCCGTTACTTCCATTTTTCACCCCCCTTTATTATTGACTTTCCATCCTCTCTTCGGGAATAGGTTATAGATAGCTAATACTAACCATTTTGCCTATTTCAGGTCAAGGTAAGATGCTATCTAGACCTACTCCCCATTTCCTGCCACACCTGCTGCACAGTATGACTTATCACTCCGTAACCAAAACCGCGACGCTTGAGATATTCACCCAGCCGACGGCGAAAGCTCTGATAATCAGCCGTGGGCAAGCTACGAGCCCGGCTCATGGCTGCCCGATAGGCACTATCTTCATTGTCAACATCAGCCACCACCTGTTCTATGATGTCCTCGGCTACTCCCTTTTGCCTTAGCTCCGACCTGGTTAACCACTGGCTGCGTGGGCTAAATGATTGGCGGTTATCCTTCCAGAATTGAGCAAAAGCCAAATCATTCACCAGCCCTTGCTCCCTCAGTTTGGCCAGCGTTGCCTCCACGTTACCCCCATTAAAACCACGCCGGTGAAGTCGCTGTCTTAGCTCAGCCTCGCTCCGTGGTCGGTAGCCGAGGTAATGGAGGGCAGCGTTAAGGCAGCGCTGGAAAAGGTCAGCTCCAGTCAGCGCTTCAATGTCGCCTTCAGATAGCTCTTGCCCCACCCCTAAGCCCTCTCTTACCGCTACCTCGGCTTCCAGGCTGAAGGCAAACTTGCCATCTAAGAATACATTTACCCGCTTTCCCCGCCTCCCCTCACTGATGGCGGTAACCTTTTTCATTACTCTTCCTCTACCCCTTTTAAAGACATAAGGCTAAGGCATAAGCCTCAGCCTGACTTGATATTGCCTACTAACCTATTCTGTTTAAAATAGTCTTAGACTAAGGGTTGTGGGTGGTGACGGCTGAGGCTCTAACCCGCTGCTCAATCTCCCCGGCAAGTTCGGGATTTTGTTTCAGGTAGTGTTTGGCATTCTCCCTACCTTGCCCCAGGCGAATGTCACCATAGGAGAAAAAGGCGCCGCTTTTGCTGACTGTCCCCAGCTCCACACCAAGGTCGATAAGATTGCCCACCTTGCTTATCCCGTGGTCAAACATGATGTCAAACTGAGCACTTTTGAATGGAGGGGCAATCTTATTCTTGACCACCTTAGCCCGGATAAGGCTGCCTATTGCTACGTCTCCCTGCTTGATAGTTTCAATCCGCCTCAGGTCTATCCTTACCGAGCTATAGAATTTCAGAGCCCTGCCCCCTGGCGTCACCTCGGGATTACCAAAGATAATACCAACTTTTTCTCTTAGCTGGTTGATGAATATTACTGCTGTGCCCGACTTACCGATAGCGGCAGCTAGCTTTCTTAGGGCTTGAGACATCAGGCGGGCTTGTAAGCCAACATGAGCATCCCCCATCTCCCCCTCAATTTCAGCCCGGGGTACCAATGCCGCTACACTATCAATCACTATGACATCAACAGCTCCGCTCCTGACCAGCGCCTCGGTAATCTCCAGTGCCTGCTCCCCGGTATCAGGTTGGGAGATGAGCAGGTCATCAATATTGACGCCGCAATTGGCAGCATAAGGAGGGTCCAGAGCGTGCTCGGCATCAATATAGGCGGCTGTGCCTTCTAGGTTTTGTGCTTCGGCAATTATATGTTGAGCCAAAGTGGTTTTCCCTGATGCCTCGGGGCCGAATATCTCGGTAATCCGCCCCCTGGGGATGCCGCCTATACCTAAGGCTAGGTCTAACGCCAACGAGCCACTGGGGATAGCCCCCACCCTTGTCGGGGGGGTCTCTCCCAGCTTCATCACTGAGCCTTTACCAAATCGCTTCTCTATCTGGCTGATAGCCAGCTCTAGCGCCTTAACCTTCTCTGTGGTCATATTCGCCTACTTGCATCATAGCACAGACGCCCCCTCAAAACAAGAGATTTTTCGTTCTAGCGCCTTGGTGAAATCTTAATTTTCAGCACTTCACACGCTTAGACATTTACTTAGCAACCCACCCCCTTTAAGCATCCAGAAAAATCTTTGATTTTCCTGGGGACCCGCTTTATCCCCCTCCCTTACAAGGGAAGGGGGGAGTAGTTCCGAGTTGTTTTCTACCCACCCACCCGCCCAAAAGAGGTTTCATCTCTCTTCAACTCTCCCAAAAGGTAGGAAATGGGGGCACTAGCCCCTATAGGGAGGGTGGGTGGGAAAAAGAACTTAAAAGTAGCGGGGGGTTGATGGGTTAATATCAATCTGGGGCCAGTGGCGAACTTCTCATATGCTCTGACCTTCTAATTAGCTCTTTTACATATTCAATGGTCTTCGGCTTTATCCCTATCTTGGTTATCTCTTTTGTTTCCATGTTCCTCTCCAATCCCAAAAGGATAAGGTCGAGTTTTTCATAGGTGATGCCTAAAGCAAATTCATCGGTGATTCCGGGTATAAGGTCCGGGCTCGGGGCTTTGTTTATAATCTTCTTGGGAATGTTGAGGAATCGGGCAAGCTGTTTCACCTGCGTTTTATATAGCGACTGGAGTGGCATAATATCGGCAGCGCTATCGCCATATTGTACGAAGAAACCGGTTAGAAATTCGGTTTTGTTGGCCGTACCCATCACCAGCTGATTTTCATGCTCGGCATATGAATATAGAATTACCATTCTCAGCCGGTGCTTCATCCGGTAGTAGGCGTTAGCCCGCCTGATAAGTCCAGAGTTTGTCCCTTCCAGCCCCCTGAGCAAAGGTCTTTCACCGGTGAGCATGGTATATAGTTTATAGCTCGCCTTAATTGCCGGGCCGACTAGTTTCCTATTGGCAAAAAACCTCCGTGGTATATGGCGGTAAATTCCCATCTCCTCCAGTATTGGTGTCAGTTCCACCTTCTCCACCCTGATACCCAGCCCCTCAGCCAGGCGCCGGGCATCCCGCTCGCTTTGGCGGCTGCTATCTCTTTCCGGCATAATCAGTCCCAAAACCTTGTCTGGACCAAGGGCGGCAACAGATAGTGCCACTACCACGCTGGAGTCCAGCCCGCCGCTTAAGCCAACAATTACGCCATCTCTTTTAAAATTGCCCACGCTGGTCCGGACAAAACCTTCAAGTTCCTGGCTTACCCGTTCCGTGTCTATTTGGAGTTGTTCCGGCGTCAATTCCATTCTTTGTATCCTTATTTAAGATTAATGCGTTGCCAGTCCTCATCGGTGTAGAAAGCCAGGCCAAGTGCCCCCGGACCAATGTGAGTCCCAAACACAGGCCCAATTTCAACAATTTCAAGCTTAGCACAGTTGAAGCGGGCTCGGACCTCTCTCTCTAAAGCCAGGGCTTCCTCGAATATACAGGAGTGGATAACGACACCATGATGAATGGAGCCTCCCGTCCCGACTCGTTTTTCCAAAAGCTTCAGCATATACTCCACACCTTTAGCCCGGCTTCTGGCCCTGGCCAGGGGCTTGGCCTCGGCATTCTCCAGAGCCAGGATTGGCTTGATGTTTAGCAGCGAGCCAAGTAAAGCCATTCCCGCCCCGATACGTCCTCCCCTCCAGGCGTATTTCAGGGTATCAACCATGGCGAAAATGCTAACGCAAGAGGCGAGTTGCTCGATTTTTGCCTTAATCTGGGCTAGTCCCTGTCCTTCCTCGGCGGCTCGGGCGGCGGCCACCACCAGCAGCCCCTTTCCCCTGGACAGCCAGTCTACCACCTCAATCTGGGCTTCAGGAAATGCGTCTCTGGCAGCTAAAGCTGAGTTAATGGTTCCACTCAGCTTGCCCGAGATGTGGATGGAAAAAATGGGGTGACCCAGCGAGGTAAGCTCGGAATAGACCTCGGTAAAATCGCTGACCGTGGGCTGGGAGGTGGTAGGCGGTGCGCTTGATTTTACCAGCCTGCGGTAGAATTCCTCGTTGGTAATATCCACTCCCTCAGAGAAAACCTCAGCTCCGAAGGCAAGCTTGATAGGCACAACACGGATATCATATTGGGCAATTTCCTCGGGAAGCAGATAGGCAGTGCTGTCGGTAACAATTTTGACCTTGGGCGTCACCCCTTACCCCTCTTCAGGAAAGTCGGCCGCCGGGGGCAGCTGTCGCTTGTGTTCACTGGCGGCTATCATGGACTTTAATTTCTTTTTAAGTTTAGCCGGGGCTTCACCGGTAGCCAGATAGCGGTCAAGCTCATCATAGCTGAGTCCCAGCTCCCCTTCGTCGGTTTGCCCTTCCCATAAACCGGCTGATGGTGGCTTATTTATAATCGCCTGCGGGATGCCCAAAAATTGGGCTAGCTCTTTTGTCTGTCCTTTGAGCAGGTTGCCCAGGGGCAGAATATCCACCCCACCATCGCCATATTTGGTAAAGTAGCCCATGGAAAGCTCATCTCGATTGCTTGACCCCACCACCATATATTTTAGCTGGTTGGCAAAGTAGTAAAGGGTGAGCATTCTCAATCTGGCTTTGATGTTGGCTTTAGCCAGACGGCTGACATCAGGAGCTGCCTCCTCATCGGGCAATACCTTGAGCAGGGCATCAAAAGCAGCATCGAGAACCACCGTCCTGGTGGTGATAGAGAACTTTTCCGTCACCGCCCGGGCATGCTCTATATCCTGCTTGTTGCTGTAGCAGGGCATAATCACTGCCAGCGTGCTCTGGGGAAAGGCGCGGTGACACAGTACTGCCACTACTGAGGAATCCACCCCGCCGCTTAAGCCCAGCACCGCCCCCTTACACCCGGCAGCCGATACCTTGTCTCTTATCCACAAGACCAGCTTCTCAGCCAGCTGTTCTGAATTCATCAGTTCCCATTTGTTGCCGTAAGTTATCGGTAGTATACTACTCTGTAGCTATCTGGTCAAAAGATTTAAAATGCCAGCCGCCGACCTTATCCTTACTAATGCCAATGTAATAACCATGAACCCCAGTCGCCCCACTGCCGGGCTGGTGGCTATCAGGGGTAATAGGATTTTGCTGGTTGCCGGCGGTGACCGGCTGGGGGAGGTGAGGGGGGCAAAGACTAAAATAATTGATTGCCGGGGCAAGACGGTGGTGCCCGGTTTCAATGATGCCCACTGCCATATTTTCTCCTTCATCAGAAAGCTGGGCAGCCTCGACCTCAGCCCGACGGCGGTGCGGTCTATCGCTGATATCAAGGCGGCCGTCCGCGGGCGCGCTCAGAATATTCCAGCAGGCAACTGGATTGCCGGCACCGATTACAATGAGTTCTACTTGGCGGAGAAGCGCCATCCCAATCGCCGGGATTTAGACGAGGCGGCATCAGACCACCCGGTAGTCCTGACGCACCGCTCGCTGCATGCCTGCGTCCTCAACAGCCTGGCCCTGGTGATGGCGGGTATCACCAGAGAGACCCCAGAACCACCGGGGGCGATTATTGAGCGGGAACTTGACACCGGGGAGCCAAGCGGTCTTCTGTTTGAGATGCTGGGCTTTATCAGGGAGAGGGTATTGCCCCCGCTATCCGAGGAGGAACTGGCTGAGGGCATAGCCTCGGCTAACCGGCATTATCTATCTATGGGCATTACCTCTCTGCAGGAGGCTTCAGCCACCAATGATTATGCTCGGTGGCAGACCCTCAAGCGGTTTAAGCAGAGCGGCAAGCTTGCCAGCCGGGTGTCTATGATGTTTGGTGTTGACGCCTTGAGCCGGTTTCAGCAGGCGGGTCTGGTTTTGGGCTCTGGTGATTCTCAGTTGCGGCTGGGTGGGGTAAAGATAATGCTTAATGAAGCCACAGGACAGTTACAGCCGCCGCAGCCTGAGTTAAATCGGCAGGCGCTAGATGCCCACCAGGCTGGATTTCAGCTAGCCATCCATTGCATTGAGCCGGGCACAGTGGAGGCAGCCATCGCTGCTCTGGAATATATCGCTAGCCAGTCATCTCTGGCAGGACGGCGCCACCGCCTGGAGCATGGCTCCGAGTGCCCGCCCCGGCTATTAGAGCGGCTAAGAAAGCTCGAAGCTATGGTAGTTACTCAGCCCCCGTTTGTCTATTACAGTGGGGAGAGATATCTAGCCACCCTCCCCCCCGACCGGCAGCGGTGGCTATACCGGATTAAGTCCCTCCTCGACGGCGGTTTGGTGGTTGCCGCCAGCTCGGATTCCCCGGTAGCCCAGGATAACCCCCTGGTTGGCATCTATTCTGCCATCACCCGGCGGGCGCAGTCAGGGCAGGAGCTATCGCCTCAGGAGCGCATCTCAGCCCAACAGGCACTGGCGATGTATACCATAAATGCCGCCTACGCCTCGTTTGAAGAGAATATCAAAGGCTCCATCGCTGAGGGTAAGCTGGCGGATATGGTGGTATTGAGCGCTGACCCCTTAAAATCGCCTCCGGAGCAGATTAAAGATATTCGGGTGGAGATGACCATTATCGATGGCAAGGTAGTATGGGGGGATTGACTTATTGGCTGAAGAACAGGATACTTATACCTAAACTAATTAATTAGGAGGTTTCTATGAGGCGTGGCATCGCCATTGCTATGGTCATCTTCGGTTTAGCCATGGTGATAACCGGCATACAGAAGTTTTTTCCTCCCTCCAGTGAGATATTTTACCTACCTCACGTCATCAATTCTTGTATTTTCGGTCTTCTTGTTGTTGCCCATATAGGACTACATTGGAAGCAAATTGCCCGGCATTTCAATGGGCTAGGCCGGTGGTGGATTCTAGTTGGATTGGGGTTTGCTGCGGTCATTGTGGTAAGTATCATACCCTTATTCATTTCTTAACTAACTGGGAATTAGAGAGAAGAATGAGGCGGTGAAGCGGCTTAATAAGGCGAGTATATTGTGAGAGGGGGAAGCTATGAAGATAATTCGGCTGTTTGGTTCGCTGGTTTTCGTACTCGGGCTGTTTACCGTGGTTTTTGTCGGAGTTCCCTGGTATGTCTATTATGACCCCATTTTGCCCTTGTGGCTAAAGATTGCGGTCTACGCCTTTCTCGGTGGTATCCTGCTGGTCTTACTGACGGTGGCTGTGGAACAGCGGAGAGGCAAGGCTCCAGAAAAGGAGCTCCCACCCCCCGGGTCCCCGTCTCGGGTGTTGCTCCAGAATTCGGCGGAAGTCCCCGGTCGCCAGGTAACCGAGAATTTGGGCTTGGTCAAGGGGCACACTATCTTTGCCATCTGGCTGGGCAGGGATATTGCGGCCCTGGTGCGACTGATTCTCGGCGGTGAGCTGATTGAGTATACGGAGATGATGGGGCGAGCCCGTGAGGTGGCTACGGCTCGGATGATAGCCTAGGCTGAGGAGCTGGGGGCTGACGCCATTATTAACGTTCGTTTCGTGACTACCAGTGTCGTTGCCAGCGCCGCCGAGCTTTTGGCTTACGGCACCGCCGTCAAGCTCAAGTAACCCAAGCTCTCAGGAGCGGAGGTAGTGTGGTGAAAGACGAAAAAGTAGTCAAGAGCCCGGACACGGAGAGGGAAGATAGGGTTCCCCCGGGTCAAAAACTTATCGAGAAGTGGCCAGCGCTTCATTACGGCACCGTGCCTGATATTGATATTTCCAAGTGGACGTTCACTATCTCCGGTCTGGTGGAAAAGGAACGAAAACTTAATTATCAGGAGCTCATGGCGCTGTCAGGAGTAAAGGTATTCTCCGATATCCACTGCGTCACCGGCTGGTCAAAGCTGGACAACCTCTGGGAGGGGGTGAGTACCAGCCAGATACGCCAGCTCGTCCGCATACTGCCTGAAGCCGAATTCGTCATGGTTCATTCCGCCGGGGGCTTTGCCACCAATCTTTCACTAGGCGATTTCTTCCAGCCGGACGTCCTGTTTGCCATCAAGCACAATGGTGAACCGCTGACTCCACCGCATGGCTATCCGCTGAGGCTGGTTGTTCCCAGGCTTTATTTCTGGAAAAGCGCCAAATGGGTTACTGGTGTCGAGTTTATGGCTGAGGACAAAAGGGGATTCTGGGAATCTTCTGGCTATCACAATCACGGTGACCCCTGGAAAGAGGAGAGATACAGCCGCTAGGCTTTAGCCCGCCTTCTGGTAAATATCAGATATCCCCCACTCACCCCACCCAGAATTACCGCCAGCCCGGCCGTCCCCAGGGCGCAGAATAGGGCGGCATCGTAGAAGAAGCCGTCGGGGAAAAGCATCTTGAGGTAGTCCTTGGTGGGGTCAAGCAGCCAGAACTCGTTGGTGAAGAAGAAGATGTGAAACTGCCAGAAGAGCTGGCTGAAGCCAAATAGTATCCCCAGCCCCAGAGCCAGCATGAAGGCCAGGGTGATGCCACCCCCACCAACCACCCCCCACGCCAGCCGCCGCCAGTATCTTCTTTTCCGCCAGAAAAGGCAGACCCCGGCATAAGCCAGAACATAAACCAGCGTCCCCAATAAAACCCAGTAATCCAGCCAAATCAGCCCTTTGATATCTTTAAGGTGAATCACCTCACGCTGGTTAAACAGCTCAAATGGCTCGCCGTCCTTTATCACGGTAAGGCTGATATACTCCTCACCGGAGTTGAAATAGCCGATTAGCCCGGCGGCTGCCTTATCCAGCTCTGAATCAGCCAAGCCGGTAGCCTGGCTAATATCATATTTCTCAAAGCCATATTTATACAGCCAGAGGCTATTGGCTGCCCAGCCCAGGCTGGCGGTGAGCAGCAGGACAGGCAAACAGAGCATAAACAGCCACTTAGCGGCAATACCCAAAATCCTCAACTTCATTCCGTCAAGATTTTACACTTTCAGAGTTTATTATTCTACCTCACCCCCTTAATCCCCCTCTCCTTCAAAGGAGAGGGGGAAGTAGTTGTATAAGAGGGGCTTGTGCCCCTCTAAAACACCCCATGAGGTAAATAGATAGCCTCCCCCTTTTAGAGAGAGTCAAAGAGAGACTCCGTCTCTCTTAATTAAATATTTTCCCCCCCTTCCCTTGTAAGGGAAGGGGGTTAGGGGGATAGGTTGTTAGGCAATTTGAAAATTTATTTCTCAATTTCTGAGCCGTTATGTCTTAAAATATATTCCCAAAAACCTGCCCTGTTGTTATAATAAGCCAGAGCCATGTTCAATCACCTCCACGTCCATACCGAATATAGTTTGCTTGACGGCATGTGCCGCATCCCGCGTCTGGTGGAGCGAGCCAGAGAACTGGGTATGGACAGCCTGGCTATAACCGACCACGGGGTTATGTATGGCGCTATCGAGTTCTATCTTGCCGCTAAGGAGGCAGGGATAAAGCCCATTATCGGCAGTGAGGTTTATCTGGCTCCAAATAGCCGCTTCGGTCGCGATGCCAGCGATAAAAGTAACTACCACCTCGTTCTGCTGGCCAAAAACCAGACCGGTTACCGCAATCTAATCCGGCTCATCACCAAGGCGCACCTTGAGGGCTTTTATTACAAGCCCAGGGTGGATAAAGAGCTCCTTGAGCAATACCACCATGGTCTTATTGCCCTTAGCGCCTGCATTGCCGGCGAGGTTCCCCGCCTCATCCTGGCGGGGCGGCTCGAGGAAGCAAAGCAGGCTGCCTTGTGGTATAAGCAGACCTTTAGCGATTTCTACCTGGAGATACAACGCCATCCCATCGCCGAGCTGGAGCAAATAAACCGGGCTCTCATATCTATGAGCCAGGAGCTGGATATACCGCTGGTGGCAACCAACGATGTCCACTATATCAATCGGGAAGATGCCTCAGCTCACGACCTGCTGCTGTGCATCGGCACCAACTCCTCTATCTATGATGACAAGCGAATAAAGATGGCTGGCGACTTCTATTACCTCAAGAGCCCTCAGGAGATGGCGGAGCTTTATCAGGATATTCCTCAGGCGCTGGAGAACACCGAGCGCATTGCCGATATGTGCCAGCTCAAGCTTGAGTTTGGTCGCCTCCACCTCCCTGAGGTAGATTTGCCTGAGGGCAAGACTGCTGACCAGTTCCTGGCTGACCTCTGTCATCAGAGCTTACCGCAACACTACCCCCACCCCAGCCCGGCGATAAGAGAGCGGCTTGACTACGAGCTGGAGGTAATAAAACAGACCCAGTTTGCCAATTACCTCCTTGTTGTCTGGGACATCATCTCCTTCGCCAAAGAGCACAACATCCTGTTTGGGGTCAGAGGCAGTGCTGCTGCCAGCATTATCCTTCACTGCCTTGGCATCACCGAGGTTGACCCAATTGAGAATAAGCTGGTCTTTGAGCGCTTTCTCAACCTGGAGCGCAAGGAGATGCCGGACATAGATTTAGATTTTGAAGATGACCGCCGTGATGAGGTCATCTCTTATGTATCGCAGAAATACGGCAAGGACCATGTCGCCCAGATTATCACCTTTGGCACCCTGGGTGCCAGGGCCGCCCTCAGGGATGTCGGTCGGGCGCTGGGTATGCCCTATAGCGAGGTTGACCGCGTCGCCAGGCTGGTACCGTTCCGGCCGGGCATGACCCTGGAGAGAGCCCTGGACGAAAATAGCGAGCTGCGCAACATCTATGAAGAGGATAAAATTGTCCGCAATCTGGTTGATTCCGCCCGCCGGCTGGAGGGTGTTGCCCGCCATGCCAGCACCCATGCCGCCGGTGTGGTTATATCCAAGCAACCGCTCACCAGCTATGTCCCCTTGCAGCGGGCAAGCAAAGGCGACGGTGAAACCACGGTTATGGCTCAGTTCACCATGGAAGTCATTGCCCGCATCGGGCTGCTCAAGATGGACTTTCTCGGTCTGGCTAACCTGACTATTCTGGGTAAGGCAAAAGAGATTATTGGTCAAAGCCGTGGCGTTGATATCGACCTGCACCATATCCCCATGGACGATGCCAAGACCTTTGAGCTTTTGTCTTCAGGGGAAACGGCCGGCGTGTTTCAGTTGGAGGGGGCTGGCATGCGCCGATATGTCAAGGAGCTTAAGCCAACCACCTTCGGCGATATCGCTGCCATGATAGCTCTGTATCGCCCCGGTCCCATGGAGCATGTCCCTACCTTCATCAAAGCCAAGCACGGCATTGAGCCTATCCGCTACCCCCACCCGACACTAGCCAGCATCCTTGAGGAGACCTACGGGGTGATTGTATATCAAGAACAGGTACTGTTCATTGTTCAGGCTCTTGCCGACTATAGCCTGGGGCAGGCTGATATCTTCCGCAAGGCAATGGGCAAGAAGATTGCGGCGGCTATGAAAAAGGAGAAGCGCAATTTTCTTGCCGGCGCCAAGAAGATGGGCTATTCCGCCGATGTTGCCGACGAGGTTTTCGCCCTCATTGAGCCTTTTGCCGGCTATGCCTTCAATAAGGCTCACAGCTTCAGCTATGCCCTTATCGCCTATCAGACCGCCTATCTCAAGGCAAACTACCCGGCAGAATATATCACTGCCTTCCTGATTACCAATGCCGACCAGTCGGAGAAGGTGGCTACTGCCGTTGCCGAATGCCGCCGTCTGGGCATTGCCGTGTTACCCCCGGATATAAACCGCAGCCAGGTCAGCTTTTCTATAGAGACTGACGGCGATGGTAATGCCCCCGCCATCCGCTTTGGGCTAATGGCTATTAAGAATGTGGGATTGGGGGCGGTAGAGCCCCTGATTGCCGAGCGCCAGAAGGGCGGCGAGTTTAAGTCCATTGAAGACCTTTGCCGCCGTGCCGACCTGCGCGGCGTGAACCGGCGGGCAATGGAAAGCTTGATTAAGGCTGGAGCCCTGGACTGCCTGGGCGACCGTGGTACTCTACTCTCCAACATCGGTCGTATCCTGGCTCTGGGGCAGCGGGAGCAGCACCTGCGGGAGACAGGGCAATCTGCTATGTTTGACCTGTGGGGTGAGACAATGCCAGCTCCTCTGCCCAGCCTTGAGCTAGAGGCTGCCGACATCTCTATCAAGGAGAAGCTGGACTGGGAGAGGGAGCTGATGGGGGTATACCTCTCGGAGCATCCCTTCAGCGCCTTCGCCAACAAGGTGGCTGCGGAGAATACCATCCTGTGTGGTCATATTGATGCTGAGCTGGCGGGGCAGACCATTGTGGTGGCTGGAATGGTAGCTTCGGTTCATCAATCGTTCACCAGAGACCGGCGCCCCTTTGCCAGCGTTATGCTGGAAGACCTCGATGGCAGAGTAGAGGTGATGGTCTGGCCTGAGGCATATACCAGCACCAGAGACCTGTGGCAGGAAGGCAATATACTACTGGTCGAGGGCAAGGTAAGGCTGAGGAATGACCGGGTGCAGCTAAATTGTGAGTATGTGCGCCGCTACCAGCCAGGGGCAGCCCAGGAGGCGGAACCAGAGGTAGCCGAGGAGACCACAGCCTATACCGAACCGGCCAAAAGTCGCCGGCTGACAATAAGCATCAGCCAGACCGCCGATACCGAAAATGATATAGCCTATCTGAATAAATTGGTTGATACCTTGAGAGGCTTCCCCGGGGAGGATGAGGTGAACCTGTGTGTGACCAATGAGGAAAAGATTATTAACCTCAAGCTGTCCAATATATACACCAACTACTGCCCTGAACTTCACCAGCGCCTGGTGGAGCTGGTGGGGGAAGAGGGGCTAAAGATGGAGCCGAATGACTAAACCAAAGAAGTGGCTGCTGCTGACCACCGCCCCTGACCAGCTAACTGCTGAGATATGGCGGGACATCCTCCTTCAGCAGGACATTCCGGCAATGGTCAACCCCGGCGATGCCATATCATTCATGGGTGTTTCCAGTTTCCCCTGCCGAATAATGGTCGCCTACGGCTATCGCAAGAGAGCCCAGGAAATCCTGGCCAGCCTGAAGCCGGAGGCAGAGGAATAGGCTGATGGTAAGAAAGGATACATCACCAGGGCACAGAAAGAGGCTACGGGAAAGGTTCATCAAGTCGGGGCTTACCGGATTTCAAGACTATGAAATCGTTGAGCTATTGCTAACCTTGGGCTCACCCCGCAAGGACTGTAAACAGCAGGCGAAAGAGGTCATTAAGAGGTTCAAGACCCTCAGAGGAGCCCTGTCAGCTTCCCCCGAAGAGCTGCAGCAGGTAGAGGGCATTGGTGCTCATAGTGCCTTCGGTATCAAGCTGGTGTGGGAAGTAGCCGAGGAGTTTCTCAAGCAGAGAATTATTGATAAGCCGGTCTATAAATCGGCCAAAGAGATTTTTGATTATCTCTATCTCTCCATGCGAGACCTCAAGAAGGAGGTATTCAAGGTTATCTACCTAAATAGCCAGAACCAGATTATTGACATCGCCGACCTTTTTGAAGGGACGGTTAACGTTAGCTCTATTTATCCCCGAGAAATCATGAAAGACGCCATTAAACATGATGCTGTCTCTCTCATTTTTGTTCACAACCACACTTCAGGCGACCCCGAGCCCAGTAGATATGATAAAGAGGTAACCAGGGATTTGGTCTTCGTCGGGAGCATTATGCAGATTAAGGTACTGGACCATATCATCATAGGTGGGAATAGATACTATAGCTTCGCTGGCGAAGGACTGATTGGGAAATATGAAGATGATTTCTTAAACATAAGAATTAGAGACAGGTTTGGCACTAAACCAAGCCGCTACCGGGCTAAATTACCTGACCCTGAGCTTCGTTGGGCACAACGAGGCTAAGAGCCAATCTCCACCGAGCCTGACAAATTTCAGCCAGCTTGCTACCAGAAGCAGAGAGTAGTTATTGTCCGCAATGTCGTGGGACGGCACAAAGGTATTCAGGCGAAAAACTGCGGAAATTTGAGAATTGGTGAGTTAAGAAGCAAACAATAGCACCCGCATTACTTCTCAGGTACATTGACAATTAACCCACTTGGTGTAGGATAAAAGTAGCCGCAGGTTATCCACATATTGACAAATGGCTAATATATGGGCTATAATATGACAGTTGTCTAAATAATAAAACTGGGGGGGAAAATGCCCTCAGGCGCGTCAAGAGGAAAAAAATCTCTAACACCGCTGCAGGGAAGGTTTGTCAAGTCGGGCTTTGAGACTCTTAATGACCAGGAGACTATTGAATTACTGTTAGGCCTGGTCTTACCCCACCGAGAAAGTAGGAAGCAGGCAAAAGGGTGCATTTTACACTTCAAAAACCTCAGGGGATTTCTGACCGCTTCCCTCCAGGAACTGGAGCAAGCTGGGTTGACTCCCTCGTGTATGTTTTGTGTCAAGCTGCTACACGATTTGCCGGTAGAGGTTCTCAAGGAAAGGATTATTGAACAGCCGGTTAACAAATCCTCCAAGCAGGTTTTTGACTATCTCAGCTACTCAATGCGAGACCTCAAGAAGGAGGTGTTCAAGGTTATTTATCTAAATAGCCAGAACCAGATTATAGACGCTGTCGACCTCTTTGAAGGAACGCTGGAGAGTATCCCCATCCGTCCCCGTGAGATTGTAGAAAGTGCCATTAAGCGTAACGCCACTGCCTTGATTGTGGCTCATAATCACCCCTCGGGCGACCCCACCCCCAGCAAGAGCGATAAACAGCTCACCAGAGACCTGGTCTTTATCGGGATGATTCTGCCGATTAGGGTGCTGGACCATATCATAATAGGTGGCAACAGATACTTTAGCTTTGCTGATGAAGACCTAATTAAGAAATACGAAGATAATTTCCTAAACCTGAAAATAAGAGGCGTATTTGACACCGTGGGGGATTATTCTGAACCAGCAGCTAAAGTTTATACCATAGCCAGCAACCGGTAAACAACCTTTCAGGCTAACCTTTTCTCTTTTCTTCCGTTATAATAAAGTGGATAACTGATAACGAGGAGGATTTGGTGACAAGGCTTTTGATATTGGTCACAGTGGCAGTATTAACCATTTGTTCAGTGGCTGGATGCGTGGGGGAGGTTAAGACCTACACCGATTCCGGGCAGGCGATAAACATTGGCGTCGGCCATGAGTTTGTTATTGCCCTGGGTTCTAATCCCACCACCGGCTACAGCTGGCAGGAAATCTACGATGAAAACATGCTCAGGCTGGTGGAGAAGACATATAGGCCAGGTGAGGAGGCAGAGGAGGGTTTGGTTGGTGCCGGCGGCGTTGAGTATTTCCATTTCAGGACGTTAGAAGCAGGTGAGACCGAGATAACCCTGACCTATAAGCAACCGTGGGCAGGCGGCAGCATAGGCGAGACGAAGGTATTTACCATTAACATAGAGTAAAAGTTCCCTTAAGGGAGGCTCAAGGCTTCCCGGTGGAGAAGATACCTCTTCATCTCCACTCCCCCGCTGTAACCACCCAGTTTGCCGTTGTTAGCCACCACCCGATGGCAGGGGACGATAATGGGCAGGGGGTTTCTGGCTAGAGCCTGCCCCACCGCCCGCACCGCTCCGGCTTTGCCAAGCTGCTCAGCTACCCAGGTATAGCTCCTGGTCTCTCCGTATGGGATAAGCCTGGTGAGCTGCCATACCTTGCGCTGGAAGGCGGTAGCCGGGGAAAGGTCAAGCTCATCGGGAAAGGTTGCCCGCTGGCCGGCAAAGTAGGTTCTGAGGCGCTTTAGTAAGTCGGCGAAGAAGTTGTCGGACCGGCTGGCATCCTTCACCCTATCGCCCAATAGCTGCTCGGCTTCTTGGGCTGAAGGCTGGGGCAAGGTGGTACGGAGCAGTCCGGAATTCGAGCCCAATACCCCTACCCAACCCCTATCGGTATTGAAAATAAGGTATTTTAGTTCCCCTGCCATAGTTAACAGCGACTGAAGAGGAAGGTTAAGTCCGGCTCGGTTGCTTTCGTTTTGGTTGCCTTCGCCGTTGTAGGTAAGCTGCCAGGAAGATAAAGACAGCACCCAGGACAATGCAAACTAATATCTTAATCATTCTGTCTATGGACATAGACAGGAAAAAGGCGAGGGTAAATATACCTGTCAGGGAGGAAAGCCAATACATCACTACGTGGGCCTTAATCGCCTTTATCTTGGCTGCCCTATAGATTATCCAGCCGATAAGAGCCAGCAATAGAAGTACCGCTAAAAATATAGCTAGACCTATCATCATATATTCACCAGCCTATTTTCTCAAAGTATTTTCCCAGGAAGCCGAGCATGCCCACTATCAGAATAAGGCAAACCAGCTTCCCCGGCTCGGAAATGTAATTCACATACTCTGACGCCAGATAGCCTATACCAGCGATACACAGCAATATGCCGAAACCGTATAAAATATAAGTCCTCATCTTTTTAATCCCAATATCATTCTGGTGTGGGAACTGGTACCACTTCTGGTGGCACCGGATACTCCCCAGGATAATAAAAGTCCACCACTATCTTTCTTGCCACTTCTCCATAGATAATTTTTATCGTATACTGGCTGGATGTACCAGGCACAGGCTGTTCTAAATCCTCGGTTGATAGCGTCCACTCCATGGTTGCCTTATCAAACGACCCTATGGATTCCTGTTCAGAAAACAGGTCAAAGACCTTTTCGTTCTCCTGCCACACTGATGCCTGAACCAGAGTGGAATAGGAGGCAAAGCGGTGGTTATCAATTTCATAGCGGAAGAATAATTTCTGCCCCCACTGTGCTGGTATGTAGTAATCGAGTTCAAATCCGGCAGGGGCGCCATGCCCAGCCAGCCAGTAATCAGGCTCTATTATCTGTTCCTGCTCGCCGACGGTTATATAAGTGGTATCGTAGATACCTAAGTAACCATCAATAATGAATATAACGATAAGACCGATAAAGCAAACCAGAGCCAGATATAAGAATAGATTCTTTCGTTTGGTCGTCATGTATATCAAGCTCCAGTTCTTTCTGGAACTGGTGCTAACGCATGGTGATAAAAGTATACTATTAAATATCTAAAATACCTGATTGTCAAGCCAGTAGCTGAGATGCTACAGTAACCTAACCCCATTCAGGCCTTCCGTTTGTTAACCCTCTCTTTCAACCTATCTCAGGCTCAATCAGACCGTAGTCGCCATCCCTACGCCGATATAGCAGGTTAAGCTCATCACTATCAGCATTAAAGAACAGGAAGAAATCATGCCCCAGAAGCTCCATCTGGTCAATGGCTTCAGCCACTGACATTGGCTTAACGGCAAACCGCTTGACCTTAACCACCTTTCTCGGTGGTTGAGCTGCTTCCTCCTCATTAAATTCACTTCTGGCAAGTGAGCTTCCCCTCCCCTTCTCATATAGCTTTCCCTTGTAGTGCTCAATTTGCCGATTCATAACCGCTGCCACCTTATTAACAGCCGTGGGCAGGTCTTCCCCCCTCTCCACACCCCGGAGCAATGTGCCAGTGCTGTCTATAGTTACCTGAACTACAAAGTGCTGCTCTGGAGATTTTGTCTTTTCTTCCGAAATTTCCACCTTGTACTCAACGATATTGGATAGATGGCGAGCGAGCTTGCCCAGCTTGTGCTCAATGAGCTGGCGCACGGTGGGTGTTAATTCTATATTTTTGCTTGTTATCTGTAGCTCCATCGGTTCACACTCCTTGTGGTGATTTCTAAACCTCTCTAGCCAGCACCAGTCCCCATACCGAGGTGGCTCCGGCTTCCTTTAATGCCCTGGCACAGGCATCAAGGGTAGCCCCGGAGGTGGAGACATCGTCTATGAGCAAAACTTGCTTGTCCTGTAGCCTCCGGTCACGGCAGGAAAAGGCATCGGCTACATTGCTCCGCCGCTCATCCACAGTGGCTGTCCTTGCCTGGGGAGGGGCATGGCGCTGTCGGATGAGGCAGTCATCAACTACTGGTAAATTGGTAAGCTTACCCAGCTCTTGAGCCAGCAGGCGGGACTGGTTGTAGCCACGCTCCCTCAACCGTTTCTGGTGCAGTGGCACCGGCACCAGAACCTCGCCGGGCACAGGACTAATGGCGAGATAATCGTCGAGCAACTGGGCGAGGAGCACCGCCAGAGCTCTGAGGTTTCTATACTTTAGCTCGTGGATAGCCTGGCGTATCGCCCCGTCAAAGTGAAATGGAGAACGAATGCCATCTATCTCCGCTTGCCAGCCGAGGCAACCGGGGCAGAGCATAGCGCTGGACTGAGGCCGGCCACACTTAGGACAGAGCGGGGGCATAATCTTGGGTAATGACTTGAGGCAGGATGGGCAAATAAAATCCCCCTCCCTTCCACAGCCAACACACCAGCGTGGAAATAAGAGGTCAAGTGCCATCCCCTTGAGTTTGTTTAACCGAGGAAGCACTTTTAGCACCAATAATCTAAAGCTTCAGGGTAGCGACTAAGTTTTTAACGGGAGCGGGGGTTGTGGAGTGCCCCGCTGATAATGGGTTCGTTAATATAAACATCACCGTTCCTGATTTTCAGGTTGAAACCGCAATCAGGGTTGGTGCAAACCCATGCCTTGTAATGAATGGCTGCCCCCTGACTGCCGAAGTCAGACAGGGGCACCAGGTCTCCAGTCTTACACTTCAAGCATTTGGGGAAATTGGATTGTTCCATGAAGTCCACCTCCCAACCAAAATTAGGTTAAATCTTTTTGCAGTATACATTATGCCGTGGTTGTTGGCAAGGGCTTATTTTAGTTCCGATGAGCTGATTTTACTATAAATAGCGCCCTCCCTGGTTAGCTGGCTCCTCATCAGGCTGATAGCGTCTACCGGGAAAGTATAGGCTGCCTCAAATTTAGTGCTGGCGATAAGCTTGCCCAGCCCCTCCCGCTCATCTGGTGAGGCTCGGTCACGAAGCCGAGCTAGGGTCAAATGGGGGGTGAACCGTCTCCTCTCCGGGGTAAAACCCAGCCCAGCCAGATTGGACTCAAGGCGTTGCTGGAGCCGGGCTAGCTTATCCACCTCCCCGCTCACCCCCACCCAGACTACCTGAACCCGCCTCAGATTGGGAAAAACTCCTAAGTCCTTGACCTCCAGGTGGAGAGGGGATACTCCCTGGGTAGCCTCCTCCATGGCGGCGGTTATGGGGTCAATCCTATCCACAGCCACATTGCCCAGGAACTTCAGGGTCAGGTGAATACTATATGGGTCGACCCATTTCACCCAGGGCTGGTTGCCTGACTTGAGTTGAGCCTGAAGCTGGTCGAGCCCTGTTTTTACCTCATCAGGCAGCTCAACGGCAATAAAACAGCGGACTTGCTCCATAGTTTATGGCTCACCTTCGATACCGAGAAGCCTCAGGGCATTACCTGATAGCATGAGGTTTTTGGCTTCTTCAGGCAGGTCCAGTGCTTCAATCTCCTCCAGCAACCGACTCTGTGCCAGCAGGGGATAGTCGCTGCCGAAGAGAATCTTGTCCGCGCCCACCAGCTGGATGACCTGATTATATATCTGGGGCGTATAGAGAAGGGGTGAAGCCGCAGTGTCAAAGAAGACGTTGCTCATTGCCTTCTTGACCTCGGGCATCAAGGCATAGAAGGGCAGACCACCTCCCCAGTGGGCACAGACAATCTTCAAATCGGGGAAGCTGGCGATAAAGGTGTAGAGCATATCTGGGGTGATACTCCCCTTTCCCGAATAGTCATGACCTACCGGCTCCGAGGCGTGGGTGAGCAGAATTAGCTTGTGCTTCCTCAATGCCTCAACCAGGGGCGCCATCACCATCTCGTCAGTGAGGTCAAAAAGTTGCATATCCGGTCTCATCTCGCCAACCCCTCTTATTCCGGCTTGGGCACAGCGCTCAATTTCAGCTATGGCTGCCTTGGGTGACTGGGGCTGAACGGCACAGAAGCCCACCAGTCTCTGGGGAAAACGAGATACCGACTCCATAATATAGTCGTTGGTTTCCACGCAAAGCTCATGGGTCGTCCAGCCGATATTGACAATGACCGAGATGTCAACCCCGGCTTTATCCATACTGGCGATGAGTTCATCGGCGGTAGCCATTTTGGAGTCGGGGTTGGAGTAGAGGAGAGCGAAACAGGGGTCACGCTCAATATATTTGCTGCGCTTTTTCTTTATCTGGGGCGGGAAGACATGGGTGTGAAAGTCAATAATCACAGGCAAATTATAACAGAACAGCCCGAATGGCTTCAAGCTAGTTGAAGGCTCATTCAGCAGGCTCTTCTGGTTTTTCCCCGGCTTCCGCTTCTCCGGCTACTGCCCCTTCCTCTACCCCTTCTTCAGCCACCACCTCTTCTTCGACTACCTCTTCCTCCTCCACCCGCGCCTCGCTGACCTTGGCCACCATCTGGTCGGTGTCAGTAATAACGGTGATATCCGGGCTAAGGGTGATGTCTCTGACGAAGATTGCCTGTTCCACCTCCTCCAGTGGGCTGAGGTCAACCTCTATCTGGGGCGGGAGCTTATCGGGCAGGCACTCGACACTAAGGCTGGTGAGGCTGTGAGTCAGGGTGCGCCCCTTTTCTTTCATTGCCGGGGCTTCACCAACCAGGATGATGGGAACGTCTACCTTTATCTTCTCCGTCCTTCTCACCTGGTAGAAGTCAACATGAAGCAGTTCCCCGCTGCAGGGTTCCCTCTGGATTTCCCTGATGAATACACTTCTGGGTTGCTTATCCCCTTCAATGTCGAGGGCGATAAGCCTGGTCATTCCTGCCTGGGCTATAGTCCGCTGGAGATTAGGCGTATCACACTGCAGGGATAGTGACTCAATGCCATGCCCAAAAAGGTGAGCCGGGGTAACGCCCTGGCGGCGCAAAAATCTTGTCTTCTTGCCCAGTATTTCCCTTTTGTTAGCCTCCAGTGTTAGCCCTTCCATTTATCTCCCTCTACCGTGGCTAATTAAAATCAGTCCGCCCCTGGCGTTTAACATAGCAGCATCAGCGTCAAGCCTGTAATCACTAATATTAAGCCTGCAACCAATAAACCAATCAATAGCTTCATATTCATTTAACCTTACCATTTTCCCTTCGGTGAAGTCAATTGAAACTATGTAGACTTGAGTCTGAAACTATTGTATAATTAAACAACAGGTGGTGCTAATGTCTGTGCCTGAAACGGGCGATCCAAAGTCAACCTCGGTGAATAATATAGAAGCCGAGGTTTTTTCATTATCGGCGTCTGAGACTGAGATGGAGGCTACCGCCAAGAGGCTACGCCGCCACATCATCACTATGACGGGAAAGGCAGGTAGCGGTCACCCCGGTGGCTCCCTTTCCGCGGTGGAGATTCTGACTGCCCTTTATTTTAAGGTGCTACGGCATAAGCCCTCAGACCCTCAGTGGACGGATAGGGATAGGTTCATCTTGAGCAAGGGGCATGCCGCCCCCCTGCTCTACGCCACCCTGGCTGAGTGCGGCTACTTTCCGGTGGCTGAGCTTACTACGCTGCGGCAGATGGATAGTCGCCTCCAGGGTCATACCGATAGAACAATTACCCCCGGGGTGGAGATGTCGGCCGGCGCTCTGGGGCAGGGGTTATCCTTTGGCATTGGCGTGGCTCTGGCTGGTCGGCTTGACGAGCAGAATTACCGGGTATATGTTCTGCTTGGGGATGGGGAGTGTGATGAGGGACAGGTGTGGGAGGCGGCTATGGCGGCTGCCCACTTCAAGGTGGACAACCTGGCGGCTATAGTGGATAACAACGGTCAGCAGATAGACGGCTGGAACCGTGATGTTATGAACCTTGACCCCTTCCCCAGAAAGTGGCAAACCTTCGGCTGGAAAGTCATTGAGGTTGATGGTCATAGTATTCCCCAACTTCTTAACGCCTTTGGGCGGGCAAAACAGGTTAAAGGGCAACCGACGGTCATCATCGCCCATACCATAAAAGGTAA
>Ga0315545_1000433_pt1 | contig 44706 bp, 40 predicted proteins | sample SalMarSW160210MG_FD_203096 | JGI IMG/M metagenome (GOLD analysis project Ga0315545, IMG submission 203096) | Salt marsh sediment microbial communities from the Plum Island Ecosystem LTER, Massachusetts, United States - Salt Marsh Sediment SW1602-10 ...
AAGCGATACTTCCCTGTTCATCAACGGCCAGCAGATTTTCATCAAGCCATTTGTTAAAGACATTATTGCCAAAGCCCTGTTGGCCATGGTTTCAACGTTAAAGGGCGTTGGAGAGACAAAGAACCTTGATATTTCCATAAGAAACAAGCGCTGAGAGAATATCATTGTGATGCTTACTCCCGTCATTACGAGGAACATAAGTGAAGAAGCAATCTCTAAAGGTGACAACTGTTCCCTCTCCTTCCAGGGTAGAGGGTTAGGGTGAGGGGCGAAGAAAAATGTTTACCGTGGGAATATTGACTATCAGTGACAAGGGATGGAGTGGAGAGCGTGAGGACAAAAGCGGAGAGGCTATTCGCCAAATCCTTTCCAGGCTAGATGTCGGCGCTGTAAACTATGACGTCGTTCCTGATGAGAAGGAGTTGATTGCCCAGAAGCTAACTAAGTGGGCTGACGAGGATAGCTTGGATGTAATCCTCACTACAGGTGGCACTGGACTTGGCCCCAGGGATGTTACCCCCGAGGCAACGCTCTCAGTGGTGGATAGGGTTGTCCCCGGCTTTGCTGAAGCAATGAGAGCTGAAAGCCTTAAGAAGACTCCTCATGCTATGTTAAGTCGAGCAGTTGCCGGCACTCGCGGGAGTTGTTTGATCATCAATTTTCCTGGCAGTCCTAAAGCGGTGTGCGAGTGCCTCAAGGTAATACTGCCAGCTCTCCCCCATGCCCTGGAGACGCTCAAAGGTCAAGCAAGCGAGTGTGCCACTCCCGAAACTTGAATTTGAAATCGCTCAGAAGCTTCCGGGCAATCCCAAACGTACAGGTCGCTGCTGCTCTCGAATTGGCAATTTACCAGAGTTAGACTCACACTTCAGCGACTAGTCTTGTTTAGCCACTAGCTTATCCCCTGCTCCAGTTCGTCGCCATGGCTAAGCGGGGGCACATGTATCTTCCTGGCAACCTTGCGGAGATGGAATCCCTGGATAGCAAAGGCTATTGATAAAGGGAAAGACTTGGGCTTTTTCAGCAGGGTCCAGACAACCAGCCTCCAATAATACGTCCTCCCTCTCTCCTTGATACCCAAAACCCACATAGATTTAATCAATGCTACGATATGGCGAGGACCAATATTGCCTTTTCGTTTGCGTTTAGGTTTATACTCTTTTAGAAAGGTTTTAACACGCTCGTAGTATGGCTTGGGCGCATAGATTGTATTCAGGATATGCTTATAGCCGCTAGCAAGTCTTTCGCGGCCCATTTTGGGGATGAAATTGGTTGTACCGTCGGTATTATCGCCAGAACCACCTGGCAGCAGACGCTTCTCCTTTTTCAAACGTTTGTATAGTCTTGTTTCTGGGGGAGCCATTAGCACACCGACCATGGCGGTAACGATGCCACTCTTTTGAATGAAACTGATTTGGCTCTTGAAAATTGACAGTGGGTCACTATCAAAACCCACAATGAATCCTCCCTGCACCTGGAAACCGTGGTTTTGAATCTTCTTAACTGATGCCAGTAAATCACGATTCTTGTTTGGCAGTTTGTTGCATTCGACTAGACTTTCTTCATTCGGGCTTTCAATGCCAACAAATACGTTGTCAAACCCTGCCTCGGCCATCAATCGCATTAACTCTTCATCATCGGCAAGATTTATGGACGCTTCAGTGAAAAGTGAAAAGGGGTGTCTTTTCTCTTCCATCCACTCGATTATTGCTGGCAGAATTTCTGACTTTAATTTCCGTTTATTGCCGATGAAATTATCATCAACAAAAAATACGCTATCCCGCCACCCCTGATTATATAATGCATCCAGTTCGGCTAATACCTGCTTTTCGTCTTTAGTCCGTGGTATATGTCCATTCATCACCACTATGTCACAGAACTCGCAATTGAAAGGGCAGCCTCGCGAATACTGGATGCTCATTGACTCGTATTTCTTCTTGTTGATAAGTGACCACAGAGGCACAGGAGTTGTTGTTATATCTGGTCGTTCCTCAGTTGTGTAAATATGTTTGGCACACCCCTTCTCTAAATCCTCTGAAAAGAGCGGCAGTATATTTTCAGCCTCGGCAAGTATGAGATGGTCTATATCATCAAAGCCAAATTCCTCGTACCCGGTGGTAAAAAGGGGACCACCGGCAACACTCTTGGTCCCGAACTTCTTGCACCTGTCAATGACTTCCCTCGCTGAATTCTGTTGCACTGCCATAGCACTGATAAACACATAATCGGCCCAGCTGATGTCTTTGTCAGTCAGGGTCGTTGTATTCATATCCACAAACTTTTTCTCCCACTCATCGGGAAGCATTGCAGCTACAGTCAACAGCCCCAAAGGGGCAAACATTGCTTTTCTGGCAATGAACCTCAAAGCATGCTTAAAACTCCAGAATGTATCCGGATACTGTGGATAAACAAGCAGTACCTTCATATTACGCTCCTTTTAGCACACTCTTATAAATAGTAACACACTGCGCCAGCAGTTTCTAGGGGCATATGCAGACCAGCCACCGATTTCCATGACCCACTGGACATGATGACACGACCTGTGGCCGAGAGGATACACCGTTAGCGGCTCACCAAAACAAACCGGCACAGTATAGATTTGTGTATATAGTGCCCCGCCATATTGATAGCAGCAGGAAGGCAAGGCGGAAAACATTGCAGGCGGGAAAAGAGTACAGCGGGATGCTGAGGCATCTTGACAAAGACAACCCAGCTAGTTAAAGTGTCCGTTACTGAGTTATGTCTATGTTGCCGACGAGGCACGGATAGCATCGTTAAGAAGACAGCGAACCTACCGAAATGACCATAACGACAGGAGCTACCACATGCTCTTACTGTCAAACGCTCAATGCAATGGCAAGGCGGATGAGAGATAAGGGCTGGTATCAGCTTAAGTTCCCAAAATTCCTGATCACAGTCCCACTATTGATTGCCTCGGGTATTAACATGGGTGACACACTTGAGATAGGGCCAGGGCCTGGATACTTAGGGCTGGAGTGGCTGAAGAATACGAATGGTACTACTCTTACCGGTCTGGATGTCAGCACCGACATGGTAGAAATAGCTAAACATAATGCGGCAGAATATGAGCTTGCCGAGAGAGCCAGATATCTCCTGGCAGATGCTGCCGACATACCCTTCAGGAATAATCGGTTTGATTGTGTGTTCAGTAATGCCTCATTGCATGAGTGGGTAAGTCCAAGGCAAGTCCTGAATGAGATCGCCAGAGTACTGAGACCTGGCGGGAGTTATTATATTACCGATTTGAGGCGCTGTATGAGTAACCTCTGGAAATGGATAGTCTGGTTTATGGCTTGGCCTAAAGAGGTTCGCCCATACTTTATTGCGTCGGTTAACGAGTCTTACACGATTGAAGAGACCAAGGATATTCTGCGTGATACGCAACTCAGGAACTCAAGCGTCTCCAAGACTTGGTATGGTCTAGCGATCACAGGGCAGAAAACATAGCCACGCCAAAGTATCGTTTCTGCTTCTCATCATAAAGGCGGTCCCAAATTGCCAGTCCTGAAGCTACAGGAATGATGTAATTACTGCCGAGATGCCCGCACTAGTAACAGAATAGGATCCGCCCTTAGATATTGTGCTTATTGTGCTTGCCGTCAAAGTAGCTGACATCCAAGGGAGTAGCTTGATTATCAACCTGCCTGGCAGTCCCAAGGCGGTGCAGGAGCGTCCTGCGCCACTATTGCTTGTCCTGTCTCATGCCCTGGAAACGCTTAGGGGACAAGCAACTGACTGGGCTCGAGTTTCATGGGGTCATAGAATGGTGGAATGTCCCTCATATCACGCGAAATTAGTCTTTTTAATGCTTCTACCCATCCACTCCGGTAAGCAATTTCTACAAGGATTTTTCTCCGCTTGCATTGTTGTAGCGTCTGCTCATATTCCTTGATAGTACTATTGAAATCGTCAAAAGACTTCCCCATTTTACTCTCTACAATGATGTGTTCTAGAGCATGGAGTAACCCATCTTGGTACATTGAAGATGCAAACCCACCAGTCGTAGCTTGCCATTTATCGCAGGTTTCCATGTGTATTTGTTCTACCCTTTGAAACTGCTGACGTAGGTTTTCAATAACCCCACCCCTTGGAATAACTCCGCTTTTTTCTAAGTGTCTGGTAAGTTGTCCTGCAAAAGCCATCCCATACATCTTTACTACTTTTACTCCGCGTTTATCCCAGTCTTCTGTTGCTCGTTTAGTGGGTGTTGGGTCTATTACATAGGAGCGGCGGCGGAACTTTCCCAAATTTGCTATTACTTCATCATATATGAGCTTAAAATCAGGGTCAGTGATGCTATAGCCAACGAAAATGAATGTCTTTGTTGCCATTAAATCGCGTAGCTTTGTAAAAACGGCCCCTCGCGTTTTGTCAGTAGTACAGGCTTCGTAATCACGACGGGTAGCAACGATAGTTTGTGGTCTCGTGACACAGCCGTGAATCTTTAATACTTGGCGTTTCTGTTCATCCCAAAATGGAATGTCTCGATCCTCTATCATTGGTACAAGAACATTGCAAGCCCTTTCGCAGAGGGGATCCCAATTAGTTGTTACAATTATCCTAAAGTAAGGTACCCTTGCAATCTCGCTATGGAACATCGTCACGCTTCGATTAGGTTCTCCTTCTACGGTGAAAGGTTCAATCCACCCAATTATCTCTCTGACCAGCTTGTTTTTCAGCCCTCCGTCAACCTTGTCACAGTAGTATTGCATTACATCTGGAAATAATGGATGCTCATTCTTCTTCGGATATTTACTCAATTGTTTTATGTGATCATAGAAGGTCGTTTTCCAATAGGTTGCTTCCGTGGAAACCCCTGCACCGAGGAAGAGAATACAGTTATTTGACTGAATTTCCTGCATGAGTTCATGCGGTATCATTTAGACTACTCTACTACCTTTAACTTGTATTATAGGTCACTGTAACATTACTCAGCAAGAAGCAATCTAGCGCTCAAGCTAGATTGACTGGCTATCAAGCTTCTAGTATAATTCCCCGTAATTAGATATTAGCTCTCCGAGCTGCGATGCCTAAAGAGAAATCCATGGCAGGCAGCCGGTAGACAGAAGTCTCGAGGGTGCGGGTAGAAATACCTGCGCCTCCCGTGTTTGGAAAGGAGAGAGAATGAAGTCCAGTTCTTTACAGCACCTTTTTGGTAAGGTGCCTTTTTTTGCTCCGCTGCACTCACCTACCGACCACGACACCGCACAGTCGCCCTTCATTTGCCAGAGTGGAGATTGCTTCGCTTCGCTTCCGACCCTCACCTTAATCCTCTCCCGTCAAGGGAGAGGAAATCCTGGGTCACCATTAGGGAGGCCTCGCTCGCGACGAATTGAGTCTCGCATTCCATTGGAGGAGGAAGAATATGACTAAGCTGAGAGCTTGGAGAAAGCCAGATACCATGAGCATAGTCTTTATCGTGCTGGGCGCAGTTATCCTGCTCTTCATTTTCGCCCCCCCGCTTAAGACAGTATTCTCCTCCTCTCCCGGGACTTTATGGAACACACTGCTCGAGGAGGACGTATACTCCTCCATTTTGCTTACCATTTCTGCTGCCCTGATAGCTACGTTAATAGGACTGCTCCTAGGAGTTCCTCTAGCTTACCTTCTGGCCCGGCACCAGTTTCGGGGAAAGAAATTCCTTGAGGCAATTATTGATGTGCCTATCGTAATCCCTCACTCGGCTGCCGGTGTCGCTCTCCTCTTTGTCTTCGGCAGTAATTTTCTTTGTGGCAAGGTTTTCCACAACATAGGCATAGACTTCTTCAGGACTTTTGCCGGGGTAGTCATCGCCATGATGTTTGTTAGCGTCCCATTTCTCATTGACTCAGCCAAGGAAGGCTTCAAAGCCGTAGATGTCAGGTTAGAAAAAGTGGCCAGAACCCTAGGTGCCTCTCCCTGGCGTTCGTTCTTTCGAATTTCCCTTCCTTTAGCCTGGAGGAGCATTTTCTCCGGCTCAGTGCTGATGTGGGCTCGGGGCTTAAGCGAGTTCGGTGCCATAGTCATCATAGCCTACAATGCCTCGTTCCTTGGATGGAACACGAAAGCCCTTCCTACCTTAGTAGCTGATCGCTTCGACTTCGGGTTGGACTACACCCGGCCGGTAGCCGCTTTAGCAATCCTTATCTCCCTCATTGCCTTTGTCGCACTCAGGTCAATAGCCTATAGAGGTGAAAAGGCATGATTACCATAGAGAATCTAAAGGTGAATTTGGGTGAATTCCTGCTTCGAGACATCAATCTCGACGTCAAGCCAGGGGAATATTTCATCATCCTTGGACCCACTGGAGCAGGGAAGACTGTTCTTCTAGAAGCCATTGCCGGGCTCCACCCGGTTCTTGAAGGGAAGGTGTGGGTTGGCGACAGTGAAATCACCAGACTCAACCCTGAGAAAAGGGAAATTGGCATCGTTTACCAGGACCAGGCTCTGTTTCCTCACCTTTCAGTGGAGGAGAACATTGCCTTCGGACTGGAGATGAGAAAGTGCCCCAAGGATGAGATAAAGACGAAGGTAAACGCTATGGCGGAGATAGTGGGAATTTCGCACCTGCTCAAAAGAAGCCCGGCCACTTTGAGCGGAGGGGAGAAGCAAAAGGTAGCTCTAGCCCGAGCACTGGTAACTGAGCCCCGGGTGCTTTTGCTTGACGAGCCGTTGAGCGCTCTGGACCCCGAGACCAGGGAAAGAATGCAGGGCGAACTGAGAGAGGTGCACCGCCGGGTGAAGGTTACCATCATTCACGTCACCCATGACTTTGAAGAAGCAATAGCTCTGGGGCATCGAGTTGCTGTGTTGAACGACGGCTCAATAGTCCAGGTAGGGACTCCACCCGAATTCCTACGCCAGCCGAGTTCGGAATTCGTGGCTCGCTTTGCCCTGTCACGAAACATCTTTAGCGGCAGAGTTGTGGATACAGCCGATGGCTATGCCTCCATTGATATCGGTGGCGTCAGAGTCATGGCGATAACCCAATCAAGCGGCGAGGTACGCCTTTCCCTTCGCCCCGAGGAAATTCTCATTTCCCGAGAGCCGCTTCAATCCACAGCGCGAAATTGCTTCCCGGGGGTCGTCAGTGAAGTCGCTGATAGAGGCTCAGTCATTTATATCACTGTGACTTTGCCGCCAGATTTTAAGCCGCCAAAATCGGCGATTTTGCGGGGATGCCCTGATTTCATCTGCATAATTACCCGCCAGGCGTTTGATGAGCTCAAGTTAAAAAAGGGGGTGAAAGTATGGATCACATTTAAGGCTTCAGCAGTTCATGTCTTTTAACAAAGTCTCTAAAGAGTAAGGAGGTTTTTAGTGAAAAGCATTTTGCCTAAGATGACTCCGGTGATTATGGTTCTCACCTTGCTTATGACGGTTCTCGGCTGTACTCCACAGCCAGAAACGCTGACAATCTCTCATGCCGGAAGTCTGGCTGTACCGTTTGAGGATTTGAAAGCGGCGTTTGTGGAAGAACATCCTGATGTTGACATCGTTCTAGAGTCCGGGGGAAGTGCCGAAATAATAAGCAGAGCAATCACACAGGAACAAGCTGGTGAAAGCCCACCTGACATAATCGCCTCCGCTGATTACAAGCTTATCCCGGACAGGTTGTACGAAGAGGGCTACGCTGACTGGTATATCGCCTTTGCCAGAAACAAGATGGTGCTTTGCTACCGTGATGATGCTCCCGGCTCAGATGCTATAGTAGGCGGCACACGTATCTGGTATGATGTTCTTAGAAACGACCCGGTGAGCTACGGGCACAGCGATCCCGATGCCGACCCATGCGGCTATAGAACATTATTAGTCGCCCAATTGGCCCAGAAGTATTACCATGATGAAGCTGCCGAATTTGGCCTTAGTCCAGACCCCAATGCCGATGGTCTATATGACGCTCTCATTCCTGGAACCGAGCACGAAAGAGGCAGAGCTGGTGGTACTAGCGAAGCCAGGCCTGGTGGCAGCGAAGAAATAGTGAGCAAGAAGTCGGTAGACCTCATCATTGCGCTTGATACAGGCGATCTGGACTACGCCTTTGAATATCGCTCTGTAGCTGTCCAGCACGGGCTGAATTTCACCGAGCTCGATGACCATGTCAATCTTTCCAAGACTAATGCGGAGCTCCCCGGGGTTGAGGACCTCTACCAGGAGGCCTCCATAGAGATTATTAAAGAAGCTGGCCCTCCACCCACCTACAAGGCCAATAAGGGCAAGCCCATAGTGTACGGCATTACTATACCTTTGAATGCTAAGAATGAGGAGCTTGCCGCTGAGTTTGTCAAATTCCTTATTTCTGAAACAGGAAAAGACGTAATGGAGGTGAAAAACGGCCAGCCATTCATCGAGCCGGTGATATGCGACCACCCTGAAAATCTGCCTGCTCTGTTGAAGTAGGCACTATAGATGCTATTGTAAGTAAGGCGAAGCAACCGGATAGACTGATTATGTCAGGTTGGTGAGGCATCCTGACCTGACAATGTACGAGGTAGAATGGGAATCATTGACGATTTAGTATCCAGCTTAAGCGAAGACAGCGTGGTCCGAGAGATACACGCTTGTGTCTTTTGGACTGCGGTAGTAAGCAAACACTGTGGGTTAGCTTCCACTTTCCATGAGGAGCACCCGTATCACCAGGCAGTGAGAGGGGTGGGAAAGCTAACTCAGAAATCCGCGCTGGAGTTGGCCCAGTATGCTAAGTCGGACAATGTTTTGGAGGCATCTATTGGAATGGCGGCCATCAATTCGCTGATAGATATTGATGAGGACAGGTGTGTTGAAGAAAACGCCTTTGCTGTTCTGGCACGGAAGGGGAAGGACAAGAAGATCGCAGTTATAGGTCATTTCCCCTGGATTCCTGAACTCCGGAACATAGCCGAGAGACTCTGGGTCATAGAGCAAAGACCTCAAGAGGGGGAGTTGCCTGCGGAAGCAGCAGGAGACGTACTACTTCAAGCTGATGTAGTTGGCATTACGGGATCTTCGTTTATCAACCACACCGTGGGCAATTTGCTGGAGTTAAGCAAGGATTGCTTTGTCGTCATGCTGGGGCCCACCACTCCTCTATCACCTGTTCTGTTCGATTACGGCGTGGATGTCCTCGCTGGGGTAAAGGTAGTTGAACCCGAGAAGACGATTCGCTCCATCAGCGAAGGCGCAATCTTCAGCCAGGTGGAAGGGGTAAGACTTGTGACTATGGTTAAGGGCATGAATAATGAGTGAGCTTGTTGATTCCTTTGGACGCAGTATAAATTACCTCAGGATTTCAGTTACCGACCGCTGTAATTTACGCTGTATCTATTGCATGCCACCTGAAGGTGTTCCTTCGATACCACATAGTGAACTACTCTCTTACGAGGAAATCTCAACTGTGACTCGGGTAGCAGCAGGACTGGGCATCAACAGAGTACGACTCACCGGCGGCGAGCCTTTAGTCAGAGCCGAATTGCCCAAACTTGTCGGTATGCTCTCTCAGATAAAGGGAATTGACGAGGTATCTTTGACCACAAACGGGACACTTCTCAGGAAACATGCCTTGGGACTCAAGGAGGCAGGCTTAAGGCGAATCAATGTTAGCTTGGACACGCTTAATGTTGATAAGTTTCGGAGAATCACGCGCGTTGGGGAGTTGGAAAACACCCTTGATGGTATTGAAGCAGCCAGAGACGCTGGCTTTGAACCAGTCAAGATAAATATGGTTGTCATGCAAGGGGTAAATGATGATGAGTTGCTGGATTTTGCCAGTATGACCTATAAGGAAGGATGGCATGTCCGATTCATTGAGCTCATGCCCTTCGCTGATATAATAGGAGTTGTGCCGTGCAGCGAAATCCGGCAGCGTATCGGGTCGCTTGGTGCACTTGAGCCATGTGGACTGACTGGCAACGGTCCGGCCAGATACTACCGCTTGCCAGGGGCTAAGGGCATTGTGGGGTTCATTTGCCCCATTAGCGAGCCTTTTTGTTCCCAGTGTAACCGATTGCGACTCACTTCATATGGACAGTTGTGTCCATGTCTCTTATCAGAGGACGGGATTGACCTGAAGGGTCCGTTACGTAGCAACGCCTCAATGCAGGAAATTGAGCGCCTGATTGTCGAAGCGATTATTTCCAAACCGAAACAGCATCGTCTAGCAGAAGGCATTGTGCGGATGAAACGGAGTATGTCCCGAATTGGAGGTTGAAAATGCCAGAGCCAGTAGAGCGAGTACGCATGATAGACGTCACTGGGAAGGCGGAAACGGAACGCCAGGCAGTGGCCAAAGCAAAGGTGAAAATGAAGCCCGCCACGTTAGAGCTTATCCGCCGAGGTGAAATGGCGAAGGGAGACGTGCTAGCTGTGGCACAAACGGCCGGGATTATGGCAGCCAAAGAGACTCCTCGCCTTATACCGTTATGTCACCCACTGCTGCTCACCAACGTTACAGTTGAGTTCTACCTCCCCGAGAATGCTGACTTTATTGACATCACCACCAGCGCTAAGGGAGTTGGGAAGACAGGATTTGAGATGGAGGCGCTGGCGGCGGCGACGGTGGCCGCTCTAACCATTTATGACATGTGCAAGGGGGTGGATAGAGATATGGTTATTGATGGAATCCAGTTGGTAAAAAAGAGCGGTGGCAAAAGCGGAACTTATATTGCCACTGAGCATAGAGGAGGTACGGAATGTGGCCAGATAGTCGCCGTTTGTTTGAGCCGGAGGAAAGGATCCAAGAAGCCTGTTAGCCAAGGTCTTCTAAAAGAAGACTACGGTCTCGTTGGCGATATACACGCTGGCAGCGCCCGCCAGGTGAGTCTACTGGCAATAGAGACAGTCAATAAGATGCTATCAGCCCTGGAGAGCATTAATCCTGACAGAATGCGCTCTCAGGATATAAAGATAAAACCGGGGGATTCCGCCGAGAACTTGCTCACTGAAGGTATAGACCTGATGTCTTTACATCTTGGCACACGAATATACATAGGGCAAGAAGCCATCCTTGAGGTCAGTCAAATCGGAAAGGCATTTCACCGCCCGGGATTTTATCTCCTGCCTCTGGAGGGAGTATTTGCTCGAGTAGTCCAGGGAGGGGTGGTGCAGCCTGGCGACAGTTTGAGGGTTGAGCTAGATAAGAGATAAGCTAGCCTTCTCTTTCACACTGCGGCAGCTAGCATAGATGAGAGCTGGTCTAAGAAGGGAGTACGCTTTTGACCAGCTTTCTAGCGATGATTCCGCAGACTTCCCTTATGTCCTCAGCGGGAAGGTAGTCGCTGATGCCGCTATCAAGCATCATGCTACCTCTGGGGGAAAACTCGTCATCGCCTCGCCACAGGGCTATGGTCACTGGCACACGGCTGAAAGCGTTGATAACCACAGATACGTCTCCATAATCTGCCTTTTGGCCACCCAGCTTCGCCGCTGCTTCCGGCAGTAGCTCAGGCTCGTCGCCGAATCGGTTCAAAAGAGGCACCACAGCCAGTTGCTGAAACACGGTGAAGTAGCTAGCGCATCCCGGCAGTTGCCCAAAGGTGATCATTCTGTTGGTGGCAGGGGTGCCCTTCGCCACCGTCAGATAGTGAAGTATCAGAATCTTGTCCCTAAGCGACAGCCCCTCGCCACTGTCCTGTAAACAAATTTCGCCGTCAGGAAGGGTGACCACACACGGCTGGCTCATATACTGAACCAGTATTCTGGTAACAGGCCGCTCCTTCACCTTGCTCCTGCCAATGACGTATTGGGCACCAGCTTTGCGACATACTTCTGCTACGTCCATATGCAGCAACTGTTCGTAGGCAAGCCTATAAGCGAGCTCATGACCCTGGCCCCGCACGCTGGGCGATGATAAATGCTGCCCTGCCATTTCACCCTGTCGGTCTGGGCCGAGGCAAAAGACCTGCTGCCTCAACTATTTCAGGCACCGCCTCCTCCCATTCAATAGCCATAAGATGAATACCAGCGACGCCTTCAATCTGGCGCAGCTCATTAATGATGTCCACACACAGCTTAATCCCCTCTTTCGAGACCTGCTCTTTGGGTACACCGCGGAGGCGCTCAATTATCTCATCAGGGACATCCATCCCCGGGACTCTTGTCTTCATATATCTGGCTGCACCTACCGACTTTATCGGAGCAACTCCGGCAAGGATTCTTATCTTCTCATGCAGTCCCTTATCACGCAGACGCCTCATCCACTCAGCGAACCTATCCACATTGTAGACAATTTGGGTCTGGATGAAATCTGCTCCAGCAGCTACCTTCTTGCCGAGACGAACTACTCTAAATTCAAATGGGTCGGCAAAGGGATTAGCAGCCGCTCCTATGAAAAGGCGCGGCTCAACTGTCATCTCCTCGCCGCACTGGAACTTCTTTTCGTCCCTCATATCTTTTACCACCTGGACAAACTGGATAGAATCGAAGTCAAAGACACCCTTAGCCTCAGGATGATTGCCGAATTTTTGATGATCGCCAGTCAGGCATAGGACATTATTCATGCCCAGTGCGGCTATGCCCAATATGTCCATTTGAAGGGCAATGCGGTTCCGGTCTCGACAGGTCATCTGAACAATGGGGTCTAAGCCTTCCTCCTTGCCTATGAGACAAGCTGCCCAGCTTGGCATGCGCACCATAGCGGTTTGGCCGTCAGTAACATTAACGGCGTCAACATACTCTTTCAGTATTTTTGCCTTTCTGCGAACCACCTCGGGATCAGCACTTTGCGGCGGTCCCAACTCGCCAGTCACAGCAAATTGTCCAGCCTCCAGCACCCTTTCCAAGTTACTTCTTGTCTTCATAAATCCCTCCTAATGTTGCTTCTCTGAATCAGAGCCCCAGTGCCTCTATTACCTTCTTCGTCTCCTTCAGTTTCTCCATAAGGTCAATAGGTTCAACTTCTAGTGTGCGTGGCCTTACTGCCTTGCTCCAATCATGTGGCGCCTTTATTTCCACCAATTCGTCCAATGCTCCAAGTTTCTCTAATCTGCGGTAAATCATTACCCAAGCACAGTCACGCGTAGGGTCTACTTCACACTTGCCATCTATAGTCGTTCCACCACAGGGGCCATTCAGCAACCCCTTGGGACACTGCACCAACGGGCAAATACCAGCGGTTCGCCCCAGTTCGCATGCCCCACACGCCTGGCATTCCTCCTTAAAGCTAGCCGGACCCCCACCAGAAAACCCCAGAGCATCGTTTGCCGGGTACATAGGCTTTACAATGCCCATTTCCTCCTCCAGATATCCTCTCACCACCTGTGCCCCATCGCCACAACTCTGCATTAACATGGCGTCGCACTCTTCTATCTCTCCCCTGTGTTCTTTCAAGAACATGGATGACATAGGAAGGTAGCAGGCAAATACCGCGAAGGGCAATTTAATCCTGCCTATGACCTCCTTTCCCTCTTTTGCCAGTCTCTCCGCCATTTCATCTATCTCTTTTGGACCGCCAGTATGAAAAATTGTAGCGCATCCTCCACAGCCCATTAGGACTATTTTTTTCTTACCCCGGAGATACTCTAGAACCTCTTCAAAGGGTTTTGGCGTTTGTGCATTCATTCCTTTCTCCTTAACTTATTTGTTCCGTGCCAAGAATAGGCATCCCGGGCTGACCAGCCGCTTTGAGAGCGCTTCTTGACCTGTGATGAGATTAGCGGAGCCTCCTCACTGGCGGGCCTGCAATGAGACTCACGCTCCAATTCTTTGGAGACACAATCCTCTCCAACTTGTCGAGTTGCCCTAATTCAGTCAGTCTCTCAATAATCAATTGCCAGACGCATGGAATACTGGGATCAACTTCGCATTGGCCGTCATGCGAGCCACCACAGGGACCGTTAAGCAAATGCTTAGAACATCTGGCAATGGGACAGATGCCACCGGTGAACTCTAACACGCACTCACCACATTCAAGACAACGCTCTGCTTCCTTCCACTCAGCATGACTCCCGCCTGAGGACAAGGTATTACAGCCAGGATGTACCACCTTGTTTACCACCTCCGCTACAGTTTGCACCCCAGCGCCATCAGTCAGCACTAGCATGGAATCAGCAGCATTGATTTCACTTCTGTGAGCCCGTAGCGCCAACCTGGTCAATGTGCTATCACACAGCATATCGACGACCGCAGACCCAGTGATGGTTTTGCCCTGCTCTCGCAGAGTTTTCCCCATTTCCGCTACCTGCTTTTCACCACCACTTTGCCAGCCTTCAGCACACCCTTTACAGCCAATCAGAAAGACATTTGTCTCACCGTCAAGATAACTAAGGATTTCTTCAAGTGGTTTCTGCTCCGAAATCAACATCTTGCCTCTCCTTCACGACCTACATTACCCAACTCCGCCAATATCATCTTCACAATATGCGGCGTCTTCTCCCGAAGCTCGGGTGATAACTCCAGGCCCCATCCTATCTCCTTAGGCTCAACCGCAATTATGACAGTCTCCGGTACATTACGCCAAGCCTTGGTTAGCAGCAGATTAGCTACTAGAGTCATCTGGTGAAGGGATAGAATCGGCTGCTGGCCCAAAGCGATATCGCCAAGCTCAAAACGATAGACCTCGCCAGGCGTTCCTCCTGCTTTGGCAGCGTCCACCACAATCAACCTGTCAGTGTTCTCAGGGAACAACACTTCAGGCGATGTCCCGCCATCTATGACCTCTGTATCGGGAAGAGGAATTTGCTTCAGAGCCTGGGCAACATGACAGCCTATTCCTTCGTCCTTCAACAATATATTTCCTACTCCGAGAATTGTGGTCCCCATGCTGCTAACAGATGCTGTATTTGCCAATGCTATTCCCCTTAGGGCTAACCAGGTGTACAGCGCAGGCTAGGCAAGGGTCGAACGAACGTACAATACGGACAATCTCAAAAGGGTTAGCTTCATCTTTTATCTTAGTTCCAGTGATAGCCTGTTCTAGGGGTCCAGGTTGGCCTTTATCATCTTCGGGAGAAATATTCCAACTAGATGGGGTAACAACTTGGTAGTTAGCGATCCTATTCTCCCTTATTTCTATCCAGTGCCCCAAGGCGCCCCTTGCTGCCCCAACCAGACCCATTCCCACTGCTTCCTCAGGGAGTCTATAGCTTATGTAAGCTGGGTCGCCGGGCTTCAGCTCCAAAACCCAATCAATCATCGAATCAGCTATTAGCTTTGTTTCCAGGGCCCGAGCAAGGTTACGCCCGGTGACAGAAAACATCGCGGCGGGTTTTACACCTAGCTGCGACAAAGCAGAGTCAAACAATTTCGTGACTTCCGGGTGGCCACCCGCATAGTTGACCATGATTCGAGCCAATGGCCCAACCTCAAAAGCCATTCCATCATAGCGGGGTGATTTTATCCAAGAGTAGGCTCCTTCCTTTTCCTCGTCAAGAATGGTGTCTCCCTGCGAGGGATGCTTGCCACTGATGGAGTCAGCGTACCAAGAATGCCTCACCTCTTCGGCAATTTTGCCCGGCTTGAATTCACCAAAACTAAGGTCAGTAGAAGTTATCCCTGGCTTAAAGAATCTATTCCGCTTGGTGAGGTCTGCTTCCTTTCCATCTAGCTCATAGGACCCATAGGCAAGCAACCTGCCACAGCCACCTCCAATCTCAAGGTAATCTGGATAAGCCCGGGCTATCGCTAGTATGTCAGGAAGGTAAACATTGTCAATGAACTGCTGAAGTTCCTTCAACCTCCACAGAAAGGACGTTATGTTGTCTACAGTGGGAACGGAAGCAACTCCGCCAGGGAGAATCCCCATATTATGAGGCATCTTACCACCGAAAAGAGAGACAAGTTCCTGCCCTTTACGGCGCATATCGAATGCCTGAACATAGTGAGCTACTGCTTGTTGGTTAACCTTATCGGCCAGGCGATAATCACCTTCATAACGAGGAACAAACGGTCCCAGCTCACCTCTCTTGATGAAGCTTTTCAGCGAGTCCAGGGCGGGGTCATTGCCTTCATATTCTGCTATCTTGGCCACATCCACATAATCGAGGGTGGCAAGGTGATAGAAGTGAAGGATATGGTCTGCGATATGAGCTGCTCCAAGGATTAGATTGCGGATTATCCTTCCATTATCAGGTATTCGGTCGGCGATGCCAAAGGCACTATCCAAACTCAGGGCAGCTGCAACAGAATGGCTAGTGGGACAAACTCCACAGATACGCTGAGTTATCCGCTGGGCGTCACGAGGATCCCTGCCCTTCATGATTAACTCTAAGCCTCGGAATAGCATCCCCGAGCTCTTAGCCTCTTTTACCTCGCCGTCGTCAATCACTGCCTCTACCTTGAGATGTCCCTCAATGCGAGTTACCGGATCAATTACGATCTTGCCCATTGGTTCAAACCTCCTCTGGCAAAGAGGCTGTGCTTAGCTTTTCATAAATCGGGGATATGTCAAAGAATTCAGGCTCTGTGCAGCCAATACATGTAGCACCACAACCCACACACCAATTCACTCCGTTGTTCCACAACCTTAAGGGACAATCAGCATGGGTCACTGGCCCCCTGCATCCTAATTCATAGTTACATCCTGGTTCGCCAAACTTCTTAGCAAACTTATTCTCATCGTAGTAGGCTCGCCGCGGGCAGTTTTCATGGATTGTTTGACCATAAAAAGCTTTAGGGCGCCTATATTCGTCCAAGTCCTCCGGCTTGGGTAAGCCTGAAAGCAAGATGCTTGCCACCGTGCCCACAAACCAAGCAGGATGCGGTGGGCAGCCTGGAATATTTACCAATGGAGTGCCGATGCCCCGGGCTCGGAGAACGTCACCAACACTGAGGCACTGGGTAGGGTTAGGATAAGCGGCAGGGATTCCCCCAAAGGCAGCACATGATCCCAGGGCAATGACTGCGAGGGCATCCTTAGCTAACTCCTCTACTCGTGACAGCATGGTGACAGGCTTTCCATCTCTCTCGCTCACTACTCCGTGGATGCCGCCTTTAGCTGTGGGAATAGCCCCCTCTACAATCAAGATATAACCACCCCTTTTCTCCTTTGCTGTACCCTCCATAACTTCAATCACGGGCTCTCCTGCCCCTGCCATTACAGTGGAATGGACCCGCAGATTTATATGTTTGCCTGGAAGAATCTCATCAACTAGGAGGTTTTTGATAGAGGGATTTGTAGTATTGAGAAGTGAGACCGAGCACCCAGTGCAGGCAGCACATTGAAGCCATATTGCCGGGTATTCCTTCACCGCCGTCATAACGTTCCTGTCGATTCTGGTAGTCTGGTTATTGTACTATCCTTGACAAAAGAAGACGCCTATCTTCACTTGAATTCTTTCCACAACCGCCACTGCTCTCGGCTACTCCTAACCTGAGAACAACGGCCACCATTTTCATCTCCCCACTTGGCTGAAAACTACCCCCTTCCTTGTATTCTCAACGCAACAGGGCACGGTGCGCCCAGCCGATCTCCTCCAGGACAAGATTTATAACTTCTGGGACAGTCTCTGTTGCCTTTGCTGTCATTTCTTCGGTAAACTCAGTCACCTGTCCAACCCCTATAGCAAATATCACCATTTCTTTTGGCATTTGATTTGCTGCAAATCTCCGGCCAAACTCAATTGCAGTGGCGAAGTTCATGCCATGCGGCCAACTGGTCTGATCCACCGTGTTCACCAAATCTTCGAGCCGCAGCTTATATATTCCACCTATGTCTCCACTCCCAGTCTCAATTGCATCAATTATGATTACCTTGTCGTATCCAGCGATGTTTTCCAACAAACCTAAGCCACTTGTGTCGGCGTCCATCACATCAATCTTCTCGTCGTTAATCCTTTTGGCCAACTCCTGAGCAACGTGGACGCCTATGCCATCATCTCCCAAGATTGCGTTTCCTATACCCAGAATAAGCGTCTTCACTTCAGTTCAGAATCGGCTCAGCCTTTTTATCTCATTGCTCTCTGAATCGCAAATGACAATCTCCAAAGGCATCTGTCCTGGCAGCGCATGCGTACCACAGGCCATACAAGGGTCATAGGCTCTGAACGCCATCTCAATCATATTAAGAAGACCATCTGAGACCTCGCCTTTGTGTATAAGTGACTTGGCGGCTTTCTCAACTGACATAACAATGGGAGCCATGTTGTTTGTCGTGGCCACAATCAAGTTAACTCCGGTAAGAATCCCCGTCTCATCGGTTTGATAGTGATGGAAAAGGGTACCCCTTGGGGCTTCTACCACCCCAACGCCCTCTTTGGGAGTCTCAGTCGGCAGATTAACAATATCAGAAGAGGTAAGTTCAGGATCACGAGCAAGCTCCAACACCCTTTCTGAGGCATACAATGCCTCGACCAGCCGAGCCCAGTGGAAAGCCAGGGTATTATGGACCGGTTTTCCCCCCAGCGTTTCAAACAGTTTTTCATAAGCTTCTTGTGCCAGCGGCGTGGCCATTCCGTCGGATGCATTCAGCCTGGCCAGCGGAGCTACTCTGTAAATGCCACTATCTTCTCCATCGGTAAATCCCTTCCAGCCGACGTTTTTAAGATAGCAGAACTTCATATAACTCCAGGGCTCAACGTGCTCCCTGATGTGGTCTAGATATTCCTGGGGCCTGAATTTGGCAAATTCTTTGCCATCCGGGTCAACCACTCTAATCATGCCATCATAGAAATTCACCTTATTATTCTCATCCACCAGCCCCATATAGTAAGTCCTATGCTTGTAGACATCCCCGGTAATCAGGTCAACATAATCTTTATTCTTCAGCACTACATCATCAAAAGCCTTGAGGGCAAATTGGCAGAAATCCACTGCATATTCCCCCGCCTCTATGAGGGTCTTCCTCTCCTCCTCAGTAATCGCTTTTGACACCCCTCCAGGCAGCCCGCAGCTAGGCATGACCGGCTTCCCTCCGATTATTCTGACAACATTCCGCAGCCTTTTCCTAGCTTCTATTACTTTCCCACCGACTTCCAGGCCAACTTTGCCAATAACTCCCAAGATATTTCTTTCTGCGGTGGCCGCTGTCGGGCCAACAAAAAAGTCGGGACCAGCGAGGTAGAAGAAGTGCAATAAATGGTCCTCCGCCTGAAAAGCATTGTACATCAGCCTCCTTATTTTCTTTGCTGTCGAGGTTGGCTCCACTTTCCAAAGGTCATCCAGGGTCTTGGTCGAGGCCATGTGGTGAGCAGTAGGACACACCCCACAAATCATGGTGGTTATTCTCGGCATCTCCTCTGCCGGCCTTCCCTCACAGAACTTCTCAAATCCTCGAAGCTCAGGGATCTGAAGATAAGCCCTATCAACATCTCCGGCGGCATTGAGAAATATTTCTATCTTGCCGTGCCCCTCAAGTCTGGTTATCGGGTCTATGGTTATTTTTCTCATTCTACTCATTTCATCCTCTTTCTTCTCAGTAGCGAAGATGGCAAGCTGAATCTGTAGAACGTACCCGCCGGGTCTACAATTTGATCAACTAGTTTTTGGACTTCTTCCTCTGTCATCTTCTCTTCGCCTTCAAGTCCCACTATGGAGGCGATTGCTGACAGTGCTTTCGCCCCTTGGTCTACAACCCCATCTACGGGACCAAAACAGCCCCGGCAGGGCATATTGGCTCTGATGCATGTTTCCCCACATCCCGAACGGGTGGCGGGGCCAAGGCAAATCAGTCCTTGCACCAGGAAGCATTTCTCAGGGTCGATTTTGATCTGCCACGGCCTTTTTACCGCTGCTATGGATAATTTCTCCGGTTTTGTCTCATTCCGTGGGCATGTATCGCACAGAGCTTTATTAGGGGCAAGCACCGCCCCTTTCTCCGGCAGATTCCCTGTGAGAATGGCATTGACAGCATCCATTACTAAATTGGGTGGTGGTGGACATCCGGGGAGGTAGTAATCTACAGGAATGGTTTGGTCCAATGTCTTTACCGTATCATAGAATTCCGGTAAGGTAAGCTCACCAATTCCGATATCCGTCTTCTCTTGAGGAAGAGTTCCCTCTGGATTCTCAGTGGACGGAGTCTCTTTATAAGCTCGGCGAAAGATTGTATCCCTTGTCCAGAAATTCCCCAGTCCGGGTATCCCCCCTAGGTGAGCACAAGAACCAAAGGCGACCACAAGGCCGGATTTCTCCCTCAGGAGTTTTACCATCTCCTCTTGCTCTTCCAACCTTATGGCCCCGTTTATAAAGCTCACCGCTATCTCCTTATCGCCTAAAGCCTCAATGTCTTTCCTCTTGAAGTCCAAGGCTACGGGCCATAATACTATATCTACAGCATCCGCTACCTTCAGTATATCTTCATTGAGGTCAACCACTGTCTCTTCACATCCACCGCAGGAAGCGTTCCAATAGAAAGCAATCTTCGGTTTCGCCATATTGTCATCTCCGATATGCTGTTTTACCAGCAAAAGGCCCTAGCTCTTTTATTTTCGCTGTCATGTCATTGGCTACCTGTGCGAAGTGGTTTGCCTCAGAGGCAGATATCCACTCTAGGCTTACTCGCTCCTCGTCAACCCCCAGTTGCTTCATCATTTTCTTCAGTATAGCAACACGCCGCGCTGCCTTATAGTTCCCCGTCCTGTAGTGGCAGTCTCCAAAATGGCAGCCGCCAATCAATACTCCATCTGCACCCGTCTGAAGGGCTGCAAGCACAAAGGTGGGCTCAACCATCCCACTGCACATAACTCGAACCACCATCAGATTGGAGGCATACTGAATACGCAACATACCAGCTAAATCAGCTCCAGCATAGGCACACCAATTGCATAGAAAGGCGACTATCTTCGGCTTGAAACCGCTCATCATTACCTCCTTCCAAATATTGAGTTGTCAGCCATCTTTCCTGGCCAAACACGTTCGGGCCAGATTGGTCTGCCGCTCCAGCGCAAGTGATAACCTTCAGCCGCTGTCAGGCGAGCGGAGCTAGTATAGCACATGCGAGGGCAGTCGTATCAACCTCCCCGTGACCAGCGTAGGAGTCCTCAGCACACATCTTCATGGACCAACCATAGAAGCTAGAGGCAGCTGCCTCTAGCTTCTGCAAGGCCAGCATCACAGAGAAAGACTGATCCCCGCCAGCCCAGCTGAGCTATACCCCACTCGCACAGCGCGTCCTCACTCGACGTATCATCCTATGCTGTGGACAACCCTTCTTCCGCTCAATCACCTACCACGCAATGCAAAAAGGGCTAGCCCACAGGAGGCCAAGAATGTGAAGACATTTAGCAGAAAACACAGATTACCAAGAATTTGCTGAGACCACGAGTCCCCTGGTAATGGACTGAATAAAGTGCGATTTCGGTATTACCCGACGGCCGCGAATTCCTCCGGCCTGAATGTAGTAAGCGGGAGCCCCTCCTCCATATCTTTCCCTGGAAGATAACCATAAGCTTTCTGAACCGATTCGGCTACTCTCAAGGAAATGGCCCACAGCGGAATACTGGCGGGACACACATCAGAACACATACCACATCCCACACACGATGTGCTTACGTGGGATAGCCTCACCAGGTGGTAGAATATCGTGTCAGGAAAAGCCTCCACACTTCCCCTTCTTTCTAGCTGTGTTGCGTAGTAAACCGCATCATGTTCACTAGCCTCACTGTCGAAAAAGCATAAGTGGCAATAACAGATGGGGCAGACCTTGCTGCAGTTGTGGCAGCCTATGCATTTGCTGAAGGCCTTGTTCAGTTCATCAATACCAAGGTTCCTTATTTCAGTTTCATCAAACAGTTTCTGCTTCTCACTCTCTCTCTGGCCCCTTATTCGTTCCATTGCTCCAGAATCGAACTCTTCTTCAGTGAACTCTCCCGACATACCTTCAAGCAAGTTCTCCCCTCTGTCAGTGTTGAGAAGTATCACCGTTTCTCTGTCAATGTCCTTGTTTCCCAGTAAGGACACGGTGATATCAGCAGTGTAAGGTATAAAATGCTCACATGCCTTACAGGCAGGCCTTATCCCAGGACTCACTTCACCTTGTTTGACCGCTTCCCAGTATTGAGGTAGCTTTCCCTCAATCTTATCCTCGAGTGCCAGTTCCAATGGGTAGACTCCGCCACAGGTTGAGCTTATGAGTAACAGGTTGTCAGTGCTCCCCTGCTGCCGCTTCACCAGCTCTACGAATGCTCTTAATTCGCAAGGTCTTAGCACCACCGCAATCGGTTCAGTGGCTGCTTCCCTTAGAGTAAGAAGGGATAGCAACTTGCCGCTGTTTACCGGCATTAGAGGATACAGCGGCCGGGCATAGTCGAGTTCATCAGGACTGGAAATAAGGGAGTAAGCCACAGCCCCATTCTCACCGATCTTCCTCAAAGTCAAAACCCCTTCCACCTTGCCGTTCTCTAGGAGGAATTTGGCCATTTCTTTCACGCTTTGCTCTGGGCTTTTGCTCAACCTTAAGACCCTAGGCATCTTGCTTCTCCTTGGCAGAAAACACTGAATGGGACTGCTCCACCTCCTGGAATTCGCCTTGCTCAAAAGTCGTTAACGGCAGAGCTTCGTCTATACTCCTACCAGATAGGTAACCGAAGGCCTCTTGGTTTCTATCACCAACTAGGCTGAAGATTTGCCCTACCGTGATATTCATGGGGCAGGCGTCCTCACACATCCCGCATGACACACAGGAGAGAGACATATGTAACATACGTCCAATATGGAAAAACAGAGTATCGCTGGGAAGCTTCACCACACCTCTTGCCTTTGCCCTCGTAAGGTAATCTTCAAAATTGAATTTCATTTTGTCCGAATCGAAATGACACTGGCGGCAGTAACATATGGGGCAGACCCTCATACAGTTGTGGCAGTTTATGCATCTACTAAAGCTTTCTAGTAGCCTGTCTATACCCTCAATCTCGCTTCTTAGCCCGTTGTGAGACTCGTTCCTTTTCTGCTTTCTTTCCTGAGTCAGCCTCTCCACTCCACTTTCCCAACTCGATATATTGTCCTCCATTGAAAGACCGAGCTTGCTCAAGACACTTTCGCCTTTACCGCTGCTGGGGATAAGGACCATAGTGCCATCCTTTGCACCCAAGGTTCCTACATGCAAGTCTTCAGCACCCGTGGTAGAGAATCTGTCACATATGTTGCACACTGGCCGCATAGGTTCACTATTCCAGTTCCGGGAAGCACCTCTGAACGTCCTATCACCGTTTTCGGCGCTCGTGAAATAGTCAGATAGAGGCATTACTCCCGGGCAGTCCACAGTCACAAGGATTATGTCCTCCAGGTTTGCCTGTCCAAGCTTAGCCAGTTCAACTGTCGCCCTTGCCTCGCAGGGTCGCATCACAGCAGCAATGCTCTTGTTCCCTTTACCACGTCTGGTAATGCTAGAAATGGCTCTGGCTCCCTGAACTGGCATAATTGGAGGTAACGGAGACGCTGCTTCAAGAAGCGCCTCATCTCGGATCAGTGAGTAGGCGACTGAATCTCCTGCCGACACCCTAGTTGGGATGAGGACAGCGTCAAAACAACCTTGGCTTAATGCTTGCTTCATAAAGTCAAGGACCCCTCTTTCCACATCCCCTTCTGACAGGTAGATTGTTCCCTTCCGAGTAGGTGTCACGTTACAACTCCTCACATGTTCCCAATAGTTTGCTCATAAGCCCACATACTTACCTTACTAGTTCCACAACTTCTTGATAGATCTGCGGGAAGCCAAAATTCTTTACACTGGCAGCTCCAGAGGGACAAGTAGCAGCACAGACCCCGCATCCATGACACAAAGCTTCGTTCACCACTGCAATTCTCCTCACTTCGTCAAAGCTGATGGCAGAGTAAGGGCAGACTGAGATACACATTTTGCATCCAGTGCAGAAAGTCTCCGAAATTTCAGAGGTTCTCACTTCCAACTCCAACTTTCGGCCTGGAACAAGGGATGAGAGTATCTTACCTGCTGCTGCCTCTGATTGAACTATCGTCTCCGAGATATTCTTTGGCCCCTGGGCACACCCGACCACAAATACTCCCTCCACAGAAGACGCCACTGGACCCAGCAACTGGTGCTCTGCAACAGGGAAACCCTCCTCGTCCAGAGGGATACCAAGCATTTCAGCGAACCTATTAGTATCACCGCTGGGTTCCATCGCCGGCACAAGGATTACCATATCTACTGCAAGCTCCTCTTCCGAACCGTTTTCAGTTTCGTATTTCACAGCTATTGCCTTGGTATTTTGGGTAACCGTAGTCTTCGCAGCGCGTACAAAGTTGATCCCTAAGTCCTTTGTCTCTTCGTAGAACTTCTGGTAGGACTTCCCTGGAATGCATAGGTCTGAGTAGAGTTGAGATACCTTTACGTCGGGAAGCTGGGACTTCAACATCCTGGCAAATTTAAGTGAATACACGCAGCACACCTTGGAACAATAGCCCTTCTCTTCTCGCCCAACACAATGGATAATAGCCACAGATTCAGGACTCTTGCCGTTTTTGAGCAGAATCTTCCCCCCACTAGGTCCGCTTGGCATATTCATCTGCTCAAATTCCAAGCTCGTATAGACATCATCACGCTTTCCGTACCCATATTGAGGGAGACCCGTTGGGTCCATCAAGTCGAAGCCGGTAGCTAAGATGACTGCTCCCACGCTTAGATTCCGCTCCCCATTTTCCCCTTTCTTCGTTACTTTTGCCTCAAAATTGCCAAAGAAGCCCAAGATTTGCTCAACCTCACTATCAGTAAGCTCTTCGATATTCTTGGCTCCTAGCAGTCTCTTCACTTCTTTTTCTATCAATACTGAGCCAGAATCCATAGCGGTAAACAGCTTGTCAAACTCCTTTACTTTGCCTCCCAAAGAAGGACTCTTCTCAACCAGATAGACCCTTCTGTCTGGGGAACCAAGCAGCTGGCTAGCCTTAATTCCGGCAATGCCACCGCCGATTATCAGCACATCGGGACAAACGTCCATCTCCTTCTTTTCCAGAGAAACTTGCCAGCGAACTCTACTGATAGCGGCTCTTATTTGCCTTATTGCCTTTTCTGCAGCCTCTTCCTTGTCTGAGGTGACCCAGGCACATTGTTCCCTGATATTCACCATCTGCAATAGGTAGGGGTTGAGACTAGCTTCCTCACACACATTCATAAAAGTCATTTCGTGCTGCTTAGGAGAACAGGCTGCAAGCACCAAATGGGTCAAGTCATGCTCCTTGATGCTTTGCTTTAGGAATTCCTTCCCAGCCTCAGAACACAAGAGCCCGTATTTCTCGACAATTGCGACATCACGAAGCGGCGAAACAGCTTCAATTACTCTATCAATATTCACATTGTCGGCTATATTAGTGCCACACTCGCATACATATACGCCTATCCTTTTTCCCATTTCGCAACCTCTTATCTTGACAATGATAGTAGTCTTCCCACTGCAGCCTCTGCCTGAGCCACTGTGTCTGGAATATCTTTGGGCCCCTGGGCGCAGCCGGCAACAAATATACCCTCTCTTATTGTATCGACAGAATCAAGGTCTGGTTCCTTTTCGCTGAAAAAGCCCCCGTCACCTTGGGGAATACCCAACATCTCCGCCAGTTCCAATGAGTCGACCGCCGGTTCTAGTCCAGGTGACAAGATTATCATGCTCACACTGAGAGTATTCTCCTTGCCATCTTCAGTCTTGTAGTTAACACGCAGTCTCTCCCCTGATTCCGAGACTTCGGTTACCGTGGCGCGAATAAAATCAACGCCGCTTTCTCGCACCTCTCTATAGAACCTCTGATAGGCTCTGCCTGGTATAGACAGATCAGAGTAGAATTGAGATATCTTTACTTCGGGTAACTTATCCTTAATGAAGCGTGCTAGCTTGGCGGAAGACATGCAACATACTGAAGAACAATACCCCTTTTCCTCCCGCCCCACGCAATGGATGATCGCCACTGACTCTGGTGCTTTGCCATTGCGGAGAACAATCTGCCCCTGCGTAGGTCCATTGGAGGCACAAATTCTCTCAACTTCTATGTCAGAGTATACATTGTCAAATTTCTTGTACCCATATTGAGTAATCTTGCTGAGGTCAAGCGGTTTGAAGCCAGTAGCTACCAAGATACCCCCAACGTTAAGTTCGAGTTTCTCATCCTCCTGCGCGTAATCAATAGCCTCAAACATACAGGCTTCTTGACAGGCCTGGCAATCTTTCCCATTGAAACGGAGACAATTTTGAGTATCAATGGCCGGGACGTTGGGCAGAGCCCCAGCACAGGGAATATATATTGCCTTTCTCTTGGTCAGTCCCTCCTCAAATTCGTTGTCCACCTCCACCGGGCAGGGCTCAAGACAGGCGTTGCATCCAATGCAGTTCTGCATGTCGACATACCTCGCCCTTTTCTTCACTTTCACCGTGAAATCCCCTATGGAACCTTCCACAGCCTCAACCTGACTAAGCGTTAGCAGCTCAATGTTCTCATTTTGCAGCAACTCCTGTTGCTTCGGCGCTATCATACAGGTGGCACACTCCATGTTAGGAAATACCTGCTCGAACTTTATTACGTTGCCACCAAAGTAACAGTTCTTCTCAACTAGATATACTTTGGCCCCAGAATTGGCCAGAAGCAGACTTGCTTCAATGCCAGCAATCCCAGCCCCAATCACCAGCACCCGCCTGTCCTCTCCCTTGTTTTCCATTATTACCTGTTACCTCCGTCGCTCTCATAATAGGGCCTTTCCCAAGCGACTTGGCCCCAACTTTCTTACCTGCTCGGCAAACCGGTTAGTTACCTCAGCAAACCTCTGCCCTTCTGATGCTGAAACCCAGGCTAGCATAAACCTTTCCGGTTCCAGTCCCAGCGTTTCCACCGTTTTCTCCAAAAGAGCAAACCTACGGCGAGCATAGTAATTTCCCTCTCGGTAGTGGCAATCGCCTGGGTGGCACCCAGCAACAAATACCCCGTCAGCCCCCCGTAGGTATGCAGTAGCCATGAGAGCCGGCTCCACCCTTCCAGAGCACATTACTTTGATAATCGAAACGGAACCAGGCACCGTTTGCTTCGTTGCCCCAGCAAGGTCAGCAGCCGCATATGAGCACCAGTTGCAGAGGAACCCAACTATCTTGGGTGTGAATTCTCCCTCCATGGATATGCCCACAAACTAGAACTGTATCTGTGCCTTGAACTTTCCTCCCCCCTGGTCAGCGCAGAACAGCAATGTCTTTTTCATCCTGGCACACCATGCTTCAATATCCTTGGGGAAAGACTCACAATCAGCCAGCACTTCTAATGTATCTCCAGCGGGAATACTCTTGGCCATCGCTGCCACTTTCAGTACCGGCTGGGGACACTTAAGTCCCAGTACATCCAAAGTGTGTAGTGCCATGTTCACCTCCTAATTATTTCAGTTTAGAAAGAGAAAGTTATGGTGGCGTCTGATATCGAGGCCAAAAACGTAGTTGCCCCGACAATTTCCACGCCCTCCCTAAAGTCATCGGCTTTAAGGTCCTTGGCATCTAAGGCTAGCTCACAGACTAGAATTCGGCCACCCAGATCACGTAGGCCCTGGTATAATTCCACAATGTCCGGCATGCCCTTGGCCTTGATTTTCTCCAACTCGCCTTTCACCATGGCAGGCGCACCCCCGGGACAGAAAAACACGATCACATCATCGCCGAGGGATGCGGCAGACGAACCGAGAATCATACTTGGGAAAACATTACTGGGTGCGGAACCGTTAACTGTAATCGCTACCTTGGCCATGATTCACCTCCTTTCTTGCGCTACAACTTGGAACAGGTACAGTGCTTTATTTGCCTGCCGCTGCTTCCATAGCTCTCCACCAGCGGCAAATGTTGGTCGCAGGCTCAGAGCCCATTTCGCCTCCTATTAAGTGGGCTGGGGCCAAGTCCCCTTACCGTTTCAGTGAAGCTCCTGACTGTCTCAGCGAACTTTGGTCCTTCTGAAGCCCCTATCCATTCCAGTCTCAGTCTCTCAGGTTGGATCCCCACCGCCCCAAGGAAAGGCTTCATGGCCACAAACCTTCTACTGGTGCTCAGGTTACCCTTCATATAATGACAGTCGCCAGGATGACAGCCGGCAACTAGAACACCATCCGCCCCGGCAGCAAACGCCTTAAATATTAACATGTCGCTGACTCTGCCGGAACACATCACCCTTACCGTCCTCAAGTTTGCCGGATACTGCATCCGTGAGGTACCGGCCAGGTCCGCAGCGGCATAGGCGCACCAGTTGCAGCAAAAGCCAATGATCACGGGCTCAAAGTCATCCCGGTTCACCTATCACGCCTCCTTTCGACTCAACAAACGCTTCATTATACCACGGTGCCTCAAGTTGCGCCATAATCTCCTCATTCCTGAAATGATTCATAGTAACGGCACCAGAAGGGCAAGCGGCTCCACAAACTCCACAACCCTTACATTGAGCCACGGTGACCTGTGCTACTCTTTTGCCATCTTTGGGCACGAGTTCCATGGCTTCAAATGGGCAAAGAGAAACGCACGTGCCACATCCTGAGCAGATATCCTCATTAACCGAGGAAGTTATGGCTTCAGGCCTTACATAGCCTGTTCTCAATGGCCCCGCTGCTTTAGAGGCGGCTGCGTAAGCCTGAGAAATTCCTTCACTCACATCCGTGGGCCACTTTGCAGAGCCACAGATGTAAATACCATCCATAGCAAATTCCACAGGCCGGAGTTTCAAATGTGCTTCCAGTAAGAAACCAAACTCGTCTAACGAAACTCTAAGCATCTTGGATATTCCCTGGTTATCTTCGCGAGGGATAAGAGGCGTGGTGAGAACAAGCATATCGCAGGAAAGCTCTAGCTCCGTCTTACGTAGCTCATGGTATACCCTTATTTTCTCAACCTTCCCATTCCCAATGACTTCAGGAGGCCTTTCCAAGCTGTATCTAATGAATCTAACCCCCCGCTCCATAGCCCCTCGATAGTAATTCTCAAAATCTACACCATAAGTCATAAGGTCACGGTGCAATATCCAGACTTTCGCCCCGGGGTTTGATTCTTTTATAAGAAAAGCATTCTTAATTGCATTCATGCAGCAGATTCTGCTGCAGTAAGTTCTCTCTGGAACGCGAGCCCCAACACAGTTAATCATTACCACGTTCTTGCCCACGGCCTCTCCGTTTTTCATCCGCTCCTCTAGCTCCAGTTGAGTGAGAACGTCAGGCATTTCACCATAGCCGTATTGACCTATTGGCTTTAATTCCTGAGCTCCAATGGCTACTATGATGGTGCCTACGTTGAACTTACTCTCCTTTCCGTCTTGATCCACAGTGACGTCGAAGTTCCCTATGAATCCAGCCACCTCTTTAACCTTAGAAGAAAGATAGGTTTTGATCTTAGAATGATTTTCAACTTTTTCAGCGATTGGATTGGTCAACTTTGTTGCCTCTTCATTTGTGGGGTAAAGTTTATGAACATTTCGGAGGATCCCCCCAAGCTGTGATTGCTTTTCCACCAAATGGACATCGAACCCTTGCTGTGCCAAATTCAAGGCGGCACTCATACCTACAACTCCGCCGCCAATCACTAAGGCTGAAGGGGCTACCTTGATCTCCACCTCCTCCAGTGGCTCAAGTAATCTTGCCTTCGCAACCCCCATTCTGATGAGGTCCTTTGCCTTTTCCGTAGCCTTCTCTGGCTCATTCATATGAACCCAGCTACACTGATCCCTTATATTGACAAACTCAAAAAGGTATTTGTTTAAGCCCGCTGCTTCACAGGCAGACCTGAAGAGCGGCTCATGGGTTCTAGGTGTGCAAGAGGCGACTATAACACGGTTCAAGCTATACTCTTGAATTCCCTTCTTAATCGCTGATATCCCTTCTTCAGAACAGGTATATAGATTATGCTCAGCATGCACCACATTGGGCAGTCCCTTTACATACTCAACAACCTCTGGGACATCGACATATGCCCCGATATTCCTGCCACAATGACAGACAAAGACACCAATGCGAGGCTCGTCCATTTCACCCTCCTCCTGCTATAACTTCCGCTACCCTGCCTGCCGCTCCTGACGCCTGGGTTACAGAATCAGGTATATCTCGTGGACTGTGGACATAGCCACAAGCAAAGATGCCGGGCTTTGTAGTATCCAGCGGTTGCGAAAGCTTATCTGGAGTCCTCACAAAGCCATTTTCGTCCAACTCTATTCCTAGTATTTCTGCTAACTCTTTGGTGATTCGGGGGACCATCGCTTGCGCCAGAACCACCAGTTCTGCCTCAAATCTTTTTATTCCCCCGGTGGTGGTATCCTCATACCAAATAACAGGGTTATCATTCTCGGAGTTGACTTCAATCCTGCCAGGACGCCCCCTGATATACGTCACGTTATATTCCTGTTTAGCCCTAACGATATATTCCTGAAATCTCTTGCCTACAGCCCTCATGTCCATATAGAGAATTGTGGACTTTGTCCCTGGCTCATGTTCATATGCCATCATGGCTTCCTTGGTGGCATGCATGCAGCAGACGCTGGAACAATATGCTTTGTTCCTAAGATCGCGGGAGCCAACGCATTGGATGAAGGCTATATTGTGAGGGATTTTCCCATCTGAAGGGCGCTTAAGTGCTCCAAAAGTAGGACCTGATGCCGCAGTCAGTCTCTCGTATTCTATGGCAGTAATGACATTCTTTATCTTTCCATAGCCATATTCTTCCATTTGTGAGATGTCGTAGAAATCTAAGCCGGTAGCAACTATTATGGCGTCAACGTCGCGATCCAGGACCTGATCAGTCATGTCATGAACAATTGCCTTCGCTTCACAAGCGTTTTCACACCCCTTACATTCAAGCTTCTCTGTGAGTCTCAAGCAGTGATTGGCGTCTCTGACGTTTTTCTTAGGCACTGCTTGAGGGAAAGGTAGATAGATTGCCTTCCTTGGAGATAAACCAAGGTTAAACTCGTCGGGCACCAGGATAGGGCAAACATTTATCCTTTTGATAGCATCCTTTTGGCACTTTTCTATGCATTTCCAGCAACCAGTGCAATCCAAGCCATCGTATATCGGCTTCTCACAGTTACATTCTTCCGCTTGTTCCGTAGAACAGGTTACGCCTATGGAAACCAAGCCATCTCTCCTAAGAACACCAAGTTCTTCAAGTTTATCTAAAGCCCTGTCGTCACATCCTCTGGAGACAACTCCAAACCTTTTCTCAGGCCACTTATCCTTAATTTTACGAACGAAAGTTGCCAGGTTATATCGTGGCTCAAGTTCCAGCTCCTTAAGCTCCTCCTTTTGGGTGAAGAGATAAGGGCCTACATGTCCCCATCTTCTTCGAAGCCCAATGATGCCATCGTAACCGTGGTCTAGAATTTCCTCGGCTGCGGCTATTATTCCCCCCTTATCCAGAATCCTCTCTGCTTCCCCTACTATTCTTTCTCCCTTCTCAGCCATGCTTGTCCCCCTTATAGATTTTCACAGCGCAAACTTTGAACTCAGGGATCTTGGCTTCAGGGTCAAGATTTCTGCTGGTAAGCTCATTGGCGGCACACTCAGCAAAGTGGAAAGGTATAAATACCACCCCAGGGGAAACTCGATCGGTAACGAAAGCCTTTATCTCAATCTCACCTCGCCGTGATTTCACCTGTACCTTTTCTCCTTGCACTATAGAGAGTCTCGCCGCGTCTTCAGGATTAAGTTCCACAAAGCCTGTAGAGGCTTCCCTTTCTAAGGCAGGGACTCTGCGAGTCATTGTCCCAGTATGAAATTGAAACATTACTCTGCCCGTGGTTAGAATGAAAGGATATTCCTCGTCAGGTAGCTCAGCGGGCTGTTCATAATCAATGGCAAAGAAGCGTCCTTTTCCCCTGGCGAAGATTTCTTCATGAAGCAATTTGGTGCCGGGGTGTTCTTTGGACGGGCATGGCCAAGCTAACACCTCACCGCTATCCAATCGCTCGTAGGAAATGCCCCCATAGCTAGGGGTAAGATTCACGATTTCCTCCATAATGGCTTGAGGCGACTCATAATTGAATTGGGTGCTTCCCATTCTTCTGGCAAGCTCAGTGATTATGACCCAGTCAGGCTTAGAATCACCAATAGGCCCTATTGCCTTCCTTCCCCTTTGGACCCTTCTATCTGTTGCGGTAAAAGTCCCCTCTTTCTCAGCAAAGGAACAGGCAGGCAGCACCACATGGGCAAATTCGGCTGTATCAGAGAGGAAGCAATCCTGTACCACCAAGAAATCAAGTTCACTTAGTGCTTTTCTCACGTGGTTTACATCAGGATCGGAAAGCACAGGATTTTCCCCCATTATATACATCGCCTTAAGCGATCCTTCTAGAGCAGCATCGATCATTTCGGTTACCGTGAGCCCTGGCTCTTGAGGCAATTCAACACCCCAAGCTTTTTCAAATTTGCCTCTGCTGGCTTCATCCCGAACTGATTGATAGCCTGAGTAAACATTTGGCAGAGCACCCATGTCGCAGGCACCCTGAACATTGTTTTGTCCGCGCAGCGGATTCACCCCGGTTGACTTGCGGCCAACGTTCCCAGTAAGCATCGCCAGATTGGCGCAAGATTCGACATTATCGGTACCGGTGGTATGTTGTGTGATACCCATAGCATATAGGATGCTTGCTTTTTCAGCTTCCCCATACCATCGAGCTGCCTTCTCCAGTGCAGCTCGGTCGACCCCCGTTATCTGGCAAACCTTTTCAGGCGAGTATTCTCCAACCTTCCTTTTGAATTCCTCGAACCCTTCAGTACGCCCAGCGATGAAATCATTATCAGCCAAATTCCAAGAAAGAATGAGGTTCATTATGCCATTAAGCAGGCAAACATCTGTTCCCGGCCTGTGCTGAAGATGGACGTCAGCAAACTCGACCAGTGGTATGCGGCGTGGGTCAGCCACAATCAGCTTGGCTCCCCTTTCCTTCGCCCGTAGAACCCTTGAGCTTACAAGAGGGTGCTGCTCCATGGTATTGCTTCCTATCACGAAAATACAGCCCGCTCCTTCTATTTCCGGAATGCTATTGGTCATTGCTCCACTACCAAAGGAGTTAACTAAGCCTAGCACTGTAGAGGCATGACAAAGTCGAGCACAATGATCAACGTTATTTGTGCCAATAACTGCCCGTGCGAATTTCATCATGAGGAAATTTTCCTCATTGGTACACTTGGCAGACGAAAGGATACCTATGGAATCAGCTCCTTGCAGTTGCTTTATCTCGCTCAACCTCCCGCTCACAATTTCTAAGGCCTCATCCCAGCTTGTCTCTTCAAACTTACCATTTCTTCTTACCAAGGGTGATTTCAGCCGATCACGGTGGTAAATGAAGCCTGCTGCATTCCTTCCTTTGATACAGAGTTGGCCCCCGCTTACCTCGTCGGTTTTGCAGGGAACCACCCCAGTTATTTCACCGTCCAGAACCTCGAGGTAAAACTGACAGCCACAGCCACAAAAAGGGCAAACGGTTAATACCAAGTCACAATTCACTTGCTTATCTCGGTCCCAACAACGGGCCGCTCCTTCACTCGCTCTACAAGCTTGTTTTTTGTCTCTGGATCTAGACCTGGAATGATTTCAAAAATTGACTCAGGGGGTTGACGCTGCATAAGGTGATGGATAGTTCTGAGGGGTATGTCCACAGGACAAGTTTCTTCACACATGCCGCAGTTAATGCAGCTATCGCCAATGCGGTAAGCTCTTATTATGTGAAACAGGGGCACAGCGGGAGGTATTTCGCCGGGGGCAATCCACTCCGGGTCTTCCAGCTCAGTCTCACCGTAAATCCATACGGGGCAGACATCACAGCAGCCAAAGCACTTTATGCACTTGCTGAGTTCCTTCTGCCAGAAGTCTGCTCGTGACTCTTCGTCCATCAGGGCCACCCGCTGGGCCAATATCTCAGGCTCCCTTCCTTCTCGTTCCTCAGGAGGAAGTTCAACAAATCTTCGCCTCTCGAAGGCAACATTGGTCATGGCATGCCTTTCCTTGTTTTCCTCAACACAGGCCTGGGTGCATTCTCCGCACTGGACGCAACTTGTCTCGTCTATTTTGATTCGGTCAACCCATATTTCCCCTTCAAACTCCTTCGAGCCATCTAACTCGGTCTGAGTGCACTCCCCGCACCCGGTGCATTTATCCCAATCAACGTGTGTTGCCTTCCTCTTGACTTTGACATGGAAATTTCCTTCCTCTCCTGATACTCCCTCCACCTCGGAATAGGTCAAAAGCTCTATGTTAGGATGCTGGCTTGCCTCTATCATCTTGGGGGCAAGAATACACATAGCACAGTCATTAGTGGGGAAGGTCTTATCTAGCTGTGCCATCCTCCCCCCAATACTGGGAGTCTTTTCCACCAAATACACCTTGAACCCCATATTAGCCAGATCGAGAGAAGCTTGAATCCCAGCTATCCCACCGCCAATCACCAAGACCGATTTATGTTCATTTTCCCGGTTCACTTGTCGCCTCCTAAGGCGTTTGCTACCAGATTTACCAAATCCATAACTTCAATTTTTGGCATTACCCGCTTCTCTTCCCCTTTGTCTACCATAGCGCATCTGAAATGGATTTGACATTTGGGACAAGAGGTTATAAGCATCTGCGCTCCAGTCGAAGCTGCCTCAGACAACCTCTCTGTCCTTATCATGTTGGAATATGAGTCGCAATTGGTAAAGGCGCTGGTTCCACAACAAATAGAATCCCATCCGCTATGTTCCATCTCAAGAAACTCTACCCCTGGAATAGAACCCAGCACCTTTCGGGGTGCATCATAGACACCTAGATGTCTTCCTAATCTACAAGGGTCTTGATAAGTTACCTTCTTATCAATCCAGTTAAACTTAGCCTCCCCTTTCTCTATCTTCTCAGCTAAGAATTCAGAGATATGTTGTAACTCGCAATCCACACTAAACCCATGATTGGGGTAGTCTAGCTTGAATGTCCGATAGCCCTCAGGACAGGAAAAGATTATCTTTTTCACCCCAGCCTCTTTTATTAGTTTTGTGTTATGTTCGGCTAAGCTCTTGAAGGTCTCCACATCCCCGGTCCAAAGCACATCATGCCCACAGCATTTCTCATCTGGAAGCAATTTGGGCTCTATTCCGAAAAAGTTTAAGATTCTTAAGCTTGCCTCAGTGATATCAAGAGCCCTAAACTCAATATCCTCAAAGACAGGTTCAAAATATGGAGCGCATCCAACCCAGAACAGGACATCGGAGTCGTCAGAGATACGATATTCTTTGGATAGCCATTCCAATCTTCTCTGCTTAATGTCAGGACTTGTCATAAGTCGTGCCAAGGATTGCAGTTGCCCCGAGTGGGCATAAATTCCATGCTGTCCATTATCTTGGGCTATAGCTCGGGCTTGGCGAATGAAAATAGGAAAATCAACATCGCAGGGGCATCTCTGCTGGCAGGTATAGCAAGTTAAGCAAGAAAAGAGTTTTTGGTTGAAGACCAATACATCCTCAAATCCCAAAAGGGCGTCTTCAATTATCGCCCGCGGAGAGAAAGATGGATCATATCTGGCAACAGGGCATACACTAGTACACTTGCCGCATTCCAAGCAGTAATAAGTCTTGGTTTCCTGAATAATGTCTTCTAAATTCAAACCGCTACTTCTTCCCTCCTTAAAGCTGAAAAGGGTGAGGGGCCCAGTTTCTTAAGTTGGTCGACAAATTCCTCAACTACTCTGGCAAACACTGTTCCCTCAGAAGTAGATATCATTTCACGCCTCAGCCTTTCATCCTCTAAGCCAAGGGTGTGGACTAGCCTCTTTAGCTTGGCGAACATGGCATCACACTTTACCGGCCCATCAATGTAATGGCAGTCGGTGTATTTACACCCGGCGACTATAACTCCATCAGCTCCTCTTTCAAAGGCTCTGAGGACATAGTCAGGATTTATCATTCCACTGCACATTACCCTTGCAATATAAACATTGGGAGGGTATTGGACCCGGCTTGTGCCGGCCAAATCGGCCGCAGCGTAAGTACACCAGTTGCAGGCAAAAGCAATAATCTGCGGCTCAAATTCAGCCACGGTAAGCCTCCAGTAAGCCATCAACCAAGCTATCTATTTCCTGCATATTGAAATGCCTGATTGACATTGCTCCCGTCGGGCAAACAACGGCACACGCCCCACATCCTTTACACAGGGCTTCATTTACGCTGGAGACCAAAAAAGTCCCATCCTTGCTAATAATCGTGGGAGCGTGGAAGGTGCAAATTTCCTCACAGCGTCCACATCCATGACAAATGCTTTCATCCACTTGGGCTATGGCTGCCTCAGTGGTTACCTTGCCTCTGCTTATTAACGACAAAGCTTTGGATGCTGCGGCAGAAGCCTGGGCCACAGTATCAGGGATGTCCTTCGGTCCGGCACAGCAGCCAGCGATGAAAACTCCGTCTGTGGGCGTGTTTACCGGAGCAAGCTTGGGATGCGTTTCCAAGAAGAAGCCATCGGCTCTCTGACCTATGGTAAAACGACTGGCGATATCGGCTGCATCAGACCGAGCTTGCAGAGCAGCACAGAGGATAACCATATCCACCGGGACACGGATCATCCTCCCCAATAAGGTATCCTCAGCCAAGGCAACTAATTTCCCTCTCTCCTCTTCACTTATGGCCTGATCGGTTATCTTTGCCACCTTGCCTCGGATAAAATTGACTCCCATTTCCGAAACGTGCTGGTAGAATTCCTCATAGGCTTCTCCAAAGCACCTCATGTCAATATAGAATTCATATACATCGGCCTTGGTAAACTCTTTTATCAGCTCTGCATACTTGAGACCATACATGCAGCAAACCCTGGAGCAGTACTCATGGTAGTTTTTGTCTCGACTGCCGACACAGTGTACTATGGCTACACTTCCCGGTTCTCTGCCATCCTTAAGTTGAATTCGCCCCTGAGTTGGCCCGCCAGCACACGTTATCCTCTCAAATTCAAGTCCGGTTAGAACATTATCATACTTCTTATACCCGTATTGAGTCATGACACTGGGATCAAACTGGTCATAGCCAGTAGCCAGAATGATTGAGCCTACCTCTACCTCAGCAAACTCCTCTTCCATGCCATGGTTAATCGCCCCTTGCTCACAGACCTTCAAGCACTCCAAACATTCCGAGCATACGCCACAGTTGAGACAGCGTTTAGCCTCCTCTATGGCTGTTTCTTCGTCAAAGCCTTGTTCAACCTCAGCAAAGGAGCTTTTTCTCTGGTCAAGGCTAAGCAGCGGCATGCTGGCTCTTGCCTTTGGTTTGACTCCTTCCGTCGATACCTGTTCTACCTTTTTGGACGCTATTTGTCTTCCCTCGGTTAGGCTAATACCTTTCAGATATCGATCGATAGAAATAGCTGCCTCTTTGCCGGCGGCGATGGCTGCAATTACGTCACCGGGGCCGGAGACCGCGTCGCCACCGGCGAAAACGCCATGGATGTTTGTTTGCAAGGTAGGAGGGGCGACTTCAAGGGTGCCCCAACCAGTATAGTCCAATTCTTTAGGCAGCATTGTCTTATCCACAGCCTGACCAACAGCGATGATAAGATTGTCCACATCCATGGTGAACTCTGAGCCTTTGATGGGTACCGGACGGTTACGGCCGCTAGCATCAGGCGTGCCCAACTCCATCCTGATACACTCAATAGCTGTCAATTGACCATCCTCGGATAGGATTTTAACTGGCCCCGCCAGGAAGTGGATCTTGACTCCTTCTCGCTTGGCTTCCTCAACCTCGGTCCCGATAGCAGGCATTTCAAGCTGAGAGCGGCGATAGACTACAGTCACCTCTTTAGCCCCAAGGCGTGAAGCTAATCTAGCAGCATCGATAGCGGCGTTGCCGCCACCAATGACTACCACCCGCTCCCCTAAACTAATCTTCACGCCAGAATTTGCCATTCTGAGAAAGTCGAGGGCATGGATTACTCCGCCTGTTTCTTCACCAGAGACTCCTGTCTTTTGGCTTTCCTGACAACCGTTGCCTAGTAAAATGGCTGTATATCCCTGGTTGAAGATCTCGCCGATGTCTTTAACTGGCGTATTTGTCCTGATCTCAACCCCCAGTTCTTGTATGTAATTTATCTCGTTATCCACTATTTCTTTGGGCAATCTGTATGCGGGGATGCCATACCTTAGCAGGCCACCTGGCTGAGGAAGTGCCTCGAACACAGTGACTGCATAACCCTCCCTAACCAAATCGTAAGCACAGGCAAGTCCGGCAGGGCCAGAGCCAACAATAGCCACTTTACCCTCTTTTGTCCTTTCAACTGGAGCTGCTCTTTCCCTCCTGAGCCTCAGCTCATAATCAGCAATGAAGCGCTTCAGGCTTCGAATGGCGATGGATTCGTCAAACCGCCCTCGCTCGCAGTCCAGTTCACAAGGATGCGTACAGACCCGTCCAACAACCCCGGCAAAAGGCATTGTCCTTCTGACTACTTCAAGGGCTTCTTTGAACTTGCCCTGGGAAATAAGTGCGACATAGCCTTGAGCATTGACTCCAGCGGGACAAGCAATGCGGCACGGCGCGGTGCCTCTCTTGTCAATGGCAAAAGCGGCAGGGACAGCTTGGGGGAGGGGAAGATAAGCTGCCTTTCTCATGTGCAGGCCCATTTCAAACTCGTCAGGCACCTCAACAGGACATACTTTGGCGCATTCCCCACATGAGTTACATTTAACAACGTCCACATACCTGGGCTTCTTCCTCACTTTGACTTTGAAATTGCCGATATAGCCTGAAACCTCTTCTACTTCGCTAGAGGTCATTAATTCGATGTTAGGGTGATGACCGACGTCGGTCATCTTAGGTGTGAGAATGCATTCCGAACAGTCCAAAGTAGGGAAAGTCCTGTCAAGCTGAATCATATGTCCACCAATGGATGGTTCCCGTTCCACTACATAGACTTTCTTGCCCCCATCAGCGATATCTAAAGCAGCCTGAATTCCAGCGATGCCGCCGCCCACAACCAAGACATTAGGATTGACTGGAACTTCCTTAATCTCCAGAGGCTCATGCCAGTAAACGCGCCTTATTGCAGCGCGTACAAGAGCCTTGGCCTTCTCTGTAGCTCGCTTCTTGTCTGCAGCATGGGGCCAAGAACAGTGCTCCCTGATATTGGCATGCTCATATAAGTAAGGATTTAACCCAGCATCCTGGCAGGCTTTGCGGAACGTAGGTTCATGCATCCTTGGTGAGCAGGAAGCAACCACAACTCGATTGAGCCCTAGCTCTTTGATATCATTTTTGATGAGATCCTGCCCGGGATCCGAGCACATATACCTGTAGTCACGCGAAATCACTACATTAGGCAAGGTTGTCGCATATTTGACCACCTCCTCACAATCCACTGTACCGGCAATATTTAATCCACAGTGGCAAACGTATACTCCGATCTTTACCTCTTCCATATCTACTCCAGCTTGTCGCTACATTGCCTCCTGAACTAATTCTGTAATATCCTTGATTTCAATAGTTTCGCCCTTATCCACTCTCAACTGACTATCTTTCAACATGCACATACAATAAGGACAGGCAACAGCTAATACCTCGGCTCCAGTTGCCAGAGCTTGTTGTAATCTAAGGTCGGCAAATCTTTCCTCTCTCCTGACACCCATCCATATGCCTCCCCCTCCGCCACCACAACAAAGACTGTTTTCCCCGAAATCCGACATTTCAACCAGCTCGAGACCAGGAATGCTCCTTAGGACCTCCCGAGGCTCATCATATATGCCGTTATGCCGACCAAGGTAGCATGGATCATGATATGTAACCCTCTTATTCAGTTCCTTGGTAGGCTTTATCCTCTGCTCCTTAATGAGTTCTAATAGAAGCTGGGTAGAATGAATCACTTCAAATTTGCCTCCGAACTCCGGGTATTCATTTTTGAAAGTGTGATAGCAATGGGGCGAAGAAACAAGGATTTGCTTGACGCCGCTCTCAACAAAAGCAGCAATATTGTTCCTTGCTAGCATTTCGAATACGTCTTCATTTCCCAACTTACGGGTGCTCTCACCACAGCAATTTTCTTTACTGCCCAAGATGCCAAAATCCACTTGCGCCTTTTTCAGGATATCCACTGTAGCGAGGGCTATCCCCCTCTCCGCCGGTTCATATATGGAGAAGCAACAAGGGAAAAACGATAGTGCAGTGCCCGGACCAGATTTCTTCACTCCCAAACCCTTAGCCCAGTCATCCCGCTTTCCCGGCTCCTGACCGAATGGATTGCCCGCACCAGCGATATTCTTGACTGTGATTCGAAGGGCATCAGGAACAGCGCCAACGCCTAAACTAACTACAGCTCGGCGCAACGCCCTCATAATGTCGATTATCTCTACGCCACGAGGGCAGCTCTGGACACAAGCCCGACAAGTGGCACAAAGCCACAGCTCATCACTCTCAAAATCTGTCGCGCCAAGCTGGGCCTCGTGAATAATACGGCGAACAATAAAGCTTCGAACCAGATTCCAGGGACAATTAGCAGTGCAAATGCCACATTGGTAACACAATCTCAGAGGGTCACCACCAGCCTCTAGTATCACGTTTGTGGCTTCTTTGTAAGGAGCTAGCACCTGCATGGAACTTTGGCCCTGGTCCTATAAGAATCAGACAAAAAATGGAGGAGTAGCTATCTTGAAAACCTTGTAGCTACCCTTTTTCTCCACAGAATGAATTGAAGCACGGCCAGTGAGTATAACAAAATATTACTGGTGAAAGCAAATTCTCGGCGATAGTATGGTTATAGATGTTTCAAGAACCCTTCTAATGGAGCCCCCTGATCATCTAGGATTAGGAGCATAAGGGAAACTCCTGATTATGCCGCTATTCTGAGGCTCTGCGTGGGCCAAACCAGAATCGGTCTAAAACAAAGCAGTTGTTATTCTAAGGGAAGAGAGCTAGGTGTCTCACTAAGAATACATCTCCCCCCTTTTGTGCCACTGGAACTTTCTGGCTAACTCTTTTACTACAACCCTAACCAACTTGGCTATGCCTCAGCCCTTTGTCCCTTTTTACGCAGTGCCTCTCGGCGAGCTGCTAGCTTAGTCAATTTTTGGTCTAAAGCGTCCTGCATAAACTGGCCAAATTCACAAGCTGAGCATTGGAACAGACGGGTGCAAAGTCGATAAGAGACGTCACCCTTTAGAGCATAACGGCAAAGTCTCTGACTTCCCGGCAGTTCCTTAAACCTCTCCAGAGCCTTATCGATTTCCGGAGCTTCGCCAGCGGCTATTTTCTCTTGCATCATCTGGTCAAACTCGCAGGTAAGGCAGTCATAATTCCGGGTGCAGACCCTGTAAGAGACCATGCCCATCTTTGACCAGACGCACTCATTGACTTTCACCACCTGTTCGACAGCAGCCTCATCTTCAGGCACCTCAACCCTTGGCTTGGCCAGTTCTTCCTTCGTCCTTTGGATCCAAACTCGGGTTTCCATGTGGCCCGGAGCGATATGGAGAATAGACTGGAATTCCCTCAACGCTTTCTCATAGCGGCCTGCCCTGAAGCAAGTTTTGCCTTGCTCGAGGTAAGCAGGGATTTCTTCCTCAGTTATGGCTATGGTTTGCTCAACCCCGGCTTCTTCGACCACTGAAGCTTCCGTTATCGCTGCTTCAACCTTCGCCTCCTCAGGTTTTACCTCTACCTGAATAGGGCCGAGAACCTCCTGAATTGATTTTTCCAGAGCATCGGGGGCAAAGGGCTTAACCAAGTAATTAACTGCTCCGATTTTCATTGCCTCTACTGCTGTCTCCATCGAAGGATAAGCGGTGATGATGATTCCTTTAAGCTTTGGGTTTTGCGCTGTGGCCTCTTTCAGCAGCTCAAGTCCATTTTTTCCTGGCAGCCTTAGATCAAGAACGACAACGCCAAATCCCCTCTTTCCAATTTCTTGCAACGCCTCTTCGCCTTCCTGGGCAGTTTCCACCTCATAGCCCCTATCCTTAAGCCAGTCTCGAAGCGACTCGCGCATGATGGCTTCATCTTCAACGATCAATACTGATTTCATTTCTTCCACCTCCTTTCACCCTTTGGTGTCGCAGTCTTTCAGCCAACTCCTTTCGTTTTCACATCAGCACTCCCTCAATTTCAGCCGTAATCTGCTCAGTGGTAGAGTTACTGATGGTAATGGCCTCACTAGGGCAGGCAGCACTACATGCACCGCATCGCTTACATTTAAGGTCATCTATAACTGATACTACCCCTTTATTAGATGCCACTAGTTTGATGGCGTCATAGCTACATACGGCGGCACAAATTCCACAGCCACTGCACACATCCTGGTTGACTTCAATTTCTGCTATCTCAGGCTGAACTCCCAGTGCCACACATGCTTTACAGCTCTTACATGGACCGCAGTCCAGACACCTCCTGGCCTCTTCCACTGCTTCTTCCAAGGTGAACCCCTTTTTAAACAGTTCAAAGTTCATCCTCTCTAGTAACCATTCCGATTCAGGCTGAGGCTTGTATTCCATAAGCTTGGGGATAGCAGCGGCTTCATACTGCTTCTCTCTACCCAGCTTCAGGTCTTCACCCCTCAGGTAGCGGTCGATGGACTCCGCTGCTATCACCCCATCTCTCATTGCTTCTGCGGCAAAACCTACTCGTCTCACATCGCCGCCGACAAAAACCCCTTCCTTACGATTGCTCATGAGAGTGAGGGGATCGATATCGAGCCTGCCTCTCTCATTCACCAGCCCTTCTTGGGAAAAGAATGTCCGCTCTGGACCTTGCCCTATAGTAACCAGCAGCACATCGCCCTCAAGATATATTGCAGCGCTGTGGTCAAACTTAGGATTAAATCCGCTTTCGTCAAAGACCGAGGTGCATCGGGGACACTTTATTTTCTTGAATTTCCCATCCTCTCCGATTATCTCTTCTACACCTCGGGAGTAGTATATCTTTAATCCTTCCTCAGTAGCGCCTTCTATCTCCTCCACATCGGCCGGAATCCCATCCTTGGAAGATTTATCTTCATTTTCGAGGCAGACAATGGAAACATCTGCACCAAGCCGCCGTGCACTCCTTGCTGCATCAAATGCCACATTGCCACCGCCTATCACTATCACTCTCTCCTCTCGGAAGAGTTGCCGAAGGAGCTCTTGACAAAGCCTGTTTTGGTTCAGCTCGAAAAGGAGATGCAAACCAAAGGCGACTCCGCCGAGGTCTGCTCCATTTATTAGCTGCCCCTCCATACTCAGGGGTCTGGGAGAAGGAGTACCAGTAGCAATGAACACAGCTCGGTACCCCTCACTCTTAAGGTCATCCAGCGTTTCCCCGCCATTGCCCATTGTTGCTCCAAACTCAACATCAATATGGGCAATCCTTGCCAGATTATCTAAAGTGTTATCTATAATATTGGTGGGAAGACGATATTGGGGGATATATCTCAACGCGCCTCCCAATTGTGAGCTCCTTTCCAGAATAGTCACCCGATAGCCCTTTTTGCTCAGTTTGTAAGCACACATCAGCCCTCCGGGGCCCCCACCGATCACCGCAACCTTTTCTCTGGTAGGATAGGGAAGTGGCGGTTTGGTTTCTAGATATGGAAGATAATGATCGGTGAGGAATCGTTTAAGCATCGTTCTTCTTATTGCCCCCGTCTGGTCTTTGTAATTGCATTCCTTCTCACAAAGCCCACAAATATAGCTGCATACCGTGAATAGAGGATTCTTGTCATAAATTTCATCACCTATCTCTATTATCTGGTTGTAAGCTCTCTCAGCATCCAAAGGAAGATACGCTATCATTGTGTTAGTGCGCTGAATAGGCTCTCCGATAGGACAAGCTATCTGACAAGGAGGCAGACATACTTTCCCGGTTGCCTCGTCAATCACCTCCTCAACCACCTCCTCAACTGCTGGAACTTCCACCACGGCTGCCTCAACCTTGGTCTCTTCAGGTCTTATCTCCACTTGAACCGGGCCGAGAACCTCCTGAATTGGTTTTTCCAGGGCATCAGGGGCAAAAGGCTTGACTATGTAATCGACTGCCCCGATTTTCATCGCCTCCACTGCAGTCTCAACCGAGGGATAAGCAGTAATAACAATTCCCTTAAGCTTAGGGTTCTGCACCGTGGCCTCCCTCAACACCTCGAGCCCGTCTCTTCCTGGTAGCCTCAGATCGAGAACCGCAACACCAAATTCTCTCTCCCCAATCTTCTGCAATGCCTCTTCACCTTCTTCGGCAGTGTCCACTTCGTAGCCATCTTCTTTAAGCCAATCTCGGAGCGATTCTCGCATGATGGCCTCATCCTCAACGATCAATATTGGTTTCATTGCCTTTGCCTCCTCTTTCTTGTTTGTCAAGATTGCTTGTCTGTCTATCTTTCAGCTCCTTTCATCTTTTAGTATGCCAACTTCTTCCCTTTGGGTTGTTCCCACCTTGCTGATATGCAATTTTCTTGCCAAAATAGAAAGCTACCCAAATTTTCTGGGTAGCTTTTGTTGCCAAGGAAGACCAAAGACTTGTAATACTTTTGCAGCCTGTAAAGACATTGGTCACACAGTGTCTATTTTCTTTACGCCACGACCATTGCCTCCCGCCTTGTTGTAGAGTGTCATTCTGGTGATTCCTAAGATTCTAGCCGCCACGCTACAATTTCCTCCAGTTTCACAGAGGACATTCAATATATGGCTTTTCTCCACCCCTTTAGGGCCCCCCGCGGTACAGTTGCGCGAGCTGGCGGCATATTTTCATGAAGTGAATCGACAACTGTGACAAGGCCAGCTTCGGCTAGGATGGTTGCCCTTTCGATAGCATTTTCCAACTCACGAACGTTTCCCGGCCAGTCATAATCGAGCAGAAACTCTGTTACCTTTCGGGAGAATCCAGCGACCTCTTTTTGATACTCCGAGGATCAGCCGCTGCGTCTTGGGGCTAACGACCGGACTCATTTGCATGTCTTCTCTAGT
>Ga0315545_1000434_pt1 | contig 44582 bp, 91 predicted proteins | sample SalMarSW160210MG_FD_203096 | JGI IMG/M metagenome (GOLD analysis project Ga0315545, IMG submission 203096) | Salt marsh sediment microbial communities from the Plum Island Ecosystem LTER, Massachusetts, United States - Salt Marsh Sediment SW1602-10 ...
CCATAAGAAAAAGCCGCCCCTTTGGGCGGCCTCGCTTCCTGCTATCGGCCTTCTATCTCAAATTAAGTAAATGTTTAGTCAACACCTCAAAGCGGTGCAGTTCCCCTCCGTGCCATATCCATGTGATGTCGCACCGTTCATCCCCCCGCTTGCGGGCATCGGCAAGATGGCGGCGCATCTCCATGATGCCCTCCCTCTCAGCCCGCGAAAGCGGGAACACTTCCATGTTTCCCATTATAGCACTTTTCTATAGGTGTCAAGGGGTCGTATTGGTTATGATGAGGGTGGCGCGGAAGGCGCCGGCCCCGCCTCAACCAAATCGGCCTCTTCCAACACCCGCTCTAAAACGCCCAGGGCCTCTGCCACGGTTATTTTCCCCCGCCGTATGGGGCCTTCTAATCGGGCGGTTAGCTCCCCCGTAATGTAGGCCCTTTGTAGCCATTTTCGTAGTGCTTCAGCTTGATCCATCACTCCCCCTTACGCACCGATAGCCTGTATTTTACATACCTCTCGGCGGCCCGCTGCAATTCCCCTATGAATCGCTGTTCGGCGTCATAACAAGGTTGGCAAAGGCCACCCCAGGTCATTTCGCCACAAAACTTACAGGGACTCTTCGGCGGCGGCTTAGGTCTTGACATTACTCCCCCAAAAATGGCTGCGCCATCGTTTTTAATTGCTCTCTTGTGAATTCATCTATACCCCAGCGAAGCACACGGGGCGGCTGCCCGCAGATGGGACAGATTCTCTTGCCCAACGATATATCTTGTGCTAGGGCTACAGCCTTAACCCAACCCTCGCATGTATCGCACCAGAGAATGCGCGTTCGCAGCATCACTCCCCCAAGTCCTTCGCAATCAGTGCCTCGAGATGTGGAATATCAATCGTTGCGCCCGTGCCTGGAGGGATCGGCGACCTCTCCATCATTCTCTCCCACTTCTTGCGCGACGCCTCGAACCTTCGCCACATTCTCCTGTATCTGGCACTGAACAAATATGAACGCCAATGATATAGCGTTCGCCCCCAGTCGATTCGCCCACACTCCTCACAACGAATCAGCATCACCCCCTCCTTAGCCTTTTAGGAACCTTCCTCGCATATGGCTTTTCTTCCTGTTTTAGCTCTTCGGCGCGATCCTGTAACAGTGCGTTGGTTAGTGGGGTTACTCCCCCTATATTTCCCACCAAGTGAACGTCTCGCCCATTTCGTCCCTCTGCCACTGCATCTCTTTGTACGGCCCGTCTATGGGGCCGATACATGGCCCCTTTTTTGTAGGGCAGGTGGCGCAGGCCAAGCCAATGTAGAGTTCGCCGCTTACCACCACGGAGGAAGAATAGCACCATTCGTTCCCGCCGCACAGGGAGCAGCGGCCTTCTGTCAGGCGCTCGCAACGCCAACCGCCCCGCTCGCCCGCTTCTTTGAACTCCTCGACGCTAAGACCCATCACTCCCCCTTAGCTGTCATCTCAAAGGACTTCCCAACGCGCCTGCCAGAAAACGTATAACTCCGTGCTACCTCAGCCATGATGCCCCGCTCCAAAGCGTGAAGGGCAACTTTGAGAAGCGTGTCCTTGGTTATTTTGTCCATCCTATCGGGAAATGGGACTCGCACCATGTATTCCATCACTCCCCCTTAGTTCGCTCCAGTGCCTCCTTAGCCGCCTTCCATGCTATCTCGGCCTGCCACATTGCGAGTTGGGCCTGCATCTTTGCGGCATAGTATTCTGCCGCTTGGGACGGCGTAAGCATGATTTTCCCCATCACTTCCTCCTTAATCGCTTCGGTTTCTTCGCATATGGCTTTTTATTAGTCGTATGTGGCTTTTCTATCTGTTCTAATTCCTCGGCTCTAGGTAACACTAGGCGTTCCCCGCGTAACTCCAAATACGCCGCTTCCGCCTTGTCGTGGGATAAGTCCTCGATTACGGCGTGGCCGTGTATCTTTTGCCCCGTCTCCTTGTAGTAGAACCTTGTGGGTATCGTAAGGCGCCCACATTCACAACGTTCCCCCAAACGGTGCCATCTAGTGCAGGTCATACTTCGTTATTCTGTACCTCTCCCTGTGGGCGCACGAGTGGTCCCGAACGTAGAAGTGCCTAGCCTCTATCTCAAAGCAGTCGTCATATTCTTCCAACTCCCACCATTCTACCCTGTAAGGTGCCCCCCAAGCTTCCTTGAGATACGCTATGGCTTTCTCTAGGGAAGTCGCCACGCCGAAGAAGAAGCTTTGTTCGGGATAACCCGCCGTCTCAATAACCCAAACATCCTTAACCCTCCCCACGTGTGCTAAGACCCCTTGCACCAATAGGTCATAGACTCCGTTCTCTGCCACTTGCCGCCAGGAAAACGATGCTCTATGAACACAAGCGATAGGGCCAACCGCTGTAACCACGCGAGACGCAAGCGCAAGCCAATGCGCACGAGGAGCGTGCCCAGGAAAAGACGACGCCACCGAAGACGAATCCTTCTGCCATCAGAGTAGATCACCATAGGCCTCCGTTCCACGTGTGCTAAAAACGGCCCTACTCCTCAACAAGCACCAGAACAGTTACCCTCGCTGGCGCGTCCTCCTCTCTAACCGAGGTTGCCATTTTCCGCCGCCAGTCCTCAAGGGAGGAAAGTAGCTCCTCTGATATTTCGTGCAAGGAAAACCCATTGAGAGGATCGCACAATTGGGCGTCCTCAAGATCGGCGTGAGTCATAAAGCCGCGCATCTGATACGCTTTCACCCCATCCTCCTACGTGTGCTAAAGATGAATACCTCCATATACGCGCCATCCCGCGCTTCGGTGTCCCCCCTGGTTTTCACAGCGCCCCTGGACGCGAGAAAGATCGCACTATGTTGCATAGGTAAAGTAAATCAGATACGAACTTGGGGCATGGCGCGTTATTGGGGAGGTTTGGCTAGGGTTCGGCGACACGAAATCCCTCCGCTTTGGGCTTGTCGCCTGACGCTGGGGGCTTGCGCCCCGGCCCCCACAGCCCATGTAGCTCGCCGAGTAGCTTGAGGCAGGTGAGTTGTTCCTTCTTGTAGCCTAGTTGCCCAATGATATACCCAGATAGGGCACGCTGCACCTGTTCAGCGCTCAGAATGGGCTGGCTGTCCACGCGAGCTAATCCAGTCGGCCTTTCATCATCGCTCGGCTGGATGGTATGCCCCTTCAGGAACTTGCCCCGCTCATCGCGATCGCCCATGCCTACATCCTACCACCATAGACAACTTCTATCAAGTCATCAAGAAGATTGATGCAAAATAGTGGTCGTAGGGTATTGCATTAAATACCCTACGGGTGTATACCAGATATAGAGAGAAGGGGGGTTACTGGAATGGAATTGCGACAGAGGATAGAACAAAAGCTAGGAGTTGCCCGGCAGCAACAAGAGACAGTGGAAGCTGGGCCGGTATGGTCTTACTGGCATGGCTACATCCGGGCCTGCGAGCGCATCCTAGAAGACATCACCGACATTGGCTGCCGGGAACACGAAAAGTCAGTCAAGGCATGACGATAGAGTAGGAGGGAAAAGGGGTGGCAAATCCTTGGGTAGAGAACGCAGCCATTCTCCGTAGAGAATACCAACAAAAAAGGAGGAAGGAGATGACAAGGGTTTGCGAACGCTGCGGGCGCGACCAGAAGACAGTCGAGCGCCAAGACGAGCCGCCATCCGAAATCAAGCGGCGGCGCATACAGGCAGAAGAGGAGGGATTCAAGGCAACGGCCTACGCAATGCTCTGCCATCGCTGCTGGCATGACGACATGGGATACGGCCAGTCCTAGCTTCTATCGCCCACCCACAGCTCATCAGTGAATGGTGGGCTGTGAGAGGGACAGGAAGCATAGCAAGGAGGGACGAAGTGAACTATGACCCAGAAGCCATCATACAGGATGCCGACATCGAGCAGGCCGAATTCGAGCGCATGGGCGCAAGGCTGGCTGCCCTAAAGCGCCAGGGCGTCTGCACGCATGGCAGCGTTGTGGGCATGGGCGACGATGGAATAGCCCATTACCCTGAGGCCCGAGGGCTAAAGCCTGGACAGCTTCGCTGTACCGATTGTGGGCGCGTCTTCGACGACCACAACGCATGGCTAGATGCCCTCCCGCATTAGCTTCTAGCGCCGAAACGCCCGCAAGGGCGTCCATTGGGGTTCGTCGCCCAATGCTGAAGAGGCAGACGGACAGGAGGGACAGAGAGATGGGCGAGCGATACAAGGTCGAAAAGTGGGGCGGGCCAACTGACCCAGGGGGCTACTGGTGCCTGGTTGATACGCTCCAACAGCGGATGCTCATCGGCCCTGAATCCTTCGCTGTGTGCGATGGGATACTAGAACGGCTGAACAATAGAACGGCCAACGACGAGATAGACGAACTAGACGAGGTTGCAGCCATCATTGCAGCCAACGCATAGCGCGTTACGCGTAGTAACGCAGAAGGGAGAGAAATGCTGCCTGCATACCTCAAGTTATGCGAACGGGCGAAGGCGATGCCTGATACCATGCTCGCTCATCCTGACGGTGCCACGGCGCTGTGGGAGCGGCTGGGCAGGTTCCACGCCCGCCGAGGCTACAGCCCCGCGCTAATCCAGCAGATAATCGACGCCCAGCGAGCAGAGAGCAAGAAGCCAAGCCAGGACATAAGCTCGCCCGAAATGCGCAAGCTCCTAGATAAGCTGGGAAGAGAACTTGGGCGGCTGTAAGCCCGTAAGGGCAGAAGGGAGAGAGGAAATGCCACTTAACCCAGAGCAGCAAAGGTTGAACCAAATCCGAAAGAAATCCAATAAGTACCTACAGGAGCGCAAGAAGGCGCTGCTTAGGAGAGTCAAGGAGATTGAGCAAGTCCTGAAGGAGAGAGAGAAATGAAGCCTAATGCAAAGAAGGAGAACACCATATCTGGCGGCGTTGGGGGCGACTGCTGCCTTTGCGGGCAACACACCCACCACGGAACACCGAACTACAAGGGCGAAGGCCCAGGACGCATAGTCTGCCCAGGCTGCCTGCCCATCGCCATTCTTGGCCTGAAAGAAAGAGAATCCACGTCACACCCTGACGCATAAAGGAGAGAGATGCACGACAAGAAGAAGCACACAGAGAAGGAACTGGAAGATTGGAGAGCGGGCAAGGTTCGCTACGGATGCCAAGAAACCGTCTTTGGCGAACGTATGTGGGATCACCAATGCCAAAAAGGAGCGACCGCCGAACGCAATGGGTGGCTATATTGCAAGACGCACGATCCAGTGCGCGTCAACGAACGCCGTGAAGCCCGCAACAAGAAGTGGGCTGAAGAACGAGCGCAGAAAGAGAGAAAGCGAGCGCGACGAAGGACCGAGTTCACCAAGCGGGTCATGGCTACCACAGCCGAAGCGCCAGCAGCAGCCCTAGTGGATGAGATACTGTCCGCTGGCTTTGGGTGGTGGCGGTAGCCGCAGAGAGGCGAGTAAGCGTCCGATAAAGGAGAGAGAGAAATGCTAATCCTGCTGGGATTCATAATTGCACTCGCCGCGTTGGTTCTCTGGCTCGAATGGGAGAATATGCGCGTCCATAGACTCTTGCATGAGGTAGACGGCCAGATTCTAGCCTCTCTGGGAGAGATTATCACATACCTAAAGAGGCGCTAGCCCGACGCCGCCTTCAACGCCTCTTGCTGTCAGGCCAGGGGAACTCTTTCCACAAACCGAAGCCGCGCAGCAGGGCATAGAGAACCGAGGCAATTTCCGTTGTAGCTCTTTCGTCCAGGGCCAGACCCAGAGAATCATCAGCAACATGAACTATCTCATGCAAGAGAGATTCGTCCCGCCCGTCACAAGGCGAGGCCGCATTGATGGCGATGTTCTGCTTCATATGCCATACACGACCCGCGCTGGTTTCGTTCCCCCTCATGTGCAAATCATCGGCATATAACCCAATAGTCCACACCCTCCCCATCGCCTCCCGCGTCGTTGCCCACAATGGCTTCGTCTCAGTGTCCATAGAGCCTCCTATCGCTCTACGCATACAGTCTTGGGCCTTAGCGCCATCGGCCTGAACTTGTGAGCGCCGTCCTTTTGCTTGCGACGCCGCCCGACATTTTTGGCCCCATAGTTACGCGCGTAAACCTTGTCCAGCGCATCAGGGGTTGAATTGGAGAACGTCTTGCGAGCGCCACATTTCTTGCAGACACCAACACACGTCGGGCCGTCTGGTTCGGGTAAGACCCAATGGTGAATGCAGGCTACCACAGCGCTCCCTGCTCAGCCCCGGCGCGTCCGCCCTCGTGGTATTTCACCCTAAGCCCCTTACTGCAACGGTTGCAGTCAACGCCAAGTCTTGCCTGCTACCCGCCATTGGATGTGCCGCTCGTATAGACGGCGGAAAGCCGCGTCGTGCTCGGCGTCGGGCTTGCCGAAGCTGGCTATGAAAGCCTCGGTGTCGGCCCGGATGTCCTGCTTCTCGCGTTCGGCTAGGATGGCACGTTCTATCTCTGTAAGTCGTGCTTCGTCCATGTCGTCCTCCTTCAGAAATGATGCGTCAAATACGTTCAGGTCCACAGCTACCCCGTCAATGATCGTTGTCCCTGCATACTGCTTCCCGATGATGGGGCCAAGGCCAGTGAGGGGCCTAAGTGCGTTCATGTGAATCCCCGTTGGTGTAGACGAGGACATTTGGGCTAACCCGTCGTAGTAGGCGACCCAGGCAGGGATATCGCGCCACAAACTGCTTATATGATCCCTGGCCCACGGTGTCCACCACCAATAGCCGCTGTAGATGATGGGTCTAGGCGATGAGCCTACCTCACGCAAGGCATCAACAAGGTCTATCGCCAGTAGCCCAGGCAACTCCATGTCCAGCGCCACGAACTCCAACTCAGGCCAGTAGTCTCCAATGGCGTATCGCGCCTCCTGCACTTGTTCGTCGCCAGAATGCCATGAACTCAGCGCGATGTAGGTGGCAATCTTCATCCCTGCGGTGCGCGCGTAACCCATCTGGTCACGGACGTAGGGGTTGGTCGAGTTACCGTGCCATGATCCGATGACCGCCAATCGCCAGCCCTCAGCGTAGCGGTCACGCATCCACTTGGCCGACGTGGGGCCAGAGTAGACGGAGAGATCGAGCGCGCGGATTAGGTCACTCATGGCTCTTCTCCCTCTCCACTTCTCTCTGATGCTGCCAGCAGTAGCCGTTGGGCTGGGCCTTTCGTTTGCATTGCCGACGCTCGTAGTGCAATTCAAAGCCAGATGGCCCGCGCCCTGTCCGACGGTAGGTGTCCCTGACGTAAACCATCATCTTGCAGTTTAGGTCACTCATGGCTCCTCCTCGGCGGGCAGGATGAGGACGCGCACAAGTTCCCCAGGTTCAATAGAGGGCCACGCCCCCCACAAAATGTTGAGGCTGGATTCAACTCTGGCTGGTGCTTCTGGGTTGGGAACTCTAACCACCATATTCGCTTTCGGCTCCCTCCCCCCGCAGATGGGGCAGGGGGCAGAAAGGGCTGCGATGGCTTTGTCCAGCTGTGCCAATGACCAATCTCTAGGCCATACCCCCTTAAGCTCTTTCAAATATTCCAGCGCCTCATCCTTGTTCATGATCCCTCCTCCTCGGCGGGCAGGAAGATGACTGATAGCTCCTCAACCCAGCCTGGTTGTTTCTTTGAGAAGGTCGCAGCAAGTATCTCCTTCGCACCATCATCACCATCGGCGCGGCTAATGCCGTATAGCCAACCTCGCGCTATCGGCTCCTTGCCCCCGCAGATGGGGCAGGGGGCAGAAAGGGCGGCACCAATGTCACCGTCTGCGGCGAGTCGCTCTCTCAGAACGTGGAAGGTGCAGGCCATCTCAAAGTAGCTCAATTTGAGCGCCCTATCTATCTCGGCCCTTACCGTTTCCAGCGCCTCTTCCATCACTCTCCTCCTTGGGGGCAGCACCAAGGCCGAACTCCTCTTGAAGCCGCTCAAACTCTCGTCGCCGCCGTCGCAGTTCTTCAGGTTCCAGATCCAGACCCACTTACCGGTCAGCATTGCGCTTCCGCTCCTCCGATCGCCGCGCTAAGTCTGCATTGTAGCGGAGAACCCGAACCTGCTCGAAGAGGACTTGACTTATTTCTTCTGTGGTTCGTCGCAAGGTATCAGCCAACTCAGCGAGACGGTCTGCCTTCTTGTGTAGTCCTTCACTTTCATTCATTCCAGCTCCTCCTTAGGGGCAGCATCCTCTAGCGCTTTCACCCGCGCCTTGAGCCTGTTCCATGCATCGACAATGGAAGCCACAATGCAGCCCACCATCACAATCAGTCCGCACATCACCAGAGCTCCCATCGAAACTCCAAATATAAAATCTACCCAACTCATCTCAGCACCTCCACTTCCGCCCTCGTGCCGACCTCTTGGAGCCACGCCCAACCTTCCTCAGCCGTCCAAAAGAACACGTCCAGATGGTTGCGATTGACCACGGCTGAACCCCTATCCGTGCATACCAACCACCTGTCCAGAGGGTCGCCTGATATTCTGAACCTCGTGGTAAACGGCCAGTAAGTAAAACAAGCGACCATCCCAGGGGCAACCCGAACTCTCGACGCCGTGGCCCCACAATAACCTTCGGGGGTGCATCCTGGTGTGGTGCAGGTGCAGGAGTAGAAGGTGATGTCGGCCCAGAAGATCCCTGGTTGAACAACGGTTGTTGCGTCCAGGACATCTACGACCTCCCCTTCACGACCTGGGACCATACCATTTAAGTGTCACAGCTATGGAATGTCCGAACAGGACAACGGTGAAGGGCGTTAAGAAGAAGGCCAGTGCTAGCCTGAGCCGCTCCCAACGTGTCGCGGTCCTACAGTCGACAAAGGAGAATCTGAGATCCTCCACAAACTCCTCAGGTGTTGGGGCTGTTCGATCATATATCCACCCTGTGTATTTCCTCATCTCAGCACCTCCACTAGCGCCCAGCAGTGTCCGATGCCATCTGGTCCGTAGCGGATTTCCTCGCACGGTGCCGGACAGGCTTCCGTGCAAGCTTCATCCCAGCAGAAGGCCGAGTAGCACCAGATGTCGATGATGCCTGGGCCAATTGCTCCGCCTGTGTCAGCGCAAAGGAAGCTTTGTCCAGACACGCTAATGCTTCGTCCAAGAAGTGCAGGCTCGCAAGCAGCAACCATTGGCCCCACTTGTAATCCGCTGGCCGTAACTCTTCCCCAGGGACAATAGGCCCCCGTTGCATCCCCGATGCAGAAGTAGTGGCTGATTCGCGCCCAGAAGGTTTCTTGTTGCGCCTGTCCGCTTCCTGGGTTAGGCTGCGCCAGTATTCGTGTTCCCCCATCTACGACCTCCCCTTGACGGCCTTCTCCAACCTCATCCCCCGCAGGCATTTGAAGGTGCGAATAGGGAGTTTCCCCTTGGCTTTTAGAAACTTCATCTACGTCCTCCTCCGGCGGCGCTTCATCTCGCTGAGAGTCAGCAGGTCTTGCCTCGGCGTCTTCCCCGCCTTGAAGCCGCTCACCCAACCCCGTTCCCAAGCCTCTTCCTTGCTCTGCCTCCATCGCAATGCTACCAGCCACCCCAATAGCATCGCCGCTACGACCAGCAATACGATCCACAGTGGGACGGGGAAGGCGTCCATCTAGGGTGCCTTTGCCCCACACTTCGGGCACTTGGCCCACGTGAAATTGACCGTCTTGCATTTCAGGCATACCCAGACTGGCATTTTGCCCATCGCGCTCCTCCTCTAGTATCCCGCCACTTACGACGCCAGCCAGCACCAACACCACACACGCCACAGCAAGCCAGCGCCGCCGGCATGTCAGCTTGGGCCTCCCCATGTGACCCTTGCCGATGTAGCTTGTGTCTTGATAGGCGGCCAGTTGGCGTCGCTCTCAAGTGCCGCTGAGCGGATCAGCCCAGAAATCGTTGTGCCGATCTCTTTTGCCCGCTGCCGCAGTATATCTAGCTCCCCTGGCGTGAACCGCAGCGAAAAGACGACACTGGCTGAGGATGATACCTTTGCTTTCACTGGCACCCAATCATCAAGGTTGCCCCGATGGAACTCCTTTTCACTCATCTCGCTCCTTTCGTTCCCCGCGTAACCCTATCCAGCGCCGACGGCATGTCAGCGGGAGCCTCCCTCTTCAGGAAAATCATCGACAGGCACGCCTACCGCGAGTTCAGTGCCTGTGCCATCAAAACCCTTATCAGACCAGAACCACTCCAATGTCCTGGCGTTACCATGTGGTGTACTAAGACGAAGGCTGACGGTATCGTAGTCTGGGCCTCGTTTAATTGTAAGCGTTCCCGCCGGATGCTCGAAATCGCCATAGCCTATTCGCATGTTCTCTCTCCTTTCACCCGCCCTCAAGGATGCGCCAGGTTCAGCGTCCTCAATCGCAACGCCTGTTAAGGATCAGGCGGTTCCCTCACGCATCCATGACGACGGGCCAGGGGGTCACTTATTTCGCTCTTCCTCTTCCAATATCTCCATCAATCGGGAAATCCCCCGCACGGCCTTCCTCGCGGACTCAGCAGCGGTTCTCCCTGCCACAATCTCATCCAATATCAACCCAAGCTGATAGAGAATCTCTTGCCTATCCATCCCTCACCTCCTGGCGGCGCTAGGGGGCCACCGCCCGCATTTCATCAAAGGCACCTCGCGCTATCTTTGCGGCCACAGCCCTGCCACGACGATACCCTTGGAACTCTGCATCCTCAGGTGTCCAAAAGCACAAATCCTCAGAGCCTATCGTTAGTTCGTCGGGCGAGTCCTTCTCTAGGTCTGCGAGTCGCCGCAGGGCGTCACAACCGATACATTGGCACTGTCTTTCTGGTGTAGGCTGAAACTCGCAGCCACAACTCATGCAAAACTCAGCCATCCCTCACCTCCTGGCGGCGCTAGGGGGCTGGCTACCCTGCGCCCCTTCGTATCCCAGGATTGCTCCCTTCGTGTCCAGCGACAGCTTTCCACCAGCAATCAGCCCGTGGTAGCACCCGAATCACCGCTAACACCTTAGCCAGCCCCCATCGCGCCATGATCTACCGCTTCCGATACACCCCCGACGGCTCAATCGTGACCGTCATCTTGGGGGTGCAGTCCAAGTCCACTATGACGATCTGCTCCTTCGACAAGCTCAACCCCTCGCGGAACAACTCGCGGCGGAACAGACCGCCCGTTGTAACCACGATGGCCCTGTGCTCCTTGTCCGCCCGCCCCGTGATCCTCGGCTTCGAGGCCCCGAACGGCCCGTAGGGGTCTATGAACTTGGCGTCTCTCCTCTCGTGTGATCCTCGCGGGTTCTTCAGCGGCATCAATATCCCGCGCCCGTCGTCCGTCCACGCCCTCAACCCTGTGGGGTTGTTGACGATCTGCTTCTGGCACTCCCTCGGTGTCTCCATGTCATCCCTCCTCACCCTTCTCGACTACCTTGACCTTCTGCGTTTCCTTCTTGGACCGAACGTGGCCCACGATTTCGATGCAGAAGTCGTACTTGTCAGAGTCGGCGCAAATCTCCTGAGGAAGATTGGCCTTCAACAGCGCACCTTTTTCGTCCTTCGCCACGACAAGGACGGGGCCAACGATCTCCTCCGTTCTTGGGTTGACTACCGTGATCCTGTAAAGTCTCCTCATGTTCTTCTCCTTTTCTAAATCGCCAAGGGCGCTCCACTTACCCCCTGGCGACACAAAATGCCAATTGGAAGTGGCAGTGACGGTGGCGCTGTCGCTAAGACTGGTGTAGTTGCCCCAATCGATTTCATCGTTCGCCATTCATCCCTCCTTACCATTCGTCGTCCTTGCCAACGATCTTTGCTACCCACTCTCTTGTGTCTACGCGCTTCCGATGTCCGCGCTTTCGGTTCTTCATCCACACCTCCCTAACTGTCCCTGGCGGTGCAATGACAGACATCAACTCTTCCTCCGCTTGGCGTAACTCGCTAGGAAGCAACAGATAGCTTTTGACCTGAGCAACAAAGTGTTCGATTTCGTCCCAGCCCACCAAGTCGTAGGGGCCGCGCTTGACCCTGTGAACGGTGCGATTGCATTTCTCCCGCATAAAACGGGTACATTCGTGTTCAGCCCGCTGCCCACGCCCCTGGGCCAAGCGCCCTGCCGAAACGCGATCAGTCACGACGCCTCCTAGACATATCGCGTTATGATCTCATAGGGCATCTTCAGAACCTGTAGCGCCCTCTGGCTGCCCCGCCCATTCGGAGCCAGGTAGCCATTGTCTTGTAGCCAGCGAATGTTTTTCCCAACATCAGACGGACTCTTTAGCCCTACCGCCTGCCCAATCTCTCTATATAAGGGCGATCTTCCCGTTTCTCGTTGGTGTCTTAGGATGAAGTTCACAATAAGAAACTGGCGACGTGTCATGATCCCTCCTCCTTGGCGGGCAGGGCATCGAAGATGAGGATGCGGACATCCTGCGGTTCAGCCTCAATCCATTGCTCTATTGCCAAGTCGCACCATCCTGGCCCGCCATCCTCATATAACCGCCCCTTCTCCACCGCCAGCGGCTCCTTGCCCCCGCAGATAGGGCAGGGGGCAGAGAGGGCTGCGATGGCTTTGTCCAGCTGTGCCAATGACCAATCTCTAGGCCATACCCCCTTAAGCTCTTTCAAATATTCCAGCGCCTCTTCCATCGCTCTCCTCCTCAAGAACAAACTCTACCTCCATCGGCTTCCCCGCTAATCCACTCACCGTCTTGGCGCACAGAGGCCCAAGCTTCGTTGACAGCCAATCCACGGCAAACTCGTTGGCCGCAACCACGATCAGCTTGTCGTCGTTGATGACATACCCCGCCGAACCCTTCAGCCACGTCTCGTAATTCGGCTTCGTCACCTGTAGTTGGAGTTCCGCTAAAGCCTTATCCCAGAGATTAACCGCATCGCCATTCTGGGATTCTAAGGAGACTCGTTTGATCTGGAAGGATTCATGTCCCCCCTTGGGGGGACTTACAGGGGGGTTAGATCCCGATCCCTTACCCAAACCCATACCCCTCCCCACCCCCAAACCCAGGTCGCGCCTTTCTCCTACCTTCTTCGGGTTTTCCTCCCGATCTTCTCTGGAGGAAATGGGCGGCTTTTTGTATCTACGGGGGGCTGGTAGGCGTGACGGAGAGGGGTGCGATGGGCGTTGGTACTTGGACCAGTTGCGAAGCTGAACATACTCCATTCCCGCAGCCTTGTAGAGCTGAACTGAGCGGTTCAGTGCAGTGATCCGATCACGAAATTGGCGGGTTGTGGCCTCGGTTACACGGTCTTCTGGGAAGATTTCTCCCTTGAGATAAGAGGGCGCGGCCCGTAATCGCCCTTCATCGTCAGCCAGCGTGATCATGCCAATGAACAGCAAGCGCTCCTGTGGCGACAGCTTCACGAAGAAGGAATCGCTCCAGATGTCGGGCGTCAGGAACCGCTTACGTGCCACGCTCCCTGTCCCGTCTAGCGTTACGCTCCAACGTCAAGGCTTCCTCCATCTCGCTATACTCCCAGCGGAGCGCGTCACCGTTCAGCTTGCATTGGCTGTATAGAAAGCAGATCGTGAACGGAGAGTAGTAGGCACAGCAGCCACACGACTTGCGCTCCCTCATGCTGGGCCAGGGACCGGGGACGTGCATTCATTCACCCCTCATTGCAGCCACCGGAGTCTCCCTTCTCCGCCGCTGGACGTTGGGAGCAGCTCTTCCAGACACGCGGCACTCCGATGGCCGCAGCGGGGGGCGAACACTCTCCCGATGGGAAAGACACCCCTCGCTGGCCTGTTTCGGTAGCCTTAGTGCATACGCGCCTCCTCATTCGTTCTTAATATCCCTCTTCACAAATCGTCCATCTGCGCCGCGTTTTACGGGTAGCAATTCTATGCCTTCGAGTTGGGGAATCTGATAAGCGTCCAGGGGCAAAATGCTCTTAACAGCACTCCTGGGAACCCAGGCCGTCATTACTCTCTTATCTCCGACCCTTACCCAGAAAAGCCACCAATCACTCCACTGTTTTTTTTCGTACCCATCAGCCCTGATGACGAGTGGGCAGTTAGAACTGCCTCGGTCTACGAACGCATACATCTATCTCTCCCTCCCGCAATGCCTGCAGACGTAATGGTGCCTCTTGTCCGGGGCTCCGGGGCACTGGCCCACCTTCCAGTTTCGATTGAATTCCCAGAATGGCGCCCAAGCCTTATGTCCTTGCCGTGCTTTGTAAAAGCAAGGCATGCAACAGAAGAAGTGGCCGCGATAGCGGCTGCCGTCTTTAAGCGCTGTTCGAATCTGGCTATTTTGTCTAGCGAAGTAGGCTCCGCAGGCTTCGCATCGCAGGATTGAATAGTGAGACCACTCCCAACAGCGTCGACAGAACTGACGCTTGCCCGAAGTGGGCTTGCCGCACCATGAGCAAACATGGGCTGGAGGGCGCTCAGTTCTTAAATATGTCGGAATATGATGCTTCCTTACGAGTTGCCGCACCCGCTCTTTCGTAACCCCTATCCTGTTGCCCGTCTCCGTTAGGTTGGTGATGGGCCATTCTTCCTGGCAGAGTCGTCGCAGCGTGTAGGCCCCAGAGTTAGCGTTGCTCATTTCGTTACCCCACAATGCTTGCAGGTGCAGACCCACTCGTGCTTGCCGCCAGTTTCGGGGCACTCCACTTTGTCTCCTGCCATCAATGCCTGTAGCTCCCGCGTCCCTAAGCTCTCTTCGTCGGCGCGGCGCAGCCACTCGGCACGTTCCTTTTCCGTTTCGCAAGCGGACACGATTCGATGATGCGTCCAACTCAAGGCCGTTACCCGCGTACCTTCGGGGAACCGCGATGCTACCCACGCGCACTGTCGTAGATGTTCCGCCTTGTGCCCCTGCGCCTTCCAGGGTTGATACGCTCTCTCGCCAAACGCCACTTCCCCATCTAGTATTGTTTTGCCTATCCACCAGTTGAGGTGTTCTTCTATCGTTTGAAGGGCGTCAACTATCATGCAGTAGCGTTCCCACGTAGGAGACTCGCCTAGCTCTAGGTGGTCTTGGTATGGGGAGAGAGCCGTGGACGGCTGTTGTGGCCCTGGTGGCGTCTCAGGGGATTCTGGGAACTCGCCTGACGCTCCCCCTATCTGGCCCGTAGATATGGTAGGCGCCACCGCTATCTGAGATGCTTGCACTTCCTGAGAAGTGTCGGGGTTTTTATCCGTATCGCTCCATGGGCCCAACCCAGTGATTTCGGTATCTATTTCTGTTGCATCGGGCCCCTGTGGTGCTGCCTCTATCACCCTATCGCACTTGCTTTCGCCCTTCTCGTTCTGAACGTAGTAGTGAACCGAGCCATCAGGGTGTTCGTAGACGCCCTCTCTCCATTGGTGCTTGTCGATCTTGTCGTGGTGGTATCGGCACAAGAACGCCACGATCTTCGCGCCCTTGCCCGCAAGGGACTTCTTGGGAAAGTGCTGGTGGTCGCCCTCTGATTTTCCGCAGACGAAACATCGGTGCCACTCAGGGTCGTTAGGTGCGGGGCAACCAGGAACGGTACAGAGGGGGACGCGGGTCACTCTTCTTCCTCGTTCTCTGTCACGTCAAAGGCCCAAACTGGAATACTTCGGAATAGGCTTTCCATGACGCCGCGCAAGTATCCCCGAACATAGGGAACGTCATTAGGGGAAACAGCCACGCTGGCGATTACCCGAACCTTTGGTGCCTTTTTCTCCTTCATCTCACGCCTCCTAGCCGCCGCTCGTGCGGCCAAACACGAGCGGCGTAAGGGGGTGCGAGCTACGCTTCCGCTCGCTCTAATCGCTGGATGATGTCCGACGCTTGTTGCTTCTTCAGGGATCGTAGGAATCCCCACTTAGGTATGCAGTGGCCGTCCTTATCCAGGCTCCATTCGGGATTCGGGTAATTCTTCAGGAGAGGGGCCACTACGTTATCACTCAGCCGATGGCAGATGGCCAGTATCTTGCGGCACTGGGCGTCAGTAGCATCGCCTGGTGCAGATTCGCCATCATCCCCTGGCGGCTCCGTCGGGGCCGTCTCTAGGCGCTCTCGTAGCGGCTCAGGGGAGTCTTGCCCCATGCCCCACTCACGCACACGGTCAACAAGGCTCTGGATGGTTTCCGTGGTTGGAGTGCCAGAGATGATCAACTTGATATGCAGGCCACCACCCATCACGATCTCGCCCTGTTGGTTGAAGAAGATGTTAAGCTCGGACGTTATCAATTCAGCCATTTAGCTCCTTTCGCTAGCAGTTCTCTATATTCCTCCAAGTAGGCGATGGCCGTGCGCAAGGGCTTGGCGTCAAGGTCTACCTTGCGCTCCCTTGCCTTCGCCCATCTATCCAGTTCTCTTATCAGGTCTGTTACATGGCCTACGGGCCGCGCGTCAGCCATCACTTACTCCTCCCACGCGTTCTTCGTTGTTCTTAGAAGTCCTTGCCTCTCCTCTTCGGTCAGGCATTTATCAAGGTGCTGCTGTAGCTCATGCCACCACGTTTCTGTTGAAATGCCATAGCGAACGGCCTCCTCAGTAATTCCGCACTTAACGCACTTGCCGCTCACCATCGGGCTAGCCATTTAGCTCCTTTCGCAACGCCTCTTGAAAGCGCCAACTGACTCTCTCTTTGATGAATCGTGCAAAGTTACACGCGGCAACCTCATAGTCGCCGTGCCATGTAGGGCCTGTGTGGACACTGAGCGCTAACCACTCAGCTTGTAGTGGGCCGTACCTAGCCGTCTCGCCTATCGGGATGAGAAGGTTATATTCTCTAGGATTCCCGCTGCTTGCCTTTGGGCTTCTCGCGCTACTCTCATGCAACGGATCGCCCCCTCTATGTTCTTGGTCTTGGCGTTCTGTAGCGCCCACTCAGTCGCCACCTGAGCGTCTACCAACGCCAGAACCGCTTGGCTCGTTGGTAACAACGGCCTCGCCACATCGTCCACCACCTTTCCCCAGGCCGGCCTTTCGTCCGCTTTGTTTGTAGAAATGTGTTATAATTAATCCAACGACGTCGGGTCTGGCGTGGCGAGGCGCGGCATGGCTGGGCGGGGCTAGGCAGGGCCAGGCAGGGCGAGGCAAGGCGGAGAGGGTCGGGATCATTCTCGGCCCCCTCCGATTGTTGACAGGTCATCACTGTGCCTTCCCGGGCCAGCCCTTCGTCCTGATTCCTTAAGGCCACAGAGGGCATTGATTAGCCGTTCTTGTCCCTCTTCGGTCACGATGGGCGGGCAGTTCGCTAGGTGATAACTAAGCCCCGTCCATATCGGGTCGCCAGGGGCAGCGTTACGCAGAGTAACGAAGTCCAATCCGCAGTAGGGGCAGTGTTCATTCATCGGGCAACTCGCCCCTATGGGCCTCTACCCAGCCGTCGAAGGCCGTTGCGTCTTCCTGTGTGGCGACTTCGTAATTACTGCCTGGAAAGTTGAAGGCACCAGGCGCAACATTGCGTCCGACTTCTTGCCAGTAGCGCCGTATGCTAGGAACCCACTTCTCTTTCAATAAGAGTTGCGCTGGCTTTTCAACTCGCTTGTCGTTCTCGTAGTGAAGAAGCCTATATGGAACACCACAGCTGAGGCAGGCCCCCACCCCATGCGTGTCTGTCCAGCGGCATACAAGTGGGGTATCGCAGATTTGGCAGATCAAGCCCTGCTTGACTTCTGCGGTTGGTGCTTCACTCATTCCCCTTTCTCCTTTGGCCTCCAGGCCATGCCGAAATCGCCTCGCACGATCTTGAAGCCCCTAGCGCAGCCGCGGCAGTAGGGCTTCCCCTTGTGCCATTCGGGGGGCTTGACTTGAATATCATGGAATGGCTCATATCCAAGTCGCAGCCCGCATCTGTGACAGAACCAGTAGTAAGAGCCAGGTTCAATCACGACAGGTTCTCCAACTCTCCGATACTGTTCACTACTGGAATCCCAAATGACTTAGCCAACGCAGCCTCGATGTCGGTTCCATCCGACCTACCAGGGAGCCTGAGAACTGCATCACAGTAGGGCAGGAAGGCATTGTCGATCTTGACCCACATCTCATAAGGGTGGGGGAACAGGAAGTGCCAGAAGTGCATTAGGTGGGGAATGTAGGGGATATGGCCCATCTCCAAGAGTCTTTCCCCAGTCACAATTGCGTTGCGCACGTTCACGGCCACGTCGCCGTTCGTGTAGGGGCCAGCGACATAGACCTTCATATCAGTTCCTCGCAGCCTCGTAGGGCCATGAACCCTCGGAGTATCGGTGCCTGCCCCCGCGCTCTACGATGCGCTGTAGCAGGAAGCGGTTGGGGTAAGCATCCCCTAGCGGCCAGCCTTCATCGAAGGACGCAGGCTCTTGCCGGAGGACATGGGCGATATCTTGGCGCAGCGCCCATTCCGCCCGACGTTGCCTCTCTGCAATGATCGCCGCAGCCAGCCGCGCAGCCTGACGCCGCATGAGTTGGATGATGTCGGGGATGGAAGGATCAGTCATGGCGCTCCCTGACGGTAACGGGCTTCCCGTTCTTCGGGCAATGATTAAGGTGGACAGGAATGTAGTCATCATAGAAGGGCTTCCCTAGTGCCCCGTACCTACGAAGGCGGAAACGTGTAGGGCCAGCCCACCCCACCGCCAGCGGCTCCTCTTCGAGGGCGGCGATGGCATAATCAAGTGCTTCCCTTGACCAGGTGCTAATTCCCGAAGATTCCTGTGCCAGTATCTTCAATCGAGCCAGTGCCTCCTCGTGCGTCATTCGCCCTTCCCTCCATCGCGGTTCTTGGGCAGCCGATACCAGCAGCGGCTTCGACAAACAGGATTAGGACATTGCTCTGGCGGGTGAGACTTACGCGGCACCCACTCGTGGCCGCACATTCGGCAGCGAAGCTTGAAGATGGGTAGGGGCTGAGTGGATGTGCTCATGGTAGAATTATGCCCCCAGAGTAGTTCCTTTGTCAAGGGGGTTTAGAAGAATAATTCCGCCTTATTTTCCTGAATTTCCTGAGACAATTTCCCACAAGTGCCAATCCCCCATGTAGAATAGCTACGCTGTAGGGGTGCGGACGTGTTAACTGTCTCCAAGGCTATCCAGTCCTACCTTGCCGAGCTCAACCTAGCGGGACGCTCAGACCGAACCGTCTGCCTCCATAAGTGGCTCCTCTACACCTGGGCTAAGGGGATTGAAGACCATCCCATCGAGTCTATCACCCGCGTCAATGTGACAACCTACCTGGGCGACATGGCCGAAAGAGGGTTGAGCCAATCCTACATCGCCACGACGGGCAAGACGATCCGGCGGCTCTTCAACTGGGCTGTGGAGCAGGGAATCCTAGAAGTGAGCCCGCTAGAACATATGAAGATAGCAAGAGGCCCTGACAAGCCCATCGCGCCCTTCACGGATGATGAATGCCGCCGGCTCATTGCGGCGGCGGACACGCCCCTCAAACGCTTCTGCGTCCTGCTTCTCATGGACACAGGGATTCGGTCGTCTGAGTTGTGTTCGCTGCGCCTTCAGGATATCGACTTGGCCAACAGCGAGATCACCGTCGTCAAAGGCAAGGGCGGCAAGGGCAGAAAAGTCGCTCTGAACGAACGCCCCCGGCGGGCGTTGTTGGAATATCTAACGAGCAGGGCACAGCAGGACGGCTTGTTGTGGCCAAAGACTTTTGACCGCGTGAAGGTCTGGAAGTTGATCGACAAGATCGCCCGCGACGCTCATGTGTGTTGCGCCCATCCGCACCGGCTCAGACATAATTGGGCCGTCCGAATGAGGCGGGCTGGCGTGGACGCCAGCGATATCCAGCTTTTGCTCGGCCACTCGTCCCTGAAGATGACGATGCGCTATGTCGCCTACTGCCAGCAGGAAGTCTCCGTCGATGTTCACAAGCTGCACTGCATCATCCCCATGTAAAAGCGAGGTGGCTCCCAATGGGAGCCACTTACGCCGACTGAGCAACGCCCAGTCCATTTCGAACCTTGACCCCTATCCGCTGATTAGGCGGAACGCACACCATGAAGGCGACAGTTCGGGGCCGATAACCAGCCGACTGCGAGACCATTATACCACAACAAGCAAACCCCGCCAATCCCGTAGGACGGCGGGGAAGATTCGGCGCAAGTTCTCCACAGGCATTTGGCCTGCTTCAAACCGCAGCTACATTATACCACACGGCGGGGTAGGACGGTGGCCCCTGATGAAAGTTGTCGGTGGCTTATTCGACATTCCCGCCTACCCCGCCGTTGTCATTGCCAGGAGGTTGCATGTTGCTCCTCTAACGGTGGGCTAACGCTGTCTCCTCCCATCTGTATCATCACCCCCTTTCATAGAATTCATTCTCAGCCCGAAATCCGTCAGGGTAGATCAACACAGGGCTGAGGTGGATTTTGTTTCTGTGGACTACACCCGTGCAAAAGCCATGCTGCCAGTTGGGGAAGGGTGCGTAGTCCATATCCAGTCTGCACACACAGCCGTTCTCGATGTATGAGTGCGATCCCCTGGAGTCCGTCCACGAATACTTAGAATGGTGGTGGGTATGCCCGCACAAGCCAGAGGAACCAGTGGCAATCGCCATCCACCTTGAGACGTTCACGGGATAGGCTTTCGATGCCGTGGCTTTGTAGCCGTGCTCGATCCTGAAAGACAGCAGGTTCACCACGCTCATGTAGTCCAAGTGTTCAAACCCTGAGTCCTTGAGCTTTAATTGTTCCTCTACCGTGAGCGCTCGGAGGCTACTTACCTCTGTCCCATGCCTCCACAGCCAGCGCCGTAGCCTGTCCTCGTGGTTGCCGTCTATGAAGATGCGGCGGGCGCTGGGATTCGCCTTCGCCCGACGTTCTAGCCAAGCGGCTGTATCATCCATTTCGTCCTGTAGGTGGAAGCGGCGCGAGGGGTTTTTGTCGTAGTTGCTGATGCAGTAGAAGTCTGCGATGTCGCCGTTGTAGATTTCTAGGTCGGGCTTGAAGTCCGCCCAGAAGTGCTCTATGGCCGTAAGGGAAGCAACGTCATGGAAGGGGCGGTGGAGATCATTGATGATTAGGACTTTGTACCCGTCAGGGGCGGAGCGTATCGGGAGTTCCTTGAACTCTCGCGGCTGCTCGAACTTGGCGTCGTCATTCTGGCGACGGGCTGCGTTCTCTGCCTTCCGCTTGCAACCACATTCACGGCAGTAATAATGATTCCAACTATGAGGGACGAATTCGCAACAACCATCCCAAGCACATCTGCGCTTCTCAGGGGGCTTTTTCGCCACGCTTCCCTCCGCAATTACACGGCCACCAGATCAAGACGAGCTTCCCGTCTTCCCAACGATGGTCGCAGAGGGTCAAAGCCTTCTTGCAGCAATAGCACTTGCCCTCTATGGGTAAGTTGAACACAAACGATGGTCTGTCCGTCAACCTAGTGGCTGTCCCGTGATCTTCCTCATAATGAGGTTAATCACGGCGAGCGCAACGACAGCGATGGTGCCCTGAAGGCCTGGATCGATCACTGGCCCGCCATGAACCTCTTGGGCGAGGCTGGCGACAGCACCAAAGACTATCGCAATGATGTTGGCCCAGACCGTTCTTGACTGATACCAAGGCTTCATCCCGAACCTCCTATCCGAACGCTACCTTGATGATTACCGTAATGAAGCCAGCTACATATGCCAGCACGAGTCCACCCAGCCACCACTCGATGCGGTCAAGGCGGCGCAGGACGTGCTTCATCTCGTTTGTCAGAAGCGCAATAAGTTCACGGTTGGTTTTCTTGTTGTTCTCCATCCATGTTCTCCTAACTCGCCCCCGCATTCTCCCAAGTGGCGGCGCTGCCTACTTCTTAGCCTTCTCCGGACTCTCAAGCACTCTCAGGGCCGCAGCCTTCGCCATGTTGTTGATGGTTCTGTCCTCTTTGACTGCCTGCTCCATGAGTGCAAAGTCGGCGTCCTCAAGCTCGATGGTGCCCTTGGCGTTGTGAATCTTGAGAGCCACGTCCATTGCCCTGACAGAATCCACGCTGCTGCCACGAGCGAGGCTATTGGCGATGATGGAGCCGACGGTGATCTTCTCGCCCTCTACCAACTTATCGCCCACAACTCTGTCAGGCTGTCTCAGTGGCTCTCCATCGAGGTTGAGCACTGGCTTGGATAGACCCGCTAGCGTCTTCATATTGCCCTCCTAAGCAGCGTTAGGAACACGAAGCGTCCTAAAACCCGCGCCCCCGCTATCAGCGACTCCCAAAGTTACCTGCCCCAGTGTCGGCCCCCCGTCATAGGCTAGAAACAGCGGCGTCTCACTGGCTGCTGGCGTCCATTCGCCCGATCCCAGGAGCCGCAGGTAGGGCGTCGGGCCAAGTTCAAGGATGCGGTTGATAGTCGTGGCTGTCGTGCAATCTGCTATCTTCAGACCGTAGAGGTTCGTGACGTAGGCGCTGGCAACGTCGTCTACCTTGATGCCAATGTGGTCGGTGATCACCAGGGTTCCCGCTTGTTGGGTGTAGGTAGACGCCTGAATGTAGAGGCCACGCGCCTCAGTGATCGTCATCGTGGCCCCGGCCTTGACCATATATGCCGATGGTCGGGCCTGGATACCCTGGACAACATTGACAGTCGCATCGCCAGCCAGGTTCACGGCCATAGCCTGAAACGACAGCCCTGTAAGATCGTGGCCGCTGCCGCCAGAGGGTATGTATAGAGTGGCCAATCCTGCCACAGCAGTGAAATCTATATTTGCACCCGTGGCTGTTAGGGTTGGAACTAGGCTGACGCCTACCGTGGTATTGGAGATGCTTGTGGTTGGCGAAATCTTCAGCCAGATATTCGCATCGGGCGCTGTACCCATCAGCCCCATGACGCCGCTGAGCTGTAGGTTGCCCGTAGCGTTGATCTTGCCCGCAGTCGCGCCGTCTATGGCTGCTGTTGCGTTGAACCAAACCTTGTCGCTGTAGGTGTTGGCCCAATACTTCGGGGTGGCCGAACCGAGATCAATGGCGCTGTCCGTGGCTGGGATCAGGGATGTGTTGATGGCGACTGAGGCCAGGTTGCTCAGGGCGGTGTTAGCGCCACCGCCGTTACCGCCTACTCCTAATTGGTGGTCTGTTCCCCCGTCGTCTGTGAACCAGAGGGTGTTAGGGTCGTCGTTCTGGACCCATATTTGGCCGTAGCCCGCCACGTCAGCGCTCGCTGCGGCTTGCTCTAGGATGTAGAGGGGAAGTTCTAGAATGATTGCGGTAGCCGTTATGGTTGCGGATGTTTCATCGTCTACAGTAAAGTTGATCTGATGAGCAGCTACATCTATGCCTGACTCGCCGTACGCTATGTAATTAATCGAATTTACGCCCTCAATACCGTTTGCGGTGAAAATGGCAATGTCGCCGTCAGCCGCATCGGCGTCGTCCACTTGGAGCATGTTGTTGTCGGCAATCCCGATGGTGATCCCCGCGACGTTCCCGTCCGTGAGACGCCCCACAACTTCCTGTTCATTGAGAACTAGTGCGGCAGGGGTATCGTCATTGGTTGCCGCTAGGATGCTCTGGGCGTCGAACAGAGCGTTTGGCACGTAGGTGGCCGAAATGTCGGGCATGTCCGCCGCCACGAGTGAGCGGAAGGTAGGTATGGCCGCTTCCCCCTCCGTTGGGCCAGCAAATACAAGGTTAGCATTCTGGGAATCCAAGCCTAGCTCCTGAGTGCTGAGGGACAGGAGGTTTGAGTCAAGGTCGGCGTGAAGGGTTACGGCACTATGGAGATTGTCGTCTACATATTTCTTCGTAGCCGCGTCCTGGTCGGCACCAGGATCGACAACGCCCGTGATCTTGTGCGTGTTCATGGCGAAGTCGGCTCCTGCTTGACCTGATAGGATCGCCATCACCTCAGCGGGAGTCTTGGGTTGAGGCGTGTTGTCATCGGTAGCATAGAGGAAGGTTGTAGCATCGAAGTCGCCTTCCATTACTGCGCCAGCAGCGTTTACATTTGTTGCATCGGTTACGTCGGCTGCCGCCTCAATGCCGTCCAGTTTTGTGCCGTCAGTGGAAACGTCGCGCCCATCTACGTTGCCATCCTTGATTAGAACTGTATCTATGGTGACTCCCGTGTTGTCAGTGTGCTCGTTAATCGTGTCGGCCATAATGTCGCTGTTGACATTCAGCGATCCACTGGCACCAGCGCCCTTCGTTATACGTGCTATCTCGGTATTGGCGATGTAGAAGTACCATCGGTCGATAGCTGTGTCGTATCGAATGTAGTCCTTGTCTGTATAATCGCCGTATAAGTAGGGATCGCCCCCAGAGATTAGGAAGCTTACGTCTGCGGTGCCAGCGTCGGGATAGATGGCGTTGTCTTTGATCAAGGTGTCGTCAATTGTGACACCAGCCGCGGCGCTGTGCTCGTTGATCGTGTTGGTCTTTACGGGAACGGTCAGATCAAGCGCCGTGTTGTCCAGCACAGCCCTCTGCACGCCAGCGGTATCCATACGGATTTTGTCTTCGTCGGCGGATTCCTCTACCTGAACCTTCGTGTCGTGGTCGGCGTCCTCTAGGCCACCACCCAATGCGGCAGTGCCAATGTCCTTGACTCTGGCAGAGGCGAGCGTGCGATCCTGTTCGAGAATCGCCGCCTGCTGCTCCTCTTCGAGGAAATCGTGAAAACTCTGCCCTTTCTTACGTCTCACGAGTAGGCTACTCTCCTCAAAGTCACGGTCACATACTCGACGCCTGAGTGATCGCCCAGTTGCTCGCCCTTGCTCGGCGCGATGTTATGGACGACGGCATAGAACGTACCCCCTGCTGGATCGTCGGGGTCACGCACGGCGTAGACGCCAGCGTTCACTAAGGCGTCCAGATCGTCGTAGGCGGTCTTGGCTGTGCGGGAGCCGTCGAGCGAGTCCGCGATGCGAATTGTCGTCTCGATCCCGTCCTCCATGCGAGGTCGGGCGATACAGTAGAGGGAGACTTTATCTACAGCTAGGTTGTTCGTGGCGTGGCCTGTTACACCGATACGGATTTGGGGGCGGTATCCCCAATGGGTGCCTTCGGTGTTGCCGCCAGCCCAAAAGCATTGCGTTCTCGTGGCCGTTGTGATCGTGCTACCGAGTTGCGTTGATGGCGTTGCGGCATCCCAGCCGTAGTAGACTTTGACTGTGCCGCCCGTTCCCGTCGCTTGGCTGGTAACGACCTCAACCATGTGGCCCTGTTTGGGCGTTCCAGGCAGGCCAAAATCGACAGCGGGGAAATCGAGGGTCTTTTCTGATGCGCTGAAGCTTATCGCTGCGTCCGTCGGGTCGGGCGAACCATCCTTGGCAAGCGTCATGTAGTAGAGGAGACTCGCCCCGCCAATGACACATATACCCAACCAGAGCGTTGGGTTGGTTGAAAGACCAGAAACATAGGGCGTGCTTAGGTAATAATCGCCGCTAGCCAGAATGTGCCAGACGACTGACGGTTCATCTTCGTGCCCAGGACGACCAGCCAAGAGGTAATAGGTTGAGGATATAAGGTAGGTCGCGTACAGCCATTGCCCGCTAGTGGCGAGTCCAGTGTATCTGCCCCCTTTTAGAGATGATAGGTTACTTTCTAAAGTCTCGATTCCTATTGGACGGGCCGAGACACCTGTATATTGCCAGAGGCCAGTTTTGTGCGTGGTGACGAGCGTTCCCAGCCAACGGATTGTGTCGCTACAATTTGTCGAAGCGATCAGGTTCCGCACGAAGTCGATGGCGTTGGTCTGGTTGCCATCTTTGTCTGAGGCGAAAAGTCCTTCCTCTTTGCCCACATAGAGCCAACGCCCTAAGTCAGCCAAAGAGTTGATATTGCGCCCAGGCTTGCCAATGACATAATCAGCGGAGTCAGACCAATTCGCGGCAGTCAGCGGCCCACCCGATCCGCCAGAACTCACGGCAGAACAGGAGTTGATAACGTGATGCGAGGGCGGATCGGCGGAATCGCCTGCTCGCCATAGTAGTTTCCCCGCCGTTCCCATGTGCCAAGCGAGACGGTCGGCGGGGCCATCAGTCCAAATATCGCCAGGTGGTGTCCAGGCTGCGGTAGGCCAGGTAGTCGCTGCTGTGCTCGTACTCACACGAACGAAGTAGGCCGTGACGCTGTTAACGGTTGTAGTAGCCCAGTCTGTTTGATCGGCTGCTACCCACGTTACCCATCCGCCCCCATCATCAGAAAAGCCAGTAGTCCCGTCTGTCTCTGGCCCAACGATGTCCGTCCAAGCTGCACCGTTCCAGTATTCCCAATCAAGGGTAAGTTCGGTGTTTGCTTCTGTTTCAGTCTCAACATAAACGCCCCCAAACTTGGTAGCGCAGCCCCAATAGAAATAGTCGTCGCTGTTGTCGGCCAGAAGAGTGAAGGCGCTACCTTCAGTTGTGTTGGCGTTGGTTGTGTTGTCGGTATAGGCAGACCCGTTGTAGTAAAAGGCAGCCGTCAGGTCGCCAACAATCGTCGTGAGTTCCTTAAAGATGCCGCCAGCGCTAGGAACGTAACCGTAGCCGCCGAACTCAGTTGGTTGACCGACAGGCCAAGGAAAATCGCCAGTAGGAGAATAGCCGATGTAAACTTGGCTCATGTCCGAGGGGTCAATTTTGTTGATATAAACGCCGCCAGAGACATTCTTGCAGAAGGCGTATGTGTAGTCACCGATGTCAAGGAAGCGTGGTGAGCCAGTTGATCCCCCCATAAGGCCAACAGCACCAAGTTCCAGTCCAGGATATAGCCCCCCTCGAAGCGTACTGGTGACACCAGTTGAGGTCTCAAACACGGGCGGCGCGTACTGGGCGTCCCTAGATTCGTCTCTCGACCAGCCCATGCCTGAGTGCCAGGAGTCCCAGTGCTTGACTAACTCCCCCTGGCCTGGCTGGACTTGGATTTTCGTCTTGCGCCAGAGGCGTTCTTTTTTATTGTTGTGAACGATTTCGTATTCGAGGTCTTTTGTGCCGTTGTTGATTATGAACTTATTGGGTTTGTGAAGGCGCGTGGTGGAGACCATTTACACCTCCTGCAAGCCCCAAAGACTCTCTCCCCCAAAGCCGAACGGCTGCTCCACCTTGGGCATGAACCTAGCGTCCATCGCGGCGGCTTCCATCTTGGCCTCTTCGAGCGCGTTCCTGAACTCGCCCCGTTCCTCTGTCGGAACCAAAGGCGCAGCGAGCATACGCAGGCACTCATACTTGGCCTTGGTTGCGATCCAATCCAGGTCGGCGTCAGTTGTCGATGTGTCGGATGATAGGGCTGAATAATGCCGTAGACATTCGACGTAGACTGGGGCGTTGTTTCGGAACGGTGGGTCGGGTGCGATGTAGACGGCACCCAGTTCCTTCTTAGGCCGAATGTGAGTCCAGCGAACAGGGGCCGTTTGGTCTACCATTCTCCCATCGGCCACTCTCTCCGTGCCCTCGCGCTGGTAGACCGTGCGGCCTACCTGCCAAATTTCCGTAATCCACGACGGAAGGGCATACCGTCGGTCGGCCTTTCGGAGCAACTGGACGTGATCCCAGTAGACGACGCCCGAAGCCGTAACGGTGATCAGCCTGATTTGGAGAGCCTTGCAGCCAGAAGGGATCGTGAACTCGAAAGCTAGTGTCTGCCAAGCGGTCTCGTCGTGGGTTTCATTGTCGATCTCGGCACCGTTCGTCGCATCGTAGGCTTGCAGTTTGCACTCAGTCGCGGCGGCGCTAGTACGGCACATAGCGGAAACGAAGTATGTGTCGCCCTCAACCACGTTGAAGGATTGGTAGCAGTATTCGTCCCCGCCGCCAGAATCCGTAGCGCTCATACTCTGCGTTCCCCGAAAGACGTTGGCTGCCGTCGTGTCCTTGGCTATGGTGATTGAACCATCATCAGTCCAAGACGTTGTGCCGCTGGCTTCCATGTCAGCATCAGCTACAAGCGACGGCACAGCCAATGTGCGATAGAGCATCTTCCTCAAGGCACGGTCGATGCCTTTATGAATCTTCTTCGGGGGAAGAATGCTGTGAATCTCCACCTTGTCCCCAACGGTCACGGCAACGGTTAGTTCACGGTCTAGAGTAAATAGTCCAGCAGAAGCGTCGTAAGCCTGAATCAGCCCCCATTCACCTTCGGGCGCAGCGTTAGCACCGCCCGCATCGTAGGAAACGTACATGATGTTCCCGACAAAGTGACCATCTTGCAACAAGGTCGAGGTGTAGTCAGCAAGGATCACTTCGTCTTTGGTAGTGTTGGTACTGGCTGTTGCTTCCAGTATGTGTGGCCCAACGAGAAGCTCAGCCGTCTCTTGGCGAACCTCTGTACGGGTGTTGCTCATCGCCTATTGCGCTGCCTTCCCCTTGGGGTTGGACGCTTGGACACTCGTTTGCGTGGCGCTTCCCCGCCTGGGCCTACGAAGCCTGGGCGCTTGGGACTGCCTTTCCTCGGCATTGGCACTGGTTGGAGAGGGCTTGGCCCCGTCCGCTTACGCCCTACCCCTGTGTCTGTTGGCCCCGTAGTCGGAGGCTTTCTCTTTGGGGCAGCTTTCTTGGGTATGTATCTCTTGAGCTTCTTTAAGGTTGCCATCTACTTCCTCCCTACGGGTATCCCACGCGGCCCTCGGCCTTTGCCCCTGCCAAGGCCACGGCCCTTGCCGCCTGAACGAATCTTCGATCCTGGACAACGTGCCATTTACTTTCTCCTTTTTGTGGGCTTTCTCCCAATACGTGCGCTACGCAGCCGCCCCTTGACGTGCACGGGTGCCTTTGGTGTCGCAGGCTTCGCGGCCTTTGCTCTCGCTGACTTGCGTTCCCAGGTTTTTGCTATCCTGTAGCGGCGCTCTGCCGCCTTCGCTCTCTCTGCTGGTGACAGTGCCATCTACTTCCTCCTGTGCGTTCCCTTGATGGTTCCTTTGTTCTGCGAGGCGTAAAATACGCGCGTACCCTTCTCTTTGCCGTACTCTTTTTTCATCGCCCGCTTGATCTTCTTGCCCTTCTTAGTTAATGGCATCCTTGTGTTCCTTGGTTATGTGCAGCTTGAGTCCCTGCGGGGTGTCGAAGAAGCGATCACAGTGGGGGCATTCGTAGGTTTCTCGTTTCGGCCCCGCGATCTTCTGCAACGCCTCAAGTTCCTTCTGCCGAAGCTCGTTGTCCTTGCGCTTCTCCTCCTTGCGCTCTTCGTCCAGAATCAGGTCGTAGGCCGTGGGGTGCCGTCTCCTCATGTGAACCCTAATGGCGTATTCGGTTGGGATGCTTGCAGCTAGGCAGGTCTTACCCACGAGTCCGATCTTGTTCAGCCACTCACGTTTCGGGTGATCAGGGTGTAGCCAGCACTTCAACTTGGGAGCAACGGCTACATCTACGGGCTTAAGGCTGTAGACCCTCTGGCCCGCCATAGGGTGATTACGCGGAAATCTCTTGCGAAGCTGAAAACGCAATTGATCCGTGAGAATGTGGCTATGCCGCCCCGAATGGCGATTCCAGACATCGAGTGTGCCAGCACTCGATATGAGGTTCATCTGACCTTCGCCCTTGGGAACCATGCCCTCAAGTTCCGAGGTCACATCCTTTAAAACCTTCAGGCCCCCGCCTTCGCCCTGGGCCTCCTCTGCTGCCAGATCAACTAATGCTTCCTGGATTTGTTCCTGTACCACGCTATCTCCTCCTTGAGACGCCTGGGCCGAAGACACTCTGGCCCACCAGGGCCTTCTTTTTGTTCTCTTCCTGCTTGAGCCAGGTGTCTATCAGCGTGCTTCCGCCTTGTGCGTCAGCTATGACTTGCTTCTCCCATGTTTGGTCACTACGCCAGTTGTCAGCAGTTTCCCTTAACTGCCCAACGGTGTTCTCCCACAGGCCAGGGATGTTCAGTCCCCCACAGCTGTAGAGACTCGCATTTCCCATGTCGGTGATGTGCCGCGCCAGACGATCCCCGCGATTCACGGTCACGATCTGGTAACGGTGCCGCCCTGTCATATCGAAGAGACGTAGTTGCTTGAACCTCTTTTGAATAGCAAGGGGGGTTGTTATGACTTCCACAAGCCACCACGCCTTCTCATCAGGCGAAACCCTATTCGTTATAAGGTCTAGGCTCACCGAACTCTCTCTTTATCGCCTCGCGGGTAGCTTCAAGGCTGCGTTTCGCTTCCTCGGTCTCCCTTCTCTTATTCTCCTTCGTCTCCTCGCTGTCGTTCGGGCTGGTTCTCACAACGGTCATTACGCCGACCAGGACAACGTACCGCTACCATCCGTGTTGAGGTCGTGGGTCGCGGTTCCGTCACTACTAGGCCAGGTGAACTCGATACCGTTGAGTGTCGTGGTGCCTGGAACGACAATGCCCAGGGCGCCGGTCAACGTGAGGCCGTTGCTATCGAAGTAGCAGATGCCCGTGCCCTGAACGTTGATGTAGAGACGGGAGTTCACTTCATCCCACCACCAGCCGTTATAGTTGGGGTTTGCCATCTCGCCCCTCCTACGCCCAGGACAGCGTACCGCTGCCGTTCGTGTTCAGGTCTTGCCCAGAAGAACCGTCAGCAGCGGGCCAGGTGTAGGCCACGCCTGCAAGCGTTGTGGTGCCAGGGCAGACGAGGCCCTTGCTAGTTTCCAGGTTGAAACCTGTGCTGGAAAAGTAGCCGATGGCTGTGCCACTGACGTAGACATAGAGACGGGAATTCACTTCGTCCCACTTAAACCCGTTGTAATTTGGGTTTGCCATTTAACCCTCCTCGGTAGGGGCTAGTGCCCCAACTGATACCGAGCTACCTCGCGTGGGCAGGCCCATTAGCCCCACCCTGCGCGGTAAGTCTCGTATTGCGTTTCCCCCGCAGGCGGGGCAGGGGATAGACTTAACGTTCACCCCCCGCCTCGCCTCGGTGACTACGCCACATTCGCAGCGATAGTCATAAATTGGTATCGTTACACCTCCTAGATGTTGGGCGTGCCGACCTCGTAGTAGACAACGGTGATGAAGCCCGTGCCAGCCTGGGAAGCACAATGGATGAACAGTGACGATTCCCCATCCATGATGGGGTAAATACCGTCCTGCTTCGCGCTCCACTTCCACGATCTCTCAGGCCATCCAGGTTCGGTTGCCGCCATAGCCTCTGCAAGCTCAAACCCACGACGGAAAGGCAGTTCGTAGACGTTGCCCGTCTGCGCGGTGCAACCAGCCGCATCAACCGCAGAGTTTACGGAGCAGCCAGATTTCCTCCCCGATCCCGTGCGAATGTTGACTGGAGTAACCGCTGCGCCGCCAGTGACCGTGCAAGTTCCAGCAAGCGAGTTGGAGATTGATGCGAATGCCTCTAGAAGCAGCGAAGTACCCACTGTCTCGTAGTGAATGTCAATCACCAAGGGAACAATGGTTGTGTTGAGAGGAACATCGATCACGAAGTCGGGGCCATCGGCGTCGTAGGCACCCGCAAAGGTAATGGGGGAGCTTGCCGTTCCACCATTGGCAACGAAGACATCGCCATTCAGAGAGAACAGGTACGCCAAGTCAGCAGTAACGGGAGCACCTTCTAGCGTTCCCGCTGCCGCCACTAGGTTGCCCTGACCAGCTCGCCCTACTCCCGTGGTCTTAGCGTTGACTAGAAGCTCTGTGTTGAAGTTCGTCAAATCAATTCTAGACATCGCTATACCGTCCAATCCCTAGCCGCTTCGACCAGCAGATAGTCAACGTCCATCTCTTCGACAGCATTTCCGACGGCCTCGACGCCAAGGACGACGCCCATAGCCACATCGGTAGCAATGGCACCCTCGACGGTCGCCAGTAGTACCCCGTTGATGTACCAGCGAGCCGTGCCGTTCGGGTCGACCTCAAGGCGTAGAATCTGCATAGTACCAGCAACAAGCTCATAGCCATCGAAGTCGTAAGTCTCGCTCACAGCCCCGCCTGTCATCGCGGTAGACCCGCCGCGGTAGATGTAGTGCCAAACATCAACATCCGTCATCTCCGAGGAGAACAGGAAGCCGACATAATCTGACGCTACGGGGGTAAAGGTGAGCGTGGTAGAAGCACAGATGTCATCCTCGATGCTCAGGTCTTTCTTGCCAGAGCCGCCTTCTGCATCGGTGAGGCCGAAGAAGCACCGCTTTGTTGCGATGTTGTTGAACTCCAAGCGGGCTTCGAGAACGATTGGGCCGTTCAGCGCCGCCGTGAAGCAGTTAGCGGTGCCAATAGCGGTGCCATCATCGCCAACGTTCGTGGTTGTGACTCTGACCACGCCGTTAGGGGAGTTAACGTGGAAAAGCCCAGCGTCGATCTCGATAAGCCCTTCCCCAAACACTGAGAACGGGCCTATAGCAACCGCGTCAGGCGTGGTTGAGTTGTCCGCGACGTTAGTGGTGTCGTATGTGTTGAAGAAGTCTTCAAATAGGCGGATTCGTCCTTCTCCGCCTTGAATAGTAGCCATTTACTTTCCTTCCGACTGCTCTAGCAGTCTCTCTAACTTTCGTATCCGTTCCCTATAGGGCGGTACGATCTTGTGAGCAGGGGCCTCTCTAGGTAGGGCAGCAAGGTTCTCCAGGCGGTTGTCGCCCTTGTTCCCGTTGAGGTGGTGGACGACCCAACCCTTCGGAATTGGCCCATGCTGCTCTGCCCAGATCCGCCTATGCTCTAACATCTCCTCCTATTACGCAGGAGCGGTCGCGTCGCCAAGAATCTCAGCGATGAAAGCGCCTGTCGTTGCAGCCGCCAAACGCTCGCCATAGGCGTATTCGTCATAGATGAAGAGCTGGTCGGCTCCACCGCCATATTCGTCGCGCCGCTTAGTTGCGGAACGGAGGGAATGGCCCTCTACGAGAATCAGCCCGAAGCGGGCGAAGATGAAGGACTTGCAATCGGGGGTGGTGTCGATGGCGATGTTGCCGTCCTCGAAGATGTTGGCTCCACCAAGGGTTCCATTGAAGCCACGCTTGAACGTGTCTTCCGAAATGCCCTTGGGGATGTTGTAGGTGCCGATACCTGCCACGAGTTGATCCTTGACATCGGTGATGTGGTAGGCGTGAAGCACACCATAAATCGGGCTGTTGGACGGCTCGTTTGAGTCTCCAACTTTCACCCTGTCAACAGCGTGCGAGAAGTCGGAGAACTCCACAGGGGTTCCCGTGCCCCCCAACTCAATCGTTGCACCGTCCAGGGTTGTTAGCCCGTCTTCGTCCTTTTTCCTCTCGATAGCGGCCTGGGCAACCCCGCCCATCTGCCCCGCCACGTTCTTGCTGATCCGCCTGTAGGTGCGGTCGGTCACGATGGTTGTGATCCCCGTCACGGTCGGCGTGATCGTCAGGAGCGTGTCGGCATACTGCTGGGGATTGTCCAGAACCGTAGTCTCAGTCACGGCCTGAGCATTCATCTGGGAAAGGGCGATCTCGTTCCAGTCGAGCCCTTCGCCTTCATCCAGACGATACCTGTCTGCCAACTTCGGCACCTGGCCTGGAAACTCCCTGACCACTCGTGCCTCAGCGATAATGGTAGGCAGGCTGTCAGCCAGTGACCCCGTTGTGGTGTTGCCTGCGGCCATTTAAATCTCCTTAAATGTTTCGCGGGCGGTATCCATACAGTCGCTCAAAGGCGTCTGCCTTCTGCTCGCCAGTCGCATTAGGGTCAGATAAGGTTCTGTTGTCCGCTGCCTCCTGGTTAGAAGGCTCCCCTGGCCCCAAAGAAACGGGAGATGGTTCCTTGTCTCTCTCTTTGCCCAAACGCTCCTCTAGGATGGCGTTAACCTCTTCCTTGAGCGCCTTCTTGACTTCCTGCCTAGGCATGAATTTCTCTCCCGTTACGTGCTTCACGTAGTCCCCGAAGGTCGCTACGCGGTTCTCCCTAGACGCCGCCTGATGAAGCCGCAGAACGATCTCGTCGTGCTCCTCACGCGACACGCCAAGGGATTCCCGTAGGTTATCCAGCGCCTCCAAAGCCCACTGTTGCGATGCCGTCTGAAGCATCCTGTCGGCGTAAGCCTGAATATGGCCCGCCCTCTTGTTGTCGTCCTCTGCCCCATCAAGATTCTTCAAGGTGTCCTGAAGCTCTTGATTGGCCTGAACTCGGCGCTGCTGCTCGCCCCGCAATTTCTCCCACGCCCTGTCGTTAGCCGCCTGCTCCAAGCTCGAAAGCTCTTCCCCAAGGTTTTCCTTGAGAAGTGCCTTGCGCTCATCCTTAGACAGCCCAGCGAGCAGGGTGGCGAAATCGGGCTTCTCCTCCTTTGGCTCAGGTTCTACCTCTCCCTCTTCCTTCGGCTTGGCCTCCTCTGTCTCTACTGGCGTAGGGACTTCCGAAGGCTCGGCCTCTGGCACTGGAAGTGGCGTCTCCTCAAGCGTGGAAGGCTGTGCTTTCTTCGCCATTTCAACTCCTAACAAAAAAGGCCGACGCAAAATGCGTCGGCCTCGCTTCCTGCTATCGGCCTAAATGCCTATTCGATTACGCTTTAAATTATACCAGTGGTTCTCCCGTTGTCAATTCTGGTGTGTTATGATCCGTTGGAGGTGCGGATATGAACAAATACTGGCAATGGTTAAGGCGAGGGCTAATCGATCTCATAAACTTCTGGAGTGTCCCGCCACGATGGATATTTCTACTGATTGCCATCGTCATTGTGATGCTATTCCTGTGGGAGCCATGTGCATACCTGAAGGAATCATGTGTGAACCAGGGAGATTGTCCTTAGAAACCACATCATCTTATGCCTGCCGTTTCCAGTTGGCCCACCTCAATGCCCAATGGAACGTCAGAGAACCAAACGAAGGCAGCAGCGTGTTTCGTCTTGTAGGCTTTACGCACAGGACTGTCGGGCAACTGTCGGAACAAGAGAGCTATTTCCCACTCACCCTTGTTCTGCACCACCTTTGCCAGCGCTTCCTCAAATGACAATCCCGTGCCGCTGGCCGTAGCCTGCGCTTTAGCCACTATCTTCGCCGCCCGATTACCAGTCTCAGCAGACATACCTTGTTTGGCTGGAATGCTGTAGTACGTCTCCATGACGGCCTCGGCGTCGAGCATTTCGTTTACCTTGGCCCTCACAGTATCGTCGCGCCAGAAGTTAGCCTCGTAATCCCGCAACCACGTCTTCATCGTCTGGACGGGTACTTTGTCAGCGTTCTCTTGTAAGATGGCATCGCGTTCGGCAAAGAAGGTGTCCCAGTCCGATAGGCCGTCAGCACCCGTTTGGAGTTCAACGTCCCAATACTTGAAGGCGATGTCTTCCTCTGGGCTTACTGCCTCCCTCTCTTTGTATTCACGCTGTTCGTTAAGGGTGCGCCGCTCTGCTTGAAAGTCCTTGTAGGCGTCGCGGAACTCTACGCCTGTAGCTTGGCCTGACTGAATCATCTGTGCCAACTGAGCTTCAGTTTCGTCGCGTCGGGCAAGAAGTTCGGCCTGTATATCGCCGCCCAACTTTGCGCCAGCCTTCTCCCGTTCGACTTGGATATCCAAAAGTTCAGGGTATTGGTTAATGGCCTCCCGTATCTCTCCGATATCTGGCTTCTCATCCTTGCCTGTCAGTTCTTTGTAACGACGAAGGAAAAGAGGCCCTAGCCGCTCGGCGGAAACATTGAGTCCAGCAGCTTGAAGTAGAGCGCCAACCGTTCCGATACGTTGGGATTCCTCAAAGACCGAAGTTGCGGGGATTGGGGCTACCTGTTTGGCGGCGAACTTACCCCATCCTGGCAATCCCTCAATTTTCTTTTCCCCGAAGGTCTCCTCGCCCTTATACGCCTGCATCACGGCGCTGGGAAGCTGGCCTAGCCTAGTTACAGCGGCGAACTCAGGATCGGCTAGGATTCGGATTGGGGTGTCGGCCTGACCAAGAAGATCAAGGTATTCCTTTCTGCCCAGTGGCCCTGCGTAGGGGAGTTCAGCCCGCAGGAAACCAGTGTTGTAGCCCAACATCTTGGGGCCTTCTTTTGTTGGATCATAGTCAACGCCTGGGATATTCTCGAACGGCTTGTAGGCACTCGCGGGTAGAAACTCACCATGCCAAGCGTAGTTGAGAATGTTGGCCGCTGCTACCACGTCGAAAAGAATGGACACAAGGAGGGTTTTCTGTCTAAAGGGCATCCTGATCCATGATTCTTGTTCAGCCATCGAGAACACGAAGGTTCGCATAAAGTCTCGTGTCGTCGGGTTACGGAAGGCACTCTGCCAATTAGGAAGAGACGAAAAACTCTCATTGATATTAAGGGCAGCCTTGGCAGCCGCCTCGTCCAGTGACAGTCCACCCTTCATGTAATTCTGTGTCACCCGTCTTCCAAGACCAGTAACAAATGAGTTGTGAGCGTTACGGAAGGTTCCACTCCCAAAAGCCTTTGCCGCCTTTCCGAGTATCGGAATCTTGTAGATAGTGAGTTCGCCCGCTATTCTCTCGTATTCAGGGCCGACAAATCCCAGCCCAGCCTCGCGGTTCAAACCATGTCGATATAAAGCCCGAATGATCGGGTCTTTGAGTTCCAGCGCACGAACCCTGGCGTCCAAGCCAGGAACATAAGCCCTAGCAAGAGCCTTGGGAACCTCCCCAATCATGGCGATGTCTCGATACTTGGTAGCGTAGCCCAGCGTTCGTGTCGAATAGTCGATATTCTGGAAGAGGCCGCCGAGTACCTTAACGAACTTGGCCGTTGCAATGGCCTCACGCATGACACGTAGGGGAACATTCGCATTGAAGGCAGACGTGCCGAAGTGATCTTCCAGAGCCTTGGCGATATCACGAGGAACAGCCCAGGGCTGTGTGTAAACGTCTGGCTTGCCTGGTACTGGCTTACTCTCGAACGCAGGGCCAATCTTAGGCACACGCCAACTTTCCTCAACTACCTCAGATGCGGGCAACGCTAGGCCAGTGCGCTTCAAGTTTTGAAGCATGACCGTTTGCTGACGATAGATGATCCCTCGATAGACGCGACGCTCAACGGTTTCAATGGCATCCCACGTTTTGAGTGTCAGGTCTGGCCGTTCAGCCAAATTATCTAAGATTGTCCCTTCTAGCTTCCGTTGGCGCGTGAATCCAGGCTTGGCTCCGAACCGACCCCGCCCACCGCCTCGACCTACTGCCACCTTCTCGGTAACAGGCACATACTCATGCGGGTAATACCACTGACGCCCCTCAAAGCCTGGGATCATGGCCTTCATCTTCGCCGTTTCCTGATCCAGAATTTGACGCAGGGTGCGGGCTGTCTCAGCGGCTTCGGGCGGAAGGCCAATCTTGGCGATAGCTTCCTCGATTGGCCCTGGATAATCTATGACCTGAATGATGTCTGCCGATTGGGGCGATTCGGTTGCAGAGAAATACTGCGGAGCCTTTCCAGCCTGCCTACGAGCCTGGATAAGCTCTTGCCCATACAAATCCCTCTCTAATGCTACCTCGCCCTCATATCGTCGTATGAGCGTTCGCTGGGCCTTTTCGCTTGCGGGAGCGCCCGCGAAGTAATCGTTGAGTGCTGTGCCCGAATCGCCCGTGGGGGGCGGCGCAACTGGTGGCTTGCCTGGTGGTGGCTTCCCAGCGCCTAAGCCTGCCCGCCAACGAGCCATTGCCTCTTCCTTGCCTACGGGCTGTGGCCCCTTCGGTGGCTTCCACTTAGGCCCCCCTGCCTCCTCTAGCAATGCCCGCCGCGCAGCAGGCATCACGCGCTCCGTAGTTATCTCTGGTAGGGCGGCTGCGCCTCGCACAGTAGCACGTACGAGAGCGGGAATGGCCGCAGGGCCAGCGAGGGTGCCTGCTAACTCACCTACGCCACGAGGCCCCCAGGTTGTAGGGCCTATCTCTACTTCAGGCTTAAAGCCTGCCTCTTCCAAACCCGCACCTGCTGTACCACCAGCTATCCCGCCCGCAACCATGCCAGCGGTTATGCCAGGAAAATAGAAAGCGCCAGCCATTCCAGCGGGGCTAGTTAGTCCTGAAATAATAGGTTCGGCCACTGGCCCAACAATGGGAACGCCACTAATGGCTTCTCTCGCGGGATGGGGCAGGAGCGGCGTTGTGGCCTGCTCGAAGATATTAGCGGGTGGGCCTTGCTCCTCAGCCGCCTTCTTAGTGGCTAACGGAACCCAACCCTCAGCCTTTATCTTCTCTTCGACCGTCGTTGGTGCAGGCTTGGTGGCACCTAACATCTCAAGGGAAAGCGCCTTGGCTTTCTTCTCAACGGGCGGCTTGACTTCGAGGACTTTGCCTATCGCCTCTTGTATCGGGCGCGGGCCAACCCCGAAGACGCGCAGAATCTCGTGCTCAAGGTCTTCCCACTCAGCGTCGGATGCGCTCTCCCAGGATTCGGGCACTACCAGCTCCCATACTGAGTAACGGCGGGAATCTGCGCCCCAGTCCAGGCCGAACGGCTCATTGCCTCATAAGCGTTGGCGATCATCTCTTCTTCCGTCGCGCCCGCAATCATACCCAACCCGCGCCAAGTTGCCGCCAGCATCGCTTGTTCAGGACGGCTCATGTTCTGATATTGAACGATGTTGTATTGCCAGGGCGGAGGAACATCGGTTGTAATTCCCGCCGCTGGGATTGTCGTCGGCCCTGTCCATGCCTGGAAAGGCGCAACTGCCTGCTGCCCGCCAGCGCGGGCATACTGAAGGAATGGAAGCTGGTTGACGGGCGACTCTGCTGGGGCAGCGGGCGTGGCCGTGTCGGTTTGCTGCCCCCAATTAGGTTGCTTCTGCCAGCTAGATGTCGCAGGATTGGTAGGCTGATTCAAACTGGGCAACTGCGGCTTAGTAAGAGGTTTCCCCCACTGAGGATACGGCATACTACCCCCATACTGAAAGCGTGGCAGGTTCGGTAGTCTCTGTCTTGGGTTGGCTATGGGCTTAATCTGCACACCTTCGGGCGTAGCTGTTACAACCTCTGGCCCCGCCTCTCCTGCGATACCTTGGGGATAACCTCCGTATGCAGGACGCGGTAGCGTAGTCGTTTCTGCTGCCCCTGGAATCTGCCCGCCGAACACTGTCCCGCCGCCATACTGAGTAAGGGCTTTTGCTTGTTCTGGCGTCTGGCCTCGGAAGAAACCGACACGAGCCAGCCAATCCCCAGGCTGCGCCAGTTCGACAGCGGCAATCCGCTGCCGCTCCAAACCAGTCGTCATCTTGGCGATCTTCAACTGGGTATCGGCGTCATACTTTTTAGCAGCGGCGGCGATGTTGGCTGCGTCAATCGCTGCCTGGGCGTCAATGTTGGCTTTCTGAACAACAGCCCGCGCATAGTCGCTGTCCGCACCTGCGTAGATACGGGCAACCTCAACGGCCTGCTGATACTGAAGCTGAGCCTCTTCCTCCAACCTATCCAAGTCCGCGAGAAATTCGCTATGAAGCCGCTGCTCCTGAGCACTAAACCGAGTGGTAGCTGCCTCCTCCTGCATACCGATACCCACGAGGTAGGAGTCAAGTAAGTAGTTCTCTTCGGGTAGAGGAATGTTAATTGCGCCGTATTGTCCAGCCATATCATGCTCCTATCGGAAGTTGTGCTACTTGCCCTGCCATAGCCCCTCTAAGGCCAAGCATCTGAATAGCCTGTAGCAAAGAGTTCCCCCATCCCATCATCCCAGCGGTTCCACTAGTCGGAATCTGCGAACCAGAGAACAGTTGCCTAATATCCACAGGCAGCGTCGATGGGCTAACTCCCGCCGTCGCTCCCATGCCCATGCCCGCTCCCATGCCCCCACCCATGCCGCTCATATCCCCACCCATCGTCTGCGGGAAGCCGCTGAGGCCCGCAAGGTTGGGTGCGCTTTGCGGAAGCGATGGTGCATTGAACTGCAAGTTGGGCGATTGGGGAACGTACTGCTGGGCTTGACCCAATGCTTCATAAGGCCCGCTCGCAGGGGCGAGCGGTAGCGGGAGGGCGGGTGATGGCGTCATGCCGATCTTCTGCTGCAACTGCCCGACCGCACTCGTGGGGCCAGTGTAGGGCATGGTAGTCATACTTGGCGGCGCAATGTTACTCGCGTACTCTTGCGCGTACTCGGCTGTGCTGCGCCCCTCCTGTAGTGCGGCGATGTCGTTAGCAAACTTCTGCGCAACCCACTCTAAGGGTTTTTCCTTCAGCTCTGCCCGCGCCTTAGCGAGTGCTATGTCAAGGCCCTGTTGACTGACTGCGGTTTCCTGTGGTGTCGCGCCTGCCCCCTGAGAACCAGAGAATTGCGCCCAGAGATCATTGATCATATTGGCGGTAACACCATCTTTGAGTCCCCCACCTGGAAGGGTGACGGTCTCACCCGTCGCCTCGATGACATAGCTCTGCGGCCCAGATATAAATCCCTGTTCCTCTAGCCAATCCCAAAAAGACTGATTTTTCGCCATAGTTACACCACCTGCTGCGGTTATCGGTTCTGTCATAGTTCCACCACCTTGTAGTGCCGTCTTTGAGGTTGTCCAGGGGGAAAGGGCCTGCTCTACGCTCTTACCGCCCTTCAGCGCCCCCTCAATGGCGCTCAGGGCGATTTCGATGTTGGTCTCAGGCGTCATAAGCTGGGTTACTGAGTAACCCGACCCCAAGCCGCCAGCGCGGTTCAACTGGAACAGCCCAACCGAGTCCTCGCCTTTAGTGTTATGGGCGTTGGGGTTCCAACTCGATTCCAACTGCACCACGCGGTCAATCACGGGCCAGAGTTCACTCAATCCCCTGTCTTGGAGCTTCTTCTGAACGAGTGCTTTAAGGTTTTCCGCCATCTTTCATCCTCAGAAGTTCTCTCAGTACGAACTCGCTCTGCGCGGGCGTCCACGTCTTCGCGGGGGTAGCGAGTGAGCGCATCAGCTTCTCGCGGCGTGTGAGCAGCCTCTTCCCAACGGGCGCGACGTTTCCCGCCGCCTTCTCGATGATGTCAAACTCGCGGCGCAGAACACCCTCGGCGGCGATTACGTCACGCTCAATGGGATTCTCGGCCATTACCATCTCCCAGGTTCAAGGCTAGCTCGGCCAGAACTCTGTGCGTCTCCTCTGGGCAATCCCTCAACGCCATCTTCGCTATCGGCCTCTCACAATTCGCACAATGAAACGTGACTATCTGGCAACCGAAGCACACCTCTATGTCCTCTGGGTCAAAGATATGAAACGGCCCGAACTCGCACTCCCAGTCGTCCCTTTTCATGGCCCCATTCTCGGTCCCGTCGGAACAGCCGTCGGCATTCCAGACGGCCTTCCACCAACGAAAGGCACCGCGCCTTCGCCACCAGGCACCCCACCACCTAGCGCCCCCGCCTCGAACGCTCCCGCTTCCTGTAGTCCTGGCTGCGCCCCTGGCTGGCCTGGGGGTAGTGCGGGCTGCTCTAGAACAGGGGCCAGCCTACTCATAATCTCCTGAATGATCGGGCTGTCGGGAGCGAGTCGCCGCATCAATGCGGCCAATCTCAGAGCGTCCATCTCAGGGCTCTTGAAGAGGCGTTCGAGCATGATCCTCTCTTCCTCTTCGTCTGGATAGTCCATTTCCAGCCATTGAGTGAGGAAGGTTCTCAACGAAATGGCCCCTGCCTGCCAGAGTTGCAGTCCTGTTTGCGCTCTCTGAGCGTCGTCACGCGGGAGCGAGGGCCGCATATGGACGTAGACCTCGTAAAAGTCCCGAATGTCCTGCGGGCCTAACGACGCCCACCTCCCTCTGGAACTCTTCTCCCGCGCCCAAGCCCAGACTTCGGTTCCTAACTTATGTTGAATCGCCCACCAATAATCACGGATTTGCTTACTCAAAGCCGCCTCGTGGTTGTGAAGCGGCCCCGCCAAGAGAGACAGGACGACGTGTAGGACGGTATTGGCGAGATAACCCGACCAGTCCGACCCGATCCCTTGTCCTCGAATCGCTGGCGGTAGCATGGTAGCTTCGGCAAGCCCCATGATGCTTTTCAGGGACTCGTTCAAGATGGTAGGGAGCGCTTGGGCTAAGGGTAGTGTGAGATCGCCTTGGACGGGGTTGATCTGACCCAACGCGATACTCTGCTCAATAGGCCTACCGTCAGGCCCGAACAACCTGGCATATTCGGGGCTGTTAGCGTCTACTTTCAAGAACGGTGTTGGGATACCCGCCACCATGAACCCTTCAGCGATCACGGTAAACATGGTGTCCAACAAGGGTGCGTACTTCAGCAACCCAAACGGTAGGGGTAGAGAGTCTTGGCCTGGGGTATTCGACTCGGTAGTGATTCCCCGCGCCTCGTAGTAGGGAATGAAAGGGCAGCCGTGAGGAACTTTATGAATCGTCTTGTCGTTGACGCGATAGTAGATGTGAGAGAGGGTGGTCAGTTCTTGAAACTCAATACTCTCTGTCCTATTCCCATACTCTAAAAGTTCCGTGACGTTCTTGACCTTATCCTCGCCGAAGGTGTATTCAAGGTCGGCCACAGCCCTACGGCTGATCTCCGCAACGAATACTTTGTCCTCATCTCCATAAAGGGGGTAATAAGTTAGGGGATCAACCGAGCGCCAGATAAAGGGGAAGTGGGACATCTTCCAACGGTCAACGGCTTTCATATACTCGGAAGCACTCTGGCCGTTCCTTTTCGGCCAGGGCTTCCACCTGTCGGGCCGATATTGCCACTTAGAAACCCCCATCCCGTCGCCCATCTGCGCCCAGGTTATCCTCGGAAACGGGTCTTGGTGCGTCCCCGCCTCTAGTGCCGCCCTCTTCATGGCCGCAACCGTATGCCGCTCTTTCTTAGAAGCCCTGCGCTCCCCTTCCTGGGTGATATCGTCGGGGGTGGCTTCAACCCAAGGGAAGTTCTGGATCACGGCAGAACTCATACGGTGAACCATCTCAAAGATGAAGGCGTTTCTGACCTGGATGGCGGTCTTCCTGGTGCCTGGTGGCATGGAGACTTCCTGTTGCATCCGTCGGAACTGGCGGGCCTTCTCTTGAAGGGCATGGGTGGGTTGGTTATACTCTTTGGCCCTCGCCACTAACTTGGTCAGCTTTTCGTCTGAAAGTTCGCCAGTATAAGGAAGCATCCTGTTCTCCTACAAGAGCCGAAACGGGACAGACAAGGCGGGCCTTTCCCCCTCGTGCCTTTTATGGGTTCGGCCAAACACGGCCCCAACGGGTGCGCCCATCAGCAGTTCGCCCCCACAGATGGCGTATTCGGTAGCATCTAATGGGTCGTCCCCTGGCCTGCCGCTCTTGATTTCCTTGATTTTCTTGGGGTCTTCGACCGTATCTCCCGCGAGACGGAAAGCCCTAATCGTCTCTTTCATAGATGGGTCGAGGTAGAACCTGTAAGTCCCCATCGGGCCTTTCTCCAACCGAGAGGCGATCCTTGAGGCGCGATACATCTTGTCAACCGTAACGGCCTTCGATGCGGGGATGCCGTGCATGTTGAGATCGGCAATGGAGCGACCTTCAGCGGGATCGCAGAAGTAGCGTTGGACTTTGTATTTCTCTCTGAGTTCTTGGGCTTTGAGCATCAGCCGATCACTGGTAACGTGGTCGGCAACGAACTCCTCCAGCCCAAAGGCAACCCCCGAAGATGTGAACCCATAAATGACGATGGCGAGTTTGGCCGACCAGCCCCAGTCGATCCCGCCAACAACCAATCGGAAGTCGGTAGGTGCCCCCATAACGTGACGCTTCACATCGAACATGGGGTAGTGGGCGCTCTCGACGCCGATAAGCTCCCCCAGCGCCTCCTGCTGGAAGAGGGCACCCGTGTAGGCTTCCTTCAGGTCTTCGAGATAGCCTTCACGAAGGTTCCCTGCGTTTTCCTCTGTCTTCAGGCGATAAGTCCTGATACCTTCGGGGTCTCCTGCCTCTAGGAGTTCGTTGATGAAAGAGCCGATGGCGGGGGTAGTCGTAATGAGGAGTTGGTGCTTGTATGTGACTCTGATGTAAGACCGTTCTTTCCCTCGCTCTAAAACCTCGATCCAAGGATGCTCCCCAATCCACTCGTTAGGACACCACAACATTCTTTCCTTTAGTCGGAGGTTCGCTAACAAGTCCCCAACGGCTCGCTTGGCCTGGGAATAGGGTGCCCACGCCGCCTCATCGAAGGCGTCAAGGTTCTGCTCCCCTGCCCTCAGTCCGCCAGGAATGTCCACTGAGCGCCAGTTGATCGTGCAGCCGTTGGCTAGCTCAAAGCGCCGCTTCTGGATGTATTCCTTGACCAATAAGGACGGCGGACACAACTCCCTAAACTTGTTCAGAAGTCCTTCATCCAGTCGTTCCAGGTCGGGAGCTACGAACTTCATCTGGCTCCCTGGATACTCCAAGGCGGTCTTGAGCGCCTTCACGACAGCGATGTGAGTCTTGCCCGAACCGCGACCGCCAAGAGCGATCACGACACGGTGCGCGTCATCCAGGACGAATCTCTTTTGGTTGTCGGAGACAGGCTTGAATTCCAAGAATTACCCCTTCATTCTCGGATCGGGGCCTAGTCCCAGATCACGCCAACGGAACCTCATAGTCTCTGGTGTTCTAAAATGGATGATGCCGCGTCGATACAACCAATTCATTCCTGACCAGAAGGAATCCTTAGCCCTCTGGCGTAGGCGTAGAACCGCCCACAGTACCCAGGGGCGGGCGTATTCGCCCGCACCACCGCCATACTCAGGACGACGCCCCACGAAACGGTAGCGCCTCGGGCTTAAGCGAAATGTGCTAGGTACTGGCCAGGTAAAACCAAAATCCCGCCGCCAAGAGCGATCACCGATAAGCGCGTATAGAGGAAATCGCCTTTTGCCATCAGCGGTTATCTCAATCTCCTTCGCCTTAAACATAAAGCCCCCATAAGAAAAAGCCGCCCCTTTGGGCGGCCTCGCTTCCTGCTATCGGCCTTCTATCTCAAATTAAGTAAATGTTTAGTCAACACCTCAAAGCGGTGCAGTTCCCCTCCGTGCCATATCCATGTGAT